>Ga0081538_10003449_pt1 | contig 14935 bp, 15 predicted proteins | sample TabmetS5T2R1_FD_71022 | JGI IMG/M metagenome (GOLD analysis project Ga0081538, IMG submission 71022) | Tabebuia heterophylla rhizosphere microbial communities from the University of Puerto Rico - S5T2R1 | ecosystem: Host-associated > Plants > Roots > Rhizosphere ... | reverse complement strand
TGGCTTGCGGCCCATAAATCCTTCATCTTTTCCATGCCAGAACTTGATCTTATTTTCGCCCACTTTCCAGCACAGCCAGACCTCTTCGTTAAACCTAGTTGAAGGGAAATCAAGCAATCCTTCATCCACGCTTTTTATTATAACCCCTGTCGCCTCAAGCTGCTCTATCGCTCTGTACAGATCGGTAACAGCAGTGTTAAGCTCTTGTTTTTTATTTATAAAACCTTCAAAAGGACTGCCTGAGTCAATTATTGTCTGAATCTCCTCTTGCAAGGCAACAACATGATTCTTTTGCATTATGATATTTTCAAATAACCGCTTGACCTCGGGCAGTGCCTTATCAGCGCTCTGTGGGGTATAGAGTGCAAACATTAACTAGATTTTGTTCAATTTTTAGATAATTTATGCTTTTAGCACTTGATGACGGAAGAGCACACAATTTTTGAGAACTATGTTGTATCCTAGTTCATAATCGATGTATAATCTAATTATTGATCTTGAAAAGAGAGTATAGGAATACAATTGTTGTTATTATTGTTGACCAAACTATGTCAGACAGAAACAACCAAATTCACAAATGGCATCTACAAAATTCAACAATAACAGAATAGGTGAAATTAAGGTTTGATCTGTGCAGTCAGAAGTGCTTTCAAGCGTGTAATGCTCTTACGCAATTTTTCATAACCCTAGATGAATAGACCGCCTCTCCCTCTCTTCAAGGTGTTGCACGACTTAAAAAGAACTATCTCTTTATTTTCTTTCATGGTAGAATCGACGCTTGAAACAGAAAAAGTAATGCCAGCAACCATGAAAGACGAGGAAGAGCAGCAAGAAAATCCAGCTCCATTCTTAGAGCAGGAGATAGAATGCCCCCGCTGTCACGACAGCATGACACTTTATTCTGACTTTGACAGCCTGTATTATGTCTGCGAAGAATGCGACTTCTACCTATATACAATAAAGAAGTCGGCATTATGAAAAAATTATTAGGTGCTATAAGCGGTAACTAATGATCGATTGGTTGATTGAAAATCGTCACAAATTGGAAAGATTTCATAAAAGTAAGTCGTCGAGGTTAATTCTTTCTACGCTTGAAGTTGCAATTGACAGTGTAAGGCCTACTACGCTCGTAAAGCATGCTATAAAATTCCGCAATAGCAAACTGACAGTACGTGACATTTACGGAAATGTCGCGAAGTTGACAAAGTTTGACCGCGTCTACATTGTAGGTGCCGGTAAGGCAACACTGGGCATGGCCCATGCTGTTTACTCTGTATTGGATAACAAGGTTGCCGCTGGTGCGATTACTGTTCCTTACGGAACCAAAGTCAAGCAGATCAAAAGGGTTTTAGTAACTGAGGCATCACATCCGATCCCTGACAAGGCAGGGATAAAGGGCACAAGAAATATTCTCTCAATTTTGAGAAAGGCTGATCAGAATGATCTTGTAATTTTCCTAATCTCAGGTGGTGGCTCAGCACTAATGCCCCTGCCGGCCCCAGGCATCTCTTTGGCTGACAAGCAAAAAATCACAAGCTCACTCCTTCGCTCTGGAGCATCAATTCGGGAGATAAATGCCGTGCGAAAGCACCTGTCAGCTGTCAAGGGAGGCCGGCTCCTGCAGCATGTGAATGAATCATGCGCTCTACTGTCATTGATCCTTTCTGACGTGATAGGAGATGACCTCGGAATGATTGCTTCAGGCCCTACTTGTCCTGATAGCTCGACTTTTACGGATGCCTTGAATATTTTGAGAAAATATCGGATAGAAGGTCCCGTTGCTGCTATCCAATATATTGCCAAAGGCGCCAAGGGTAAGGTCGAGGAAACGCCCAAGCCACAAGATGAGCTATTTTCTCGCATCCACAACATGCTTATTGGAAACAATGCTATCGCTTGCAAAGCAGCAGTGGGCTACCTCAAAAAGCGCGGCATGCAAGCAGTAAATCTTGGATCGGAATTTGATGGTGAGGCTAAAGATTTTGGGGTATTTCTGGCGCGGCGTGCATTAGGCCTTGGACACAAGCGTCTTGCAATAGTAGCTGGAGGGGAGACAACTGTCAAGTTAGACAGAGGCAAAAACGGTCTCGGAGGAAGGAATCAAGAAGCGGCACTTTCATGTTTAGCTGAGCTTGATCGACAAGATATTGCAATAGGATGCATAGGAACGGACGGAATAGATGGGAACTCTGACGCAGCTGGTGCGCTCGTATCACCAAGGACAATTATGCTTGCCAAGAAGATGGACCTCCAGAAATATCTCAGCATGCATGATAGTTATCACGCATTCAAAAGGTTAAATTCACTTATCTTCACTGGCTTCACTGGCACCAATGTAAACGATATTTCTGTGGTATGTCCTGAATTAAAGTAGGATATTCTCATATGTTTTAGCATTACTAACAGAGCAGTAGCACTAATAGCAGCCGCCATTCCTCTCCCTCTACCGTCAATCATTCCATCTTAACCTAGAGAGGAATGCTCATATGGCGCCTATTTCTGATCTCCACAAAAGCAAGAAAAGCCAACTTCAAAATCTAAGAAATCCAAAAAAAGTGTTACAGTAGCATCTGGACAATTGAGAATAGTTCTAAAATATTATTACTATAAGAAAAAGAATTGTACGAAGCTAGGTTTTTTGACAATGTGACTGACAGACGCATATATTATACATCAATGAGTGATGCAAAGCGCATTCTTGAGACATCGCTAGTATCTGACATGTATCTCATTTGCTACTACATTGATGTTATCACCATCGTCAGTTCTAACCAAAAGGGATCCATCACGCTCTACATCTACAGCTATGCCTCGAATCGTTCTGTCGTTCAGTATCACTGCAACCTTCTTATGTAATATATCAGAGTTTTTCTTCCATTCCTCTATGATTGTGTGAGGAGTGCAGCCCTTCAGCTTCATATAATAATATTCAAGTCTCTCAAGCGTCACCTTTGTCAAGTCAAGTATGCTCGTCTTATAGCCGAGTTGGTCACTTAATGAAGTGACCTTGATACTCTTTTCAAGATGTGAGGAGATCGCCGACGAGTCAACATTTGCATTTATCCCAATCCCAATGACAGTGTAGTTGATCCGCTCCCCCTCCATGCTTGTGTCAATGAGAATGCCGGCTATCTTTTTGCCAGATATTGTAACATCATTTGGCCATCTTAATTTGGCATCAAGTTGTGTGGTTTTTTTAATTGCATCACATACTGCGAGTGCGGCAGCAAATGGAAGGAGCGTAATCTTATAAGTGGAAATTCTTGGTCTTATGACAACTGATAGCCATATCCCTCCCTTGGGAGACAGCCACTGCCTGTTTTGCCTCCCCCGTCCGCTCTTTTGCTGTCCTGCAATAATCACTATGCCATCGGAACCGGGATTTTTCTCAGCAAGGGAGATTGCAAGGTTCTGAGTTGAATGCGTAGACAGCCGGTAGATTATTTTATCCTTACCTACAAATATAGTGTCGAGCACCTTTATAAGCTCCCATGGGAGGGGGAGGTTCGTCTCACCGGTAAGTCTGTACCCCACCCTGGGCCTAGACTCAATCTTATAACCATATTTGCGCAGGATCTTTATCCGCCTTGAGATTCCGCTCGTTGAAATGCCTATTTCCTTTGCTAGTGTTTTCCGTGATATGTATCCTTCTTGTAATCTGAGCAAGGAGACGAGGTGCTCTTCTGACTGCATTAGGCATTAGTGCGCCTAAGCGGGTATAATTTAGTAATCAAACTTATTCTATCTTCTTGTCTGCTAAGTTGCTTCAATTACAATTTATATCGTCTGGATTTCTCTTTTTTATGTGAGAAACCGCAGCAGACCTGATATCATGGCTATTATTCTAGAGTCTGCTAACGGAGGAGTAACGAAGACAAAGCTACTCACTTGCGCTAACCTTACCAATGCACAGCTTAGACAGTATCTTGATATTCTTATTACAAAAAAGCTAGTAGTGCAACTGGCTGACGAAGAGAACAGACATTTGGCTTACCGGACGACAGAAAAAGGCATAAGATATCTGTCAATCTATCTTACTCTGAAAAGTATCGCAGTCTTCCCACGGAAAGAAGACTAACTACTTGTTGTTTTGTTGTTCCATTTGTAATAGACCGTGCCGCCTCGGCACATAGAGTAGACGTCAAATTTGCCTTCTCTAAGGGAACTAGTAACTTCAAGCTCCACTAGCAATCGTTCAATTTCATAGTCCTGCTTTTTTGGCGCAAGTAAATTCAGGATTTCTTCCCTTGAGTACATCTTTGAAGGCTCGCAACGCAATATATTTTGTATTTTCTTCATCAGCTCTATTGATGTCAAGTCAATCAATCACTTTTTCTTTGTCCTTGCCGATACTATAGACAATACATCACGGTCCTTTAACTGGTAGTTAACTGGCAACCTGATGCCATCCCTGCCATCGAGGGCGTATATTACGCCCTTTGCCAGCTCGGTATGAATCTCCTTTGCCAGATCCTCAACAGTAGATCCTGACCTCATGAGGTATACATCTGGCAGTACATTCCCATGCTTGTCTGAGAATTTTTGGACATCAGCAACTGGGTAGACAGCATTCATCTTGAGCAGCTTAAATACAGCCACATTTATTGCAAACTGCACGCCTGTGCGCATATATTCGCCTAGGATATCCTTGCGTATGAAGTTAAGTGCCCACTTTTGCTTATCATTGAGCTTTGTCTGATCGTTTATCTCAAACCTTTCGTCTCCTGGAATGTATCGAATGATTCCCTTGCTTTCCGCACGCCGGAGTGTAAGTTCGGCATCCGCACTTGCAGGTATCGTTATAACGTCATGGTATTCTTCGCGCAGACGCTTAAAGTTTTCCGTCGCTGTAGGAAGGTCGACTTTGTTTGCAACTATCAGCGTAGGTTTCGAAATCTCGCGTAGGCTCCAGCAAAAGTCTTTGCTCTGCTGAATCCCAAAGTTGTCAAACATAGTCTCAGTCAAATTGTTTTGTGCAAGGGCAAACTTGACATGATCTTCTTTTACACCAATACTCCGGAAAACCTCTGTTATAGCGGCAACAGTATTCATACCTGAGCCAATAGCGCGTGATATCTTGTCTCTATTTGCCTCAAGCAGCTTTAGGTACCACATGACAAGCTCCTCCTCAATGTCTGCAACGTCTGCAACCGGGTCACCAGTGCCAGGCTCTGCGATCTTGCCTGATGCGTCAATGCTACCTGATGCATCAACGATGTGCAGTAAAGCATCTGATTGTGCTGCTATTGTTAGAAATTGATTGCCAAGTCCCTTGCCTTCCCATGCACCCTTGATCAAGCCAGGCAGGTCGACAAGCTCAACTGGAATAAAGCGCCAGCCATCTATACAAACTGAGTTCTTGGGGTTATCCTGTAGGTTAAACTCCTTGTGAACACAATGGGTTATTGCGTGAGCGTTGCCCACTGCAGGCTTCTTTGTAGTGAACGGATAATTGGATACATCTGAAGACAGCAGTGTGGCAGAATTGAAGAACGTAGTTTTGCCCGTGTTTGTCTTACCAATCAGCCCTATCTTGATCATGATTTTTCACTCTATTATTATTTATATATACACTGTGCTCAGTCGACGTGGCTACAGACAATTGCAAGATATCCAACTAAACCTAGAAACCCTCCAAGCAGTGACAAGTGGATAAAGAAATCCCTCTTTTCAGCAAGTGAAAATTTTCTTTGCCTACGGGCTGAAATTGAGACCTGCATACCCACATTCCTATAGTATTGCTAACGAATAAGACTTGCTGTTTGTCTTTTCAGCAAGTAAAATTTTCTGCTCATTGATCTTAAATTTCTGGTCGCTTAGAATCTAATTTTTTATACGTAGTTAGTCTGTTGAGCTGTATATTCGTATAGAGTTTACTTCTGTATAATTTTATCTTATATGAGGTGTAATACCTTATAGTGACGCTAGACTTCTAGATATTTCATACCTGCGGCTAAAAAAACAAACTAAATATCTTAAAGCTATTTTTAAGTGAGTAGCCGCTATCTCTGAGAAGGTTTGATATTGCTTTTCAGCCATCGGTTTATGTGCCCATACAACTGCTCTCTGCTCGATGTGCATAGAAATAGTGGGATAACAATAGTTATTATGGTATTATGATTTTTCAATGCTTCTTCCTTTTTTGAAGGATTGTATTGCATATATCTAATTCTAAGTCTTTTTTGAAAGGTTCATTGCTGATATACTACTATTAAGCTCTACTTCTCCAGTCTTCCAAGAGTCATCTTGATCTCATCGCAGCGCCAGGACATCTCACTTATCTGGTCTGCAGTAAAGTCAGACTCCCATCTGTCCAATACGGTCTTGCAAATTTCTGCAGCATTATATAGCACCGACCAGTATGGATGATGCTCTGCAGTAGTGTATGCTAGTTCCATCACCTCTGCTAAGCCTGAAGATGCCCGATTAATATAGTGAGAACCTTCTCCATAGATTCTGACGACGCTGCCATCTCTATCGACACTTACTTTAAAAAAGATATTTTGCTTTTCAAGTTCTTCGAGAATATCTTTAAGCCCATCTAAAAGCTTGTCTATACTTGACATAGGATAATAATAGCATCATTAAGTGTATAATGTAATTCAGTCATCGAATAGCCTCTTGTGCTCTGCCATCATGCACCTGTTGTAAACTACCGCAGAAATATTCTTATCTTTCGCCATTCTCTCTGCTTCCTTGCTGTAGATACCCTCCTGCATCCAGATGACCTTGATACCCTCCTTTTTTATAGCTTCTTCAATCACAGAGGGCACATCTTCTGAACGTCTGAAAATATCGACGATGTCTATCTTGTCAGGTATGCTACTGACAGTAGGATATGACCTGCGCCCCAGAATTTCTGTTGCGTTAGGATTAACAGGAATGACATTATATCCGTGATCGATGAGGTACTTTGGCACATAATTAGCCGCCTTGTCCTCATTTTTTGACATTCCTACTACCGCGATGTTTTTCAACATGTAGAATTTCCTTATTTCATCATCCGAGTGAGAGTCTTTTTCCATGCGATAAATCTCATCTGCACATTATTTAAACAGACTAGGAGCCAATCATGCCTGGTAACTTCCATGGAGTTCGATAGGACTGTACTATCTCAATGCTCGGCTCCGCAGTGACTGTTACTCGCTCTAGCTGAACATCTTCAGGGGGAGAAAGCGTTAGCATTTCGCCTGGCTGCAGAACATCTATTGGAGGCTCTCTATTGCTCCCATAATCGACAAGCACATTTGTAAGCGGCAGCCTGCCAGTATTCTTTATGACTACTCGAGCATTTGTGAAAAGTGACTGCTCGTCCTTGAGCGCATCTACGCTCAGATCGTAATCTTTTGTTGGGAGGGCAGAAGCAAACATTGCGACTAGGGCGACTGCAATTATACCAGCCGCTATTATCACAATAAGTGCTATGCGCATCATAAGAAATTGAGTCTAAAAATATTTAAGCCATTATTCACCTTTCATCTGTATCCTTGACTTAAACACTGGACGTATTCCAAGTGATGCATAATTACCTGTAGAGCATGTAAAGCAGAGTTCTTCCTCCGGCATTCCTATTGCGTTTGCGAGATTGGTGGTGTTATTATATCCAACATAATCCGCCCCTATTCCCCTTGCAACATATGACCCTATCTTGTTGTTTGAATCTTGGGTAGCGCCATGCTGGTACGCTATTAATTCATCCTGAGATGGAAAGTCTATGCCTGCATAGCATGGATAACGTATAGGGGGATATGTAACAACAAGGCTCACTCTTTTTGCCCCTGCTATCCTAAGTGTTCTGATTATCTCTGCAGAGCTTGTGCCTCTTACGATACTGTCGTCGACGATCACAACGTGCTTGTATTCAACCACTTCCGGGATCGGAATTATACCCTTGTTTATCTCGAGTCTGTTGTTTTGATACGGCTCGATAAAGCTGCGCATAGAGCCTTTCTTGCTATATCTGTCTTTTAGTAATCCTTCTTCAAATGGAAGACCCAGCTCCTGTGCATACCCTAGAGCAGCTGGTCGTGCCGAGTCAGGAACTGGGACTACAACGTCTGCACTTATTAAAGGAAATTTCTTTGCAAGGAACTGCCCTATCCTCTTCCGTGCGGCATAAATGTTGATTCCTTCCATTATGCTGGATGGATGTGCAAAATATGTATATTCAAACGCACAATGAGCATGTGGCCGTTCGTTAGCAAAATACTGCGAAGTCAAACCGCTCTTACTTATCTTCAATAGCTCGCCTGGCTCCACATCCCGTGTCAGCTGCGCTCCGACTGCTGCAAGTGCACATGACTCTGAAGCAACAATGTAGGTGTTGGTTTCTCTATGATATCCAAGAACTAGGGGACGGAAACCCCGTGCATCTCGCGCTGCATACACAGAACCCTCATCTGTCAGAAATGTGAAGCAGAAGGAGCCGACCATTTCTCCCTTCAAAATGTGCATAGCCTCTGCCATGTCCTCTTTGTCAGCTAAGTGCATGACAAGGCGCTGAGCTGCCACAAGAGTGTCGCTCATTGTCTGTGGAGTAAAAGTGCAGCCGCCAACCATTCCTGAGAGCTCTTCTACATTGGCAATTGTGCCATTATGTGCAACACATAGATCTTTTACTCTGAGAGGCTGGGCGTTTTCAATTGTGCTCTTACCAAGGGTGGAATAGCGGACATGTCCGATGGCCGTGTGAGACTTGTATTTTTTGATCACCATTGGAAACTCTGAAGCTGCTGAAGAGACAAGTCCAAGTCTCCTGAACGGCGGCTTGCCGGGAACTGCAATGCCCCATGCTTCCTGTCCCCGGTGCTGTAGAGCTCGTAACGAATCTATAACAAAAGGTATGACATTATGCCCATCAATAGAATAGATTCCCATTACGCCACAGTTTTCATGAACCAACGCCTCCACCCCCAGGTATAGTATAGCAGCATTAAGCTATTAAAAATATATCCTCTTCATGACTGCAATGTCTTTTCAAACGAGTAAAAATTTGACTGCAATTGTTTCAAACATAGTCTGATCACGTACCGCTTGTCCTTAACAAACTCAATATTACTAGGTATAGTTTCGCCGATCTCTGCAAACCTCACACCGCTAGCTGCCAGTACTTTGCAGACAGTCTCTGCATGCTTTGTGGCGATAATAAAGCGGGAATGTGTCTCAGAGAATAGCAACTCGTCTGTCTGTTTGCAAGAGCTTGGAACAGAGTCAAGACAAACTTTGAAACCCATCGAGCCAGCTATCGCCATTTCAGCAAGGGCAACTGCAATACCGCCCTTTGAACAGTCATGGGCGCACCTTACAAGGCCGCTCTTTATGAGGTTCAGTACTGCAGCCCTATTCTGTCTATCTACTTTCAAATCAACCTGTGGAATCGCCCCGCCTGTAATTTTATGAAAATATTCATAGTATTCGGAACCACCCATTTCTGGCTGAGTGTCTCCAACGACAAAAATTGACTCATCCGCTGAGAATGCCATCTGCGTGAGGAACGATTCACTTTCGACTATCCCAAGCGTACCTATGACAGGGGATGGCTTGATTGCACCTTTCGCAGTTTCGTTGTAAAAGCTTACCTTGCCGCCTACCACTGGAATCTCCATGAATGTGCAATAATGTGCTATGGCATTTACCGCCTGGACAAATGTCCAGTAAATCTCTGGGTCTTCTGGATTGGCGAACTGCAGGTGGTCTACTACTCCAATGGGTTCGGCGCCTGCACAGACAATATTTCTAAGTCCTTCTGAGAGACACCCAAGTGTTCCTTGATATGGGTCAAGGTAACACTGCTTTGAGTTACCGTCAAGCTTAACTGCAACAAACTTGCCATTGTCAAGCCTCATTACTGCTGCATCCGCTTCCCCCGGCTTGATCACTGTTCTTATTCCTACTTCGTGGTCATATTGTTGGTAGACCCATCGCTTACTTGCTATCGTAGGGTTTGCTAAGAGTGAGAGCAATACCTTCGCGAGATTTGAGGGCTGTACCGGTCGCTTAACTCTTTTCAGCTTGTATATATGAGAAGGCCGCTTCGCTGTCCTCTCTGCGAGCGGCGCGTGAGCAATCAAATGCGAAGGGATCTGCATAACGACCTTTCCTGAATGACTAATTACTAGGTCGTGATGTTCCTTGACTGTGCCAATGATAGAATATTTGATTCCATACTTACTAAAAATCAACTGCAGCATTGACAGCCTTGGTTTGTCAGTAATGTATAGCATCCGCTCTTGTGACTCAGATATCATGAGCTCATTTGGCATCATGTGATTTTCTCTTGTATGGACCTTTGTCAGCTCGATGTCAAAGCCCTTGCCAATATTATCTGATGTTTCCGAAAGACAGCAGGAGAGTCCGCCCCCTCCCAAGTCTTTGATGCACTTGATACATCCACGTTTGACGGCTTCCATAGTTGCCTCCAACAACAATTTTTCGAGGAAAGGATCTGGAATCTGTACAGCTGACCTATTCTCTTCTTCAAGTGTCTTTGAGGCAAAGGAAGCGCCCCGTATGCCATCCCGACCTGTCGGGCCGCCTGCAAGTATTATTATGTCCTCTGCTTTGGCCTCGTTGGTGATAATGTCGTCTTTTCTACCAAAGCCTATAGCTGCGACGTCGACCAAACAATAATCCTGAAATGAGGAATCAAACTCGATTTCACCTCCTACTGTTGGAATTCCTATGCAGTTTCCATAATCTGCAATACCCTTTACTACATTTTTGAAGAGCCACTTTGATTTTGCGACTGAATGGTTATTGTAGTCTATTACTGGTGCAAATCTCAAGGCGTCAAGAACAGCAATTGGGCGAGTTCCCATAGACATGATGTCACGTATTACCCCTCCGACGCCTGTTGCAGCGCCACCAAATGGCTCTATGGCTGAAGGATGATTGTGGCTCTCAATGTGGACTGTCAAGACGTAGCCATCCCCAACATCAAGCACACCAGCATCATAACCGGGGCCAATTACTACATGCTTTCCCTTTGCGGGCAGGAGCTGCAAATACTTTTTGGATGACTTGTACGAACAATGCTCTGACCATTGAGCGCCCACGGCGTCCTGTTCGATCTCGTTTGTCTTTCGCTTTAGTTGTTGTTCAAGGTAATTAAGCTCCTTATTTGTGAGGGCATCCATTTCTATGCTATCGCCCTTTGCTTCAGATTCGAGATAAGCGACCAGAAAATTGTAATAGCCTCACCACCACGCCTGTTCCTCTTGCGGTCGAAGTTAAGGATTCTTTCGCTCGCCCTCTCCGGGTGGGGCATCATGCCCATCACGTTGCCCTCTTCATTGCATATTGCTGCAATGAGGTCGGCGGAGCCGTTAGGGTTGTCGCTCTTGTATCGCAGAACGATCTGATTCTTTTTTTTCAGTTCTTTCAATATCTTGTTGTCAGCAACATAACGACCATCACCGTGGGCAATAGGGATGCTAAATGTCTGTTTGAATGCAAACTGACTTGTAAATGGTGTCTTATTGTTTGTAACTTGAACACTTGTCCATCTACAGATAAAGCGGAGGGAATCATTCATCATGAGGGCCCCTGGCAGCAGTCCAGACTCAACAAGAATTTGAAAGCCGTTACATATACCAAGCACCGGGAGGCCATCCCTTGCCATCCTTTTTACCTCCTTCATTATGGGACTATGGGCAGCAATTATTCCAGGTCGAAGTCTGTCGCCGTAGGCAAAACCTCCGGGTATTATTATTGCATCATAACCGCTTATGTGATCCTGGGTGTGCCAAATAAAATCCGCTTCAACGCCTATTACATTGTTAAGAATATAGTGAACATCGCGGTCGCAGTTGCTGCCAGGGAAAACAGCTATCCCAATTCTTGCTGCCATTACTGTGCAACAAAAAGTTGCAGGAGCTCGTATTAATATCTTGAGACTGACCATTTTTCCCTATATAACTGCATGGACTGCTAGGGTATCGTTTTTATCATTGGTTGATTGTGAAAAGACTGTTTATGGCAGCTGCTACTGTAGTTCGCGACATCATGACAAAGAACATGGTTATGATAGACCATGACAAGAGCGCCTTGGAGGCTGCCAAGATTATGACAGAGAAAGGCATAAGCTCGCTGTTTGTTGTCAAGGATAATCATCCAATTGGCATCGTGACAGAGCGAGACTTCATCAAAAAAATATGTGCCAAGGAACTACCAATAGCTGAGGTGAAAATGAGTGATATCATGTCAAAGATACTTACAACGGCTGATCCGGATACACCAATAGAAGTTGCAATTCAGAGAATGGTAAACCACAAGGTACGCAGGCTTCCAATAATGGAAGGCGGCAAGTTAGTAGGCATCATAACAGTGACTGATTTGGCAAAGCATTTGAGGACTACATTACTGCTTGAAGGTGCTCTCAGTGACTCCAATAGCATTGACAGCATGATTGCGACGATGGATCGAGACAAGTACTAATTTTTACAACTTTTTGATAATGACAGAGAAAGAAAATTCAACCAGCTACAGGACAATTACAACCCATCTAACATGAAGAACGTTGTTTGAATTATGTACATACTTCAGCTTTTGCCTATTGCCTTGACACTACAGTTGCTGACGACTGGGTTGAAGATACGTAATTCTTGGCACAGTTTTTTTACAGTCACTTCAGCATCACTTTCTGTTCTAGATTTGACGACCATTTTTAACATCTTTGCAGACCTCACTGATTGTATACTGGAATATCCGCCCTTGACAACCAGATCCCTGTGGATCGTCTCACCCTCTGGGTCATTGATGTAGGGCTTGTTTTCAATTATTACCTGGACAATAAACTTTGGCACAAGTTTCTCCCATCCACATTTTTTAGATATTTTATTTAAAGAATCCGGCCAAGTACCTTTGTAAACAGCAAGAATGTTGCTACAGAAGGTGGTAATAGACCTAATATCAGTATGTTTGCTGCCGCATCCACCGGAATCTTGATTGAGTTGATAGTCACTATCACCAAGAAAAATGAGATGAGCAAGGTAACACCAAAAAACACTGCAATCCCCATCACATAGCCCAACAGTTTGACATTTTCCAGTCTGCTATGTTCAGCTGCAGCATCATTATGCGTCAATGACCTATAGATACTAATTGAGCACTAGTTAATCTTTTGCAAATAGCACACATGCCGTTTAATTAATAAAACGCAGGGTGACTACAGCGCATGGGGTCATGTAGCTCAGCCTGGTCAGAGCGGCTGACTTGTAAATGTCATCAAGAAATCAGCAGGTCGTGGGTCCGAATCCCACCATGACCTCCTTTTACTTGATATCTTGGATTTCGGCCAATTCAAGAATCATATATAGTAAGCCACCACCACCACCATTACTCGCGGTTCCAATTGTCAGCCATTGGTTTTATTCATCTGCACGATAATAGATGAAAATATATTAAATCCGCCTTCTTAGCAGATCGAAAAGTCGCGCCAAGTATTATTACCCATATTTTGCCATCACCAAACTTTCGATTCTAGTATTGGGTTTTAAAACTCTCGCATTATCTCGATTATTCAAGATAAGCTCAGTTTTTCGTTGTAGGGAACTTGAACTACTCTAATTCTCCCGCCATAATGCCTTTGTCTTCGCCAGCGTGATAAATGCAAAGAGATATGCAATTTGTATTACAAAGCCAAACTCAAGCGACCAATCGGCTGGTGTGGGGAGGCCCATAATGTCTTGTAGCATCAGCGATGCATGCGTAGTCGGTACGGCATAGCCAAGAGGTCTCAGCACGTCCGGCATCATGTCCACAGAGTAGAATACAGGAGGTAGCACTGCCAATACCACATTTACAAAGGATATCACCTGCGTAGCATTTCTCATATGGAGCATATGAGATGAAAGAAAAAACCCCATCGCTGACATGGCTCCCCAGATCAAGAGAATTGTTGCTACAAGCAGAGGTATGCTGAAAACCGATCCAAAGTATACAACAAGTGTTGCTAGCACTATAAGTGCTGGAAGGCCGAATAGCAGCTCTGATAGGGCAAGCCCAACCATATAGGTTAATGGTGAAACGGGTGATGCAACAAATACATCCTGCACCTTGTATTCTGTTTTGTAGAATGAGATATCCTGGCCGAGTGCAAGACCATATCCCACAAGGGCCATCACCAGGCTGCCAGCTACGGCAAAGTGGATGTACTGGCCGCCGCTTACTACAAATAGTACAAACAATAGCGAGAATGGACTTATTGCAGTGAACACTAATGACATAGGATTCCGTCTTAACCATAGCACGCCTGTCATGTAGGCGATAATCAATACCTGACGTACAGGCAATAAGCTAGTCTCTGGAATTTTGATCATCTATAATACCATTGCCCATAATGTAAACAAAGACATCGTCAAGCGTAACAGAAGATACAGTAAAGGACAGGTTATGTCGTAGTGCAAGATCGGATAGCTCACGTACTGCAGATTCGAAAGTAAATATGCGGAGCATCCCTGCGCCGGTGTCGACCACCGATCCATAAGATTTCAAAGTGTCAACGTCTAGTGTATCACGAGCTATGTCTACCCGAATATTCTGTGGGATGACCTTGCGCAGCTCTTGAATTGTACCCTGCGCAACAATCACGCCTTTATCAATAATTACAATATAATCAGATAGCATCTCTGCTTCGTCCATGTAGTGCGTTGTCAGCAGAATCGAGCCTCCTTTGCTTTTCCAATCCTTGATGGCCGTCCAGACTTGCCGCCGTGAAACCGGGTCAAGGCCAATAGTTGGCTCGTCGAGGAAGAGAAGCTGTGCGTCGGTTGCCATTGCCATCGCGACAAGGATCTTTTGCTTCATACCACCTGATAGGTTCATCGCAGGAATATCTCGAGCGCCGTAGATCTCTAGCTTGCGCAACATTACCTCCGTCTTATCTCTTGCTACACTCTTACTGTCACCTCTTATCTGGAGCCAGTTGTAGACGTGG
>Ga0081538_10003448_pt1 | contig 14935 bp, 16 predicted proteins | sample TabmetS5T2R1_FD_71022 | JGI IMG/M metagenome (GOLD analysis project Ga0081538, IMG submission 71022) | Tabebuia heterophylla rhizosphere microbial communities from the University of Puerto Rico - S5T2R1 | ecosystem: Host-associated > Plants > Roots > Rhizosphere ... | reverse complement strand
TTCCCGCTGTTGATCTTGTCGGGGATGATGTTGCCGCTGGAGGCTGGGCCGCGGTGGATTCAGGTGCTTGGCCGGTTCAACCCGCTGACCTACATCGTGGATGCGGAGCGTGCGCTGTTTTCGGGCACCTGGAATGACCCGGCGATCGGCTGGGCCTGGCTTGCGGCGATCCTCACCTGCGCCCTCGGCCTCTGGGTCGGCGTCAAGCAGGTCGCTCGTAGCACCACCTGATAACTAGCCGACTTGTCAGCGTCGGTGGTCGCTATAGCAGCCACTGGTGCTGACAACTCGGAGTCAGATGTTCTCCTTAAGCCAGGCGATGTCGGCGCCCTGACCGTCCCGGCCGCCAGGGGTTTCCACGACGACGGGTACGGCAGCCGTACGCACCACCTCGGCCAGCGCCTCGGTGCCGACCTCACCGTCGCCGAAGTTGGCGTGCCGATCAGCCCCCGAGTCGAAGGCATCTCGGGAATCGTTGGCGTGCACTAGGTCGATGCGCCCGGTGATCGCCTTGACCCGATCGACCAGGCCGACCAGTTCCTCACCGCCGGCGTGCGCATGGCAGGTGTCCAAGCAGAAGCCGACGGTGTCCCCGCCTTTGGCGTTGCCGATGGCGTCCCACAGTCGTGCAATCCGCTCCAGGCGGCGAGCCATGGCATTGTCGCCACCTGCGGTGTTTTCGATCAGCAGTTGCACCGGCATCTCGAGTCCCTCGATGCACTTGCGCCAGTTGTCGAAGCCGATCGCGGGATCGTCGCTCTTGAGCACATGCCCGCCATGCACGATCACCGCGGCCGCCCCGACTTCGGCTGCCGCATTCAGATACTGCTGCAGGAACTTTCGACTTGGGATCCGGATCCGGTTGTTGGTTGTCGCCACATTCAGCACGTACGGCGAATGCACATACAGCGTGATGCCGGCCTCCTGAGCTGCAGCTTTCAGCGCCGCAGCGCCACCGGCGTACCGGATCTCCGGACCCTTCCAGGCCTGCGGATCCCCCAGAAAGAACTGGGCCAACGTTGCCCCACGTGCGGCTGCTTCAGCGATGGGATCCACCTGATCGCCATGCCCGCCCACCTGCAGTGTCGTCATGGTTTTCGACCCTATGTCCACCTCGCTTCGCCAGCTAGGTCTGCACAGGTTCCATACGGTCTGCATAGGTAGCAACCTGTGCAGAGCGCAAGCAACCTACGTGAACGTAGGTTTCGTTGCGGGCGACTGGGGAGTGGGAGGGGGAGTCTCCAGTGGGTGAGGATGGACCAAGATCAGCTGTCGCTGCCGCGGTCTGGGCCGGCGCGCCACCAGTCGCGCACCCGATTGGCCGCCGATCCGCCGGCCGTCCCAGCTGCTGTTCCAATCTTGCTGACCAGCTTGTACAGCGGATCGGCTGAGGTTGTGAAGCTTTGCTTGTACGAGTTCGCGGCGGCCTTGACCTCCTCGCTCATCGGAGCGTCCTTGTCATCGGAGCGGCGCGGATAGTTCCCAGCAAGGATCTCGGCATATTCCGGGCCCGCCGCCCACTTCTGCAGCTCGGCCGCCCGCAAGGCCGCCAATGGATGACTCTTCCCACTCAGCTGCAGCAGCTTGAGCACACTGTCGCGTACGTCGCCTCGCGTTTCATACTCTTCGGCCTGGTCCAAGAAGCCGGCCACATCCATGTCCTTGGGATCGCGGGCACCGGCCAGACTGGCGTGCACCCGCAATGCCGCTGCTGGGTCCTGGGAGCACAACAGGCCAGCCCGATCACATGACAATTCCGACTTGCGGAACCACTCGTTGAGGCCCAGGATGATCCCCCGGATACTCCAAGCGCCAATCGGCAACCACTCCATCGCAGCCGCGAGATTGATCAAGGCCAGCAGCATCGTGCGATAGACGGCGTGCCCCGAGCGCACGTGCCCCACTTCATGACCGACGATGAATCGCAGCCCCTCCTCGTCTACCAGCTCGAGCATTCCGGTCGTGATCACGATGATCGGCCGGTCCAGGCCGATCGCCATGGCCTGGGGTATTGGATCCTGCTCGATGTACAACTCCGGAACGGGTTCCACGTCCAGCGTCGTCGCGCACTCGTTCAGCACCTTATGGATCTCTGGGTACTGGCGCGGCGAGACCCGGATCGCCGTGGCGAGGTAGAGCCACCGTATGCTGCGCTCGCCGATGGCTCCGGAGAGTGTCTTGAGAACCGAATCGAAGCCCGGGATGGCACGCAGCGCCACCAGGGCGCCCCGGTCGGCCGGATGCTCGTACGCCCGGGAAGAGATCTCGGGAAATCGGATATGCCCGCGGCGTGCTGGCAGGTTTTCCGTGGTCATGCCCAGCAGCGTACGTGGGCATTCACTGCGAGCGTCGATAGCCGGGCTAGCTCATCTGGAAGAGGCCGCTGATCAATCCCATAGTTAGCTGCAAGATGAATCCGAGTACCAGCCAGATAACTCCAATGATGATGCCGGCGAGGGCTTTGCTGTTCTGGAACCCGGCGCGACGCGAGACGATAAAGGCCACGATGCTCAGTACGAGCCCGATCGTGGACGTACACGGAATAATCGCCAAGATCAATCCGACAATTCCGAGGGTATTTCCGGGATCTGCCGCTGGCTGTGGGGTGGCCTGGTAACTGGCCATAAAGTCACTCCTCATGACGATCGGGTTCGGTTGTCAGTAGGGTCTCAAGCCCAGTGTTCTCCTGGCTACAGCTGGTCCAGACCTAGTGTCCGCGCCTTAGCGCCGGCCTCCACACGGTTCGCAGCACCGAGCTTGGCCATGATGTTGGACACGTGCACGCTAGCCGTTTTCTGGCTGATGAACAGGCTCTCGGCGATCTCCCGGTTGGTGCGGCCCTGGGAGACCAGGACCAGGACCTCACGCTCCCGGCTCGTCAGCCCGTGATTCGCATCAGCTTCCGCCCGCGGCAAGGCAGGGAGCTTCAGCCGCGTACGGCGAGCGAGAGCTTCCATCTCCACCACCAGAGGCACTGCACCGATCGCGCGAGCGCGTTGGTGCGCTGCAGCGAGCTCGGCTTCGGCCTCTGGAATGTCACCGGTTACTGCCAGCGCCTCGGCGAGCCGGAACTGCGCATAGAGCTCGTATTCCGCATCCGTCACCTCGCGGATTCGCAGCAGTGCTTCACGCCATACGCCCGGTGTGAACTCACCGCGCGCTCGTGACAGCTCCGCTTCGGTCAGGCTGAGCCATGTTGCGACGTTTCTGGCGAGGTATCCGTCGGCTGAGTCGCGAACCTTCTGCAGCAGGTCGACTAAGTGTGCGATGCGGCTCGCCGCATCTTGATCATGATCAAGCAACGCAGCAGCTGCATCGACTCTCGCAATAAGCGGTACCACGTGATAGACGACTGGGCTGGCGATCATCGGCTCAATCCGCTCGATCGCATCTCCCACGTCGTTCTGGTGGCGCGCCAGCCGCAGCAGCATGCGTACGCCGATCAGGGGCGCAATTGCCTGTGGATCAAGAATCCCGGGGGCGATTTCCTCGGCCCTGCGCAGATGCTGCTCGGCCTCGTCGTACCTGCCTTGGGTTGCTCGCTGCAGGGCCAGGGTGGTCTCGTAGTACTGCCCGTTAACGCCAATCACCTCGCCTGACCGGACCTGGCCGATGATCTTGGTCACTTGGTCCCAACGACCCAACCGCTGCATGACTTCAGCGCCTTCCAGGCGACTCCAGTCCACGATTGGGCTGCGTAGATCGATCCGGGCGACATAGTCCATTTCGGCGTTGAAAACCTGCTCTGCCTGTGCGAGGTCGTCGAGCGGGGTCCTGAGGACGGAAACCAGGTTGTTATACGCGCGGGCGGCGTCCGTCCCGGCTCCGATGGCATCAGCCACCTCGATGGACTCCCGCAGCATGGCCAAGCCCTCGTCCCCACCGACCATTGCTAACGAGGTCCCCAGTGAGTTGAGCGCGCGGCTGAGCTCGCGGCCTGCATCGAGTTCGCGCGCCAGCTCGACCGCCTCGGTGCCCGGACCAATGGCTTCCCGGTAGCGGCCGAGCAACATGAAGATTCGACTACGCCAACCCAGAGCCTCCGCTCGTTCCCGCGTAGGGGTGTCGCCGAGGATCTCAACTGATTTATCGGACGCCGCGACAGCATCGTCGCCGAGCCCTGCCATCCAAAAGCTCTCGCTTAGCTCCGCCCACAAACCGCCCAGAGCAACGCTGTTCTCGGTTTTCTCAAGAACACCTATGGCGCGCCGCAGATGCGGTATGGCGCCGGCTCGGATGTCACCCGAATACCGCGCACAGAGGGCTGCGTTTCGCAGCAGCTCCCAGGTCGGTGGTGCTCCGGCGGAGACAGATTCACTTATCTGTGACCGCAGTTCCGCAGCGCGTTCGAAGTGCTGTTGCGCCTCGGCAAAGGCAAACAGGTCACGGGCCCGCTGCCCGGCGAGCACCAAGGAGGAGAACGCCAGATCGACATCGTGCACTGCCAGCGCGTGGTACGCGAGCTCGGCATGCACGCCCGCACTGCCGCCGGCCGCGAGGCTGGGATCGGCCCGAAGCGCTTCAGCGAACGCTCGATGCAACCGCGTTCGCTCACCGGGCAGCAGCTGATCATGGGCAGCTTCCTGCAGCAGTGCGTGCCGGAAGCGATAGCTGTAGCCGTCGGCATCGAGGATGAGTGCCTCACCCTCGACGGCAGCGCGAAGGCCGACCTGCAGCTCGTCCTCGCGCAGTTGGGCAACCACCTCAAGCAGCCGATGGTCCACGCGACGCCCAGCCGCTGCCGCGATCCTTAGTACCTCTTGAAGATGGTGGCCGGTCGGGTTTCGACCCGCCGAGTGCGATCGTGTTACCAAAGTGGCGGGCCTTGTCGATCTCGCAACGCGGGCCGTCTCAAGACGTCTGGCAAGTGTTGCCTCACGCGTCTGAACACCTGTTAGCCATCGTGCAGACGGCAAACGTGTCGGGAGAGCAAGGCGTCACCACGATGCGTTACCACGATCGAAGTTGGCGGCCAGGTGGGGGCGGGCAGGTGGGGTTCAGGGGTTGGAGTGTCGGGAATCTTCGAACCAGGCCACATATGAAGCCCGAATCACACGTGTTGAGCTGTGTTCGTGGCTCTGTCCGGAGAAACGGTGACGCCGACCAGAAATTGGTCCAGTGGTCGCCACCGGGTAGAGTTCGGCGTTGGTTCCGGCGAGGAAATTCACCGGGCCGCTGCATTCGCCCTCCTGCTATGGGGCCGTCTCATAGCCGTTCAGACCAAAGGAGGTGGGGTTCGCGTATGCGTGAGTACGAGGTCATGGTCATTTTCGACCCTGATACCGAGGAGCGTGCGGTTCAGCCGACGCTCGAAAAACACCTGAAAGTGATCACCAAGGGTGGCGGCACTGTCGACAACCTGGACATCTGGGGACGACGGCGGCTGGCTTACGAGATCCGGAAGAAGTCCGAGGGCATCTACGCAGTGATCAATGTCACCGCAGAGCCGAAGGACGTCAAGGAGCTGGACCGCCAGTTCACCATCAATGAGTCAATCATGCGGACTAAGGTCATCCGGCCCGATCTGCACTGAGCCCGATCTGCACTGAGGTCCGGGCGAGATTTTCCACAGATTGTTCCTGACCACCCCATAGCGTCAGTCCCGGCTGGCAGGCTGAGGATGTTCGCCCAGGGAGCAGGTCATCAAGTCCGTCCCTTGACGAACCAAAGATCAGATCGCTCATCACAACGGAGAGTTTCATGGCAGGCGAAACCACCATCACATTGGTCGGCAACCTCACAGCTGACCCGGAGCTGCGCTTCACCCCATCGGGTGCGGCGGTGGCGAACTTTACCGTCGCGTCCACACCTCGCACCTTCGACCGGCAAACCAATGAGTGGCGCGACGGCGAGGCGATGTTCCTCAACTGCGCCGTCTGGCGCCAGGCCGCTGAGAATGTTGCTGAATCACTGCAGAAGGGCATGCGGGTCATCGTGCAAGGTCGGTTGCGGTCACGCAGCTACGAGACCCGAGATGGCGAGCGGCGTACGGTGTTCGAGATCGATGTGGATGAGATCGGCCCGGCGCTGCGTTACGCCACGGCAAAGGTGACACGCAATGCGAGCGGTAGCAGTCAAGGCGGTCCCGCCCGTCCAGCGGCTGGCAGCTATGGCGACGACCCATGGGCCAGCGGTACGCCCACCGCGGCCGGCGCCCGGTCCCAGCAAGGCTCCGATCCCTGGGCTACACCGCAAAGTGACGAGCCACCTTTCTGATCACTAAATTCAAGACAAATACCCAAGGCACATTCCGGCCATCGGTTAACAGCCGCGCCGGGCTCGAAAGGAGAGCACCACAATGGCCACCAACCCTGCAGCACAGCGCAAGCCGAAGAAGAAAGCCAACCCGCTGCGCGCTGGCCAAAACATCGACTACAAGGACGTTGCAACGCTGCGCAAATTCATCTCCGAGCGCGGCAAGATCCGGGCCCGCAGAGTAACCGGGCTCTCGGTTCAAGAGCAGCGTCAGGTCGCCATCGCCATCAAGAACGCTCGTGAGGTGGCGCTGTTGCCCTACGCCTCCACGGCTCGCTGAAAGGTGTTGGCATGAAACTCATCCTGACTGCTCCCGTCGACAACCTCGGCAGCCCTGGTGACGTGGTCGAGGTCAAGGACGGTTACGGGCGCAACTTCCTCATTCCGCGCGGCTTCGCGATCCGCTGGACGCGCGGAGGCGAGAAGCAGATTGACGGCATTAGGCGCAGCCGCGCCGCGCGGGAGATTCGTGGCTTGGATCACGCCGAGGAAGTGCGCGGTCAGCTGGAGGAGTTGACCATTGATCTGCCGGCCCGGGCCGGCGATACCGGCAAGCTGTTTGGCGCGGTCACCGCGGGTGACGTCGCGGCGGCGATCAAGAAGGCTGGTGGGCCGGCAATCGACAAGCGTGCGGTGCAAATTGCCAAACCGATCAAAACCGTCGGTCTGCATACCGTTGGTATTAAGTTGCACGACGCCGTCACGGCGCACGTACGGATTGTGGTCGTCCAGGCTGACCAGGCGTGACACGGTCGGGACGCTTGACCTGAGGTCGAGACTGGTCACAGGTTGCGCGCAGGGGGCTGCGCGAGCAGAGACAGAATGGGGCGCATGATGTCCCGGCTGACACCCGAAGATCTCCGGCGTCGCCGGCGTGCCCAATTGGGCCGCACCATAATGGGCGTCTCCGCTTTACTGCTAATGATCATGAGTGCCGTAGTACCGCACATCATGGTGCAAGCGGCCACCGCAGTTCCGGGCCGTTCCCTGATCCCGGCCAGCCGCTTCTTCCTGATTGCTAACCCGAACGCGGAAGGCTTCTCGGAGGCCAGGAGCGTTGCCCATGCCGGAATGGGAATCAGCCTTACCTACCTCGGCTTGGCGCTTCATCAGATCGGTCTGATTACTGGCCTCGCATCGTTCTGGGTGCTGATTGTCGAAGACGTCGGGAAATGGACGCGGCGACTCGTCATTGTGTCCGGTGTGTCACTGCTGCTGAGTGCGTCAACTGTGGTCTTGGGCTACCAGTTCCTGAACCGGGTCGGCGTCCCCACCTTGCTCGGGTTCGCGTGGCTACCCACTCTGCTCGCGGGGTTGGTCATGCTCATTGGTGCCCGCCTTGCTCGCGGCCGCCAGGTCACCACGTGGTTCTGGGAGAAGCCCGAAATCGTTCAGCCCTAGCTTTACCCTGCTTGGCACCTATCCACAGGCTTATCCCCAATGTGGATGAATCACACCGTTGTCATTTGGCTGTCATTTACCTAGAGTTTTGGCATCCGACCTCCTAAGTCCAGGTAACGACCATCCATCCCTGATCGTCTCGGCGATTCCTGCCTCGCAAGAGTCGTTTACCTTGCCGTGGCAAGCTGTTTTAGTTGACATTCATACGGGCATAACTGGTTGTTTAAGTGCACAGCAGGAAGAGGAGGTTTTTATGCGGGTCGTCGAGGAACTGGAAGACAAGTTCGAGGTTGATCCGGATTGGGTGATGCCTCAAGTTATGGCGCTCATTCCGAACGACGGCAGTGTCGAGCAGGAGGTTCACAGGCTTGTGAACACCTACTACGACACACCCGGCGCGGGCCTCCGGTTGTTTGGTGTCACGCTTCGCCGTCGGATCGGCGGTTCGGACACGGGCTGGCAGTTGAAGGTTCCGAACGGCACAACTCGTACCGAAGTTCGGAGCGGCTCGCGAACGAAGAACCTGCCACCGGCGTTAGCTCGGACTGTGGCGGGTTTGCTCGCGGGCGAAAGCCTGGAGCCGGTTGCCACAGTCACCTCGACTCGGACGGCATACCGCATCCTCGACGCCGATGGTGAGCCCGTACTGGAGATTGCCGACGATCTGGTCCAGTCCGGAACCCCTGATGGTGAGTCGGTATTGCACTCCTGGCGAGAAGTGGAAGCCGAGCTGGGACCCGCTGGAAAGAACAAAGATGTGAAGCGGGCACGAAGGCTCCTCCTCGGTGCCGGCGCGTCCCCAAGCCCGGTACGGACCAAGCTAGATCGAGCCCTAGGCCCGATGTCGTCAAACGGCCAAGTGCCCGCGGTGACGCCAGGCACGGTCGGCGAGCTCGTTGGCGCCTATCTTGCCGAGCAATGCGACGTAATCGCCAGCAATGATGTAGGGCTGCGGACTGGTGCCCCGGTGGTGCACAAGACACGTGTGGCCGTACGTCGGCTACGCAGCACGTTGCGAGTGTTTGGGGACGCGATCGAATCCGCTCCGGCTGAGGAGCTCGACAATGAGCTGACCTGGTACGCCTCCGTCCTTGGGGAGGTGCGCGACCGCGAGGTGCTTAGCAAACTTTTGGTCCAGCGAATAGCCGAGCTGCCGGCTGAACACATTCGCGGTCCGGTGGAGGCCGAGATCACCAAGAGTTTGGCCATGGAACGAGACAACGCGACACAGCGACTGAGCGAAGCCATGGATAACCGGCGTTACCAACATCTCATGCGGCTGCTGCGCGCTTGGAAAACTGCGCCGCCCCTTACCGGCGCTGCTCTCGGCAAGAGCAAAACTGCTGCTAAGTATGTGGAAGCGGCGAAGCAAAAGGTCGATAAGCGGCTACGGAAGGCCGGGCACGACGTGGAGGAGCTGCATCGGGCGCGCAAGGGCGCGAAGCGGCTGCGCTACGCCGCCGAACTGATGGAACCGGCTGACAAGCGAATGAAGCGCATCGCACGTGACGCTGAGAACCTGCAAACTGTGCTGGGCGAACATCAAGATGCGGTCGTCGCCGCCCATTTCCTTTCCAAAATCAGCGCTATCAATGGGCAGAACGGCCAAAGTGGGTTTACCTATGGGGTTTTGGTCGCGAATGAGCTGAACCGAGCTGCAGCTATTCGCGAGTCGCTGAAGAACTAGCCCTCAGCTGTTGCCTGCGAGCTAGGGTGCTGCTGCGCATCCCGCTACTCGCCTCAGCGCCAAAGCGTCGCTATGACGAAAGCCGCGGCCATACCGCCCATGCCGATCAAGATGTTCCAGTTGCCGAGCGCATCCATGAACGGGATCTGCGTACCTGCGATGTAGTAGACGATCAACCAGGCGACACCGAGCAGCCCTACTGCGATAAAGGTTGGAGGTACCCAGCGTCGACTCGATGGAGGCTTGACCTTTTTTGGCTTCGACTCCCGCCGCGCTTTCTGCTTCTGCTTCTCGGCTGCGGACTTTCGCGTTCTCGACTCGGGCACCAGATTCTCCTTGCTCTTGAAGTAGGTAGCGTAGTCAAAGACTCGGGGCGCGATCTCATGTCGCGGCACGGGCGTTGATTTCCGCTCGACCAGAAGGACCGCAGACTTGTCCGGACGTGCGCCCGCCGACGCCTGGCGGGCGGTTGTCGCGGTGCTTCGCCGAGCCCGCGCGGCTCAGCGTCGGCGGGACCAGAATCGCAGACCGCTTGCTCGAACGCTGACTGCAGCGATCTGCACGGTGGCCGGCTTGATGATCACGCTGAGCGCAATACACGCCCAGGGCACCGATCTGCGACCGGCCCGAAACACCGATCTCGTCAGCCTGATTCAGTCCCAATCCCGCCGTAACACCGAACTGGCTCACCAGCTGACCGGACTGCGCAAAGAAGTCGACGAGCTTGCCGCCCGGGCCAATTCGGAGTCGGATCTTGGCCCAGATATGGGCCGCGAGAGCAACCGCGTCGGTCTGACTCCGGTCTCCGGGCCGGGGGTTACCGTGACGCTCGATGATGCACCGTCAAGCGTCGCGGCGAACGGCATCGAACCCGACCTGCTCGTGGTTCACCAGCAAGACATTCAAGCCGTCGTCAACGCGCTCTGGAGCGGCGGCGCGGAGGCGATGACGATTCAGAAGCAGCGGGTGATCTCAACTACTGCGGTGAAGTGTGTCGGCAACACTGTGGTGTTGCATGGCATTCCATACAGCCCGCCGTACCAGATCAGCGCAATTGGCGACCCGGCGCGGCTGCATGACGCACTCGCTGAGTCCGAGCCGATTCAGATCTATCAGCAGTATGTCGAGGCGTACGGGCTCGTCTTCCGCAAGAAGTCCGAGCACAACCTCGACTTGCCAGCGCATGAGGGCTCACTCGACCTGATCCATGCCGAACCCTACGCAGGAGAATGATCTCGTGCCTGTGAAGATCTTGGTCGTCGACAATTACGACTCTTTCGTCTACAACCTGGTGCAGTACCTGGCCCAGATCGGAGCCGAGGTCGAGGTTTGGCGCAATGACGACCCGCGGTTCGCTGAGCCGGATTTCTCGAACGGCTTCGACGGCATCCTGCTTTCACCTGGTCCGGGTACGCCGGAAGAGGCCGGGGTGTGCGTCGAGGTAGTCAGAAGTCAAGCCGGCCGCGTACCGATCTTCGGCGTTTGTCTCGGTCTGCAGGCCATCGGCGTAGCGTACGGCGGCGTGGTGGATCGAGCTCCGGAGCTGCTCCATGGCAAGACGTCGCTCATCCAACATCAAGGAGCTGGGGTACTCGCCGGGCTGCCGTCGCCATTTACCGCGACCCGCTATCACTCGCTGGCCATCGAACCCGAGACAATGCCTGCCGAGCTTGAAGTCACGGCAACCACGCGCAGCGGAGTGATCATGGCGCTACATCATCGCGAGCTGCAGGTGGAGGCCGTGCAATTCCATCCGGAATCTGTGCTGACTGAGTGGGGCTATCAGATGCTGGCGAACTGGCTCGCCATCTGCGGCGATGCTGAGGCTCCCGAACGAGCCGTGGGCATGGCCCCGCTAGTGTCGGCACGCTGACTATTTGCAGCAGGACCTTACTTATCCCACGCGCTCGCCGCGCTCCGGCGACAGCACCTCGACTGAGCCCAAGCCGCGATCCGAGAGATCCGCCCGGAGTTGGTCGGGCGTGCCCGTCAGGATCGGGAACGTACCCCAGTGGATGGGCACCACGGTGGAAACACCAAGCAGCTCCACCGCCTTGGCAGCTCCGCGAGGGCCCATTGTGAAATGGCCGCCGATGGGCAGGAAGGCGACGTCCGGGCGATGCAGCTCCCCTATGAGCGTCATGTCGCCGAACACGTCTGTGTCTCCGGCGAAGTAGACGCGCCGCCCGTTCTCCAGCTGAAGCACGAACCCGACCGGCTCACCGAGATTCAGCACCACCTTCTGGTGGGCCGCCCAGTCCGCGGCGGAGTGGGCTGCATGGACCATGGTGATCTCGATGCCCCGGGCGGTGACGGTGCCACCCTTGTTCATCCCGACGACTTCGGCGGTGGTGTCAAGTCCAGCCAGCCACAGGCTCATCTCATGAATGCAGGGCCAGACCGGAGATGTCCGCGTGGCGATGGTGACCGCGTCGGACCGATCCATGGCGCCGACCTCTCCGCCCAGGTGGTCGAAGTGGCCGTGGCTGACGAGCAGGATGTCACAGCGGTCGACCGAGTCCGCAGTCCGGGGGGACGTGGGGTTGCTGAACCACGGATCCAGGATCAACTGCGTCCCGGCCTGGGTCTCGATCTCGACACAGGAATGGCCATACCAGGTGAAGGCGAAGCCAAGGTCGGACATGGGTCGATACTCCTTGCGGGTTCGGTTCGTCGCAAGCGTAACCAGTGGCCCTGCGGAGGACTCCCAGTATCAGAATTTCGCGACTGATTGGCCGGTGCTAACGCACGCCACTCGGCCGGAACTGCACGCTAATCCGCGGCCCGACCGAACGGGTGGTCTTCGGAACCGCATGTTCCCAAGTGCGTTGACACGAACCGCCCATCACGATCAAGTCGCCATGACCCAGCTGGTGCCGGATAGTCGGCCCGCCGCCTCGCGGCCGGAGCAGGAACTGTCGCGGTGAGCCCAGCGAGATGATCGCCACCATGGTGTCCTCGTTCTTGCCGCGGCCGATGGTGTCGCCGTGCCAGGCGACCGAGTCGCGTCCGTCGCGATACAGGCACAGTCCAGCGGTCGTAAAGGGCTCACCCAGCTCCTCGGCATAGTGGGCGTTCAGCGACTCACGCGCGGTTACCAGCTGAGGGTGGGGGAGCGGATCGTCTTCGCCGTAGAAGCAGAGCAGGCGAGGCACATCAACAACCCGCTCGTACATCTGCCGCCGCTCGGCCTGCCACGGCACCCGCTCGAGCAGATCCTCAAAGAGGGTGCTGGAACCGCCCAGCCAGCCGGGCAAGAGATCGACCCAGGCACCTCGGCCCAGCATCTGGCGAGTGATCAGCCCACCGAGGTGCCCAAGCGCGACCTGGTCGCTGCCTGTCAGGTCGAAGAGTGACGTCTGAACAACGCTGGGCATAAACCCAGACTACCACATATTCGATCAGCTATTCGAATCTGACGGGGTCTCCCTGGTATTGCTGGTGGTCGGCGTGGGGCTCGGCGACTGGGTGGGTGGTTTTGTGGTCGGTGGTTCGGTCGGCGCGTCGGTGGTAGGCGGCGGTTCTGGTGGCGCCGGTGCGGTGGCCAGAGTGAGGCGGATCGTGGTATCCCGGTCGACCTTCGCGCCAGCCTCTGGGTTTTGGGCGATTACTGTGCCGGCCGGTTGCGAGCTCTCACGTTCGGTGAACACGGGATCATCAAAGCCAGCCTCGTTGGCTATCCGGATGGCGGCCGAGCGACTCAGACCATCAAAGTCCGGTACCTCCGATTCGCGAGGCGCGTACCGCACGGTGATTCTGCTGTCCAGCGGTACCGTCGTGCCTTCCTTCGGCGAGATGCCGGTCACCTCGCCTGGGTCGGCATCGGCATCATCGCGTGCAACCGTCCTGATGTTGGTGAACTGCAGCTCCTCCAGAGCGTCTTTGACGTCTTTAACATCCTTGCCGACAAGACCATCAGGAATGGTGGCGGTTTTAGGACCATCGTTGACGGTAATAGTCACCGTGCTGTTCACATCGACCTGGGTTCCCTCAATGGGATCCTGGGCAGTGACCCGGCCCTTGGTTTCCTCCTCGCCGTTTATTTTCGTCACGGCGACCTGAAGCTGCCGCTCAGTGAGCTGGGTACGCGCCTCCTCCTCGGTGAGATCGACGACAAGCGGCACCTCAACCGTCTCGACCGTGTCCGGGTTGAGTACGCGGTACAGCGCCCAACCGCCGAGGCCCAAGGCCGCCACGATCAATGCCGTAATGAGGATGGCTAGACCCACGCGGCGCTTCCGTGGCTCCTCCTCGTCCGCGTACTCCTCCTCCGGTCCCTCGGGTCCGAGCGGCGGTACAAAGGTGGGTGGGGTAGCTACCTGGGTTGGGTCGTCGTACGCGTTGGCGGCTATCGCACCGGCGGCCATCGCACCGGCCGCCAGCGGCGCCACCGCCGTCGCCTGCTCAGCTGTGGTCTGCTGGCCGTTCAGCAGCCGGGTGATGTCGTCCTTCATATCCCTGGCCGTCTGATAGCGCTCCGACGGATCCTTTGCCAGCGCCTTCAACACGACTGCGTCGATCTCGGGACTGATCTCTGGGTCGAGCTGGCTGGGCGGCAGCGGCGTCTCACGGACGTGCTGGTAGGCAACGCTGACAGGGGAGTCTCCGACGAACGGCGGCCGGCCGACGAGCAGCTCGTAGAGCAGGCAGCCGGTGGAGTAAAGGTCGCTGCGAGCATCGACCGTCTCGCCCCGGGCCTGCTCGGGGGAGAGGTATTGCGCCGTACCAATCACCGCAGCGGTCTGGGTCATGGTGGCGCTGGTATCGGCCACGGCCCGGGCAATGCCGAAGTCCATGACCTTGACGCCACCATTCGGGGTGAGCATGACATTGGCGGGTTTGATGTCGCGGTGCACGATGCCCGCCTTATGGCTGTAGCTCAATGCGTCGAGGACACCCTGAGTGAGCTCCAGCGCCCGTTCTGGGAGGATCTTGCGGCCGTCCTTGAGCACATCGCGCAGCGTGGAGCCCTCGACGAGCTCCATCACGATGTAGGGGATCGCCACACCGGTCAGCGGATCGATCTCCTCGCCGGTGTCATAAACGGCGACGATCGTCGGATGGTTTAATCCCGCGGCCGACTGAGCCTCGCGGCGAAACCGGGCCTGAAATGTCGGATCAGTGGCGAGATCGGTCCGCAGCTGCTTGACAGCGACGGATCGACCCAGGCGTTGATCCACGGCACGGCGGACCTCGGCCATGCCCCCGCGCCCCAGCAATTCGCCCAGCTCGTACCGGCCCCCGACCGTCGTTGGGCTGCTAGTCATTTCCATGGTCCTCCCTCAACCCCGGCTGCCATTCTCGGCCATTCGGTACCGGCGCACGAAATGGGCATCTCATATGGACTTTTACGGCTCGGGACTCGAGTGGCGCAGGCTGGAGGCGTACGTTTCCCACCAAGCGCGCGGAAATGTGTGAGTGGCGGCGGCTGGAGGCGTACGTTTCCCACCAAGCGCGCGGAAACGTGTGAGTGGCGGCGGCTGGAGGCGTACGTTTCCCACCAAGCGCGCGGAAACGTGTGAGTGGCGGCCGCCGGAGGCGGACGTTTCCCACCAAGCGCGCAAAAAAACACTCGCGGCCTCCGCGCAGCCC
>Ga0081538_10003447_pt1 | contig 14936 bp, 13 predicted proteins | sample TabmetS5T2R1_FD_71022 | JGI IMG/M metagenome (GOLD analysis project Ga0081538, IMG submission 71022) | Tabebuia heterophylla rhizosphere microbial communities from the University of Puerto Rico - S5T2R1 | ecosystem: Host-associated > Plants > Roots > Rhizosphere ... | reverse complement strand
CGTCGCGCAGACCCTGGTAGGACGGCGCCCGCAGCCGACCGTCATGCGTCCACTCCACGAACTCGACCTCGGCGACGAGCTTCGGCTCCACCCACACGATCGCGTCTCTGCGGACCCTGGGCATCTTCGGGACGGTTTCGAAGGGCGAGCCCTTCCGCTCGAGCGGTCGGAGCTTGGCCAGGAGGCGGTCGATCTCGTCGTCCGTGAAGCCGGTGCCGACGTTGCCGGCATACGTGAGCTTCTCGTCCTTGAAGTACCCGAGGATCAGGGAGCCGAGGCGGTTCTCGCGCCGGCCCTGGCCTTTCGTGTACCCGCAGACCACGAACTCCTGGCGGCCGTGCGTCTTGATCTTCAGCCAGTCGCGCGTGCGCCTACCAACGGCATAGCGGGATTCGCGCCGCTTGGCCACGATCCCCTCGAATCGCTGCTCCTGCGCCGCTCTGTAAAGCGACTCCCCGTCGTCGAACGACTCCGAGAACTGCACGACGTGCTGGCGCCGGTCGATGAGCGCGGCGAGCCGCTGCTTGCGCTCGGTCAGGGGGAGGTCGGTCAGCGGCTCGCCCTCGACCTCGAGCAGATCGAAGGCGGCGAAGATGTAGCGCGTTCCCTTATTCCCCTGCTGCATCGCCGAGAAGGTCGCGCGGCCCTCCTCGTCCAGCGCCAAGACCTCACCGTCGAGCACGCAGTCAGTCGTCTTGATGCTCCGCTCGAGCGTCTTCGCGACGGATTCGAAGCGCGCCGTCAGGTCGTTGCCGTTCCGGCTCGTCAGCGTCGCCTCCGAGCCGTGCAGGTCCGCGATCGCCCGATAGCCGTCCCACTTGACCTCGAAGAGCCAGTCGGGCCCGCGCGGAACCTCCCCGGACAGCGTCGCCAGCATCGCCTTGTATTGGCGCCGCTTTCGGGGCTGCTCGCGGACGCCGTCCTCGCGCTTCTTGAGAAGCAGCCAGTTCTTCGGGTTGCCGTCGAGCTTGGCGGGAACGAGGGTCCAGGTGCCGTCGAGCCGCTCGCCCTTCAACCGGACGGTGAGGCCGCCGTCGCGCTTCTCCTCGACCAGCTCGTACGTGCCGTGATCCCAGACCTCCACCAGGCCGGCGCCGTACTCGCCCTTGGGGATCTCACCCTCGAAGGTTGCGTACTCGAGCGGATGGTCCTCAACGTGGACGGCGAGCGCCCGCTGCCCGGGCTCGAGCGGGATCCCCTTCGGCACCGCCCAGCTCGCAAGCGCCCCGTCACGCTCGAGCCGGAAGTCGTAGTGGAGGCGCCTGGCGTCGTGGCGCTGCACGACGAAGATCGGTTCCTTTCCACGCTTGCGGCCGCCGAACGGCTCCGGCGTCTTCTTCGGGTCGCGCTTCTTGCGGTACTCGGCGAGCTTCGCTTTCGGCAAGCCCCTAGCTTGCCTTCTTCGCGCGCTTCCTGGTCGGTTTCTTCTGTTTCTTCGTCCGCTCGACCGACTCGCGCAGCGCCTGCATCAGGTCGACGACCTCGCCGCCCTCCTCCTCCTTCGGCTCGGGAAGCTCCTTGCCCTTGGCCTTCGCGCGGATCAGCGAAAGCAGCTCCTTGCGATAGGTGTCGTCGTATTTCTCGGGCTTGAAGGCGTCACTCAAGTTCTCGACGAGCGACTTCGCCATGTCGACCTCGGCCTTCTGGAGGCGCGACCGAGCGTCGACGGACTCGGGCTGCCTGATCTCGTCCGGGTAGTACATCGTCTCGAGGACGAGGCGCCCGTCGTTCGCGCGAAGCGCGGCGAGGTGCTGCTTGTTGCGGATCACGACCTTCGCGATGCCGACTTTCGCGGTCTCCTCGAGGGCGCGCACGAGCAGGCGGTAGGGCTTCTGAGCGCCGTCCTGAGGCAGCAGGTAGTAGGCCTTGCGGTAGTAGATCGGGTCGATCTCGTCCAGCGAGACGAAGTCGAGGATGTCGATCGAGTGCGTGAGCTCGATGTCGAGCCGGTCGAGATCCTCGTCCTCGATCGGCACGTACTTGCCTTTCTCGATCTCGAAGCCGCGGACGATCTCCTCCGCCGGCACGGACTTCCCCGTGTCCTTGCGGACCTTGTCGTACCCGATCGGGGTGAGGTCGCGCCGGTCGAGGAAATGGAACTTGAGCTCCTTCGACTCCGTCGCGGAGAACATTCGCACGGGGACGCTGACGAGCCCGAACGAAATCGTGCCGCTCCAGATCGGCCTCATGCCCAGGTGATACCCGCTCGGGGGCCGGGAGAACCGCTACTTGCGCGCAACGGCGGCTTCTGCCGTGGCGGAGGCGAAGACGCCGAGCGCGCGGAACTTCGCGCGGCGGCGGCGCTTCAGCTCCTCGCCGTCGATCTTCTGAAGGTCCTCGAGCGAGCTCTGCAGCGCCTCGGCCAGAAGCCGGGCGGCCTCATCAGGGTCGGTGTGCGCACCGCCCTCGGGCTCGGGGACGACAGCGTCGATGACGCCGAGCTGGAGGCAGTTGGCAGCGTCGGGCTTGAGGGCAGCCGCCGCTTTGACCTTCTCGCCCGCGTCGCGCCAGAGGATCGCGGCACAGCCCTCGGGCGAGATGACCGTGTACATCGCGTTCTCCTGCATGAGGACACGGTCGGCGAGCGCCGTGGCAATCGCTCCGCCGGAGCCGCCCTCGCCGATGATGCAGGAGACGATCGGGATGGTCAGCCGGCTCATCAACGCCTGGCTGCGGGCGATCGCGCCGCCCTGGCCGTGCTGCTCGGCGGCGACGCCGGGGTAGGCACCCGGCGTGTCGATCAGCGAGATGATCGGGAAGCGGTGGCGCTCGGCGAGGTCCATGACCCGCATCGCTTTGCGGTAGCCCTCGGGAAAGGTCATGCCGAAGTTCCGACGGGCCCGCTCGTGCACGTCGCGGCCCTTCTGGTGGCCCATGAACGCGACTGTCCGCCCGGCGAAGCGCGCCAGGCCGGTGATCATCGCCGGGTCTTCGGCGCGAGCTCGATCGCCGTGGAGCTCGACGAAGTCCTCGAACATCCGCTCGACGTAGTCCAGCGAGTAGGGCCGATCCTCGTGCCGCGCGAGCTCGACGTGTGCCCAGATCTCCTCGTCGCTCGCCTCCGAGATCTTCTCCAGCTGCCGCTGGAGCCGAGCAAGCTCGCCGGAGATCCGGGCGCCTCGGAGAAGCCTGAGCCCTCTTACGCGACTGAGGCGGCCGCGCAGGTGGAGCTCGGCCTCACCCGCCATTTCGAGCGAAGAGGCGGAGGACTCGTCCGAGGTACGGACGGAGATCCCGGCGTCCGACGATTGCGTCGAGGTGTCCGAACCGGATGTTGGATTCTGCGAGTCCAAAGTCGTCCGGAAGCTTCTCACGTGTCGTCTGTTGCACGACGCGGGGACCGGTAAACGCGAGAAGTGACCCGGGTTCCGCCACGATCACGTCTCCGAGCGACGCGAAGCTCGCAATGACGCCGGCGGTCGTTGGATGCGCCATCACGCTGATCAGCGCCCCGCCCGAATCCTTCAGGTCCTCGACGGCGACGACCGTCTTCGGGAGCTGCATCAGCGAGAGGATCCCCTCCTGCATCCGCGCGCCGCCGGACGCCGTCACGCTGACCAGCGGGACACGGCGCTCGGCCGCGCTCTCGCAAGCCCGCGCGAACTTCTCGCCGACGACGCTTCCCATCGAGCCGCCCATGAACTCGAAGTCCATGACCGCCAGCTCGCACGGAACGCGTTCGACCGCGGCGCGCCCGATCACGATCGCGTCGCCAAGCCCCGTCTTCACCTCGGCGGCGGCCAGCCGCTCGGTGTACGGCTTCAGGTCGAAGAACTCGAGCGGGTCTTCGGAGCGAAGGTCTGCGGCCTCCTCCGCGAACGTTCCCTCGTCGGCCAGCTGCATGATCCGTTCCCTGGCTCGGACCGCGAAGTGGTGGTTGCACTGCGGGCAGACCCAGAGGTTCGCCGCAAGCTCGTCGTCGCGGTAGTGCGAACCGCACTTCGGGCAGGTGTTGGGATGCGGCCGCTCGTTGGTGCTCGGCTCGGGGAGGTTGCGATGCTCGATCGACACGTCGATGCGGTCGGCCACGGAGTGAGTCTAGAGTCCGAGTCCGTCGGTCAGCCGAGAAATTGGCCGGAGGTTCGTCTCGTCGTCGATCAGACCGGAGAGGCCCGCGCCGAGGATCGCGCGCCGCTCTCGGACCGCGGCGAGTAACGCTTCCACCTCCGAGAGTCGGAGACCGTCGGGCTCCGGCATCCAAGCCGCGACCTCGCTGGGGTCGAAGGCATCGAAGTCGATCGCCACGTACACGCCGGCCGTGTCGCGAAGCGCGGCCTCGACCGCGTCCGGCCCGAGGCCAAGCCCGCTGGTCGCGATGAACTCCTCCTCCGGCGGATCGAGGTTGCGGGCGCCGACGAGCGCGACGTCCTGAACGCCGACCGCACCCGAATCAAGCAGCATCCGCAGAGGCATGCCCCACTCGTTCCCCGACGGCGAGCTCTCGGTCGTGTTCAGGTCGCCGTGCGCGTCGAGCCAGACGAGCGCGATCCGGTCGTGACGGGCTGCCAACGCCTCGACGGCACCGATATGCGAACAGCAGCAGCCTCCGAGAACGAGCGGGCGGTCCGGCAGCTCGAGCGCAAGCGCAAAGCTCTGCTCCGAGAGCGAGTCCTCCTCGATCACGGCCGCCTCCGGATAGGGCACCGGCAGATGTGCGCTGGCGGCCATCCGCTCCCCGCCGCTTCCCCAGGCCCGCGGAACGCGCACAAGTCCGGCGGCGAATGTGCGGCCACACGAGTGGCATTCGTACTCCGCACCGACCGCGACCGCCGTGTGCGCCTGGCAATCGGGACATTTCGCGCGCAGCCGGGAGATCAGAGAGCCTTGTCGTAGATGTCGTAACGGCGGACGACGCGCATTCCGGCCCTCTCGTAGAGCCGGTTCGCCCCCGTCAGGCTCGAGGCGTCCACGCCGAGCGCGGCCGCGTGGAAACCACGCCGGCGAAACTCGTGGAACGAGGCGAGCAGAAGGGCTCGGCCGACGCCGCGGCGGCGCCACGGTCTCCGAACCCCGAGCACGCTGACCCAGCCGACGCCTGGCTCGGCGTCTCGCTCGCGGTTCATCGACACGGCCGCCATCTCGTCTCCGTCGTCGACGACCACCCACATGGACGGGTCGTAACCCGCAGGCGTGAGCCAGTGTGTCCACTCGTCCCACGGCATGCGCGTGTGCTCCCAGCTGTCCTCGAAGCTCTCTTGGTGCACGTCGTAGACCGCCTCCGCATCCTCGGCGCGGCCCGGGCGGGCGACAAGACCGGCCGGCCAGTCCGGCTCGGGAATCTCCTGCTCGAATTCGATTCGCATCCGGTAGGAGTGGCGGATCAGCTCGTAGCCGCGCTCCTCGAGTAGCCGCTTGATCGCGGTGTCAGCGCCGTCGGCGAAGAAGCGCAGGAGCGCACCGGGCTGACCGCCGACGCGCTCGGCGGCACGGTCCTCGGCCCATTCGATCAGGGCCAGGCGAACCTGGTCGTCCTGCTCGGAGGGCGGAACACGAAGGTCCGCCCAGGCCTTGGGCGGCGCCTGAACGGTGACGTCGGCATAGCCGCGCAGACGCTCGTCGTCCGGCACGACGCGCGCGTCGGTCTCGACGTTCAGGTCCGGCGCGGTGAGCCAGAGCTGGATCGATTCCTCGTTCTCCTCTGGCTCGCCACCGAGCTCGACCGCGTCGCGATTGATGAGATCGACGAGCTGCGCCGCATCCGCTCCGCGCGGTGCCCTGATCTCCAGGTTCACTGCGGGACGAGCTCGTCCAGCGTGTTCGGCAAGCCGGCCAGATCGGGGAGCTCGCGGTCCGGCCTTACGCCAGGTGTTCCAATCTCGTCGAGCCGATTGATCCAGACGGTCTTCAGCTCGAGCTCGCGGGCGGGAGCGATGTCGTGGAAGAGGCTTGCGGCGACGTGAACATGCTGGTCGCGCTCGGCCGTCGTGTTCCCGAAGAACTGCTCCCAGTGCGCGTGTGCCGGCTTGTACGAGCCGATCTCGCCCGCGACGATCGCGAACTCGAACGGCACGCCGATCCGCCTCATCGACGCCTCGATCAGATCGCGGTCGGTATTGGAGAGGATGACGAGGTTCCAGCCTCGCCGACGGACCTCGGCGAGTGCGTCGTGGACCTCCGGGAAGGGCGCCCAATCGGGCAGCGCCTTGGCGAGGGCGTCCGACTCTCCTTCCGGGATCGCCAGCCGCTCCTCCTCCGCAAGCCGGATGAGCGCCTCGGTCTGCACGCTCCGGTACGGAAGCGAGCTGTCCTCCTGAATCTCGGGCTCGACTTCGTGGTAGCGCTCGAGCAGCCTGGGCGCGTTCTCGACGCCGAAGAGGCGCTCGAACTCGCGCAGGATGCCCCCGTTCCAGTCGATCAGCGTCCCGTAGCAGTCGAACGTTGCCCAGCGCTGCGCCATCAGCGCGAGCCTAGCGGCCCTAGTCTCGATGTCGCGTTCGAAATGGGAGCCAGTAGCGCCGCCGGGAAAGCGGCGCTACTGGTGGGTGCGTCAGCTTTGTTCCGTGTAGAAGACGACCTGCTCCGCCTTGATCTTGTCCTCTTCATCGAACAGGTAGAGGCGCGCCGCGGTGAGCGTCACGATCCCGCCCCCGAAGTCCGCCTCGACGCTCAGCACGAGTAGTGCGTTGCGGTCGTCGCCGGCGCTCGCGATCACGCGGGCGCTACCCGGCACGACGGCCTGCGCAAACTCGATCAGGCCCTGCATATAGTCGTCGGCGCCGGTGAGGTCGGTGACGGCCATGGCGGCTTGCGTGGTCATCACCGTGACGTGGACGTCGGCGGCGAGGCCCGCTTGCGCTCTCGCCCAATCGTGATTGCTCCACGCCTCCGCATGAGCGCGGGCAATCGCCGCGGCTCGGGAATCCACGACGGGCATCTGCTGGACGGACATGTGCTCCCTCCTTCGAGTCGCTTTCGACCGTACGGACACCGGTCGGAAGGCGAACTGGGCGCCCAGTTTCCGCGCATTGCGGGGTCCAGATGCTCGAAGGAGGATGGCGTGGTGACCACCGACCTGATCGCCAGGGCCAGAGCCGGGGACGAGGAAGCCTTTCGGGAGCTCGTCGACCCTTTTCGACGTGAGCTCCATGTGCACTGCTACCGGATGCTCGGATCGACGGAAGACGCCGAGGACGCGTTGCAGGAGACGTTGCTTGCGGCTTGGCGAGGGCTTGGGGGCTATGAGGGACGTGCGTCGATTCGCACCTGGCTCTACCGAGTCGCGACCAACCGCTGCCTGAACGAATTGCGATCCGTTAGTCGCCGCCCACAAGCGGACCTGCCGATCGAATCCGACCTCCCCGAGCCGACGCGCCCCAGCGACGTCGTCTGGCTCGAGCCCTACCCGGACGTCCTTTTCGAGGGACTCGCAGAACACCCGCCCGGCCCCGAGGCCCGCCACGAAGCCCGAGAAGCGATCTCGCTCGCCTTCGTGACCGCGGTCCAGCTCCTACCGCCGCGTCAACGCGCCGTCCTCATCCTGCGTGACGTGCTGGGCTACCGCGCCGCCGAGGTCGCGGAGATGCTCGACTCCACGACCGAGTCGGTGACGAGCGCACTCAAACGCGCGCGGGCGACGCTCGAGCGCCAGATGCCACCTGTGGGCGACCGTGAACCGCCTCCGCCGCCCTACTCGCCCGCCGAACAACGGCTTGTGGAGCAGCTCACCCGAGCGTTCGAGTCGAGCGACGTCGACGCCGTTGTCACGCTCCTGAGCGAGGACGTGCAGTTCGCCATGCCGCCGCTGGAGTACCACGGACGCGAGCTGGCCGCCCGCTTCCTCACAGCGGTCACCCTTCAGCAGCGTCGCCGAAATCGCGTGGTCGCCACGAGGGCCAACGGCCAGCCGGCGTTCGGGCTTTACGTGCGCGAGCCGAGTGGCCGCGTCTTCCGCGCGATGGGGCTGCTGGTGCTCACACTCGCCGGCGACGAGATCTGCGCGATCACACGCTTCGACCAGAGCGTGCTGCCCCGCTTCGGACTGCCCCGGCGGTTGCCGGGCTGATCCCCAACGGGCTACTCGTCGAACTGACGAACGACGATGCAGGCGTTGTGGCCGCCGAAGCCGAAGGAATTCGAGACGCCGATGCGGACGTCGGCTTCGCGGGCCTCGTTCGGGACGTAGTCGAGGTCGCATTTCGGGTCGGCTTCCTCCTGGTTGATCGTCGGCGGGAGCGTGTTTCGGTTCACCGCCAGGATCGTGAAGATCGCCTCGATCGCCCCGGCCGCGCCGAGGCAGTGGCCGGTCGAGCCCTTCGTCGATGAGATCGGCGTCTTCCGCGCGTTCTCCTCGCCGAGCGCGAGCTTGATCACCCGCGTCTCGCTCGCGTCGCCGAGCGGCGTCGAGGTGCCGTGGGCGTTGATGTAGTCGATCTCGTCCTCGTTGACGCCGGCATCGGCCATCGCCATCTTCATCGCGCGCGCCGGATTCTCGCCGGTCGGGTCCGGCTCGGTCACGTGCCGCGCGTCGGACGAGAGGCCGTAGCCGAGCAGCTCCCCGTAAATCTTCGCGCCCCGCGCCTTGGCGCGCTCGAGATCCTCTAGGACGACCACCGCGCCGGCCTCGCCCATCACGAACCCGTCGCGTTCGGCGTCGAACGGCCGACTGGCCTTCTCCGGCGCGTCGTTCCGCCGCGAAAGCGCACGCATCGCGCTGAAGCCCGCGATCCCGACGCGCGTGATGCCGGCCTCGGTTCCGCCGGCGAGCATCACGTCGGCCCGACCGAGCCGAATCGCGTCGGTGGCTTCGCCGATTGCCATGTTCGACGCGGCGCAGGCGGTGCACTGCGAGGAGAGCGGCCCGCGCGTGCCGAGGTACATCGAGACCCACCCGGCGCCCATGTTGGGGATGATCTGCGGGATCGAGAACGGGTTCACGCGGTCGGGGCCGCGCTCGATCAGCGTCTCGAAGCAATCCTGGAACGCCTTGAGGCCGCCGATCCCCGTCGCGATCGCCGCACCGATCCGGTCGGCGTCGGCCTCGATGTCGAGACCGGCGTCGTCACGCGCCTGGATCGCGGCGGCGACGATCATCTGCGCGAATCGGTCCATGCGCCGCGCCTGCTTCTTCTCGATCCACTCGGCCGGATCGAAGTCCTTCACCTCGCAGGCGAAGTTGACGGCGTAGTCGCTCGCGTCAAACTGCTTGATCTCGGCAGCGCCCGACTTGCCGTCGACGAGGTTCTGCCAAGACGTCTCGACGTCGTTGCCGAGCGGGGAGACCCCGCCGAGGCCGGTGATCGCCACCCGCCTTCGCCCGTTCTGTGCGTACCCGCTCACATTCCCAGCCCTCCGTCGACCAGCAGGACCTCGCCGGTCACGAAGGATGCCTGGTCGGAGCACAGGAAGCGCACCGCACCGGCAACGTCCTCGGGGTCGCCGAACCGGCCGAGCGGCGTATTGGCCAGCATCGCCTCCTTGAGCTCGTCGGGAAGCTCGTTCGTCAGCCGTGTCGAGATGTACCCGGGAGCGACCACGTTCGCCCGCACGCCGCGGCTGCCAAGCTCACGCGCAAGCGCCTTCGTGAAGCCGATGATCCCGGCCTTCGACGCCGAGTAGTTCGTCTGCCCCGGGTTCCCGTGGACGCCGACAATGCTGGAGACGTTGACGATCGCGCCGCCACGCCGCTTCATCATCCCGCGGCTCGCCGCGCGGCAGGTGTTGAAGGTCCCGCCGAGGTTCGTGTCGAGGACGACGCGCCAGTCCTCGTCGGACATCCGTGCGAGCAGGCCGTCGCGTGTGATCCCAGCGTTGTTGACGAGGATGTCGACTTCTCCCGCCTCCTCCACGAGCCGCTTCGCCTCCTCCGGATCGGACACGTCCGCCTGGACTGCTCGGCCGCCGATCTCACCTGCCACCTCCTCGCACTCCTCAGCGCCCGAGCGGTAGCTCAGCACGACGTTCGCGCCCGCCTCGGCGAGCTCCGTGGCGATCGCGCGGCCGATCCCGCGTGAGGCGCCGGTGACGAGCGCCGTCCGGCCTTCCAGAGAGCAGAAATCGGCGGCCACTCAGACGGTTTCTTCGACCTTCTTCAGACCCGCAAGGTTGTTCACGGAGACGGTCCTGACGCCGCGGTCGATTCGCTTGACGAGCCCGGAAAGGACGTTCCCCGGGCCGACCTCGACGAACGTCTTCACGCCTTCCTTGACGAGGCCGTGCGCCGCCTGCGTGAACTTGACCGGCGCCGTCACCTGCTCGACTAGCAGGCCGGCCATGCGCTGTGCCGGCTCGATCTTGGCCGTCACGGTCGACATGAAGGGCGATACCGGGTCGGTGAAGCGAACCTTGTCGACGGCGGGCTTCAGGCGTTCCGCCGCCTTCGCGACCAGCGGACTGTGGAAGGCGCCGGAAACCTTCAGCCGAACGGTTCGAGCTGCGCCCAGCTGGGAGGCCCGGCTGATCAGGCGTTCGACGGCATCTTCCTCCCCCGAGACGACGATCTGGCCGGGGCAGTTGTAGTTCGCCGGCCAGACGCCCTCGATCTCGGAGCACAGCTCCTCGACCACTGCGTCGTCGAGGCCGAGGATCGCCGCCATCGTGCCGTCGCTTTCACGCGCAGCCTCGGCCATGGCTAGGCCGCGCTCGCGAACGAGCCCGATCGCCGCGCCGGTATCGATCGAGTTGGCCGCCGCGATGGCGGCGAACTCGCCGACCGAGTGGCCGACGACGTAGTCGGGAGCGATCCCGCGGGCGCGCAGGGCCGCGAGGACGGCGAGACTCGTCGCAACGAGGGCGGGCTGCTGGACGTCCGTGCGAACGAGCTCCTCGATCGGGGCCTCGAAGCACAGGTGCCTGAGGTCGAGCCCCGAGGCGTCGGTCCCAACGGTGTAGACCTCCATGGCCTCCGGCACCGCCTCGGCGATCTCCCGGCCCATGCCCTGCTCGAGCGACCCCTGTCCGGGGAAGCAGAAAGCGATCAATTGTTCCTCCCGTTCGCAGTCCATTCCATGAGCGCGGAGCCCCACGTGAGGCCAGCTCCCATGCCGGTCATCAGCACCGTCGAGCCCGGCATGAGCCGTCCCTCGGCCTCCGCGTCGGCAAGTGCGAGCGGAATCGATCCCGATGAGGTGTTTCCGTACCGATCGACATTCACGACAACTCGATCTTCAGGGATTCCCAGCTTCTTCGTCGCGTAATCGATGATTCTCGTGTTCGCCTGGTGCGGGACGTACACGTCGACGTCGTCGATCGTGCGCCCGACTTCGCCCAAGAGCGCCTCCGCCGACGAGACCATGACCCGCGTCGCGAACTTGAAAACCTCGCGGCCGTTCATCTTCACCAGCCGATCTGCGTCCTCGAACGTGCGCGACCCGCTGCCCGGGAGCCAGAGATGTTCACCGCCGCCGCCGTCCGCGCCCAGCTCGAAACCGAGGAAGCCGCCGTCCTCGACGCGCTCGAGCACGACCGCGCCCGCGCCGTCGCCGAACAGCACGAGCGTCGAGCGGTCGGTCCAGTCGAGGATCTTCGACAGCACGTCGCCGCCGACCACGAGCGCCTTCTTCGAGAGGCCAGCCGAGACCATCGCATGTGCCTGCGCGAGCGCGTAGACGAACCCGGTGCAACCGGCGAGCAGGTCGTATGCGGCCGCGTTCGGCGCCGGCAGCAGATCGCCGAGGAGCGATCCGGTGGTCGGGAACATCATGTCCGGCGTCACGGTCGCGACGATGATCAGGTCGAGCTCCTCCGGACGCACACCGGCACGCTCCAGAGCGAGGCGAGAGGCCGGCAGGGCCAGATCGGTCATCGCTTGCTCGGGCGCTGCGATCCGGCGTTCCTTGATGCCGGTGCGCTCCATGATCCACTCGTCGGACGTGTCGACGAGGCCCGCCAACTCGTCGTTCGTGAGCACGCGGTCCGGTGTGTAGGTACCGAGGCCGGTGATCGAGACCGGAGCGCCGTTCGAGCGGCCGATCATTGTTCGACCGCGAAGGTGAGCGTTCCGCGAGCCGCGAGCTGGCCGTCAACCTTCGCCGTCGCCTTGCCGCGACCGACGGGCCCGCGAACGCGCTCGAGATCGCAAGTCAGCTCGAGCTCGTCGCCGGGCTCGACGACGCGCTTGAAGCGAACGCCGTCGATGCCTGCGAACAGCGCCAGTTTTCCGCGGTTCTCGTCCTCGGAGAGCACCGCCACTGCTCCCGCCTGAGCCATCGCCTCGACGATCAGGACGCCGGGCATGATCGGGCGGCCGGGGAAGTGCCCGGAGAGGTACCACTCGTCGGGCCGAACACGCTTCCGCGCGACGACGCGTTCGCCGGGCTCGAGCTCGACGACCTCGTCGAGCAGCAGAAAGGGCTCGCGGTGGGGCAGCACCGCCTCGATCTCTTCACGGGAGAGGACAGGCAACTTGGTGAGTCTAGTCTCATAGTTCTGGCCGACGATTCTCTTTCCCCCCAGCGCGTCGAGCCGCTGCTGCGCGGCCGCTTCGGCCGGCCGTACCTGTACTTCGAGCGCATCGAGTCGACGCAGCGTGAGCTCGCCGCCGATGCGCCGGAGGGAGCCGTGGCGGTGGCAGAGGAGCAGACCGCCGGCCGCGGCCGGCTCGGACGTCCCTGGTTCGCGCCCGCTTACACCAGCGTGCTGCTGTCGGTGAACCTCCGCCCGGATATCCGCACTGCTCGGCTGCCGGAGCTTTCGCTGGTCGCGGGCACGGCCGTGGCCGAGGCGATCGCCGAGGAGACGGGCCTTCGGCCGGAGGTTCGGTTTCCCAACGACGTGCTTGTCGGCGGCCGCAAGGTCGCCGGCATCCTCGCCGAGGCACGGGACGACCGGGTCGTGCTCGGCATCGGCATCAACGCGAACATCGCCGCCGACGAGCTCCCTCAGGATGTCGACAAGCCGGCGACGTCCCTCCAGATCGAGACCGGCTCGCCAGTCGACCGAGCGGCGTTGGTCGCCACGCTGCTCGAACGCCTCGAAGCGGGCTACGACGCGTGGATCAGCGCAGCCGCAGGCGAGCGCTGACGTTGCCGGCAGGGTCCTGGGCGAACGCCTGCAGGCGCTTCGCCGACACACCCGAGACAACGCGAAAGATCCCGGCCTTCGGCCGCTGGAACGTGATCTTCCTGCGTCCGGCGAGCAACGTCACACGCGCAGGCTCGCTGAGCGAGACGCGGAGCGGACGGCGGCTGACGAGCACGAGCTTCGGTCGAACGCGGTCAATGTGCACCGGAACGATCTGCGTCACCGGCCCGACAGCGTCGGTGATGGTCAGCGCGAGGTTGTAGTCACCGTCCCGCACCCCGCCGGGCCACGTCAGGGCCTGCGGCCCAGCGAGAAGCGGCCCGTAGAGCGGCCTAACGACCTGCGCGGTCCCGCGAAGCACCTGCAGCCTGGCAAACGCCGGCAGTAGAAGCGAGAACGAAACCGAGGCCCTGTCGTTCCGGCCGTCACCGTTCGGCGAGAGTGTCGTGGGTGTGACGAGGAATCCCGATAGCGTCCGGCTGAGGACAACGGAGGTCGAGGCGGCAACCTGCCGGCCGCGAGCTCCCCGGGCGGTGACGAGGATTCGGTAGCGGCCGTCGGGGTACGCGCCGCCGTTCCAGACGAAGACCTGCTTCCCCGCCCCCATCGGCCGGCTGGAGAGGAGCGCGATGGGCATGCCGTCCGCGCTCTGAAGGTCGACGTTGACCGTTGCCGGCGCGCCGAGCCGATACGTGATGCGGGTTTCGTCGGTGATGCCGTCGCCGTTCGGCGTGAACCCGGCCGGCGCGGCGCGAAGCGTGGAGATCGACACGGCGCCCGCCGCCGCCCCGATCGTCCCTTCTGCGGGACGAACGTTGAGCCCGGCGGCGATCTGGTACGTGTACGCGCCGCGCGGTGCAAGCCGCGAGTCCCAGGTCCACTGGACGCTCGTGCCGACGCCCGCTCCGAACGCCACCTGACGACCGGTGGAGTCCGCGACCGTCACCGTCCACGGAAGGGCGCTGGAGAGTCGCGCCGAGAAGCTGATGAAGCTGCCCAGCGAGCCCTCGATCCCCGGGGTGAACAGCTTCGGGAGTCCTATGGCGCGTGCGCGTCCGGCAAGCGACCCGAGCTGCCCGTAGAGACCTGCCCCCGGACAGCTCGTGAAGCCGGTGTCGCGGTGGCCGGAGACCGCCCGCATCCAGGTCGGCAGCCCGGCTCGGAACCGGGGATTGCCGCTCGAGATGACCGAGACACGCGACACGGGATCGACGTGGGCGACGTCGAGCCGCCACGCGATCAGGCGCGCAACCGCCTCCCGGGCTTTCGCCGGCGGCGCGGAGCCACCGAAGCTCCCGATGACCGCGATCCCGGCAGATCCGGTGTTGAACCCCTGTGCGTGGGCGCCGATGACGTTTCGTTCGATGCCGCCGTACCTGCCCTCGAAGATCTGGCCCCACCGGTCGACGAGAAAGTTGTAGCCGATGTCATCCCACCCGTTCCCCCGTACGTGGTAGGTCTGGATTCCGCGGACGATCGCCGCGGACTGCGCCGGCGAGCTGCCGGCCGCGCCGGCGGTGTGGTGGACGATCGCGGTCTGCAAGGTCGGCGCGAAGCTCGGGTTGTCACGGCGAATGCTCTCGTTCGCTCCCCAGCTGCGCCGAAGGATGATCGGCAGGTCGTCGACGATCTGCAGGGACCGGCCGGGGGCAGCCTCCTCCTCAGGGCTCCAGACGAAATGCCCTCGAATGCGCTGAACGGGTCCACGCGTTCGCACCTGGACACGCTCCGCCGTGCCCGTCCACCACGGGTTGCCGATCCGCCAGCCCCGCAGCCGCCGGGACTCGCGGGTTCCGCGGTCCGGTAGGTCGCCGGGCTCGGCGTCCGCCTCGCGCCAGGGGCTCCAGCCGCGCGCTCCCCGCACGCGGAAGAAGACCCGCCCAGAACCCCGCCAGTGCAGGCCGAGCAAGTTGAAGCGACTTGGTGCTTCGGTCGCCGCGAGCGTTCGAGCGCCGCTCACCGGCAGGTCGCGTGTGGCG
>Ga0081538_10003446_pt1 | contig 14937 bp, 13 predicted proteins | sample TabmetS5T2R1_FD_71022 | JGI IMG/M metagenome (GOLD analysis project Ga0081538, IMG submission 71022) | Tabebuia heterophylla rhizosphere microbial communities from the University of Puerto Rico - S5T2R1 | ecosystem: Host-associated > Plants > Roots > Rhizosphere ... | reverse complement strand
GCCGGGCGAGAGCTGGGGGGGTGCTCTCACGTCCGTACGGCTGGGCGCCGAGTTCATCTCCCTGGCGATTATTATGGATGGAGTGACGCGGGATCTTCGCGGCTGGCAACGCGGCCGTACCCTGGGGCAGGAGTTGACCTTGAGCGCTCTCCAGAGGGCCCTCGGGCACCACACGCCGGGCATGCCTCACAGCGATCAGGGCATGCAATAGGCCGCCCCCCAGTACATCCACGTCTTGCAGGCGGCGGGGCTCCAGATCAGTATGGCAGCGGTCGGCGAGCCGCGGCCAAACGGCGACGCTGAGCGCGTCCTTCGGACCATGAAGGAAGAGGAGAGCGCCCTGGCGGAGTCCCGCGCCTGTGCCGAGGCGCTGGCGCCGATGGGGCAATTCATCGCTGATGTTGCGCGGACGAAGCGCATCCATTCGGCACGCGGCGATCTTACCCCAGCAGAGTGTGAGGCGGCATGGCGACGGGACCACCAAGAGTGAAGCTCCACCCTACAAATGCGAACAGAGCTGTCCAGTTTGTAGGGACCATTACAATCGTCGGTGAGGCCCTGCTGTAGCGCGTCGATGCCCAAAGGAAGTGAGCCATGTTGTGGAGGTGGTGCGTCGCCCGGGAATGGCCTTACAGGTCTCGCAAGTGCCACCCTTGGGAGTCATCAAGGTAGGCGTACGTCCACACCAACCGCCCTGCGAGCAGACTGTCATCGAGAGTGCCACGCCGAGGCAAGGAAGGCATAATGGCGACCTCCCTGATCCTGAGCACCGGGCTCGTGGTTATCGCCTGGCTATGGCTGCGTTTCGCGAAGCGGGAGGTGAGCTTACCGCTATGGAGTACGCTCGAGATCCCGCAGTTGGCGGCGGATGCATCGCCGTTCGTCTCTATCATCGTCGCCGCCGGCAATCGCGCCCACGAGCTCGAACGCTGCGTCCGATCCCTGCTGCGACAAGATTACGCGCGATTCGAGGTGATCGTCGTCGATGCCTTCTGCAGCGCCGAGACCAAGGGGCACCTGCTGGAGATGGAGGCAACGGCGGAGGGGACCCTGCGTGTCTTGCGCGGGCAACATTCGCCACCAGGGGGGCTGAACGGGCTTGCAACGCTGCGACAGGCGACGGAAGCGGCGCGGGGTGATTGGCTGCTGTTTACTACGGCGGAAACCTATCATGCGCCAGGCCTCCTCACTCGTGCCATGGCCTACGCACAACTGCAGGGCCTCGGCATGTTGTCGTTAGCACCACGACATGAGTGCCGGAGCTTCTGGGAACACGTATGGCAACCGACCGCCTTCCAGTATTTAGCTTTCCTCAGGCCCTTGGAACAAGTCCGTATTGCGGCGCCACGTGGCGTGTGGGCCAGCGAAGCATTTCTGATGGTCTCCCGTGAGGCCTACGTGAAGGCTGGAGGCCATGCGGCACTTTCCTCTGTATATGAACTGTATGAGGCAGATCACTTGATCCGCCAGGTGAAATCCCTGGGATACCGCGTCGAGTTCGTCAGGGCCATGGACCTGTTGCTCACCCGACCCTACCGCCACTTTCGCGAACTGTGGGACAGCTGGGGTCAGAGCCTTTACGTACGATTCGGCGGGAGTTCCCTGCGGGTGGCCGCTCACGCCGTGGGGATATTCGCCTGGGCTGTGCTGCCGTTTGCGGCCTTAATTCCCGCCTTTTCCTTCGGCCTCTGGGGATTAGACACGGTGCATGGATGGTGGGACGTCGCGTTTGCTGTCAGCGCGATTTTAGTGGCGGCGACCATCTTGCAAGCCGAAAGTGTGGTGCGCCGCGTGCATCGGCAAAGTCATTTCTATACCATAACTCTCCCCCTAGGGGGGCTTTGCCTGGCTGCGGCCGCACTAACCGGGTGCGTGCGGGAAGCGGCGTGGAGAAAACCGCCGGCAAACGACGCGTGTCGATCGGATACGGCAATGACAAGGTCAAGACGGTGCTAAAGATGTCGCGCGCAACGTTGTGACGGACGCGGCATGGGTGCCGCCCGTCTCTGGATCGTGCAGCTGACTGAGGAGGATGCATGCGAGGTTTAATCCTGGATTTGTTGCGAAAGCTTGGCGAAGATCCAGAGCGGGAGGGGCTGGAAAAAACGCCGGCGCGTGTGGAAAGAACGCTTCGATTCCTCACCAGCGGATACCATCAAGATGTGAAAGAAGTGCTCAACGGAGCCTTCTATACGGAATCCTACGACGAGATGATCCTCGTGAAGGATATCGATTTGTTCAGTCTCTGCGAGCATCACATGCTCCCGTTCTTTGGCAAATGCCATGTGGCCTATCTGCCCGACAAGAAGGTCGTCGGTATTAGCAAGATCGCTCGCCTCGTGGAGATGTACAGCCGCCGCCTGCAGATTCAGGAGCGCATGACCTCCCAGATCGCCGAGGCAATTGTTGAACATCTGCAGCCGCTCGGAGTCGCTGTCGTCATCGAAGCGCGCCATCTCTGCATGATCATGCGCGGCGTGCAGAAGCAGGATTCGATGGCCATCACGCGGGCGATGCTGGGGAAATTTAAGGAGGATGCGCACCTGCGTATGGAATTCATGTCGCTCATCGGCCCTAACGGTCGTGTACCCTAGAGTTTCCCTGCCCCAGACGGCGGAAGTTGGCCGACTGCTCTACCGGCCCACCCGGCGCCCAGATGGTGTTGCCTCCACTCCGCAAGGAATGCTACAATAACAAGGGTTGTGGTATTCTCGGCGCTACGTCCGACGCGTGGACGCTTGGCAGGCAGATGCTGCATACTCGCCGCGAGAGGTAAGGGTTTGCCGACTGGGTCCCGTGGCGGAATTCCAGATTGCTAGGCTCCGGGTGAATGAGGGGATGGCCTGCATGGACCGCGCGCCCTATACGATGGTCAAAGAAGGGCACCTAGAAGAAGAGCTCAAAAAGACGATTTTTACGACGCGTCTGGATGATTTAGTGAACTGGGCGCGCAAGAATTCCCTGTGGCCGATGCCTATGGGGTTGTCATGCTGTGCCATCGAGCTGATGGCCATGGTGGCCTCGCGCTACGACGTGGCGCGCTTTGGTGCGGAAGTCCTGCGGTTCTCGCCACGACAGTCGGATCTGATGATCGTGGCCGGGTGGGTATCCCGCAAGATGGCCCCGGCGGTGCGGAAGATTTACGATCAGATGCCCGATCCCAAATGGGTGATCGCTATGGGATCGTGTGCTTCATCGGGGGGGATGTATCGTTCCTACAGCGTGTTGCAGGGGGTCGATAAGATTCTCCCGGTGGATGTTTACGTGGGAGGCTGTCCGCCGCGTCCCGAAGCACTGATCTATGGCATTATGAAGGTGCAGGAGAAGATCGCCCGCGGCGAACGGCCTGCCCCAGATCCTTTCCCACGTCCACAGGTCACCGAGGCAGAATACACCCCGGCGGCTGAGCCCATGGCGGGCGATCTGCGCCGTATGGTCATCAACATGGGGCCGCAGCATCCCAGCACGCATGGAGTGTTGCGGCTGTTGCTTGAGCTCGACGGAGAGAAGGTGGTGAAATGCACACCCCACCTCGGCTATCTGCACAGCGGCAAGGAAAAAATCGCTGAGGTGAAATCGTTCCACCAATTTATCCCCTATACCGACCGGCTTGACTATCTGGCCCCGATGTCGAACAACGTCGCTTACGCGCAGACGGTTGAGAAGCTGCTTGGGATCGACATTCCGGCGCGAGCCCAGCATATCCGGGTGCTGGTCGCTGAACTGGCGCGCATTTCATCCCACCTCCTGGCCATCGGTACGATGGCCATGGACGTGGGGGCGTATACCATGTTCTTTCACACCTTTCGCGAGCGGGAAGAACTCTACAATTTGTTTGAGATGCTATGCGGCACGCGACTCACCACGAGCTATACCCGGATCGGTGGGGTGGATCAGGATTTGCCTCCAGGGTTCATCACACGCTGCCGCACCTTTGTCGAAAGTTTTCCCGCGAAGGTCGAAGAGTATGATAAACTTCTCACACGTAACCGCATCTGGATCGATCGCACCAAAGGAGTGGGGGTGATCGGGGCTGAAGAGGCGATCGACCTCGGCTTGACGGGGCCGAATCTGCGTGCTTCTGGCGTCGGCCTTGACCTTCGACGAGCGGAGCCTTATCTGCTCTATGACGAGCTCGATTTCGAAGTGCCCGTGGGGACCGCAGGTGACTGCTATGAGCGCTATCTGATCCGCATGGCGGAGATGCGCGAGAGCACTAAGATCGTGCGCCAAGTGTTGGATCGCATGCCCGCGGGAGAGGTCCAGTTGCGCGATCCGCGCGTTATGCTCCCGGCCAAGGACCAAGTGCTCACCAGGATGGAGGATTTGATCCATCACTTTATGCTCGTCATCGAGGGGATGCGCCCGCCGCCGGGGGAAGTCTACTGCGCCATCGAGGCACCGAAGGGGGAGTTGGGATTTTATCTGGTTAGCGATGGCGGGAAAAGCGCCTATCGCTTGAAGATTCGCTCACCGTCATTTGTGGCGTTGCAGGCCCTTCCCAGGTTGGTGGAAGGGCGGTTTCTGTCCGACGTGGTCGCGATCGTCGGCAGCATCGATCCAGTGATGGGTGAGGCGGACAAGTAGGGCGTCGCGCCTGTTTCTGAGGGGTGCGCATATCTGGCACCCAGGCCGATTGAGAATGCCGCAGATGGGGAGCGAGCTGTTGTGCGGCAAGTGTCTGCGGTGGAAAGTCGATCAAATGGTTGAGGCGGATGAAGCCGATGGAGTGTTGGTGGCCGGAAGATGGGATGTGTGGGGCTCCCCAGCGCTGAGAGCGTAATCTGCTGGGCGTGGATGTGACTGGGGTCGGTGAGAGCGCATCAAGGGACGCTGTAGCCGTCCATGACTACATGGCTAAAGGAGGAGAGGGATGGCTTTGACCATTACGTTGACCGAAACCGCGGCAAAGAAAATCCAGGATTTCATGGGGCAAACGGGCAAAGAAGGCTATGGTCTGCGCATGCGGGTCGTGGGGGGGGGCTGCTCAGGCCTACAGTACCAGTTGGGGATCGATGAAAAGGCGGCTCCAGGGGATAAGGTGCTGGAAAGCCATGGTGTGCCGATTTTCGTCGACCTCAAGAGCGCCCTGTATTTAGCCGGGACCGAGGTCGATTATATCGAAGGGTTAATGGAATCGGGCTTTAAGATCACCAACCCAAACGCCAAGTCCACCTGCGGATGCGGCCAATCGTTCCACTAATCGCCAAGGCGTTGGCCTCCCCCGAGTCGATACACCCGAACCGGGGAGGTTGGGGGACCAATCTACGCGTGCCGGGAAGCGTGAGAGCCTGCATGGAGGGGGGACGCTGCATTCCCCCCTCTTCGCGTCTCAGGCGTTGGTGTGAGTCCGGTACCGATCCATCTGCCGTCTATCGTGTCACGAGGCAGGCTGTGTCCCCCGCTTTTTCAGCGTGCTGAGGCGTTCCAGCATACGGTAACGGGCAGACGAGTTGAGTCAGGGAGAGCAACTGAGATGGACCTCGCGATTCTTGGGGAATACATCCAGCAGGAATGGGCGCCAGACTTTCACTACGCTCGCTATGAGAGCATCCCATGGATCCCCTTCCGAAAGACATCTGACGCCGCCTGTGTGGCCCTTGTGACTACAGGAGGGGTACACCTGCGCTGGGCGTCTCCCTTTGCCGGCATAGATGATGCCTCCTATCGGGAAATCCCTGGAACAGCACAGGCGACCGACTTGATGGTGAGCCACCCATTCTTCGACACCGCAGAGCTGGAGCAAGACATCGACGCCTTGTTTCCGCTGACGCGCCTTCGCGAGTTGCAGAGCGCTGGCGTCATTCGATGCGTGGCACCACAGCATTTTAGCTTTATGGGGGTAGTCCCACATTGGGGACGGCTGGAGGGGCCTGCGAAAGAAGTTGCGGAGAAGCTCTGTAGCGCAGGAGTCGATGCGGTGATCTTGACCCCGGGCTCCCCGATCTGCAACCACTCCATGGCCATCATTCAACGGGTGTTGGAGGCGGCAGGCCTGGCGACGATTGCGCTGACCATTGAGCCGGAGATCATGAAGCAGGTACGAGTGCCACGGGCGATGGTGGTGGACTTTCCGCCAGGGTGCCCTGTTGGCGAGCCGACCGACCATGTGAAACAGCGCAAGGTGTTACAGGAGGCGCTGGAGTACCTCACGACCATGACGCAGCCAGGCACGGTGTGGAAGTCCCCGTTTAAGTGGACACGGAGTTGCAGTACGCCTGTCTGTAAGCTCTAACGTTCATTGCAGTGGCACAGGGTGGCGGACGGTTCGGGGCGACGCATCACGTGCGCGGAGCGCCGTGGGCCGAGGACTTCGCTGATAGGCTAGAGGGGGTGATTTGTGTCAATACCGACCCGAGAACAGGTGATGGCGGCCCTAAGCACTGTCAAGGAACCCGAACTCGGCCGTGATCTCGTAACTCTGAACATGATCAAAGACCTCATGATCGACGGTTCCCATGTGCGTTTTACCATCGAGCTGACGACGCCCGCTTGCCCGCTGAAAGAGCGCATCGAACAGGAATCCCATCAGGCCGTCATGGGCGTGCCGGGGGTCGAACAGGTCGAGATGAAATTCACATCCAACGTGCGCGCCCACAGCCCGGCGTCGGCGCAGGGTGCCATCCCTGGCGTGCGCAATATCATCGCCGTGGCGAGCGGCAAGGGCGGCGTGGGGAAATCCACGGTGGCGGCAAATCTGGCGGTGGCCCTGGCACAGACGGGCGCCCAAGTAGGCCTGTTGGATGCCGATATCTACGGCCCCAGCATCCCCATGATGATGGGGGTGACGGAGAAGCCGCGGGAATCCGACGGGCACTTCCTGCCACCAGTGCATTACGGGGTGAAGGTGATGTCCATTGGGTTCTTCCTGGACCTCAATACGCCGGTGGTATGGCGTGGCCCGATGGTGGGGAAAGCGCTCCAGGAGTTGATCCGCGGGGCAGAATGGGGGGAACTGGATTATTTGGTGGTCGATCTGCCGCCTGGGACCGGGGATGCCCAGCTGACGCTCTGTCAATCGGTGCCCGTGACGGGGGCGGTGATCGTCACCACCCCACAGGATGTGGCGCTGTCGGATGTCCTCAAAGCGATTGGCATGTTCGAGAAAGTGAAAATCCCGATCCTCGGCGTCGTCGAAAACATGAGCTATTTCGTCTGCCCACACTGCCAGCATCGCACCGAGATCTTCAAGTATGGCGGCGGACGGGCCGCTGCCCAGCGCCTGACGATCCCGTTCCTCGGGGAGATCGCCCTTGATCCGGCTATCCCGATCGGCAGTGATGCGGGCGAACCTATTGTCGTGAAAGCCCCCGGCTCGCCGCAAACGCGACAGTTCCATGAGGTAGCGGGACAGGTGGCAGCGCGGGTCAGCACCCTGAACTTTTTTGCCGCGCAAGGTGGTTTCCAGTCGATGAAAATCGTCACGTCGCGGTAGGCCATCGAGGTCCGAGCCGAGACACCGCACGCGGTGCGGAAACGGATACTCCAGGGTACACAGCTGAGCCCGGCCTCGGCTGACGGCAAAGGGGACAGAGTGATGGGCAGCACGATCACCGAGAAGATCATTGCGGCGCACTGCGGTAGAGACGAGGTCAAACCGGGCCAATTGGTCAACGCCACAGTCGACTTGGTGATGATCAACGACCTGATGGGGGCGATGACCTTCAAAATTATGGAGCGTATGGGGGCGCAGCAGGTGTTCGATCCCAGGCGTGTGGCGGCGGTGCACAGTCACATCGCGCCTAGCGCCGACATTCGGAGCGCTGAGCAATCCTACGTGCTGCGACAATGGGCCAAGGCGCAGGATATCGTCCACTACTTCCCAGAAGGCAGTGGGGGCATCGAACATGTCCTGTTGCCGGAACAGGGCTTGATCGCCCCCGGGGAATTGATCGTGGGAGCGGATTCTCACAGCTGTACCTATGGCGCCTTCGGGACCTTTGCCAGCGGCATGGGCACCACCGACATCGCCGCCGCTCTGGCCCTTGGCGAGACATGGTTGCGCGTCCCCGAGACCATCAAGTTCGAGCTAACCGGTACATTGCAACCGATGGTCACCGGCAAAGACCTGATCCTGTTCATCATCGGCCAGATCGGGCTTGATGGGGCCAGATATAAAGCCATGGAGTTCACCGGTGAGGCGATGCGCGCTCTCCCGATGGAAGATCGTATGACGGTGACCAATATGGTCGTCGAGGCTGGCGGCAAGAACGGCGTCTTCGAAGTCGATGCCAGCACCGAAGCCTACCTTCATGAGCATGGGGTGACGCGGCCATGGACGGCCTATAGCAGTGATACAGACGCCCAATACGATCGCACCTACGGCTGGGATGCCTCGGCACTGGACCCTCTGGTCGCCAGACCGTTCCTACCGAGTAATATCTTGCCGGTGACTGAGGTGCAAGGCGTGAAGATCGATCAGGTGTTTATCGGTTCTTGCACCAACGGCAAGATCGATGATCTGCGGCAAGCCGCCAGGATTATGGCTGGCAAGCGGGTCGCCAAGCACACGCGGGTCATTATCACCCCAGCCACCCACCAGGTCTATCTTGACGCGGTGCGCGAGGGCCTCGTCGAAACGTTTCTGGCGGCAGGGGCCACCGTCACTCCCCCCACCTGTGGCGCTTGCGCTGGTCTGCACCTTGGGGTATTAGGCGCGAAAGAGGTATGCATTTCGACCACGAATCGCAACTTCCGCGGAAGAATGGGGCATGTCGATAGCCAGGTGTATCTGGCGAATCCCTATGTGGCGGCGGCCAGCGCCATCTCCGGCGAGATCACCGATCCGCGCACCCTGGGCTGAGCTGATGGCCCTGGAACAGCGTCGTAGTACCAGTGGCCGGTCTCAATAGGGGGTGCTCACGCATGATTCCCAGTGGTGAACCCACACGCATCATCTTCGGTAATATCGCCTATGGCTGGTTAGTGTATATCTTTGCGGTGGCCATGGCGATCGCGTTTGGGTGGGGTTGCTATCAGCATTTCCGCCTGTGGCGACAAGGCAAACCAGCCTTTAGGCTGGATCGCCCGTGGGACCGCGTCAAGTCTGTCTTTGGCCATGGCTTTGGCCATCAGCGTTTGATTAAAGATGCATACCCTGGGCTGATGCATCTGTTGATTTTCTCAGCCTTTGTGGTGGAATTCATTGGCACGGCGCTGATCGCCCTACAGGTCGACCTCGGCCGCGTGTTCCTGTGGGGCGATTTTTACCTGTATTACAGCTTGGTGCTCGACATTTTCGGGGTGCTGGGGATCATCGGCCTGATTATGGCGGCGGAACGCCGCTACCTGCGCAAAGTGCAGCGGCTCACCGACACGCCGGATGATGGGTTGGCTTTGGCCATCCTGTTCATCGTCTTCTTCACGGGCTTCCTGGTCGAAGGCATGCGCATCGGCGCCACGGAGCTCTCTCAGCATCCCAACTGGGCGGTTTGGTCGCCGGGCGGGCTAGTCATTGCTCGGCTCGCCGCCGCGGTGGGATTCAGCCAGGAGACCTTCCTGAACTGGCATCGTTTCTGGTGGTGGTTCCACATGGTGTTGATCTTCGGCTTCCTGGCGTATATCCCCTACTCGGCGAAGCTCTTTCATATGATCTCCGCACCGATCAATGCGTTTCTGGCGGACCTCAAACCCAAAGGGGTGCTGGAGCCGATTCCCGACTTCGAAGAGGTGGAAAGCTTCGGCGCTGCCAAGTTGCAGGACTTCACCTGGAAGCAGCTCCTCGATCTCGATGCTTGTACGGCCTGCGGCCGGTGCCAAGCGCAGTGCCCAGCCTATAACAGTGGCAAGCCATTGTCGCCCAAGGAGGTCATTTTAGACCTCCGCAACCATATGCACGAACTGGCGGCGACCCCTGTCGCCGGCACCGGTGGGAATGGGGCCGAGGCGCGCCAGATGGTCGGCGATGTGATCAAGGATGAAACGCTATGGGCGTGTGTCACGTGCGGTGCCTGTGTGCAGGAATGCCCGGTCATGATCGAGCATATCGATACCATCGTCGATATGCGCCGTCACCTGGTGATGAATGAGGCACGCATGCCAGAGACCGTCGAGCAAGCGCTGCGCAGTATGGAACAACGCTCCCATCCCTGGCGCGGCACGCCCTACACGCGCACCAGTTGGATGGAAGGTCTCGATATCCCGGTGCTGTCTGAGAAGGGCGGGGCGGAATACGTCTTCTGGGTCGGTTGCACCGGAGCGCTGATGGATCGCAACATCAAAGTCACACAGGCCGTGGCGGCGATCCTGCTGGCGGCGGGCGTCGATTTCGCCGTTTTGGGAGACGAAGAGGTATGCACGGGCGACCCCGCCCGGCGGCTCGGCAACGAGTACCTGTTCCAGATGTTGGCCCAGCGCAACATCGAGACACTACATCGATATGGTGTAAAAAAAATCTTGACCCAATGCCCCCACTGCTTTAATACGTTAGTCAACGAATACCCCCAATTCGGCGGCAGTTTTGAGGTAATCCACCACACTCAATTCGTCGAGCGCCTCTTGCGGGAAGGAAAGCTGAAGCTGACGAAGCCGATCACCCAAACGATCACCTACCACGACTCATGCTATCTGGGGCGGCATAACGGCATCTACCAAGCGCCGCGCGATATCCTGCAGCAGATTCCTGGTGTAAAAACGGTGGAAATGGAGCATAATCGTGAACGGGGATTATGCTGTGGTGCAGGCGGCGGCCACGCCTGGATGGATGAGACTAGTCCGCGCAAGGTCAATTTCATGCGGACTGAGGAGGCCGTTCGCACGAAAGCAGACGTGATCGGAAGTGCATGCCCCTTTTGCCTTCAGATGTTCGAGGATGGCATTCGCGGGGTCCATGTGGAGGAATCCTTGGCCGTGCAAGATCTCGCCGAGATCGTTGCCAAAGCCCTGTGACGCGCGCCAGCGCTTTCCAGCGCCCCCGCGCGCGTGTGGGGGCGGCGGGGACGCGCGTGGGACGTGCGGCAAGAGGAGCGGTTGCTCCGATGAAGCGACGCATCTATGGATTAGAGAATGAATATGGCATCATATACTCAAGTCAGGGAGCACGCACCTCGTCCACCGAAAAGGCGGTTCGGTACCTCTTCGAAGAGCTGGCCACGGTCGAGGGCCATCTCAACGCTTTCCTCGAAAACGGCGCACGCTTTTACCTCGACACGGGCTCGCATCCCGAATATGCCACCCCTGAATGCGCCAGTCCACACGATGTCGTCGCCTATGACAAGGCAGGGGAGCGCATCCTCGAAGGCCTGTTGAGCTGCACGGAGGCGAAGCTCCGCGAGGAAGGGCTGGTCGGGAGCCTGTATATCTACAAAAACAATACGGACTCCGTCGGCAATTCGTACGGGTGCCACGAAAACTACTTGGTCAGCCGATCGGTCGATTTCTATCAACTGGCTGAGCAGCTGATTCCCTTCCTGGTGACCCGGCAGATCTTCTGCGGTGCGGGGCGGTACGTGCGGGACAAGAATGGCATCTCATTCCACCTGTCACAACGCGCCCCCTACATCCGCCAGGAGCTGTCCGGCACGACGACCAATGAACGCGGCATCATTAACCTGCGCGACGAACCGCACGCCGACAAAGAGCGCTACCGGCGGTTGCACATTACCTTTGCCGACTCCAACATGTCGGAATACACCACCTTGCTGAAAATGAGTACGACTGCCGTAGTGCTCGAAATGATCGAGGCGAATTTTATCACCAAGGATTTTTCCCTCAAAGAGCCGATTCGCGCCTTGCAGGAGATCTCGCAGTATCCCGATGTGTCGGTCCCCCTCACGTTGAGTGATGGGCGCACCATGACGGCGTTGCAGATCCAACGCGAATATTTGCACCTGGCGCAAACCTACTTTTCCGTGCACGAGGCCGACGACGAAACGCAAGACATCTTGGGCAAATGGGAACATGTGTTGGAGTGCCTCGAAACCGATCCCATGCTGTTACAGCGGGAAATCGACTGGGTGATCAAGCGCTATTGGTTCGGACAATACCTGCAGCGACGTGGTCTCGAGGCAGCCACCGACAAGATCTTGATGCTCGACCTACAATATCACGACATCCACGTCAAACGAGGCCTCTATTACCTCCTAGCACGGCAAGGGAATATTGCCCGCGTCGTCACTGATGATGAGGTCATGAAGGCGACTCTGCGCCCACCGCCCAATACCCGTGCGAAGTTGCGTGGGGAGCTCATCAAGCTAGCAAAGGAACAGAAGATCCACTACGATCTCGATTGGAATTATATTCGGTTTGGGCATTTGATGAACTTCTGGGTTCGATTCAACGACCCCTTCCAGACGGAAAGCGAGAAGGTGTTGCTGCTCAAACAGCGCCTCCAACGAAGCCAGTTTTCACCGGGTGTGATTCTGTGGGAGCTTTCAGGGAATAAGGAGTAGAAGAGTCCTGGAGAAAGGCCATGATCTCCGTGCTGAGCATGCTAATCGCTTTCGTCGCGCTGGCCATCACCGCCATAACCTTCTTCAGGCAGCGGTCTTTGCGGGACGCGCTGCGCGATGCGCAGCGTCGTCTCTATCTGGCACAAGCTCGGCTGAATGAATTGGAAAGCACCGTGCAGCAGGACCTGCAAGTACTCCGAAGCCAGCTACGGCGGCAGTCGGGTGCCCCTCTCTTTGAGCCATCCATGAAAATCGCTGACGCCATTGCCATTGCCCCCCGTATCCGCGACGTCTTCGCCCAATTCCATCTGGGCGGCTGCAGTTCATGTGCCGTTAACGAAGAACATACCATCGAGCAGGCAGCGATGAGTTATGGCATGGATCTCGATCGGCTCATGGCCGCCCTCACTGCGTTCAGCAACGGGCAAGAGTCGGCGCCACCCACACCCCGGCACGGCAGCCTTCTGCAACTCTCCGAGTTCTAGGGGCGTGCATCTATCCCCGGTAAGTGAAGCCGGGGTGGGCTCGCCGCATGTCCTATGCAGGCCAGGCACACGAGACCGCCGGGTTCGGGCAGTGCCCCGCTTGTGCGTTGCTCGGCGGAAAATCGGCGAGCTACGCACGTTAGCAATTCACCGTCAAGACGCTACGAGAGCCTGCCTTTCCTTTACATAGCCCCAGACATGTGTTAGGTTACCCATAGTTGCGGTGATCGCTCGCTCTCGGCCTGCGACCTGCTACCCGAACCTGCGCCGCCGGACTACCGGGCTCGTCTGTGTTCTGCATCATAAGCCTCACGCCGGCAGCTGCATCATCCACAGGTGGCCTTAACCCTATGCCGAGTGAAGGTGCCAGCCGGCGGATTTTCTGGATCATTCTTCTGGTATGCGGTGGACTCATGTTTGTCGGGTTTTTATGGGCGTTTTGGCATGCTGCTCCGGCACTTTCCGCCATTCCTCAACACCAAGGCAACCTCAGCCGTGAAGCCTGCATTGCCTGTCACCTGCAAGGCGTCAATGCCCCGCTGATGCCCCATCGCGACTTGGGACGCTGTTCGCTGTGCCATATGGCACAATGAAGGGGGCAAGCTGAGCGCGCCATTGCGGTCAGGTGTTTCGCAAGGAGAACTGTGAACCATGGCTGATCAGCAGGAAAACCTCACGCTGGCCGAACGGTTATATATCCCCGAAATTCTCCGCGGCCTCAAGCTGACGTTCAGTCACCTGTTCCGCCCCAAGGTAACCATGGAATACCCCGAGCAGCGCTGGGAGCTTCCCCCCAACTATCGAGGGGCCCCGGCCCTGGTGGCTGACCAAAACGGCCGGGAAAAGTGTGTGGCCTGTTTTCTCTGTCAGGAAATCTGCCCACCACAAGCCATCACCATCGTCGGGGGAGAGCTTGAGGGAAGCAACGTCGAGAAATATCCGATCTCCTTTGATATCGACATGCTACGGTGCATATACTGTGGTTATTGCGAAGATGTCTGTCCGGAGGAAGCCATCTTCCTGACCAAGCATTTCGAGTTGGCCGGCTATAACCGTGAGGAAATGATTTTCAACAAAGAAAAGCTGTACCAGCTCGGCGGCGTTCGCTATGACACCATTCAGAAATGGGCGCATAAGTGAGGAGCCTATGGATCGAACGCCGAGCGGGATAAAAGGTCTGGACGACCTCATCGGCGGAGGTCTGCCACGCGGCACCTGGACGCTCATCTACGGAGAAAACGGCACCGGGAAGACGATCGCCGGCATGCAATTTATCTGGCAGGGCTTGTGCGCAGGCGAAGTGGGTATCTTTGAGGTAACCGACCAGCCGGTTGAGAGCCTGCGTACCTACTTCCGATCTTTCGGCTGGGACATCGATCCCTTCGAGAAGTCGCAGCAAGTCCGCTTTCGTCAGCTCTTTCCCCGTTACAGCACCCCGTCTGATCCGCAGGTGACTTACGTGGTGGGCCGCCCATCTGCCCATCTGACGCGAGTGTTCCATGAGGAGATGCTCAGACATGCTCCCCACTCGCAGGCGACCAGAATCGTGTCGGATAATGAATCCCTGAACCTGATCAGGGGCGGATTTGAAGAGGTCATACGCACCCTGGAATGGTCCAGGGAGTGGGCCATGAAGTATAGCATCAATGGGATACGCTGCGTCAGTCGCGACCTGCAGGATCCGCAGGCTGAAGCTATGATACGCCAGTACCACGACAATATCATTGAACTACGCCTGGGCGATGCTGGGCGTGAGCTGCGGATCATGAAGATGTTTGCCACAGAGCACCCAGTCGATTGGATGCCATTCGAAATCACCCATGAAGGACTCCAGCTTAAACGTAAGCATATAAGTCCCATGGGTTACGCCCAATTCCGTTAGCTGTTGGGCCGGTCTAACAAGCATATGTGGAGGGATGACGATGCCGATCGCCTTGACAATCGCCGGCTCTGATTCCGGCGGTGGCGCGGGCGTTCAAGCGGACCTCAAAACGTTCGCGGCGCTCGGCGTCTACGGCGCCTCCGTGATCACCTCAGTGACCGCGCAAAACACGCTGGAGGTC
>Ga0081538_10003445_pt1 | contig 14938 bp, 16 predicted proteins | sample TabmetS5T2R1_FD_71022 | JGI IMG/M metagenome (GOLD analysis project Ga0081538, IMG submission 71022) | Tabebuia heterophylla rhizosphere microbial communities from the University of Puerto Rico - S5T2R1 | ecosystem: Host-associated > Plants > Roots > Rhizosphere ... | reverse complement strand
CCTGAGTCCTCAACGTCGACTCCTGCTCGGAGCGGGGTCATGGTGGCGGTGGCGGGCCCCTTGTCCTTCACGGCCCCGGCACCGGTCTCGAGCTGACCAACGCTCCCTACCCGTCCTTGACCGGCTGCGGGGTCCTCCATGACGCAACCCCGAGAAGGTCTAAGGTCTCGGCCAGCGTTGCCGGGTCCACTTCCTCCGAACTGTGCTCGCGCGGGTGCCCAAAGGCTCGGCGGAGATGGTCGCCGCCGCCACCAAGGTGGAGATAACCAGCTTCCCCTCGCCGTCGACCCCGACCAGGACGGGCGAGGTCTGCAGTCCTGCGCCGGACCTGCGGGTGATGAGCACCGCCCGGTGGTTGCTGGCGACGAACTCGCGCGCGTCGTCGGGGTGGCCCAGGAGAGTTCAGCCCGCCGGGTGGGGAATCCAGCGGCAGGTCCAGTAGTTACCCACCTGTCGTTGCTCGTGTTGGGTTGCTGCCTTCCCGGTCAGGCAGGATCGCCATGTATACCGCCGCTCGCAACCGGCCCCTCCCCCCACCAGGCCAGCGACGCGGCCGAGGGACCGAGCTCGCGCTGGAGACCGTGGCCGACGGGCCGCCCGGACCCCTGACTCGAGTGCCTGAAGCCGAGACCCCGTCCCGCGCCGGTGACAGGTGACCCGGCGGCCGTGACCCTGGTCGCTCCCGATGGCGCGAGTTGGGTCATGGGCGCCCTCATGGCCTTGGACCGGCTCGTCGTCGCGACCGGCCTGCTGGTGCTCCTCGGCGTGACCGGCTTCCTTGCGGTTGCGCGATTGGCGACCCCAGCCTGGCGGCTGAACCAGCGGCTGGAGCGGCGGGCTTGGCGACTGCTCGAGGTCGCGTGGTGGGTGACGCTGCTCGGTACCCTCGCCGGACTGCTGCTGTACGGGCCGTTATCCACCGGAGACCTGCCCATCCTGGCTCTCGACTGGACGCTGCTGCTCGACCATACCGTCCGTACGCGCTTCGGCACCGCCTGGGCGCTCCGCATCCTGCTGCTCCTGATCCTCGCCGTCCTGCTGGTCTGGTCGAAGCGGGAGGCCGAGCAGATGCCCAAGGGGGCATGGCTGGCGGTTGCTGCGTCGGCGACCGGTCTGGCCATCACCCCGGCGCTGAGCGGCCACGCGGCCGCCGGGTCCGCCGCCGCCGTTGGCGCTGTCGTCGGGGTCGTCCATTTCTCGGCGGCCGCGGTCTGGTTCGGCGGCCTCGTCCTGCTGGGAACCTGCTTGCTGCCGCGGGCGGAGGGGGAGCTGTTGGGGGCGGTGGCCCGCTTCTCATCGGTCGCGTTCACGGCCATGGTCGTGATCGTGGTGACCGGCATGGTGCAGGGCTGGCGGCAGGTCGGGAGCCTCCAGGCCCTGGGGCACACCACCTATGGGCGCCTGCTGGTGGTCAAGGTGGCGGCATTCCTGCTCCTCATCGCGGTCGCCGGCCAAAGCCGGGCGCTGGTCCGGCGCAAGCTGACCGCAAGGGTATTGATCGGCGCTCCAGACCGGGCTGGACCCGGTGCTGCACTTCCCGGCCTGACCGACGACACCAGGTCCCTGTGGTTGCTGCGCCGGCTGGTCCTCGCCGAGGTGATCATCGCCATCGTGGTGCTTGCCGTCACCGCGCTGCTCGGCATCGCGCTGCCACCTGGGGCAGGCTAGCCCCTTTGGGGGAGTGGAGCGGCCCCGCCTTCCGCAGCCTTCGGCTGGCCCCCGCCCGCCAGATGGGAAGTCGTGCTCGTCGACCAGTCGCAGCAGGCGCTCGGCCCGGTCACGGACCAACTCGGGGCTCGCGCCGCCAGAGATGCAGGTAGCCGGCGTGGAAGAGCCCGTAGGCCAGCGAGAACGGATGTTCCAGGCCGGTTGCCACGGCAACGGCCTCGTTGGCACGTTGCAGCCCACGGTCACACCCTGACGGTAGGACATGCAGGACGTTCGCCATGGTGGTTAGGGCGTCCAGCGTCGGCCCTGCTCGGCGACGGGGAATCTAACGGCTGGACCATTAGTTACCTGCCTGTCGCCCGTCGTGCTCGTGGTGGTAGCGAGGAGACACCTCGCACATGGCCGAGGAGGCCCTCATGCGTAAGTTGCTGCTCGTGCTTCTTGCCCTTCCGCTCCTGGTGCTAGGAGCGCCCTCCGCATCCGCACAGGCCGCGATGTGCACGATCGACCCCCAGGACGGCCCGGTGACCGGCCAGGTCGGGACCGAGCTCACGTTCTTCATCACCGTGACCGGCTGCGCGTCGTCGAACAAGCTGCCGTCGTTCAAGGTCGTCGACGGCCGCCTTCCCCCGGGTACGAAGCTGTTCGACTTTGCCGGGAGTACCGGGCTGATCAACGGCGTCCCCACGACCGCCGGTAGCTTCACGTTCACGGTCCGGGTCAAGGACGAGACCCGCGCGACTGACACCGAGACCTTCACGATCGAGATCCTCCCGCCCGAGGCGCCGACGATCACCACCGAGGCGCTCTCCAGCGGAACGGTCGGCCAGTTCTACTGCTGTGGCAACCTGTTCGCCAGCGGTGGGGTCCAGCCCTACACCTGGTCGGTGGTCGCCGGGGCGTTGCCTCCCGGCCTGGAGCTGCCAAAGGGGGAGAACACCATCTCCGGAACGCCCACCACGGCCGGCACGTTCACCTTCACCGTTCGCGTCACCGACGATCTGGGCGCCTTCAGTGAGCAGGAGCTCTCGATCACGATCAGTTGACGCAACCTCAGCGGTCATCCGATCATTCGCAATGCCTTGCCGAACTCCTGCGTGGCTGTCACGTCAACCTGTCAATCACGTCAGCCACGGACCTGGAATGCTCCGGTTCCGCTCGAACGGCATGGTTATAAGGTGCCTGCTGAGCTGGACGTTCGACCGTCTCACCGTTCCGCTCACTCGGTTCCGCGCGCTGCTGCGTCGGATGCGGGCCTCCCCGGTCAGCCGGGCCAGTACCCAGCGCAGCTGCCGGCCGAGCGGGCCGGCCGGCAGGATGGCCGTGGCGCAGGTCTTGAGCCGGTAGGCGTTGCACCGACGGCGACCGGGATCCCGCTGGTGGCGACTGCTACCAGCACAGGGTGGCGGCGGCCGTCCTCCATGTTCTGAGCGATGCCATGACAATCGTCCTCTCCTGGAGGCTTGGCCACCCGGGCGCCGCCGCTCGCAGGGGGAGGGGGCGGCGCCGGACGATGGCCGTTAGGTGATGTCGCGGCGGACGACCAGGCGTGTGCCGGCCAGCGCAAGTGCCAGCGCGTAGCCGGCCAGCACCAGCGTCCCGGCCAACCGGGAGAGCTGGGCGCCGCCAGGGTTGGTGAGGGCGGCCGCGGCGGCGCTGGGTAGCCACTTGGCCAGGCTGCTGGGGATGTTGAGCAGGCTCATGAGCAGGCCCTCGACCACCAGGACCCAGACCGCCACGCCGACCAGGGCCGCGACCGGGTTGCGGACCAGGGCGGCGACGCCCACCCCGACCAGGGCGCACAGCCCGGCCGCGAGCACGGCGCCGAGCAGCACCCGGCCGAGCCGGGCGTCCAGCAGCGAGGGGGTGATGCCTTTGGCGGCCAGCCAGCCGGTGGCCACGGCGGCGGTGAACGCCACGATGCCCAGGGCAAGGGCGATCCCGGCCAGGGGGTAGGCGACCAGCTTGGCCGCCACCACCCGCCCGCGGTCGGGGGTGATCAGGAAGGTCTGGGTGACCGTCTGGTGGCGGAACTCGGTGGTCATGCCCAGGATGCCCACCAGCAGGGCGGCCCCGGACAGCAGCGTCACCGGGCCGCCGACGAGCATGGGGAAGCTGTCGGCCGACAGCGGTGGGGCGCCTTGGCGGTCGAGGATGTTGGCGGCCACGGTGAGGGCCGCGAAGGCTGCCATGACGGCCGCCACGCCGTAGATGAGGCGGGTGGTGGCCAGCTTGGTGAGCTCGGCGCGGACGAGACGGATCATGATCGGGCTCCTTGGTGGGTGGTGAGCTGGAGGAAGACGTCCTCGAGGTTGGAACGCTCGGCGCCCATCTCGTAGATGACGATCCCGGCCGCCGCCGCCGCCTTCCCGACCGTCTCGGTGGTGGTGCCGGCCGCCAGCAGCTGGTCGGCCCCGTCCGGGTTGGCGTGGATGCCCTGGGCGGCCAGCAGCGACCGCAGGGTCTCGGCCTGGGGGGTGCGGACCCGGACCAGCAGGTCGGTCCGGGCGGTCAGGGCGGCCAGGGTGGACTGGGTGACCAGCCGCCCTCCGGCGATGATCACCACCTGGTCGACGGTCTGGGCCACCTCGGCCAGGACGTGGCTGGACACCAGCACGGTGCGGCCCTGGTCGGCCAGCTGGCGCAGGAGCCCGCGGAGCCAGTGGACGCCCTCGGGGTCCAGGCCGTTGGCCGGCTCGTCCAGGATCAGCACCCGGGGGTCGCCGAGCAGGGCGGTGGCCAGTCCCAGGCGTTGGCGCATGCCGAGCGAGAACCCACCCACCCGCCGGCGGGCCGCCTCGGCCAGCCCAACCTGGGCCAGGACCGCATCGGCCCGGGCCAGGGGCAGGCCGGCGGCGGTGGCGACCACGCGGAGGTGGTTGCGGGCGCTGCGGCCGGGATGGAAGCCGGAGGCCTCCAGCACCGCGCCGACGTGGCGGATGGGATCGGCTAGCTCCCGGTACGGCTGGCCGTCGATCCGGGCGCTGCCGGCGGTGGGGGTGACCAGGCCGAGCAGGGTGCGCAGGGTGGTGGTCTTGCCGGCCCCGTTGGGCCCCAGGAAGCCGACGACCGTGCCCTGGTCGACCTCGAAGCTGAGGTCGTCGACGGCGACGACCTGTCCGAAGCGCTTGGTGAGTCCCTGGATGGTGATGACGGCCATGGCCTCCTCCTCTGCCCCCGGCCGGCCCGCACATCGAGGCCGATCACATCGAGAGCACTGGGCACCCTGGACGGTACGAAGCGGGGTCGCTGGCGTCGTCGGCCGCTGGCTGACAGTTCCATGTCGGCCGCCAGGCGGACGCCGCACAGCCATGTCAACTCCCGACGGCCGTCCCTGCTGCCGGACAGGCAGGTCATCCAGTGCCGGGCGTCACCAGGCCGGTCTCGTAGGCAATCGCCACCAGCTGGGCCCGGTCGCGAGCCCCCAGCTTGGCCAGCAGCCGGCTCACATAGGTCTTGGACGTGGCCGAGCTCACCACCAGCCGCTCGGCCACCTCACGGTTCGACAGCCCGTGGGCGACCAAGCCCAACACCTCCCGCTCCCGCTCGGTGAGGGCAGCCAACGCGGCCGAGGTGACCTGGGTCGGGTCGGGTCGGCGGGCGAACTCAGCGATCAGCCGCCGGGTGATGCCCGGGGCCAACAAGGCATCCCCGGCGGCCACCACCCGGATAGCGGCCAGCAGGTCGGCCGGTGGGGTGTCCTTGAGCAGGAACCCGCTCGCCCCAGCCCGTAGCGCCTGGTAGACGTACTCGTCCAGGTCGAAGGTGGTCAGCATCAGGACCCGCACGCCGGCGAGGACCTCGTCGGCGGTGATCTGGCGGGTCGCCTCCAGCCCATCCATGGTCGGCATGCGGATGTCCATCAGCACCACATCGGGTCGCTGCTGGCGGGCCAGCTCCACCGCCTGGGCGCCGTCGACGGCCTCGCCCACCACCTCAAGGTCCGATGCCGAGTTGACCAGCAGCCGGAACCCGGCCCGGACCAGGGTCTGGTCGTCGGCCACCACCACCCGGACGTTCATGGCTGGTCCGCCAGCGGCAGGCGGGCGGCCACCCGGAACCCCCCACCCGGACGGGGACCGACGTCCAGGTCGCCGCCGAACACCTGGACCCGCTCCCGCATCCCAATCAGGCCGTGGCCGACCCTCGCTCGGCCGTCGTCGGTCGGCGCCGTGACCCCCCGGCCGTCGTCGGTGACCTCGACCATGACGTCCTGGTCGCGGTAGCGGATGGTCACCTGGACGCGGGCTGGGCCGGCGTGCTTGACCACGTTGGTCAGCGCCTCCTGCACTATCCGGTAGGCGGACAGGTCAATCCCGGCTGGTAGCGGCGGCGGCTTCCCCTCGACTCGCAACCGCACCCCAAGGCCCGTCTTGGCCACCTCGGCCAGCAGGCCGTCCAGGTCGGCCAGGCCAGGCACGGGGGCCAGATCCCCCTGGGATTCGCCCTCCTGGCGCAGCACGCCCAGCAGCCGCCGCAGCTCGGTCAGGGCAGCCCGGCTCGTAGCCTCGATGGCCTTCAGGGCCTTGGCGGCTTCCTCGGGCTGGGTGCTGGCCACATGGGCGCCGACCCCTGACTGGACGGCGATCACGCTGATGCTGTGGGCGACCACGTCGTGCAGCTCGCGGGCCAGGCGCAGGCGTTCCTCGGCCACCGCCCGGCGGGCCTGCTCGGCCCGGGTCCGCTCCAGCTCGGCAGTCTGCTCCAGCCGGGCGGTGTAGGCACGGCGCCTACCGACGAAGTGGCCCAGCAGCCATGCGGCGCCAATGATCAGCCCGTTGGTGATGACTGTCGGATTCTGGAACCCGCCCGGGGTGAGCTGGACGGCCGCCGAGCCGAGCTCCGCAGCGGCGAGACCGGCCAGCGAGATCCACCGGTCGCCGTAGGCCGCCACCGAGTAGACCGCCACCAGGATGGCCGGCCCGAGAATCTCCGGGACGCCAAGGGCGGCGACCGCCAGCCCGCTGGCCACGCTGATCCCAAGCACGGTCCCTGGGAACCGCCGTCGCGCCGCCAGGGGCAAGGTGTGCAGCAACGCGAGCGCATACCCCAGCACGAGTATGCCGCGCGGCGGGGTTGGCTGGGCGGCGTCCATGAGGTCGTTGAACATGAGCGTGCTGACGCCAGCGGCCGCCAGCGCCAGCCCGCTGTCGAACAACCAGGTGCTGGCCGGCAGCCGCCGCGACCCGCTGGCCCACTCCTGCATGACCTGACGCTACCGCCACCGGGAATCCGCCACATCCATCCACAGGTGACACCCCTTGTACACCAGAGGCGGACCCCTGTGTCATCCACAGGTGTACTGCGGCTGAGATCTGACGACAGCTTGGGCGAAGGCGCCGTAGCACTTGGCGCCATATGGCGTCAGCACCGATGCCCGGATTGTCAGCCATCGGTGGCCGGGTCCCACAGTTGAAGGCGGCGCCGCGGTAGAGTACGCAGCCCGATCCTGGCGATCTGACGGAATGGCCCGATTATGTCCGCACGGTCGAGGATGCGAGCACGGTGGTCACCGGCTCGGCGGCGCTTCCTGGCCGCCGCGGTCGCCGCAGTCCTGCTGGTCGCACAGCCCGTGGCCGCCGACGAGCGGGACGAGCTCGACAAGACCCGCCGCCGGCTGGGGGCGGTCGAGTCGGTGCTGGGTGATGCCAGGGCCGACGCCACAGCGGTCGCCGACGCCGTGGCCGCCGCCGACCTGGCCGTCGCCGTGGCCCGGGCGCGGCTGGCCGCGGCCACGCGCGAGCTGGAGGCGGCCCGGCGACGTCGGGCGGCGGCGCTGGACGCCCTGGAGGCGGCCACCGAGGAGGTCGGCCGGCAGGAGGCCCGGCTGGCCGAGCAGGTCCGCCGTGCGTATATGACCGGTGGGGTGTCCGGGCTGGCCGTGATGGTTCAGGCCAACGACCTGCGTGACCTGCTGGAGCGGGCGGTCACCCTCGGCTATGTGATCAGGGCCGACCAGGACGTGCTGGGCCGGTTGGAGCTGGCCCGCCGGCGATCGGTCCGGCTCCATGACGCCATGGTCGAGGCCGAGCAGGACCGGACCGCGGCCCAGGCCAAGGTGCGGCGCCAGGTCGGCGAACTGGAACAGGTCAGCGCCCTACGCCGGCAGGCCAAGCAGAAGCTGGACCTCCGGGTGGCCAGGCTGGCCGGGGCCGCCGCCGCCCTCCGGAAGCGGTCGGCCGAGCTGCGGCGCCTGATCCGCCAGGAGGAGCTGGTCAGGCAGCGGGCAGCAGCGGCCGCCCGGGCCGCGGCCGTCCGCGTCGGCGGGGACGGGCCTCCCGCCGGGGGGTCGGGCGGCCGCTGTGACCTGTCGGGGACCTCGGCGGCCGAGCACTGGATCATCATGCGCGAGTCCAGCGGCGACCCGACCGCCGACAACCCGACCTCGACGGCGTTCGGGCTCGGCCAGCTGCTGCTCGGCAACCGCATCCTCTACCTCGGCCAGGACTACGCCACCACCGACTGCGGCCGCCAGCTGTGGGCGTTCCGGGCCTATGTCCGCGACCGCTACGGCACGGCCGAGCAGGCCAAGGCGTTCTGGCAGGCCAACGGCTGGTACTGACCGGAGCGTCGGCGGGACCGGCAGGCACCGGCTGGCCCCTGACATCCTGGGCGGGGAACGTCGGACACTATTGGCCATGGCGACCTGGCCGGCCACCGCGCACGAGCTCATCCAGCTGCAGCAAGCCCTCGGGGAAATGACGCCGGAACGCTGGCAGCCGCCGATGACCCTGGAGCGGATCGGCGCCTGCTTCATCTGTTTCGAGCAGGTCCGGGGGGCTGGTGCCGCGGGTGACGCTGGGTTCGCCGGCGCGGCCGTGACCCATCGCCGCCGGCTGCTGGCCGGGCTGAGTGTCAGCGGGCCCGCCGCCGGGCCCTACCTGCCGGCCCTGCTCGCCCTCCGGGAGGGCCCCCTGCTCGAGCAGGCCGTCCGTGCCCTGGCGATCGCTCCTGAGGTGCTGATGGTCAACGCCACCGGCCGCGACCATCCCCGCCGTGCCGGCCTTGCCCTGCACCTCGGGGCCGTGCTTGGGCTGCCCACGGTCGGGGTCACCACTCGGCCGCTGGTCGCCCAGGGCGCCTGGCCGGCCGACCAACGCGGCGCCACGGCCCCGCTGCGGCTGGGCGGCGAGGTGGTGGGCTGCTGGGTCCGGACCCGGGCCGGGGCCAAGCCGGTGGCCGTCCATGCCGCCTGGCAGACCGACGCCCAGGCTGCGGTCCAGGTCGTGCTGGCCGCGACCCGCCGCGCGCGGACCCCAGAGCCCTTGCGCCGCGCCCGTACCCTGGCCCGAACCCGGCGGGCACAGCGTCCGCCCGGTGGGCACTCGAACTTACTCGGCGGCCCGCCGGTGCTCTTTGGCATCAGATGAAACGGGGCTGCGCAACCCGGACAGGTCAGCTGCGAGCAACGTCCGGGCTTCCGGTGTCGGGGAGGAAGACCCGGAAGGAGGCACCGCCACCAGGGCGGTCCTGGACCCAGGCGCGGCCGCCGTGGAGGCCGGCGAACCGGGCGACCAGGGCCAGGCCGATGCCGGAGCCGGGGGCGTGGTCGGCAATGGTGCGGCCCTGGCGGAAGGGCTGAAAGATCTGCTCACGGAGCTGGACCGGTACACCGGGCCCCTCATCTTCGACCACCAGCAGGACGCCGTCGTCCTGGACGCGCAGCCGGACCCAGATGGTGGTTCCCGCCGGGGTGTGCTTGCCCGCGTTGACGAGCAGGTTCTCGATGATCCGCTCCAGCTTTGGAGCGTCTGCGGCCAGCTGCAGCGGCGGGGCATCGACCACCACCGGGTGCTCGTCCCGCACGCCGGCGTCGTCGACCACCCGGTGCACCAGCGCGCCGAGATCGACCAGCTGACGGCGTGGGGTGAGGGTGCCGCGGGCCAGGCGGTCAAGGTCCAGCAGGTCGCCAAGGAGCCGATCAAGCTTGCGGGCGTTGCCGGACAGCCGATGCAGCAGGTCGGCGAGGTCACTGGTGGGCAGGCCACCGGCGCGGTGCTCCAGGGTGAGGGCGATGCCGAGGATGGTTGTCAGTGGCGTGCGCAGATCGTGAGAGACCGCCTGCAGGAAGGTGGTCTTCATCTCATCCACCGCCCGCAGGTGCTCGGCCGCGGCCCGCTCGCGCTCCAGGGCGGCGGCGAACTGGTGGGCGGCCTCCTGCTCGCGGTCCAGCGCCTCAGCCAGGCGCTCGGCGGTCAGGTGGCTGGTGGTGATGTCGGTCAAGATCCCCTGCCAGAACAGGGGGCGGCCGTCACCGGCACGGATCAGGACCGCCTCGTCGCGGACCCAGCGCACCTGGCCGTCGGCGGTCCGCATGCGGTACTCGTCCGAGAAGGGCTCCCCGGTTCGGTTGGTCCGCTCGTCCTCGGCCGCGACCCGCTCGAGGTCCTCGGGATGTACCAGCCGGTCCCACAACTCGGGGTCGCCGATACAGTCGGCGGCCGATACGCCCAGCAGCGCCTGGATCTGCGGGCTCATGTAGAGGATCGAATTCGGTGCCTCGGGACTGACCGCATACACCACACCCGGGAGACGTTCCAGCAGCGCCTGCAGGCTGGCCTCGACATCGATCAGGCGTCGCTCAAGCTCGCCGCGGGTCGCCAGCTCTGCCCGCAGCTGGATCTGTGTCATGACCAGCCCGGCCAGGTCGCTGAGGATGGCCACCTGGTCCGGGGTCCAGTCCCGCGGGCGGTGGTCGGCCACGCACACCGAGCCCAGGGCATACCCGGAGGTGTCGATCAGGGGGACCCCGAGATAGGCCGCCAGGCCAAGCTCCCGGACCAACGGGTTGTCGCGGGCAAGCGCATCTTGACCGGTGTCGCCGATCGCCAACGGCTGGCGGGTCACCAGGACGTGCTGACACAGCGAATGTGACAGCGGGGTCTGCCTGGCTGTCGCCCAGGGCTCGGGCAGCCCCACGCAGGCCTTGAAGAACTGTCGGTCGTCCTCGATCAGCGGCACCAGCGCGATCGGGACATCCAGGAGGCGGGCGGCCATCCGGGCCACCCGATCAAAGGCGTCCTCGGCAGGGGTGTCCAGCAGGTTGGTGTGGCGCACGGCGGCCAGCCGACCAGGGTCGGCCAGCACACTGGTCAGCCGAGAAGCCATGTTGCCCGATCCCCATCCACCGCCGACCGGCTCACGCGACGCTCTCGCTCCTGCACGCTCCGGCGCAGCGGTATCGTGGACACCAAACCGGCCTATCGTCCCAAGGTAAGCCACCGCAATCGGCAGTTCTTACCAGCCGCCGCCGTTCGGGTCGCCGCTGGTGGAGTGCCGCGCCAGCTATCGCCAGTTGATGACCAGCCGGTCGGCGGCACCCTCCACTGAGGTGTCGAGGGCGGCACAGGCGCCGCGGAACCGGTGCCGGATCCAGGCGGCGTCCTCTCCGGTGGCCAGCCGGGTGTGGCAGTACTCCAGCTTCAGGGGGAGCGCTTCCAGCCGGAGGGGGCCCCGGGAATCCAGGGTGACCAGGAACAGGAGGCCGAGGTCGTTGCGTAGCCGCGGGTCGACGCGGTAGTCGTCCAGGAAGTCGCCCAGGTCGTACAGGACTGGGCCGGCGACGCCGTGGGGCACGTGGGCGGAGTGGCCGGCGACCAGGGTCGCGCCCGCGTCGACCAGCGCGGCGGCGGCGCGGCGGACATGGCGGACCGGCGTCACGGTCATGTTCGGCCCCCAGTGGGGGGTGACCAGCGTGATGTCGGCCTCGGCGCCAGTCCCCCGGACGAGCTCGGCCAGCCAGTGGGGCACCTGGCGGCCGAGGTCGGCGTAGGCGACTCCGGGGCGGTCGGGGCCGGCGGCGAAGTCGGCCGGGTGGTCGGTGACTCCGAGGACCGCGACCCGCAGCCCCCCGGCGGTCAGCACGGCCGGGTGGCGCGCCTGGTCGAGGTCGCCGCCGGCCCCGACGGTGGCGATGCCGGCGGCGTCGAGATACTCCAGGGTGTCGAGAAGGGCGTCGACGCCGTAGTCCAGGGCGTGGTTGTTGGCCAGGGTGACGCAGTCGGTCCCGAGCAGGGTCAGCAGCTCGACCGCCCGGGGCGGGGCCCGGAAGAAGAACCGCTTGCCAGAAGCCGCCCAGGGCTGCCCCCGCGCGGAGATGCAGCACTCCAGGTTCAGTACGACCAGGTCGGCCTGGCCCAGGGCGGCGCAGACCTCCGGCGCGACCAGGGCCTCGGGTGGCGTCGTGGCCAGGGTGCGGGCGACGCTGCGGCCCAGCATGGTGTCCCCGGCAAGGGCCAGCGTCACGGTCATCGCTCGTTCCGGCCTTCCCGGCTCCGGATGCCATGGGCTCCGACCAGCGGAACGAAGGAGGCAGACGTCAGCCGGGCGTCGGCCACCAGCCGGTCGCCCTCCTTGTGGAAGGCGGTGACCTGCTCCCGGCCACCCGGCCCGACCGGATAGACCAGCCGGCACCCGGGAGCGAGCTGCTCGATCAGTGGCGGCGGGATGCGAGGGGATGCGGCCGCGACCACGATCGCCTGGTAGGGGGCATGCTCGGGGACGCCCAGGGTGCCGTCTCCAACTACGACTCTGACCCGGGCCAACCCGGCCACGGCCAGGTTGGCCCGCGCCTGGGCGGCCAGGGCCGGGAAGCGCTCGACCGAGATCACCTGGCGGGCCAGCCGGGCCAGGATGGCGGTCTGGAACCCCAGGCCGGTGCCGACCTCCAGGACCCGCTCGCTGCCGGTCAGCCCCAGCGCCGCCACCATCCTGGCGATCAGGCTGGGCTGGGTGGTCACCTGGCCGTACGGGATCCGGATCGGTGCATCCAGATATGCCTGGCCGGTGGCGGCTGGGGGCACGAACTGGGCCCGGGGCACCTCGCCGAAGGCGGCCAGGACCCGGCGATCCCGGATCCCCTCGCCGCGCAGGACCCGGACCAGGTCCTCGGGCGATCCGCGGTGCCTGGCGGTGCGCCCTGTTGGCACAGCGACGTCCGTACCTGTCAGGCCGTCCGACCCGGACAACCTCTGCCGGGGGACGCGCTCGGGCTAGGCCGTCGACCCCTCACGGCTGATCCGGTTGACGAGGTCGCCTGCCGCCTCACGAATCTCTTCGGCCAGCCGGCGGTCCTGATGGGTCTGCTCCTCGTAGGTCGCCAGGCGGTCACTGGCTCGGTCCAGCAGCGAGGAAAGCGCCCGCGCCTCCTGCTCGGTGAGCATGATCTGGCCAGCCATCACGACTCCTTTCTCCAGTGCATGATCCTAGCCTTCCGCCGCGAAGGTTCGAGGTTCTAGCAGTCGAGCGGCCAACTGTGGGCTCCGGTTGTGGTCAGCGCTGGTAGGTGCCGACGAGGGTGCCGCTGGCCAGTTCCTTCCCCTCCAAGGCACGACGCAGGTCATCGGCGGACGCTCCGCCCACCAGGCCGAGCGGCGCCGCGGCGGCGAATACTCGGAAGAAGTATCGGTGCGGGTCGTCCCCGACCGGCGGCAGGGGGCCGCTGTAGCCTTCCTCGCCGAAGTCGTTGCGGCCCTCCACGGTGCCGGCCGGGTGCTCCCCCTCGGCCAACCCGGTCGCGGTTGGCGTGAGCCCGGCCAGTACCCAGTGGGTGAAGGTGCCGCGAGGGGCGTCGGGGTCCTCACACACCACGGCCAGCTCGAGCGCCTCCTCGGGCACCCCGGACCACTCCAGCGCCGGGGACAGGTTGTCGTGGTCCTTGGCGTGGCGAGCCGGGATCGGCTGGTGGTCGTCAAAGGACGGGCTGCGCAGCTGGATGCCGGCCATGTCAGAGCACTTCACCGTCGTCGGCCGGCCTCATCGGCTCGTCGAACATCACTCCACTGCCCTCCAGCCGACGTCTTCTGCAGGAGTCCTGCCACGCCCTACCCCGAGGTCGGCGGCCGAAACCACAACCGCCAAACCCAATTCGGACGAACGAATCGGGGAGTTTCGACTTCTGCTACGGCCCGGCGGACCGGCTGTGGGTCACGCCGGGTCGTGCGAGTGGGGCGAGCGTCGGCTCCTTCACCGGCGTGTCGCCCAATGCCTCCTCGATGGCCGCCAGCGTGTCCGGCGTGAGCTGGATGCCCGAGGCCTTGGTGTTGGCGTGGACCTGCTCGGGGCGCGAGGCACCGACGATCGCCGACGCCAGCTCGGGGCGGCGGAGCACCCACGCCAGCGCCAGCTCGGCCATCGACAGACCGCCTCGTCGGCGACCGGCCGCAGGCGGTCGACGGCCTCCAGGACCGCATCGTCCATCAGGCGATCCATCGCCACGTTCATGTCGCTGTTCGCCGCCCGCGAGTCAGGCGGCGGCGCCTGCCCAGGGCGGTACTTGCCGGTCAGCACCCCTGCGCGAGTGGCGACCAGACGATCTGGGAGATGCCGTTGGCCGCACACAGCGGGAACAGCTCCACCTCGGGCGCCCGCCAGAGCATGGAGTACTGGGGCTGTGAGGAGACGAACAGGTCCGGCCCAGCGAGGTCGATCGCCGCCTGGAGCTGTTCCGCCGTCCACTCACTGAAGCCCAGGTAGCGCGCCTTGCCCGAGGCGACGACCTGCTGGAACGCCTCGATCGTCTCCTCGATCGGGACGTCGGGGTCAAAGCGGTGCGCCTGGTACAGGTCGACGTAGTCGGTCCGCAGGCGAGCCAGCGAGGCGTCGATCTGCTTGCCGACCTGGGCCGCCGACAGGCCGCGGTCGGCCGGGTCGTCCGACATCTGACCCCACACCTTGGTCGCCAGCACATACGAGTCCCGCGGGCGGCCGGAGATGATCTCCCCCCAGGCCGACTCGGCCGCGCCGCGGCCATAGACATTGGCGGTGTCGAAGAAGTTGATGCCGGCCTCGAACGCCGCGTCGGTGCAGGCGCGGGTCTGGTCGAAGCCCACGCCGCCCGCGAAGGTCAGCCACGAGCCGAGCGAGATCTCCGAGACCTCAAGGTCCGAGGAGCCGAGCCGGCGGTATCTCATGATGCTCCTTGCCGCCGACCCACGGCCGGCTGGTCTGCGGACCTCGGTTACGTCGATGCGGCGTCCGCGTGGTGGCTGGCCGGTGGGTCGGTGAGGGGTGGGGCTCGGCGCCGGGCCAGGACTGGGAGGAGGACCGCGGGGTGGAAGAGGGAGGCCGGGGGATGCCGGAGGTTGACAACGTTGACGAAGGCGGCGTTGACCTTCGGGTTGCCGTTGGCGACCTCAAGCACTCGGTTGGCGTAGCGGTGCATGATCCGTGTGGCCGGGTCGAGCCGTGCGCCTTCGGTCCAGGGATAGCGCAGGTCCTCGGTGGTGGCCATGGTCCAGGCGCCGGCGTTGGACTTGGCCACCTGCCGCTG
>Ga0081538_10003444_pt1 | contig 14938 bp, 20 predicted proteins | sample TabmetS5T2R1_FD_71022 | JGI IMG/M metagenome (GOLD analysis project Ga0081538, IMG submission 71022) | Tabebuia heterophylla rhizosphere microbial communities from the University of Puerto Rico - S5T2R1 | ecosystem: Host-associated > Plants > Roots > Rhizosphere ... | reverse complement strand
TTCGTGTCAGGGCAGGCGGTAGAAGCGGAGCTGGTCGTTGTGGTCGACCAGCCGCATGCCGGCGCGCTCCATCACCCGCTGCGACGGCAGGTTGGCGTGGGTGGTGTCGGCCTCCACCCGGGCGACCTCGGGCTGCGCCAGCGCCCAGGCGGCCAGCGCCCGCAGCGCCTCGGTGGCGTAGCCATTGCCCCGGGCGCTGGCCGCCAGGCCGTAGCCGACCGTCACCGACCCGTCCCGGTCGGGCGGGCCGTGGAAGCCGATGTCGCCGATCACCCGGCGGTCCATGGAGCGGACGAGCTGGTACACGCCGTACCGGCCGGGCCGGGCGCCGGCGTCCACGGCGCGCACGAACGCCTCCACCGCGATCAGCGTCCCCTGGATCGGGTAGTCGGCCACCCAGGGGCGCTCCGGGGCCGCCACGCCCCGCAGCAGCCGTCGCGCCTCCTCCACCTCCAACTGGTGGAGGCAGAGGCGTTCGGTCTCGATCCGGTTGCTGGCCACGGCGCCGTCGACCCGGGTATCCTCTCCCCTTGCTTGCCGTGGTGATCGTAGCTCAGTTGGTTAGAGCGTCGGGTTGTGGTCCCGAAGGTCGGGGGTTCGAGTCCCCTCGGTCACCCCACCCCTGACCAGCAGGTTCGCCCTTCACCTCCGTTCGCGTGCGCGCGGCCCAGAGGCCGGTTCTCAACGCCTTGTCAACGAGACGCGGGCGCTTGCTCGGCGTCGCCCACCAACGCGGCATCCCGGCGAGGGCTTCCCGAGGTCCGCCGGGTCCGCCGGGCCATTGGCGCCCTGCTCATGCCGCCTTTCGGCAACAGGCTCGTAAGCGTCAAGCGGTTGACGTGTAAGAGCGTGGGTCGCAGGGTCCCCGCATCATCGCCGCCACGGGCCCGCTCGGTCCGTAAGTGTTGAAGGTTTGATGCTTTTGGCTGGCGCCGGAGGCGGGGAAGCCAGTGGCGGGTGGCTCCCCCGACCGCCCGCTGCCCCTGGGCCAGACAGGCCGCACCGAGTCCTCCAGGTGATCGAGTCGTACCATGGTGATCGAGTCGTACCATCAGCCGCGCGGGCCTCCGGGCCCACCCTCGACCATGCGGGCCGATCCCCCAGGCCCGTAACCGCAAACCCACAGGTTCCCAGGCCCACTGCCCGGGGAGCGGGTTGCCCCCAGGCCACCTCCCCAGGAAGCGGGACCGCGACGACCGGCGTGCGCCGATGCCCGCGAGGATGCGGTGGTCGTGTCCCGGCTCGCTCGCTCCGGCGGCATGGCGGGCCGCGTGGACGCCTGCGGCCGTGGATGTCCTCCCACGTGGACGTGATGAAGGGATGCCAGTGATGAGATCCAGGTTGTTGGTACTGCTCGCGACGTTCGTCACGGCGCAGGGTCTGGCCTTCGCCGTGCTCGCGCCACCCGTGCTGGCCGAGGAGACCGGCACCAGCGACGACGGCGGCGGCGACAGCGGGGCCGTTGTTTCCGACGCGGGGAGCGAGGTGACCGTCGCGCCCGGCGACCAGGTCGCGCTGGGCCCGGCGGCCATCCCGGCCGGGGCCGGAGCCATTGCGGGCGGCCTGGTCGGCCACGGCCAGGGAGCTGCTTCCCATTCGAGGGCAGAGGCGGCAGCCCGGGGCGCGATCGGCGGAGTCACGGTTGGCGCTATAACGGGCAACGCTACCGTCCCGGGGGCGGGGATTGTCCCTGGCGCCGTCGGAGGCCTGATTGGGGGTGTTGCCATGTCGCAGGTTGGCTGCTGCGCGACTGCGCCAGCGCCGGGCTCGGCAGCGGCTGACCCGCTCTCGGACACGGGCATGATCGACCAGGGAGCGGGGCCCTCCGATCCGGGTGGCCTGCAGGAGGCGGACGGCAGCAACGCCACCGACGGCGACGGCGGCGGTGGTAGTGCCGTCGACGCCGGCGCTGACGCCAGCAGCGTCGAGGCCGGCACGGAGTGAGCTGAGGGTGCGGGCGTGATCGCGGTTCTCGAACCACGGTGGGCGGGGCGTGCCGATCGCTGACGAGCCACAGCGAGTGGCCCCTGCCGGGCGTCTGCACCCTCTCCTTCGTCGTCCCCGATCGAGCAGCTGGTGATCCGGCCGTGGGTGGACTACCGGCGGTGACAGCGGCGGCGATGCCGGATGAGACCGAGGTGCGAGGAAGGGGTCTGGTGAAGAGGCCAGCCGAAGACGAAGACGTGACGCTTATGCTCGTTAGAGGTTCTTCGAAAGACACAAGCCGCTCTGCGAGCGGCTACCCGCGGCGGCTTTCCTCAGCCGGTGGGCGGCCTCGCAGTCGTGCGGTTCGGTGAGTCTGCCACTATCCATCATGCTTCTAGTTCCTTGGCCAGCTCGCAATTCAGGTCGTGGCCTCGCCCGCCATTGAACGGAGCCAAAGCGTTACAGGCTGGGCAGCCAGCCGCCCGACGTGAGCCTGCGGCGGTACCGCGCCACTGCAGGCGTGCCAAAAGGTCGCGTAGCGACTCAACCATGTCAATCAGCCGAGCAATATCTCTTACGGTGTCAACGATGTCGATGCGTCTCTGAAGGGCAAGCGCGTTGCTCGTCAGCCCGCCGGACCCAAGCCCCCACCGCTCCTTGATCTCGTCCAGCTCATTCATTCATCCAGCTCCCCCAGCGTCGCCGCCCCTCCCACGGCTCCAGGATACCCGCTCAGCGGCCCATCGAGGCCGCCTCAGGAGCACGCTCGGCCGCATCCTGGTGGGTGGAGCTACCCCGCGATGTGGTCGCGAACTCGGGGGTTCTAGTGCGGTTAATTCCCGCAAGTCACTGGCTTTTCGCATGACGCGTGGGCAGCTCAACTATTCCGTCGCGCGGCTCGATTCGCTCTGGATCCGTAAGCATCGGGAAGCGGAAATGACCCGGCCGACTCAGGCGTGCTGCTTGGCGACGGCGAGCAGGCCGCTTCGCCCCTCGACGACCTGGCAGCCGTACCTGCGAGCGATCCGGTCCACCCGCTCGCCAAGGTCCGCGGTCCCGTACAGCGCCACCGGCCTGGCGAACTGCGCCCGCCAGCCATGCTCGCCCCGAAAGACCCGTCCCCACCCGGCCACCACCCCGATCACCGCGTTGGTCTCGTCGGAGATCCCAAAGTGCCTGGACGGCAGGTATCCGGCGAAGTCCCATGGCTCCCGCAGGGCATACAGCCCACAGGCGCAGTCGCGCTGCGGGGCTGCAAGGCCGGCGTGGCGGGCGCGCCGGCCTCTGAGGGTCCAGCGCCTGGCATCGCAGCTGGCCTCGGAGACCCCAGGCGCCCACACAAAGCCGGTGTACCACCAGCCCGTCAGCCGATCACCCCTGATGCGCCACACGCGATACCCGCGCCAGGCTCCCACCACCAGCTCCGGCACAGCGGGATCGGCGTGGCTCACGCCGGCGCGGCCTCCGGGTGTTGTGGCTCGCGCTCGGGGAGCACCAGCGGCTGTTCCTCTTCGGGCAGGATCTCGAACTCTTCCTGCTCTTCTCCGATCTGCATCGCCGACTCCTATGGAATGCGTGCTGGGAGCTCGTCGGCGGCGGTCTTGTCGGGCGCATCCGCGCTGGGCCGATGCGTCCAGCATCGACCCACAACGGCAGACAAAGGTCAAGGGTGCTCGGTGACGGCGAGCAGGGTCTCGCTGGCGCACCTGCCTTCGAGGCTTGCTCGCTCAGGTATCAGGCAAGGCCAACACTTCTGTGGGAGACATGCAGGTCAGGCGCACAAGGACGTACACTCCTGAACGTGGTAGGACGGGCTGGTGGGGTTCAAATCCCGGCCTCTGCCGCCCTAGCTTCGAGCGCGAACCACCGGATCGGCTCGATCGCGCAGCCACGTGATCGCATGACCCAGCCACCGCATGCCACCCTCGGCACTACTCTCTACAGGGCGCCGCGGCGGCATGACGCAAGGAGGTCGTTGCTTGTGGTGACGGCATACATCCTCATCCAGACCGAGGTCGGCAAGGCCGCCCAGGTCGCCAAGGACATCGTCGACATCACGGGCGTGCAGCAGGCCGAGGCCGTGGCCGGACCCTTCGACGTGGTCGTCCGCGTGGAGGCGCGGAACATCGACGAGCTGGGCAAGCTGGTGGTCGCGCGCGTGCAGGCGGTGGACGGCATTACCCGGACCCTCACCTGTCCGGTAGTGCGCCTCTAGAGCTGGGCGACTAGACCTGCTCGACCACCAACACCAGGGTGCCCGCCCGACGGAGGACTGGGGCACAAGGCAAGCCGGTGGCGGCAGTCTGAGGCAAGCTCAGACGGCCCGAACGAAGCCCTTGGTCTGTTCCCGGAGCTCCGGGGTGATCACGAGATCGGGATGCGCCTCGGCGACGTGCAGCTCCCAGTGCTTCCAGAACTCGTCTTCGGTATCGGTCGTCCACTCGCCCCGGCAGTCCGCTCCGGTGTCGGCACATCTAAGCGACATCGCCATGATGCCTCCTCTCGACCGAATTCTGGATTGTATCGACCATGAGGGGCCTTGCAAGATGGCTGCCGTGTGCCCAGCGAGCCAAGTCGTCGCCCCGGGACGAGCCTTGCTCCTGACACCAGGGCAATTGCCGTCGATGAGGCGGTTGCCCTGGCGCTGTCGCTGCCGGCCCGACTGTCATCCTGACCACGCTGCTAGCAGGCCGCGCGCCACCGGCCTGGTGGTGCCCGTCTTCACCCACGCGTCCGGCACGAACCCGAGGTCGTCGCCGCCGCGCCCCGTCACGCACGTCAGTGGTCCCGGTGGGCGGGCTCGCGCCGGCGGGTGATGTAGCCGCCCCGGACCCGGCCGAACGCCTGGGGGCGGAGCTGACGCTCGAGCTGCATGAGGCTCCAGACCTTGGTGCCGTCCACGCGAACGTAGGGCTCGACGCGGGCGGCCGCCCGGCGCACGGTGGCCAGGTCGACGCCGAGCAGCTCGGCGCACCGCCCCAGCGGGGCGGCGAGCGGCCGCTCCAGGGTCGGATCGTGTGCTTCCCAGGTTTGCATGGCCGGTAGCCTAATCGAACGTATGTTCGAGTGCAACGGGTAGTTGTGCGTACTCACCCGCCGGTTCCGGCGGGTTCGGGGTTTGCCTTGCTCCGGCTCGCGGAACACTCCTTGTATGACTGTGCTGAGAAGGAGCCAGCGACGAGCCGCCGGCGGCGACGTGCCGGTGCGTTCGTTCGGCACCCGGAGGGTCTGCGCCGCCGAGGGCTGCGGCGTCCGGCTCTCGAGCTACAACCCCAGCCGCCACTGCTCGGTCCACCGCGGCTGGGACCTTGAACCGCCCCTGCGGCGCCGGCGTCGCCCACGCCTCTCCAAGAAGCGCCGCCACGACGCCGGTTCCTGAGGGACCACCCATCGCGGGTCTCTGGTTGCCTCTGGTAGCCTTCGTCCTCGTGCGCGCCGCTAGCTCAACTGGCAGAGCAGGGGCCTCTTAAGCCCAAGGTTCGGGGTTCGAGTCCCTGGCGGCGCACCCCAACACCCCGGCTCCAACCCCTACCACGTCGGTCCTCTTGGCTGCTTGCTTCGCCGTGGGTCGCGCTGGGCCGCGACGGGCCGTCGGCGAGGAAGCCCGCTGACTGCGCGTGGACGTGTGGACCACCAACGAGCGCCTCCAGCACTATCGTCTGGAACAGGGCTTCACCTGACGGAGGACCCATGACCTCGGCAACAGATCCGCAGCTCGTCACCGCTGCCGAGGCCGCCCGGCTGCTGGGCGTGTCCCGCCAGCGGGTCCTAGAGCTGGCAGCCTCCAGCACCGACTTCCCACGCGGCGAGCACACGCCCACCGGCAGGCGCCTGTGGCCGCGTGCGGACGTGCAGGCATGGGGCGCCACCCACCCGGACCAGGGACCGGTCTTCACCGGCCCGGACGTGCCGCCGGAGGGCGGCCACCCGCCGCAGATCTGGGCGGTGATGAACCGTGCCGCCGATGAGGCCAACGCCCTCAACCATCCCTGGATCGGCGATGACCATCTGGTGCTCGGGATGCTGCACCCCGACTGTCCCGGGGCGGCCCGGACGGTGCTGGAGTCCTTCGGGATCCGCCCAGAGCCGTTTCGCCAGACGTTCGTCGCCAGCATGGGCGACCCATGGGACACCAAGCCCACCCACACGACGCTCCCGCCCGCCACGCAGCTGGTGCTGGAGCGCGCCAACCTGGAGGCGGCCCTGCTCGCCGACGCCGAGGTCGCCAGCGAGCATGTCCTGCTGGCGCTGATCAGCCGCGGCTACTTCCCGAGCGGCTGGGTGGCCCGCGCCGGGATCACCGGCGAGGCGGTGCGCCAGCGCGTGGTGGATGTCACCGAGGGCGTGGCGCGGCCTGAGCCGGCGGAACCGATCGAACCGCCGCCGCCCTCCGCGGCCCACCCGGCGGACGCGCTCGACCTGGCACCCAACCCGCTCGGCCACGATCCGCGCCGGCGGCGGCCGTGGGGGTCCAGAGGGTTCGGGGTCCGGCTGGACCGGCCACCCAGGGAGGGCATGCTGGGGCGGCAGTACTTCATCGACCGGGACGGCTACCCCGTGCTGACCACCGATGGCCGACCGGTGCACATCGTGGTGGACGAGGACACCGTCCCGGTGCTGGATGAGCACGGCCACGAGATGGTGGGCCCGGTCGAGATCCCGGCAGGCGCCAGGATGATCACCGGACCCGAATCGTCCTGACCAAGGCATTCCGGGCAGCGCCCGGCCCGGCACACCCAGGGCACGCTGCCTGGCGTGCGGAGGTAGACCGTCGGATGACCGCCGGGGTGGAAGGCCGCCGTGGCCGATGCCGCCACCCTATACTTGCCGCCCATGACCGACCTGGACGAGTACGGCCGCCCGGAACCTCCGCTCGCGGCCGACGAGACCGCCACCCTGCTGGGGTTCCTGGACTTCCAGCGCGCCACCCTGGCGTGGAAGTGCTCGGGCCTGGACGCGGCCGGGCTGAACGCCACCGTCGGGCCCTCGTCGATGACCCTGGGCGGGATGCTCAAGCACCTGGCCTACGTCGAGGACTCGTGGTTCTCGCGGTGGCTGCACGGGCACGAACGGCAGCCCCCGTGGGACACGGTGGACTGGGCCGCCGACCCCGACTGGGACTGGCACTCGGCCGCCGAGGACACTCCCGAGCAGCTCCGTGCCATGTGGCAGGACACCGTGGCCCGCTCCCGCGCCTTGGTCGCCGAGGCGCTGGCCGACGGCGGCCTGGAGCGGCTGGCCCGGCGGACCTGGCCCGACGGTCGGGCGCCCAGCCTGCGCTGGATCCTGGTCCACATGATCGAGGAGTACGCGCGCCACAACGGCCATGCCGACCTGCTGCGGGAGTCGGTGGACGGCCTCACCGGGGAGTGACCGCCGGGTCAGTCGAGCCGCTTCTCGAAGACGATCGACCGGCGCGCGTACCCCATGCGCCGCTCGTAGAACGGGACCGACAGCGGGCTGGCGTGGTAGGTGGTCAGCACGCAGCGGACCGCGCCCCGGTCGCGTCCCCAGGCCTCGACGGCCTGCATCAGGCGGGCGCCCACCCCGCGGCGCCGATAGGCCTCCCCCACCCCGAGCGCGTCCACGTACAGCCGCACCCGCCCGAGGTCGCGCAGCAGCTGCCGCGCGGCGTCCTCGGCCGGACGCTCCAGGCGGGCGCCGACGTCCCCGACCACCCGGCCGTCGACCTCGGCGACCAGCCAGACGGCGTCCTCGGATCGGGGCCGGCGCAGCAACTCCTCGAACCACCCGACCAGCCCGTCGGCGGCGGGCATCTGAAAGGCGTCGGCATCCAGCCCGACGAAGTGCCGGGCGACATCCACCCAGTTGCGGGCGAGGTCGGCGTCGTTCGGTCGCGCCGGCCGGACGACGACCGACTCCATGAAGGCGGCGTCGCGGGCCATGCCTCGACCCTACCTCGACCGACCGGCCGATGACCTAAGATCGCCCCCCTGATGAGCAGCCTCGAGAAGGACCGCGCAGTGGGCGAACACCAGCCGCTTCCGACCGGCGTCGACCCGACGATCCCGAACGTCGCGAGGATGTACGACTACGCCCTGGGCGGCAAGGACAACTTCGCCGTCGACCGTGAGCTCATGGAGCAGCTCTTCGCCGTGGTGCCCTACGGCCCACGCCCGGCGTTGGAGAACCGCGCGTTCCTGGGACGTGCCGTGCGCTTCCTGGCCGACGCCGGGATCCGGCAGTTCCTCGACATCGGGTCCGGGTTGCCGACCGTCGGCAACGTCCACCAGGTCGCCCATGCCACCGCTCCGGACGCCAGGATCGTCTATGTCGACTACGACCCGGTGGCGGTCGCCCACAGCTGGACGTTGCTGTCGGGCACCGACAAGGCGACGGCGATCCAGGCGGACATGCGACGGCCGGACAACATCCTGACCGACCCCGGGGTCACGTCCCTGATCGACTTCACCCAGCCGGTGGCGGTGCTGCTGGTGGCCATGCTGCATCTGCTGCCCGACGACCAGGACCCCGCCGGCATCGTGCGGCGGTTCCGTGAGGCGATGGCACCAGGCAGCTACCTCGTCGTGTCCCACATCACCAGCCACGAGCAGCCAGCAGACGTGGCGACCAACCTCAGGAAGGTGTTCGAGCAGGCCAGGGAGCCGATGGTGCCGCGCAGCCGCGAGCAGATCCGCTGCTTCTTCGAAGGGTTGGAGCTGGTCGACCCCGGCCTGGTCAAGGTGCCCGATTGGCGTCCCGACCAGCCCGGCCGGCCAAGGCAGCCCGCCACCGGGCTGGTCCTCGGCGGCGTCGGGCTCAAGCGCTGATGCCTCCGCGACCTGGACCGGGCGGCCGCGGCTCACCCCTCAGGCCCGGGTCACCTCGCAGGTCGTGATCTCGACCAGGGGGCCGTCGGGGTCGGCACGTAGATCGACCAGGCGACGCCGTAGTCCCGCTCCTCGAACGCGACCCCGCGGGCGCGCAGCTCGGCCTTGGCCGCGTCCAACCCTGACCGCGAGGTGCGGAAGGCGACGTGGCGCAGCGGGTCTGGAGGCGGCGGCGGGCCAGGTGGCCCGTCTCTGCGTTCTGGCCTCCCGGAGTACAGCAGCTGCGAAGAGCGTTGGACCGCGCGGTAGGCTGAACCAGCAGCTGGCGAGCGTGGCGGAATCGGCAGACGCGCCGGGTTTAGGTCCCGGTGGGGCAACCCATGGGGGTTCGAATCCCCCCGCTCGCACCGGCTAGCCCATGGCCTGGTCCGAGCGGGCGGCCGCCAGCAGCGCGGTCGCGGCGGCGGTCCGCTGGTACAGCACCATCCGCCCAAGGTCGCTGTTCGCCAGCACGATCTCGATCATGCGGCTCAGTCGTGGCCGGCCGCGTAGCCGCCCGCTCCCAGCAGGTGCAACGAGACGTAGGGCTCCTGGCCCAACACCCAGCTGTCGTGTCCCGGCGGGATCGCGAACACATCGCCCGCCTCGATGACCAGCTCGGTGCCGTCGGCCATCCTCACGGCGGCGCGCCCCGATAGCACCATCCCGACGTGCTCGACCTCGCAGAGCTCGGTGCCCACGGTCGGCCCGACGTGCTCGGACCATCGCCATCCCGGCTCGTAGCTGGCCCGCCCGAGCGTCATGCCGCCTACCGTCAGCAGCCGGAACGTGCCCTTCTCGAACGAGCGACGCTCGTCGGGCTCGTCGAAACGCCTGATCTCCAGGTCCATCAGCCGAGCTCCCTCCTCGCTCACGGACGGTTGCATCTTGCAGCTCCCCTCCCAGGGTCGACCCATGAGCTCCCATCCGCCGCTCACTTGCGCGCGCGCACGCCTGTGGGTCCGAGGTTCGGCCCGCGGAGCGGGTCGGGCGCAACCCGGCTCAGTCCTGGTGGAGGTTGACGAGGTTGCCGCAGGTGTCGTCGAACACCGCGTCCATGCCGCCATAGGCCATCCGGGCTGGCTCCCTGGTGAAGACAACGCCCTTGGCCTTCAGCCGCTCGGCGTCGCGCCGGCAGTCGTCGGTGCGCAGCGAGAACACCAGCCGGCCCTGCTCGCGGGCGGCCTGCTGGAACGCCCGCGCCGCCTGGTCGGTGCGGTGCAGCACCAACTCCACTCCGTCGGGCTCCTCGGGGGACACCACGGTCAGCCAGCGTTCGCTGTCGCTGTAGGGGACGTTGGTCTTGACCTGCAGGCCGAGGACTTCGGTGTAGAACCGCTCGGCCTTGTCCTGGTCGTCGACGAAGATGCCGGTCAAGCCGATCCGCATGGTGACATCCTCCTCGGCCGCCTCCTCGCCGCCCGGCGGCGGTGGGCCGAGGAGGTCGGAGATCGCCCCGAGCAGCGCCAGCCATCCGTCGAAGGCGACGGGAGCGGTGTCCTCGCGCTCCGCGGTCCCGGCAAGCGGTTGGGTGCGTTTGATCCAGACGCGGATCAGCCTAGCGCGCGGCGACCACACCAGGAACGCCGACCCGGCACCTCGCACCGGCCCACCCAGTGGCGCGGCCCTGGCGCTGGCGACGGGGCGGGCTGCTGTCCTGCGCGTCACGAGGGACGTCCGAACCGCCTGGTCAGAAGGGTCCAGCGGGACGCGCTAGGATGACCAGGGACCCTCCTCTGGCGATCGGAGGCGGCCGGTGGAACAGGCAGGCGACCCGCCCCGCGGCGACGTCGCCCGAACCGGCGTGACCTCCCACCCGATCTTCGCCGCCTTCTACCGCTGGGCCGGCTGGCTCGGCGACCGGGCGGGGTTCGCCGCGTGGCGGCGACGGCTGCTCGCCGACGCCAAGGGCGTGGTGGTGGAGATCGGCGCCGGGACCGGGCTGAGCTTCCGCCACTACCCCGCCGGCCTCCAGGTGCTGGCCACCGAACCCGACCCGCACATGCTGAAGGCGGCCCGCAAGGCCGCCCGCAGGGCCGCCGCCGACCTCACCCTGCAGCAGGCCCCGGCGGAGGCGCTGCCGCTCGGCGACGCCTCGGCCGACACGGTGGTGTCCATCCTGGTGCTGTGCTCGGTGCCCGACCAGGCGTTGGCGCTGGCCGAGGCCAAGCGGGTCCTCAGGCCCGGCGGCCGGCTGCTGCTGCTGGAGCACGTCCGCGCCGCCGACCCCGCCCTGGCCCGCCGGCAGGACCGCAGCGAGCGCCGGCAGGTGCGGTTCGCTGGCGGCTGCCACCCCAACCGGGACACGCTGCGCGCGGTCGACGCCGCGGGCTTCGACACCGGCGGCGTGCAGGCGGTGACGCTGCCCGGCATCAAGATCACCAGCCCCGGGATCGCCGGGTTGGCTCGCAAGCCGGCCTAGCAGGGAGCGCCCGATGACCGACCGGACGGCGGCGGTGCCGCGCCTGTCATGGGCCCAGGTGTGCGCCAGGCGGCTGGAGCGGCACCGGCTGGCCGCCCCGTCACCGGACGCGCGGCCCGCCGAGGCCGTCCGTGCCATGGGCGGCGCCGCGCACGCCCAGGTGATGGCCGCCGCCGAGCTGTCCATCGGGCTGCGGACCACCGGGGTCACCAGGGCGGAGGTCCGTGACGCCCTGTGGGCCGAGCGCAGCCTGGTCAAGACCTTCGGGCCACGCGGCACCGTGCACCTGCTGCCCACCCAGGACCTCCCCACCTGGGTCGCTGCGCTGTCCGCGGCGCCGCCACCGCCGCGCACCTTCCCGGAGCAGGTGCGGCTGTCGCCCGACCAGACCGAGGCGGTCCTGGCGGCGGTCGCGTCGGCCCTGGCGGACGCCGAGCTGACCATCGACGAGCTGACCGAGGCGGTCGTCGAGCACGCCGGCCCCTGGGCCGGCGACCTGGTGATGCCCGCCTTCCAGGGATTGTGGCCGCGCTGGCGCCAGGCGCTGCACCTGGCCGGGATGCGCGGGGTCCTGTGCTTCGGCCCCACCCGGGGCCGCAAGGTCACCTACACCAGCCCCCGCCGCTGGCTTCCCGGCTTCCGGCCGGCCGAGGCCTCCACCTCCCTCGCCGGGGTCGTCAAGGGCTACCTGCACGCCTACGGGCCGGCCACGCCGCAGCAGTTCGCGCACTGGCTGGAGGCGCCGCGGCAGTGGGCGGCCGCGCGGTTCGAGGCCCTGGCCGGCGAGCTCGAGCAGGTCGAGGTCGACGGCACCCGCGCCTGGGTGGCGGCCGGGGACACCGCCGCCCCGTCCTCCCGGCCGCGCGGCGTCCGGCTGCTCCCCTACTTCGATGCCTACGCCTACGTGGTCGGCAACCACCCGCGCGAGCTGCTGTACCCCGGCCGGGCCGCGGAGCGCGCGCTCGGGAACTTCCAGGTGCTCCTGGTCGACGGGGTGGTCGCCGGCGTGTGGCAGCAGCGCCGCTCCGGCCGGACGCTCGACCTCACCGTGGAGCCGCTGGTCCCGCTCACCCCCGCGCAACGCCGCGAGCTGGACGAGCAGGTGGAGCGCGTCGGCACCATCCTGCAGGGCACGCCCCGGCTGACCATCGGCACCGTGACCGCCGGCAGCCACGCCTGAGCTACGACCTTGCTGAGTACGGCGAGCGCGGGGCTGTCGGCGGCAGGTGTTGTACTGCCGACCGAACGACGACGAGGAGGGCTGCCATGCCGATCGCGGAGAAGCTGGTGTTGCCCCGGGGTTACGGGCAGACGACGAAGACACTGGCCTGGGAGCGTGTGCGTGCCCAGCTTGAGCAGGCCAAGCAGTACTGGCTTGCCACAAACCGCGCGGACGGGAGCCCGCACGTGGTGCCGGTCGACGGCTTGTGGGTCGACGACGTCTGGTACTACGGGGGCAGCCCCGAAACCCTCCACGTGCAGATGGTGCGGGCGAATCCGCACGTGACCATGCACCTGCCGGACCCGTGGAAGGTCGTGGTGGTGCAGGGAGAGGTCCGCGTGTCGAAGCCTTCGCCAGAACTGGCCCAGCGGCTCGCCGATCTCGCCAATGACAAGTACGCGGAGTACGGCATCGAGTTTGAGGCAAGCTCCTACACCGAGCCAGGGGCTCTGTACCCGCGGCGGGTGATCGCGTGGTCGTCGTTCCCCACCGACGCGACCAGGTTCACATTTGCCGAATGAATGCCGCCGAACACCCCGGGGTGGAGTCGGGCATCCTTAACCTGGTACCCGGCCAGAGCGACCGACGGAGGAGCGGCGACGGTGGATACCACCCGCGGCGGTGTGCCGCCAAGGACCGAGGACCTGTTCCGGCACCTGGACGACCTGCGGACCAACTCCTTCGAGGGAGCCGGGCCGCGGGCCGAGCGGGTCGAGCTGTTCCGGCGCTCGGTCCAGCTGCTGAGCCCGGTGGTGCGCCGGGTCCTCGACGAGGCCAACGCCGCCCTCCTCGACGGCACCGGCGAGGTCGGCGAGCAGGGCCTGACCGAGCACGACGGCGACTGGACCGCCCGCTGGGAGCTGTCCTGGCCCGAGCAGCGCACCGCGCCCAACCTCCGCGGCGGCGACGGCGTCGCGCCCGTCCAGGTGGTCGCGTGGTTCGCCGCCGGCTTCACCCACCCGCACCTGGCCGGCTCCCGCGCCGGCGACTGGCCCCTCCAGGTGACCAGCCAGGCCGACGCCGAGCGCCAGGAGACCATCGTCCGGGCGATCGTCGAGGCCGAGGTGCACCAGCGGATCTTCGAGGGCGGCTGGCGGATCCTGCCCGGCTACACCCGCCGCTCAGGACACGCCGGCCAGTGACCGCACGACCCGCACCACCTCGCGGTGCAGGGTCTCCACGTACGGCTCGTGCTCCGGCTTCATCAGCACGCTGCGCAGCACCCGCACCTGCCCGGCGTCGGCCGCAAGCGCCGGATCCCGCCGCCGCAGCCGCTCCCCCGCCAGGCGCAGGGTACTGAGGTACACCGGCGCCGGGTCGGCCATGGCCGCGCGCAGCACGGCGGCCGAGGCGGCATCCACCGCCGCGCACGACGCCACCCCCGTGCGCGGCCAGTAGATCAGGATGTCCAGCTCCGGCGGCTGGTACAGGCACAGCTCCTCGCTCGCCTCGATCAGCGCCGCCCAGGCGCGCGCCGCCCGCAACCCGGCCGCCACCACCGGCCCCAGCCCCTCCTCCGCCGCCAGCGGCAACGCCCGCAACGTGAGCCACAGCGCCCCGGCCGCCGCCCCCGCCCGCGAGCACTCCAGGCTGATCTCGCCCAGGTGCAGCTCCCCGGAGGTGAAGTAGGTGTACGGCGAGTCGTGCCGGTACAGCCGCCCCACCGACGGGTCGCGGAACAGCACCGCCCCGCAGCCGTACGGCTGGAGGCCGTGCTTGTGCGGGTCCACCACCACCGAGTCGCAGGCCCCGACCGCCCGCAGCCGCGCCGCCGTGCCAGGGTCTAGCGGCCCCGGCCCGCCCGACCCGCCGTCGCCCGGCCACGCCAGCAACGCGAAGAAGCCGCCATAGGCGGCGTCCACGTGCAGCCGGCAGCCGTAGCGGTCGCGCAGCGCCAGCGCCTCGTCGACCGGGTCGACCGCGCCCGTCCCGGTGGTGCCGGCCGTCAGCACCACCGTGCCGACCCGACCCGCCCGCAGCAGCCCCTCCAGCGCCTCCAGGTCCAGCCGCCCGGCGGCGTCCGCCGGCACCGGCACGCCCTCGACCCCGAGCACCTCACACATGCGGCCGTGCGTGTAGTGGGCGTCCTCGCTGAACGCCACCGCCCCGCCCGGATGGAGCTGGCGGGCGACCCACAACGCCTCCAGGTTCGCGATGGTCCCGCTGGAGGTGAGATGGCCCAGGGCGTCCGCCGGCAGGTGGAACATGGCCGCCAGGTCGCCGACGACCTCCTTCTCCATCGCCGCCGTCGCCGGCCCGCCGTCCAGGGCGTGGTTGTTGGGGTTGATGGTCATCGCCGCCAGGTACCCGGCCACCGCCAGCGGATGCGGCGGCTTCAGCATCTGGCCCGCGTAGCGGGGATGGAAGAACGGGTAGTTGTCCTGGAGGCGCTCGGTGTACTCCGCCCAGGCGGCCGCCAGCCGCCCGCCGTCGACCTCCAGCGCCGCCGCGGCCGGATAGGGCTCCCAGCGGCCGCGGAAGCCCTCGGCGAACCCGGCGGCGGCGTCCAGCCAGGCGCGCAGGTCCGTGCCGTTCCGC
>Ga0081538_10003443_pt1 | contig 14945 bp, 7 predicted proteins | sample TabmetS5T2R1_FD_71022 | JGI IMG/M metagenome (GOLD analysis project Ga0081538, IMG submission 71022) | Tabebuia heterophylla rhizosphere microbial communities from the University of Puerto Rico - S5T2R1 | ecosystem: Host-associated > Plants > Roots > Rhizosphere ... | reverse complement strand
GCGTCACGGTGCCGCTGTCGGAGGTGCCGAGGACCTCGACCTATACACGCGAGTATGCGGACAGTCCCGGCTTCATGACGCTCATCTCGGACGGTGAGCGGCTTACCGGCGCCTACGCGCTCGGCCAGGAGGCCGGCGAGTGGCTTCAGCAGGCGACCGTTGCGATCCGCGCCCGGGTGCCGCTCGAGATCATGAACGACGTCATCCAGCCGTTCCCCACGTTCTCGGAGATCTTCCTCAATGCGCTGACTGAGCTCGGCGCGGGCACTCCGGCCGTGGCATAACGGCTACTCGGGCAGCGCTTCGATCTCGCGGTAGTAGTCGATCGCCCCGGTCGCCTCGAGGTCCTCGAGGAGGATCGCCTGTACGTCGAGGATCACGTCGATCTCGTTTGAGACGGCCACTCCGCCGCCGGGCAGCTCGTCGTTCCAGGAGACGCCGAAGTCTCGCCGCTCTATCCGCGTGGTGGCCTCGAAGCCGATCCGCCGCATCGTTCCGCGGTTCTCGTCGCCCACCCAGAACGGCGCCTCCCACTGGCCGAGGTACGCCACGTGCAGCGGCACCTCGGCCGTGGTGCCGCGCAAGGTCAGCGCGGCCAGCGCCTTGAAGTGCGTGTCTCCGATCCGCTCCGTGAAGCGCCCCTCGAACGAGATCAGCGGGTGGTTCTCCACGTCGAAGAAGTCGGCGCTTCGCAGGTGGGCGTCGCGGTGGGGCTCGCCGGTCCAGATGCCCGCCGCGTCGATCAGTCCCTCGAACGTGGTGCGTTCGCTGCTCTCGCGGTCCCACTCGACGGTTCCGCGGATGTTCTTGAACAGCCCTCGCACCCAGGTGACCATCATGTGGCGGGCACGGAACTCCGCCTCCGTGTGGCCAGGCTCGAGAATCCAAATGGCCACGGCTCAGGTGGCGAGCTCGAAGGCGACCTCGTCGACGTAGCACCAGCACCACGTCTCCCCCGGCTCGGCTGACCGCACAATGGGGTGGCTCGCCTCCGCCGCGTGCGCGCTCGCGTGGCGGTTCGGGGAGGAGTCGCAGCAGCCGACGTGGCCGCAGGTGAGGCAGGTGCGCAGATGAACCCAGCGGCCGCCGGTCCGCAGGCAGTCCTCGCAGCCCTCGACCGTCTCGGGCGGTTCGATCTGTACCTGATCGAGGTGGGTGCAGGTGGTCATGGGCGGAGCATGACAGCCTCATGCCGCGCGCTCGACCAGCATCGCGCGCTTCTTCGCCCTCCGGACCGCCTCGGTCAGCGCGTCGATGTCGTAGGCCCCCTGGTGGCGCCTGCCGTTGATGAAGAATGTGGGCGTGCCGGCGACGCCGCTCGCATCTGCGCTCGCGACGTCGTCGGCCACCCGTGCGGCGTGCTCGCGGCCGCGGAGCTCGTCCCAGAAGCGGTCGACGTCTAGGCCCACCTCCTCCGCGTGGCGGCCCAGGTCGGGTGGCATCAGCTCGTTTTGGTGAGAGAGCAGCTCGTCGTGGAACTCCCAGAAGGCGCCCTGCGCCGCGGCCGCCTCCGCCGCCTCGGCCGCCATCTGGGCGTTCGGGTGGACGTCGTTCAGCGGGAGGTGGCGCCAGACGTAGCGAAGCTCCGTCCCGAACGAGTCGAGCAGCTCGCGGACTACGACCTCGGCCTGCCCGCAGTAGGGGCATTCGTAGTCGCCGTACTCGACGAGCGTGACCGGCGCAGCCTCCCCTCCGCGGATGTGATCGCGTCCTGGATCGACCTCCTCCGACAGGTCGAGGAGCTCATCGGCCGTATCGGCGATCTGGCGGGCACGCGTCGAGGCAGGGATGCGCGAGATCGCCCGGAACACCGCCCAGCTCACGAGCGACGCCAGGATCGCCGCGGCGAGCACGCCCAGCTTGGCCTCTTCGAGCTGCCGCCCCTCGAACGCGATGTTGGCTATGAGGAGCGAGACCGTGAAGCCGATTCCCGCGACCGCCCCGCCCCCGACGATCACCGGCCAGCTGAGCGCCCGCCGCAGCCCGCCAAGCCACGGCCGCGACGCGAGCCATGTGGCGGCGAGGATGCCGAGCGGCTTTCCCACGACCAGGCCGAACACGATTCCCAGCGTCACGGGCGACGTGACGGCGTCCTCGAGCAGTTGCCCGTCCACCTGGATGCCCACGTTTGCGAGGGCGAACACCGGGACGATCACGAAGCCCGTCCACGGGTGGAGCCGGTACTGCAGGCGCTCGTTGGCGGAGATCGCGGAGGCGACGCCCAGCTGCGCGGAGCGTGCCAGCTCGGGGGTGGGCTGCTCGCGGAAGGAGCGCGTCAGCTCCGTAACGCGCTCGAGGTCTGTCCTGGCCGGCGGATATGCACTCGTGACGAGGCCGACCGCGAGGCCGGCGACCACCGGGTCGATTCCGGACAGGTGGAGCGCGACCCACACGGCCACGCCGAGAACCGCGGCGGCCTGCATGCGCCACGCGCCCGGCGCATATCGCAGCGCCACCAGCGCACCGAATAGCCCGACGGCGACGGCCAGCGGTACGACCGAGATTTCCTCGGTGTAGACCGTGGCGATAACGAGCAGCGCGACGAGGTCGTCGATGACCGCGAGCGTGAGCAGGCGAACTCGCAGTCGTGTGGCGCCGCGAGCCACCAAGGCGAGCACGCCCAGTGCGAACGCGGTGTCGGTCGACATCGCTGCACCCCAACCGTCGGCGCCCGAACCGCCGGCGTTGAATGCCAAGTAGATCGCCACGGCCATCGCCATGCCGCCGAGCGCCGCCACCACGGGGATCGCTACGGACCGTCGCTCCCGCATCTCTCCCACGTCGAGCTCCCGCTTGGCCTCCAGCCCCACGACGAGGAAGAAGAACGTCATGAGGCCCTGGTTCACCCAGTGCCGCAGGTCCAGGGAGATGCCCTCGTCGCCGACGCGGATCGAGAGCGTCGTGGTCCAGAACGACTCGTAGGAGTCCGGCCACGGCGAGTTTGCCCACCCGAGCGCTGCGACCGCCGCGCCCAGCAGCACCACCGCACCGCCGGTTTCGGTGGTGAGGAAGTCGCGGACCGGCGCGGCGAGATTCCGGGTCCACGCCGTCCGGCCCGTGAGGGTGGCACTCGCTTGCGTGCTCATCGCCGGGCTCCAGCCTACGTACCGTCGTGGGCGCTCCGCCCGGGCGCGCGTCAACGCAACCCGCCTGCGAGCTCCGCCGCAGTAGTGTCCGCAGCGTGACGCTCGCGCCGTCCGCCCCGCGAGTCGAGCTCGACGCCTTGGTCGAGCTGCGCCCCGGGACCTACCGTCTCGGTGAGCCAGGCGAGGAGCGGGCAGTGTGGCTCGAACGTGTGCTGATAGGCCGCTGGCCGGTCGTCAACCGTCACGCGCGGGCGTTCTTCGAGGCGAGCGGGCGCCGCGCCGGGCCGGACCTCGCCGCCCGGCTCGAGGCGCCCGTGCTCGCCGAGCATCCGCTGACCGACGTGACGTTTGACGACGCCATCGCATTCTGCCGCTGGGCAGGCGAGGAGCTGGGCCGGTCCGTGCGCCTGCCGACCGGCGACGAATGGGAGGCCGCGGCGCGCGGGCAGGACGGGCGCTCCTGGCCTTGGGGCAACACCTTCGATCCCGAGCGCTGCGCCTGCGCCGAATCGGGCTGCGGCTGGACGGTGCCGGTGACCGCGCACCCCGATGGCGCCGGCCCGGCGGGCGCCGAGCAGCTCGCCGGCAACGTCTGGGAATGGGTGGCCGACCGAATGCCGGGCGGATGGAGGGCGGTGCGCGGTGGGTCGTGGCTCGACCACGCCTGGGGCCTGCGGGCCTCGCGCGCGCTCGCCGCCGACCCAGGGCGCCGAACGCCGACCACCGGCTTTCGCATTGCGATCGACCCCGGGAGGGAGCCATGACACAGACGCGATCACCCGACCACGCCGCGCTCCTCGATGCGCTCCGCGACGTCTACGACCCCTGTTGCGCGGATCGCGGCATCAGCATCGTGGACATGGGCCTCGTCGAGGGCGTGCACGTGGAGGGATCGCACGTGCGCGTGGACCTCGTGCTCACCACGGGCTGGTGCCCCTTCGTGGCGAACATGTCCAGCTCGATCCCCGATCGCCTGCGCGGCGTCGCGGGGGTCGACACGGTCGACGTGCGGGTCGTGTGGGATCCGGTCTGGACGATGGAGCGGCTCTCCCCATCCGCCCGCGACAAGCTCGCCGTGCCCCTGGACGAGCTCGAGTCATACCGCGAGCGGCGGCTCGCCCAAACGGAAGGAGTGTGATCGATGGCCTCTGTCGAGCGAAAGGTGCCCGCGTTCGTTTTCGATTGCGTGTGCCACGTCTTCAACTTCGACAAGCGCAATGCGATCGGCCCGCCCGGCGAGCTGTTCGACGAGCACCTCTACGCCTTTCACTCGCTGCTCACGCGCGAGGACGAGCGGGTCCTCTCGCGGGAGGAGTTCTTCCGCGAGTGGAGCGTCGACGAGATCTACGACATGGTGATCGAGGGCTCGGACACCGACATGATCGCGGCTCAGCCGCTGCCACTCACGGACCTGTTCCACGACGGGCTCTCGCCCTGGGAGAAGTGCGCCGAGATGGCGCAAAAGCACCCGGACCGGGCCGTCTTCTGGGGCTCGGTGAATCCCCTGGAGGGCAAGAAGGCGCTCGACCTGATGGAGCGCCAGGTCAAGGAGCACGGCGCGAAGGCGTTCAAGTTCTACAACGTCCGCTACGACTACGGACAGCCGTTCCCATGGCGCATGGACGACCCGCGCGTCGCCTACCCCGCGTTCGAGAAGGCGCAGGAGCTGGGCGTGAACCTGATCGGCGTGCACAAGGGCGTGCCGCTCGGGCCGCAGCCCGTGGAGCACACGCGCACGTTCGACATGGACGGGGCGGCCGCAAACTTTCCCGACATCAACTTCGTCATCTTCCACGTCGGCCTGCCCTGGCTCGACGAGGTGCTGTGGCAGCTCGTGCGCTACCCGAACCTCTACGCGTCGATCGCCGCCACGGTCAACTTCATCGCCCGCCAGCCACGCGTCTTCGCCGAGACGCTCGGCAAGATGATGTGGTGGTGCGGCGAGGACAAGATCATCTACGGCGGCGAGGCGCCGATCTGGCACCCGCAGTGGGCGCTCGAGGAGTTCTGGAACTTCGAGCTGCCGCAGGACATCGTCGAGGAGCGCGGCTACCCGCCGCTGACCGAGCAGGCCAAGCGCAAGATCCTTGGTGAGAACCTGGCTCGGCTGCACGGCATCGAGGTGGAGGCGAAGGAGACCGAGCTCGCCGCTTAAGCCGGCGTCCCCGCTACGGGTTTGGCGACTCGCTGTCGGTCGTCGCCCTGCTCGGCCAGCCGTCGGTGCCGGCGAGCACCACCAGCAGCTCTCCGACCCAGTGGCCGGCGAGCAGCGGATCTTCGATCGGAGCGTCGGGCCGTACCGCGTAGTGGTTGCTGCGGCCGTTGCGCTTTCGAACCAGGTAGCCGTCTTCAACGAGCTCGCTGACGATGCGGTGAGCGCTGCGCTCGGTGATGCCGGTCGCGTCGGCGATGTCACGAAGGCGAGCGTGCGGCTCGCGGGTCACGAATACCAGGACCCGGCCGTGGTTGGACAACAGTCGCCAGTCGCTCATGTGAGCCAGCTTACCCTAGGTGGCAAGAAAAATCGAGAGTCTCATCACAGGAAATAATTGACAAGTGTTGTGATTCATGTGATGCTGTTCGCGATCCCGGTGGGAAGCGGCCCCAGAGCCTCTGTCCCATCCGGGCTGTTTCTTCGCTCTCTGCGTCCCGGGAGGACTCGCTCCGATGATCCGTTCGCTGCTGCTCGCCGTGCCCCGCCGGGGCAGATTCCTGATCGCCGTCGTCATCGGCGCCATGCTGCTGCCCGCTGCCGTTCTGGCGGCAACGCTGTCCGGGACGGAGGAGGGCAGCGATCCGCAGCGCAGCGCGCCTGCCGCGGCCGGCCCCTGTCCCGATGTCTCCCCGCTCCCGTGCGACCAGGTGAAGGCCAACCTGCCCCTCACGCTCGGCTTCGACGCCGATCACGGTGGGCTCCTCGACGGCGGAGGCGAGGGAACGGGCTTCACGATGGTGCAGCGCAGCTCGAACGGCGGGCAGTACCTCCCCGCGAACATCGACCTGGACCGGGGTGCGGGCAAGCTCAGGATCAACTCGACGGCGGGTATCCAGTACCGCACCCAGTACCAGTCGCCGGCGGCCACCAACCCGAACACGCTCGACAACGGCCTCGGGGTCGGGCTCGACGCCACGAAGAAGCTCCGCCTCGAGACGACCGTGCTGAACACGCCGGTCCCGGCCGGCAGCACGCAGTCGCAGCAGAGCGGGCTGTGGTTCGGTCCGAACGAGGACAACTACGTGAAGCTCGTGGTGACCGGCATCGCCGGTGGCCACAAGATCCAGCTCGTGCGTGAGGTCGACGGGTTCTTTGGCGCTACCGAGGAGGTCAACACTCTTTCCCTCGGCAACCTCAGCACCCAGACGGTCCGGCTCAGCCTCCTGACGGATCCCGCCTCGGGCGAGATCAGCGCGCTCTACAAGATCGGCAGCGGCGCGGAGACGGTCCTCGGCAAGCTCACCGTGCCCGCCTACTTCTTCAACGGCAGCTACCCGGCCACAGACAAGCCGACGGTGAAGCAGCCGGCCTTCCCCGCCGGCGCGCTCGAGTTCGGCAGCACCGGCTTCGGCGGCATCTTCGCCACCCACCGCAACGGCCCGGCGAGCCTCGCCTTCGACTTCGGCGAGTTCACGGTCGCCGATATGACGCCCGCGGCGAGCCCCAACATGGAGGTCACGCCCGAGCGTTTCGTGCTCAACCAGCCGACCGCTGACGGCGCCGGCCCGGCCAAGACGGTCACGATCCGCAACACGGGCGACGGACCCTTGCACCTCGGTCAGATGCGCCTCGAGGGCGCGGAGGCCTCGCAGTTCACGATCGTCGACCAGCCCGACACCACCGTGGCCCCGAACGGGTCCACCACCGCGCAGGTCGCCTTCGACCCGTCGAGCACGGGCGTGAAGGTCTCCGAGCTCGTCGTGCCCGGGGACGATCCCGACGCGCCCCAGGCCCGCGTGCAGCTGCGCGGCCTCGGCACCGCCGGAACCGGCGGCTCGAACGAGCCGTCGCTCCAGCGCGTGCTCGACGCGCACGGCATCACCGTCAACGTCGGTGACGACAACGCCGACACGAACGTCCTCCACTCGTCGGCGACCACCCAGAAGGCCCAGCTCGTGGGTCCGGACGAGGTGCGCGTCCAGCGCTTCGAGAAGGCCGGCTCCGGTCCCGAGACCGTCGAGACACTGGCCGTCTTCGGCCCGACTGACGCCAACCCGGTCGTGCGCGTCGGTCGCCACCTCCCCGGTGACGCTGCCCAGAAGACGGAGCTCGTCTCGGTGCCGAACGTGCCCGTGCGCAACGGGCAGACGGTCGACGTCCCGAACGGGACCACCAGCTTCGACCCGGCAGACAACCCCTTCGCCTTCTACTCGGAGTGGCCGTTCTTCCAGAACCGGCTCCTCTCACAGGAGGATGCGCGCAACACATTCAGCGGCGCCTTCCCGCATCACGTGCGCGTCTACCCCTACCGCACCGCGGCGGGTGCCACGCCCAACGCGTACGTGCTGGCCACGGAGGAAGTCACCTCGAACGCCGACTTCCAGGACGTCGTCCTGCTCGTCCGCAACGTGCGCCCGTCCGGCGGCGAGATCGCCGTGGAGAACATGGACGGCGTCCCGTTCTCCGACCGGCTCGTCTTCAACCGCATCCAGTCCCCCAGCGGGAACGGCGTGCACGACCAGGCCACGCTGCGCATCAAGAACACGAGTGCCGTCGAGCCGCTGACGGTGACCGGGCTTGACCTGCCGGCGGGATTCGAGCTGGTCAGCCCGCCCACCCTGCCGCGAGCGATTGCCCCGAACCAGTCGGTCGACGTGACCGTGAAGTTCACCGCCACGACGCCCAGCGGCAACCCGGCCAACCGCCTTTTCGAGGGCAACCTCACCGTGCGCTCGAGCGACGCGGACCAGCCGGACACCCAGGTCGAGCTCGCCGGTATGTGGCAGCGCCAGAGCGAGGGCGGCACCGAGCCCGACGTGGCGCAGATCGCCGACGCCTTCGGCTACGGCACCACGATCCTGAACTCGGGCCAGACGCTCAACTCGGCCGGTGAGCTCGTGAAGGTGGGCGACGAGGTCCACTCGAAGTACTGGCGCCGCGGCGACGAGAGCCAGCCCGTGAAGGTGCGCCAGCTGGCGGCCTTCCATACGCAGGGCAACACGGCGACCTTCTACACGACGCTCAAGGCGACGAGCACGACTCCGCCTTCGAGCACATCGCGCCTCGTGCATCTCGGGGTCGATGGGCAGTCGTTCCTGCCGCGGATCAGCGGCAACTGCCCCAGCAGCGGCACCCCCGGCCCGAATCAGCGCGCCGAGTGCACGTTCACTCCCACCAACGCCCAGACCGGGACCACGAACGGGAACGACGGCGCGGACGGCGTGTTCGGCTTCCGCATCGATCCCGAGTACAGCGACTGGACCGTCAACCGCACCGGCGGCGGCATCGACGGACCCTGCCTCGAGCGCCAGCAGACCAACCCGAGCGTCGTCTGCGGCCACCACCTGCGCACCTGGCCGGTCAAGGACCGCGCCGGGAAGCTGGTCAAGGACAAGTACCTCGTGGTCATGGACTACGCCGGTATCAACTACGACTTCAACGACAACGTCTACCTGGTCGAGAACGTCAAGCCGGAAAACCCGGCCGACGATCCGAACGTGCCCAAGCCGTGCACGCCGATCGGGTGCGACAAGGTCAAGGTCGGCCTGCCGTTCGAGCTCGACTTCGGCTCGGCTCGCGCCCAAACCGTCGAGGACAAGGACAGCCAGGGCACCGGCTTCACGTGGGTTGACAAGCCCACCAACACCTCGACCGGCGCCAAGGGCTACATCAAGGAGAACCTCGACCTCGACGGTGGCGCGCTTCGCATCACCACCACCAAGGGCCTCCAGTTCAGCGGCACCACCAACAACCCCGACTCGCAGGACAACATGCTCGGAGCCGGGATCGACTGGGGCACGGCGCCGAAGCCGGCCTCGGTCAGCACCACGCTGCTCGCGCCGCCGGCCGGCAGCGCCAACTTCGAGCAGGCCGGCCTCTGGTTCGGTCGCGACGGCGACAGCTACGTGAAGCTGGTGCTGATCTCGGACACGGACGGCCCGCGAGTCCAGTTCCTCAAGGAGCAGGAGCGCCAGCACGACGGGACGAACGACCAGTGCAAGTCGGACGTGCTCGCCCTGGCGGGCAAGGATCTCCAGCTGAAGGTCGACGCTGACCCCGTCACCCGCCGTGTGACCGCGTCCTACCGGCTCGCCGGCGGCGCCGAGACCGCCCTCGCCTGTTCCTTCACCGTGCCCGCGTCCTGGTTCAGCCAGGACCCGGCCGCGATCGACGAGCGCATCGGCACGAGCAGCTTCGCCGGCGTGTTCGCGAGCCACCGCAATGCGACGAACCCGGCCACGTACTCCTTCGGCGACTTCGCCGTCCGCGAGCAGGTGTCGCGCCCGCGCGTGACCGCGATGCGCCCGGCCGACGGCGCCACGGACGTGGTCCGCGATGTTGCGATCGCCACCGACCTCCAGCTGCCGAACGGCTCGATCGACAACTCCACGGTGACCCCGGAGAGCGTGCGGCTCGTCAAGGCGAGCGACGGTCAGCCGGTCGCGGGCACCCGCGGCACGAGCGGAGGCGGCGACACCGTTACGTTCACCCCGAGCGCTGCCCTACAGGCGAACACCGCCTATCGCTTCGAGGTCACCGACCAGCTGCGTGACCTGAGCGGCGCCACGTTCGTGCCGTTCACGGGGACATTCACCACCGGCGACCGTCTCACCGACGACGGCTCCGGGTCGAGCAGCGCGGCCTTCACGAAGGTGACGCTGCCGACGGCCACCGCGCCGCAGTACCACGGCTTCACGAGCCTTGCCTTCGGTCCCGACGGCAAGCTCTACGGTGCGCGCAACGACGGGCAGATCCGCCGCTGGGCGGTGAACCCGGACGGCACTCTGGGCGATCCCGAGCTGCTCGAGTCGCTCACCCAGAAGGAGGGCGGTCCGCGGCTGCTGATCGGTATGCGCTTCGACCCCTCGTCCACGCCCTCGAACCCCGTCGCGTGGGTGAGCCACACCACTTACGGCTTCGACGGCATGCCCGACTGGGGCGGCAAGATCACCCGTCTCTCGGGCGCGAACCTGCAGAACGTGCAGGACTACGTCGTCGGGCTCCCGCGCTCCGCGCGCGACCACGTGACGAACGGGATCGACATCGGCCCCGACGGCGCGCTCTTCTTCACGCAGGGGTCGAACTCGGCCATGGGCCGCGAGGACAGCTCGTGGGGCAACCGCCCCGAGCGCCTGCTGAACGCGGCGGTGCTGCGCCTCGACCCGACCAAGGTCGGGAGTACGCCGCTGAACGTCCAGACCGAGGGAGGCGGCAGCTACAACCCGTTCGCCGCCGGCGCGCCCCTGACGATCTTCGCCAGCGGCGTTCGCAACGCCTACGACCTCGCCTGGCACTCGAACGGCCAGCTGTACGTGCCGACCAACGGCTCGGCGGCAGGCGGCAATACGCCGGCCACGCCGTCGCCCCTGCCCGCGTCCTGCCAGAAGCGCTTGGACGGTGGGACGTTCACCGGCCCGTCGGCGCCGGCGCTCTCCGGCGTGTCCCAGACCCAGCACGACTTCCTGTTCCGCGCGGTTCAGGGCGGCTACTACGGCCACCCGAATCCCACCCGCTGCGAGTGGGCGCTGAACGGCGGCAACCCGACCGGCGGGACTGACCCGGGCCAGGTGGACGGCTACCCGGTGGGGACCCAGCCCGACCCGAACTGGCGCGGCGCCGCGTTCGACTTCGGTCTGAACAAGTCGCCGAACGGCGTCACCGAGTACCGCAACGCCAGCGTCTTCGGCGGCTCCCTGGCCGGCAAGTTGCTCGTGCTGCGCTATTCGAACAACGACGACGTGATCGCGCTCACCCCGGGTGGGCAGAACAAGGACATCGTCGCTTCGCAGACGGGCATTCCGGGGACCTCCGGATTCAAGGACCCGCTCGACATCGTCGAGCAGCCGGGCACCGGCAACCTCTACGTGTCTGAGTATGACCAGCTCGGGAGCGGGCCGAAGATCACGCTGCTCAAGGTCAACGACAGCTCCCAGCCGCAGCAGTGCTCGCCGGTCTCCACGCTGCCCTGCGCGGCCGTGAAGGTGGCCCTGCCGCGGCTGCTGAACTGGTCCTCCGACCACGGCGGCTTGGTGGACAAGGACAACCAGGGCACCGGCTTCACGATGGTGCAGCCGAGCTCCAACGGCGGTGCCTTCAAGCCGGAGCTGCTGGACGCGGACCCGGCCAGCGGCCGCTTCACGATTACCACCACGAAGGGCATCCAGTACAAGACGCCCACCGGTACCCCGCCGAGCAGCAACAACAACCTGGACAACGGGCTCGGCGTTGGGGTCTCGGACGCGCAGCCGCTGCGCTTCGAGACGACGCTCGCGGGCTTCCCGAATGCGAGCGGCCAGAGCGAGCAGGCTGGTCTCTGGTTCGGTCCCGGCGAGGACGACTACGTGAAGCTGGTGGTGGCCTCGACCGCTGCCGATGCTCAGCGCGTCCAGCTCCTGCGTGAGGTGGGCGGCGTCTCTGCCGGCCCGCCCGCGGGCAACGATGAGGTCAACCTGCCGCTGACCGGCAACATCGAGGGCTCCCAGCCGATCCGGCTCCGGCTCGAGGTCGACCCGGCGGGGACCGCCCGCGCCTGGTACGCACTCGGCTCGGGCGAGTTGCAGGAGCTGCCCGGACAGCTGACGCTGCCGGCCGACTTCTTCAACGGCTCGAAGGTTTCCGACGCGCTCGAGGCCAAGGGCATCGAGAACTTCGGCGGCGTCTTCGCCACCCACCGCAACAGCACGACCGCGGGCGCCGGTCTCCGCTTCGCCTTCGAGGACTTCGGGGTGGAGCAGAACCGCGGCCCGAACCGCAATCCGGTGGTCGAGCCGATTGCCGACCGCACAAGCGTCGAGGGCGAGCTCGCGGACGTCCGTCCGCAGGCGACCGACGCCGACGGCGACACGCTGACCTGGTCCGCGACCGGGCTTCCCGCTGGGCTCACGATCAACCCGGCGACGGGTGCAATCGGCGGCTCGATCGCCTCCGGCGCCGCCCGCCCGCAGCCCTACGCGGTGACGCTGACCGTGGTGGACGGGTTCGGCGGCCAGGCAAGCGAGAGCTTCGACTGGACCGTGACCGCGGAGACGCTGCCGACGGTGGAGCAGCTGAAGGTCAACTTCCAGAACGCCGCGGCGGCCATCCCGAACGGCTACGTCCGCGACCACGGCCTCCCTTACGGTCCGCGCAGCGCGACGGACCAGGACGGGACCGGTCGGGCGACCCCGGCCGCTCAGGCCGGTCTCCGCTACGGCTGGGTCGAGCCGGGCACCGCGACTCCGCGCGACCTTTCGGTCGGCGGCACGATTCCGGGCAACGGCCGGGACCGCGACGTCGTCACGACAGACCAGCGTTACGACACGCTGATGCACATGCAGGCGGACGACGTCGTGTCGGGCGCATTCAACGGCACACCGCTGCCGGGCTCGTGGGAGCTGGCGCTGCCGGACGGCTCCTATGACGTGACCGTGGCCGCAGGCGACCCCAACGTCGGCAATCCGGCCGACCCAGAGCGCCACGCGCTCTCGGTCGAGGGCCAGTCTGCCCTCGACCTCACGCCGACCGGCGCCGCGGGCGCGGAAACGCGCCGCAAGACCGCCACGGTCAACGACGTCGAGGTGACAGACGGACGGCTGACGCTGCTAGCGACGGGTGAGAACACCAAGGTCAACTTCATTGAGATCGACCGGTCCAAGCCCAATACGGCGCCGACTGTCGATGCGATCGCCGATCGCAGCGATCGTGAGCGGGCGAGCGTCGACTTCACGCCGAAGGGCACCGATCCCGAGGGCGGCCGGCTGAGCTGGTCCGCTGTCGGGCTGCCCGAGGGTGTCGAGATCGACGCGGCGACGGGCCGCATCCACGGCACGATCGCCGTCGGCGCCGCCCGCCTGCTGGCCTACGCGGTGACCGTGACGGCCACCGACGACGGCACCCCGCAGCCGCTCAAGGGCGAGGCCAGCTTCAACTGGACGGTGACCGACGGCGTTGCCCCCGGCCCCGTGACCGGCCTCCAGGCCGTGCCCGGCGACCGGCAGGTCGAGCTGTCCTGGAACAACCCCTCCGACGACGACCTCGAGGCCGTCCGCATCGTGCGCACCATCGGTGCCGCCAGCGGCCCCGAGGACGGCAACGAGGTGTACGAGGGCAAGAACACCGCTGCGAAGGCAACTGGTCTCGACAACGGCACCGAGTACACGTTCACCGCGTTCGCCCGCGATGCCGCCGGCAACTGGTCCGAGGCGCGGTCGACGACGGCCACCCCGCGCAACCTGGCGCCGGACGTCAAGCCGATCGACGATCAGGACGACAACGAGGGCGCCGAAATCAGCCTCGCGCTCCAGGGCAGCGCCCCCGAGGACGGCCAGCTGACCTGGTCGGCGACCGGGCTGCCCGCCGGTCTCGAGATCGACCCGGACACGGGCCGCATCAGCGGCACGATCGCCTCGGGCGCGGCCGACGACTCGCCCTACGCGGTGAAGGTCACCGCCAGCGATGACGGCACGCCGCAGGGCAAGACCGACGTCAGCTTCAAGTGGACCGTGGTCGACGCCACGGCGCCCGGCGCTGTCGCCAACTTGGCGGCCAGCGCGGGCGACCGCAAGGTCGAGCTGTCCTGGGACAACCCCTCCGACGGCGACTTCGATCTCGTCCGCATCGTGCGCACCGCCGGCGCCCCCGCCAGCGGACCCGACGCCGAGACAAAGGTGTACGAGGGCAAGGGCACGGCGTTCACGGTCGACAACCTCGACAACGGCACCGAGTACACGTTCACCGCGTTCACCCGCGACGAGGCCGGCAACTGGTCCGAGGCACGGTCGACGACGGCCAAGCCTCGCAACCTGGCGCCGGACATCAAGCCGATCGCCGATCAGGCCGACATCGAAGGCGCCAATGTCGAGCTCGCGCTCGAGGGCAGCGACCCCGAGGACGGCCAGCTCAGCTGGTCGGCGACCGGGTTGCCCCAGGGTGTCGAGATCGACCCGGCGACGGGCCGCATCAGCGGCACGATCGCCGCGGGCGCGGCCGACGGCTCGCCGTATGCGGTGAAGGTCACCGCCAGCGACGACGGCACGCCGCAGGGAAAGACCGACGCGGGCTTCAAGTGGATCGTCACCGACGAGACGGCGCCCGGCCCGGTCACCGACCTGGCGGCCACCGAGGGCGACCGGAGGGTTGAGCTGTCCTGGCAGAACCCCGATGACGACGACTTCGAGGCCGTCCGCGTGGTCCGCACGACTGGTGGGCCCGCTAAGAGCCCCGAGGACGGCGACGAGGTGTACGACGGCAAGGCGACCCAGGCCACCGCCGCGGGTCTCGCCAATGACACCGAGTACACGTTCACCGCGTTCGCTCGGGACGAGGCGGGCAACTGGTCCGAGGGACGGTCGAAGACGGCCACGCCGCGCAACCTGGCGCCGAGGGTCGAGGCGATCGCCAACCGGAGCGACCGCGAGGGCGATCAGATCGACCTCGCGCTCGAGGGCTCCGACCCCGAGGACGGCACGCTGACCTGGTCCGCGACCGGGCTGCCGGCTGGCCTCACGATCGACTCGGACACGGGCCGTATCAGCGGCACGATCGCCGCCCGCGCGGCCGACGACTCGCCATACACGGTGACCGTCACCGCCACCGACGACGGCACGCCGCAAGGCAAGACCGACGTCAGCTTCAAGTGGACCGTGGTCGACGCCACGGCGCCCGGCGCTGTCGCCAACCTGGCCGCCAGCGAGGGTGACCGGCAGGTCGAGCTGTCCTGGGACAAC
>Ga0081538_10003442_pt1 | contig 14946 bp, 14 predicted proteins | sample TabmetS5T2R1_FD_71022 | JGI IMG/M metagenome (GOLD analysis project Ga0081538, IMG submission 71022) | Tabebuia heterophylla rhizosphere microbial communities from the University of Puerto Rico - S5T2R1 | ecosystem: Host-associated > Plants > Roots > Rhizosphere ... | reverse complement strand
CCCCCAGCCCGGCGGCGGCGATGACGTTGTGGCCACACGCGTGCCCGATGGCGGGCAGTGCGTCGTATTCGCACACGACGGCAACCGTGGGACCGGCGGAGCCGGCATGGACCTCGAACGCGGTCTCGATGCCTCGGGCAGAGCGGGTGACGGCGAGGCCCTCGGCCTCGAGCAGCCCGGTCAACAGGTCGTGTGCGAAGCGCTCTTCGTAGCCGAGCTCGGGCCGGGCGTGGATCTGGCGCGACAGGTCGACCAGGACGTCGCGGCGTCGGTCGACCTCCGCCGCCAGGCGGGCCTTGGCGTCAGACAGATCGGTGGCGGGGCCGTCCATCCCGTCACGCTAGTGGTGTGCGAGCGCGGCAGCCTGGGCCGGTGCCCGCGCGCAGGCCGATGCTGGCGGTGGGCCCGCCTGCGCACCTCGAGTCACCGGCCGGTTCGCTAGCGCCGAGGGTGGCGGAGCACGATCTTGCCGAGCTGCGCACCCTGGCGGAGCCGCTCGAGCGCAGCCGGGTAGTCCGCGAGGTCGAACACCTCGTCGACGGTGACGGGGAGTCCCTGGGCGACGAGCCGGGTCACGTGTGCGAACTCCGGGTACGAGCCCATGGTCGAGCCGATGATCTCGATCTGCTTGAAGAACAGGCGCGGCAGGCTCAGCTCCACCGTCTGCCCCGAGGTGCCACCGCACACCACCAGGCGGCCCCCGGGGCGGAGCGCCTTGACCGAGCGGTCCCAGGTGGCGGGGCCGACGCTCTCGACCACCACGTCGACCTGCACCGGCCAGTCGGCGTCCGACGCGAACGCGTCGGCTGCGCCAAGCGCGATCGCCTGCTCGCGCTTGGCTTCGTCGCGGGACGTTGCGTACACGACTGCACCCAGGCGGGCTGCCAGCGCCAGGGCTGCGGTGCTCACTCCGCCGCCGATGCCCACCACCAGCACCGACTCGCCGGCAGTCAGCGCCGCACGCCGAAGCATGCGCCACGCCGTGAGCGTGGCGAGCGGGTAGGCGGCGCACTCCTCCCATGAGCGCCCGGCGGGCCGGGCCACGACGTTTCGCCCGGGGACCACAACCAGTTCGCCGTGGCCGCCCCAACGCTGTTCACCAACGATCTCGAAGCCGGCCCCCAGCGGGGAGTCGATGCCGTGCTCCACGACCGCCTCCAGCGGCGCCACGGCCGGGTTGACCACCACTTCGTCGCCCGGCGCGACGTGGCCCACACCCTCCCCCACCGCGTCGACGATGCCGGCGACGTCGCAGCCGGGCACGTGCGGCAGGCGGGGCCGGGGCATCCCGCGAGTCAGCCACAGGTCCATGTGGTTCAGCGCCGACGCCACCGGCCGGACCCCCACATCGCCCGGTCCGACGACGGGATCGGCGATGCCGCCGCACCGGTAGCCGCCGGGCGACTCGTCGAGGATCCAGGCCTGCACGGACGCCGAACCTAACAACCGGCCACCACCGGACTCACACGATGCAGATCAGCGCATCGGGCTCGACGCGGACCGACAGGTTGGTGGCGGTGCCGATCCGCTCGCCGTCGAGCCACACCCCCATGGGCCGGTCGAACTCGATCTGGAACGCGGGCCGGCGTGTCTGCTGGATGGCCGGGTGCGGAACGTGGCCGCCCGTGGGCAGGCGCCGCCTCGCCTGGATGCGGTCGGTCAGCGTCATCGCGCCGTCCACGACCACCATGTCGAGCAGGCCGTCGTTGGGGTGCGCCCGGGGCGCCACGTCCCAGTCGCCCAAGAACTCGGCGTTCATCGCGGCCAGGAGCGGCCCGTGCCACCAGGACCGCCGCGCCACCACGTGGGCCACGAACCAGTGCAGTCGTCCGTCCACGAGGACCGCCCCGAGGTCGACCGGCAGCCGCGCCGCGTCGCCCGACCGCAGCCGGTCCACGTCGCCCCTGCCGCCGAGCGTGCGGCACAGGTCACCGCCGGCCAGGCCCAGTGGCGGGGGTCGCTCGCCCGCCCGCCGCGCGCGCTCGACGACCCGGCGCGCCTCGGCATCGCCGTGCACGACGACCCCGCCCTCGGCCAGCCGCCCGGGCTCCCCCCAGCCCTCGCCCTTCCGGACGGTCACGGCGCGTCTAGGGAGTGCGTGGCCGAGGCGCCCACCACTTCGTCGAGTGTCGACGAGATCGACACCACACCCCGGTGCAGCGCGTCGGCCGCCTGGCGGGCGGCGCGGGCGGTGTCGGGATTGGGAGCGACCTCGCCGATCTGGCGTACGAGATCGATGAGCGTCTTGACGTTGCGGACGAAGTCGCCGCCAGACACGTCCTCGTCGCCCAGCACCTCTCCCAGGGGCTCCCCCGCCGCCCAGGCGTGGGCCAGCGCCAGGAAGCCCGGATCGGGCGGACGCATGGCGGGCAGGCCGGCAGCCTCCTCGTCGGCGCGCAGCTCGTCCGCCAGCCGCTCGAGCTCGCCCCAGCGGCCGCGCACCAGGCGGGACGGAAACCACGGCGGTGGCGCCGGCCCGGGCCCTCGCTGCTCGTACGTGAAGCACGACACCAGGCCGGCCAGGGCGGCGTGATCCAGGCCGTCGAGCAGCCCGCTGGCCATGGCCTCGGCCACCAGGAGGTCGCTCTCGTGGTAGGTACGCGCCAGCACCTCACCCCGCGGCGTGAGTGCCCAGCCGTCGAGGTAGCCCCAGGCCTCGAGCAGCCGGAGCACCCGGTCGAAGCGGCGGGCCAGCGACTCGGTGCGCGACCGGACCTCGCGGCGCATGTCGGACAGCTCGCGCCGTGCGCGGTCCAGCTGGCCCAGCGCGCGCAGGTGCCGGTCCCGGTCCGCGCAGTCGTGCACGGGGTGGTCGGCAAGGGGCGGCGGCTCGGCGGCGCGCTCGGGCGTGTCGGCGGGGCCGGCCGAGCGGGCGGGCTTCGGCGCCAGCCGGGCCCGCCGCACCTCGTCCGCCAGCTTGTGCTGGAAGGCCCTGTTGTTGGGGGCATACGGGACGGGCATCTCGACCCGCCCGAGGCGTACGGGCGGCCCGTCCAGGTCGTCGGCGCCGAGCGTCAGCCGATCGCCGTCGGCGTCGATGCCGCGCACCTTCACGGCACCGCCCTTGCGGTAGGCGACGGACAGCACGGCCAGCCGCCGGCCGGCCACCTCGACGACGTCGCCGGGCATGAGCCGCGACAGGGCGTACTCGACCGCTCCGGTCAGCGGCGGCCGGACCGCCGGCGCCTCGCCATGGGCCTGGCGCAGCTGGCGGTACTCCTCGACGTCGCCGCGGTCGCATCCGGCCTCGCGCTCGAGGCGGGCGATGCGCTCCTGCTGGCGCTCGATGCGGGCCTCGAAGCGCACGACGGCCCGGTCCGCCTGGAACTGCGCCAACGACAGGTTGAGCAGGTGGTGGGCGTCGGCGGGCTCGTAGCGCCGCACCAGGTTGGCGGCCATGTTGTACGTAGGCCGGAACGCGGAGCGCAGGCCGTACGTGCGGCTGGACGCCAACGAGGCGACCTGGTCGAAGGGCACGAAAGGCGACCACAGGACGATGGCGTAGCCGAGGTCGTCGATGCCCCGCCGCCCCGCCCGGCCGGTGAGCTGGGTGTACTCGCCGGGCGTCAGGAACGCCCGCGCCTCGCCCGTGAACTTCGTCAGCCGCTCGATCACCACGGTGCGGGCCGGCATGTTGACCCCCAGCGCGAGCGTCTCGGTGGCGAACACGGCCTTGACCAATCCCTCCACGAAGCAGGCCTCCACCGCCTCCTTGAAGGGCGGGACCATGCCGGCGTGGTGGGCGGCCAGCCCCATCTCGAGCGCCGCCTCCCAGCGGTCATAGCCCAGGACATCGAGGTCGTCGTCGGTGAGCGACGCCGTCCGTTCCTCGACGATGGTGCGGATGCGGCCCCGCTCGTCGGGCGTGGTCAGGCGCAGCCCGCCGTCGAGACAGGCGGTGACGGCGTCCTCGCACCCCATGCGGCTGAAGATGAAGTAGAGCGCCGGCAGCATCTCGCGCTCCGCGAGCATGTCGATGACCTCAGGGCGCCGCGGCGTGAAGAAGCGCCGTCGTGGGCGCCGCGCCGGCCCCCGGCGGGACCCTCGGCCGTGCAGGGTGTCGTTGTCCAGCCGCTCGGCCTCGGTGTTGGGACGGCCGTCGATCAGCGTCGGCAGCAGGTGGGGACGCTCGGCTTGGCGGTCACCGACGAGATAGAGGTTGCGCAGCTCCACCGGCCGCTGCTCCTCGAGCACGAGCGTGGTGGGTCCCCGCACGGTCTCCAGCCACTCGGCCACCTCCTCGGCGTTGGAGACGGTCGCCGACAGGCACACGAGCCGTACCTCGGCCGGCAGGTGGATGATGACCTCCTCCCACACCGGGCCCCGATACGCGTCCTGGAGGTAGTGGACCTCGTCGAGGACCACGAAGCGCAGCCCGGTCAGCGCCGGGGAGCCGGCGTAGATCATGTTGCGCAGCACCTCGGTGGTCATCACCACCACCGGGGCGTCCCCGTTGATGCTGTTGTCGCCGGTCAGCAGGCCGACGTTGTCGGCGCCGTGCCGGCGGGCCAGGTCGGCGAACTTCTGGTTGGACAGCGCCTTGATGGGCGTCGTGTAGAAGGCCTTGCGGCCCTCGCTCAGCGCCCGGGCCACGGCGTGCTCGGCGACGACGGTCTTGCCCGAGCCCGTGGGCGCGGCGACCAACACCGACCGGCCCTCGTCGAGTGCGTCGATGGCCCGGAGCTGGAAGGGGTCGAGCTGGAACGGGTACGTGACGCCTTCGGCGCCGTCGGCCCCGACGTTGGACGCGGGGGGCACGACGGTCACGCCGCTTCCCGGAGAGCCTGCCGTTTGCCGATGAAGCTGCCGATCAGGATGGCGAGCTCGTAGAAGAGGACCATAGGCACCGACAGCATGAGCATGCTGATGGGGTCGCCGGAGGGGGTGATCACCGCCACCAGGATGCAGATCCCCACGATGGCGAACCGGCGGGCCCGGCGCAGCGTGTCGGTCTCCACGATGCCGGCCATCTGGAAGAAGATGAGCACGATCGGGAACTCGAACCCGATGCCGAACGCAAGCATCATGTAAGTGATCAGCCTGAAGTACTTGCCCGCGGTGTAGCCGGTGATGAAGCCCTCGCCGCCGATGTCGCTCAGGAACTCGAGGGCACGGGGCAACGTGAAGTAGGCGAGCGTGGCGCCGAGAACGAACAGCACGAGGGCGGAGACCACGAAGGGCACGGCGTAGCGCTTCTCGTTGGCGTAGAGGCCGGGGCTGACGAACCGCCAGATCTGCCACAGCAGCACCGGCATGGCGAACGCAAAGCCCGCGTACACCGACGTCCGCATGCGGATGTTGAACCCCTCGAGGGGATCGGTCTGGAGCAGCCTGCCGTCGCCGACTGTGGGGTGGTTGTCGGCGATCTCGTTGTAGGGCCGGATGAGCACGTCGAAGATCTGCGGGTACAGGACGAAGCCCGCGAGCACCCCGAGGGCCACCGCCAACACGCAGATGATCAGGCGGGTGCGCAGTTCCGCCAGGTGTTCCACGAGCGTCATGCCCTGCTCGGACGACGCCCTCTCGGCGGTGCTCATCGCGGATGGTTGGCCGCGACTATGAGCGTGCGCAGGTGGGCACGCGATCTCGACTCACCGCGGTCGGTGTTGCCGGGAGGCCGAGCGGCCGGGCGGGGGCTCACGGTGCACATTCCGTACTGTTCGGTGCCCACGTGCCTGCCTATCCGCTCGGCCTCTATGTGCTCGCACACGACGGTCTCCTAGGAGGCGGCGCGCTCGTCGCCGAGTTCCGGCCCTGATTCGGCGGCCGGCACCCCATCGGATGCCGGCTGGTCGCCGGGGCCGTCGATGGCGTCGAGGGCGTCGGCGATCACGGGCGCGACGCTGGTGTCGCGCCCGGCGCCGTCGTCGGGCTCGGGCTCGAATGCGTCCGGCGCCGGCGCAGGCTGCTCCCCGGCGTCGCCGACATCATCGGTCTCCTCGTCGTCCACGTCCGGGTTCGCCTCGGCCACCGCCGCCGCCAGGGGCACGGCCTCCCGGCGGCGGGGCGCGGTGGCCTCGTCGGCGACGTCGCTGTCCTCGAACGCATCGCGCAGCTCCTGCTGGAACCCCGACGAGATGCGGCGCACCTCCCCCACCACGCGGCCGACCGTGCGCATCGCGTCCGGTAGCCGCTGGGGGCCGAGCACGATCAACGCGATGAGCACGATGACCAGCAGCTCGCCGCCGCCGATGTTGAACATGGCGCGAGTGTATGGGCGTTGCTCCGGTCGGACACGGCGCCACCATGGACGCGACGGCCGGGGAACCCACCGATGGGACCGACCCCACCACTCCGGCCGGCGATCAGTTGATGTCGTCCTCGGGGGCCAAGGGGTGCCGCCGGCGCAGGTCCGAGGCCCGCTCACGAGCGTCCTGCACCGCCGCACGCACGCCCGCCAGGCGGGGCCGGAGCTCGCGCAACCGGCGGATCTCGATCGCCAGGTCCACCGTGGCGTCCTCCAGCGCCCGGGCGCGCGCGGCCACGAATCCGGTGGCGAGCGCCGCCGCCACCACCGGAACGGTCCAGAGCAGGCTCACCGGTCGAGAGGCTAACCCTGCTCTGGGGCGCAAACGTTGAACTTCCTGGCAAGTCTGCGCGCGCCAGGGGCGGGGGGTGTGGGGGGTGGAGGCTCCCGCCGGAACCCCCCGCCGTCGCTCGATCCGGCGTTGCCGGTCGAGCGCCTGACAATGAGTGCCGCCGAAAGGCGGCGCCACTGGTGGGGGGAGCCGGAGGGGGGAGGGTTTCCCTCACCCCTCCGCTCTAGCGGAGGTCGTGGAGCACGAACGCGTCGACCGGTTGCTCCCGTCCTTTCACGGCGACGGCACCCAGGGCTGTGATGGTGGCCGCGTCGCCGATCTGGCGGCGGGTGAGCGCGCCGATCACGACCTGGCCGGGTTCCGCCAGCGTCTCCAGCCGGGCGGCGACGTTGGTGGTGTCGCCCACGGCCGTGAAGCTGCGCATCTCGGCGCTGCCGACGTTCCCGATGAGCGCCGGCCCGGTGTTGATCCCCACGCGGAAGCGGGGCCATCCGGCGCGCCCAGCGGCGACCTCGTCGATCGCGCGGTGGAGCCGGAGCGCGGCCGCGCCCGCCCGTCGCGCATGGTCAGGCTGGCGGACGGGGGCGTTGAAGATCGCCATCACCGCATCGCCGACGAACTGCGTGACCGTGCCGCCGCGATCGAGGATCACGGGGACGACCGCGCCGTAGTAGGCGTTGAGCATCGCCACCACGTCGGCGGGTTGGGCGCGTTCGGAGAACGGCGTGAAGCCGCGCAGGTCCGCCATGAGCACCGACACCTCGGCGATGGTCCCGCCCAGGCCCGCCTGGTCGGGATCCGCGATCAGCGCGGTGGCGACCGACGGCGACATGTACGACCGGAACAGGCCCTCCATCTGGCGGTAGAGCCGGGCGTTCTCGAGCGCGATGGAGAGTTGGCTGGCGAACGACTGCAGCAGGGCCGCGTCGGCATCGCCCAATGCGGCATCGCGGCGGTTCCGCACCTCCAGGAAGCCCGCCGCCCGGCCCTTGACCTGGAGCGGTATGACCAGGACCCGGCCGTCGGGCGACGCCACCGGCGCCAGCGACGTCAGTGCCGCCGCCCACTGGCCCTCGTCGGACCCCACCCCCTGCCCGTCCACCAGCGTTGGCGTCCCGCTGCGCAGGAGTCCGAGCGCCAGGTGCTGGCCCCGGAACGCAGCGCGGCCCACGGCGAGCGCCCGAGCCACGAGGGCGCCCTCGGACTGGATCACGCGGGCCTCGCGGCCGACGGCGACCAGTCCACCGAGCCGGCGGGCCTGTTCCCGCTCGGCGCCGAGCGCCTCGGCGGCGCGCTCCAGCACCGCCACCTGCTGCTCGGTGAGGTCGAACCGATCGGCCAGCAGGGCACCGGTTCGGCCCAGGTCGGCCGACGTGCCGTCCTCTCGTTCCGCCTCCATCGCGGCGACCAGCGCTTCGAGCGCCGCCCGATGGTCCCGACGGATGCTGTCCACCGTCTGCTCCAGTGTGATGCTGTCGAACAGGCCGCGTGCCGACCCCTCGCGCTGGAACTGGACGTAGGCGCTGTAGGCCACGAAGCCGAACGCCGCGCCCATCAGCAGGTGCCACTCCCACCACGATGCCTGCCAGTTCCGCCCGTACGCGATGGCGAACATGGCCAGTGCGAGAAGCGCGAACGCGGTCACCAGGCTCAGCAGCACGACGGCCGGGCGTCGGCGGTGCACGCCGAGGTAGCGGTACGCGGCCAGGCCGTACAGCGCGGTTCCTCCGAACGCCAGTGCGATCAGGGAACCCCGCGCCTCCTCGGGCGGCAAGGGCTCGTCCAGCGGCGGCCAGCCGGCCACGGAGACGACCGCCCACGCCGCCATCGCCGCCAGCAGCACGGCGGTGAGCACCCACCGCAGCCGGACCAGGCGGGCGGCCGCGGTCGGGGGCCAGTCGACGCCTGATGCGAGTGCCAAGAGACCGCCCACGCACAGGCCTACCGGGGTGGCCAGCACGAAGCCGGCGCTCGGCTGGTCGACGAGCACTTCGGGCGTGGCCAGGGCGTGCAGTCCCAGGAACCCGGCCGCGATCAGGAAGGCCCACGCCACCAGCAACAGCCGCGGGTCCGACCGCCGGCCGGCGGCCCCCGCCATCAGCAGGCCGAGCACGACGTTCAGGAGCGCCGTGCCCAGCACGAGGCCGAAGTGGGCGGCGTGGTTCTCCCAGCGCAGGTCGAGCTCAGGCCGGGCGATCAGCAGCCACAGCACCAGCGCCGGCAGCACGATGTGGAAGGTCCAGGCCGCCACCCGCGCCCACGCACCCGAGCCGGTCCGGCCACTCACGCCCTGCAGCACACCCGACCTCCTTCCCGCGGGATCCGGCCAGGAGTATGGACTCCCGTGCCGCTCGACGACGGCGGAGTATCCCTCGGGCTAACGCCGGCGGCGGTGCGCAGCCAGGAGCTCGTCGAACCAGCCCTTGGCCGCCAGCATCTCGTGGAAGTCGATCAGGTCGTCGTGCGTGAACGGCGCGCCGACCGGGCGCGGCTCGATCAGCTCCGACGGGATCGTCCATAGCTCGAGGCGCACGCCCGAGGAGATCAGCAGGTCGATGGTGGGCCGATCCGCCGGGCGGACCACCGGGTGGAGGCAGTTGGGGCAGCGGAAAACGTACGTGCCCGCCTCGTTGGTCTCGCACAACCTGACCACGAGGTCGCGCGTGCCCAGCTCGACGTCACCGCAGTCGCTGCACGTGGCTCTGATCAAGGTCGCCATCTGTCCATGTCTCCCTGCTCGCTCCCCCCATGGGAGGGGGCGAACCAGACATCATGACGCCGATCCGCCGAAGTTGTCCGATCGCCGCCGAGAGGATGCCCGTGCCCACCCGCATACCCGCCTTGAGGAACCCACCAATAGCGTTCGCGCATCGCGGTGCGCGCGCTCAAGCGCCCGAGAACACGCTGGAAGCGTTCACGCTCGCGCAGCAAATGGGCGCCACCGGCCTGGAGAGCGACGTGTGGCTGACCGCCGACGGGGAGGCGGTCCTCGACCACGACGGCCTGGTCGGCGGTCCCGTCGGCCGCCGGGTGCGCCGCCGTCCCATCGCCTCGCTGCCGCGCGCCCGGCTGCCCGAGCACATCCCCACCCTGGCCGACCTGTACGCGACGTGTGGCACCGGCCTCGACGTGTCGCTGGATGTCAAGGACCCCACCGCGTTCGACCGGGTGGTGGCCGTGGCCCGCGCCGCCGGTGGGGATGCGCTGGCGCGCCTGTGGCTGTGCCATCCACGCTGGGAGCAGGTGGTGGAGTGGCGTGGTCACTGCGACGCGGTGCGCCTCGTGGACTCCACCCGCCTCGACCGGATCAAGGAGGGCCCGGAACGCCGGGCGGCCACCCTCGCCGCCAAGGGCATCGACGCCGTCAACCTCCATTACCTCGATTGGACCGGCGGCCTGACGACCTTGTTCCACCGCTTCAACGTGCTCGCCTTCGCCTGGGACGCCCAAACGCCGCGGGTGTTGGCCGAGCTGCTCGACGCCGGCATCGACGCCGTGTACAGCGATCATGTCGACCGCATGGTCCACGCCCTCAGAGCCCTCTACTCGTAGTCAGCCCGCTCATGTCCAGCCCACGTCTGCTCATCGTCGACGGCTGCGCCGTCGAGAGTAGGGACCCCGGCTGTTAGCCCAGTCATAGCCAACCGATGTCCGTGATGGGCAGGACGCGGATGAAGGCCCGGCCGACGATGACGTCCTCGTCGATCGGGCCGAAGACCCGGCTGTCCTCGCTGTTGATGCGGTTGTCCCCCATCACGAACACGTGTCCCTCGGGGATCGTCTCGAGCGGGAGGTTTTCGGTCGGCGTGCCGGGCTCGAGATAGTCCTCGTCGATTCGCTCGCCGTTGACGTAGACCTCCCCGTCCTTGGCCTCGATGGCGTCGCCGCCGATGGCGATCACGCGCTTGATGAGGTCCTTGATCTCGCCGTTCTCCCCGGTGGAGGCCCCGGGCGGGCGCTCGAACACCACCACGTCACCGCGGTGGACGTCGTGGAAGTCGTAGGACAGCTTGTTGACCAGCACGCGGTCGCCCACATCGAGGGTGGGCTCCATCGACGGCGAGGGGATCCAGAACGCCTGGATGAGGAAGGCCTCGACCAGGAGCGCGATGGCGATGCCACCGCCGATGACACCCAGCCACTCGAGGACCGTCCTGCGCCAGCGCCGCCGCGGTTTCGCGTCGGGATCCTCGCCGTCGCCGTCGTGGGCCTCGAAAGCGTCGTCGGGCTCCTCGTCCCGACCGTTGTTGCTGCGGCTGCCATTGGGCCGCATGTGGCGGGGCTGGTGCGACAGCTCCCGAGCGCCCGCTATCCGACGCCGCCGGCCCACCGCGCCAGTGGCCCCGAAAGCATCACCCCGGTCGGCACCAGGGGGATCAGAGGGGGGAGACATGTCACGCACGGCACGCCGAGGCTAGCGCGCCCTCGTCCCGCTGCCCTGGGCGGCTTGTTCGCGATAGCGACCCAGAATGCGTCGCGCCGCGTTCCGGCCGGCGTCGGCCAACCCCGGAACGTCGGCGTCGACCACCCGCACGTCAGGCCCCAGGCGCACCAGCAGGCGTTCGAGCCAGGGCGTGGCCGATACCCAGAGCCGCACCCGCAGCCAACCGCTGAGGCCGCCGGGTGCCGGCCCGACCTCGTCGACCGGATACGTGTCCACCACCCAACGGGCCGCAGGCGCCAGGTCGAGCGTCACGCTGGGCGTGTCGGCTCCCGGCTCGAACACGTCGCCGGTGTCGGGATGCTCCGGGGGGGCAAACGTCTGGTCCAGGACCTCGACGCCGTAGATGCGGTCGACCCGGAAAAGGCGCTGGTCCCTTGCCTGGTGGCAGTAGGCCCGCACGTACCAGGCGCCCTCGTGGGCGAACACCGCGTGGGGGTCGACGTCGCGCGTCGTGCGCTGGTCGCGGTTGTACGCGTAGTAGTCGAGGCGCACCCGGCGCCCGGCGGCAGCGGCGCGGCGAAGCTCGTCGAGCACGCCGGGTCGGGTGGCGCCCAGCGCCACCGACAACGCGTCGTCGGGATCGACACCGAGCACGGCCGCCACCTTGACCAGGGCGGTGGCCAGGGGCCCGTCGGGGTCGGTGCCGGGGAGCGCCTGCGAGGCCCGGCCGGCCACGACCAGCGCCAGCCCCTGCTCGGGGGTGAGGTGCAGCGGGCGGGCGAAGAACTCGGCGAACCGCAGCCACACCCGATCGCCCTCGATGGTCACCTCGATCAGCGTGTCGGGTGTGTACGGCGGCACGCCGACGAGCGACAGCACCTCGAGGTCCTCGAGAAGCTTGCGGCGGCCGACCTGGAAGCGATCGCAGATCTCGTCGACGGTGGGACCGTCGTGCGACGCGATCCACGGCACCATCGCCAGCATCCGGGCAACCCGGTCGGACGCCTTGGTGCGGGCCGGCGCCTGCGGGAGGGGTGCGCTCACGCGGCCACGGCCTCCAGCCACCCGACGAGGTCGTCGCGCAGCTCTGGGGGCCCGACCACCTCGGCGTGATCGAGGAACGTGAGCACGAACGAGCGGAAGCTGTCGCGATTGGTGACCGTCATCGTCACCACCACCGACCCGTCGGCGCGTTCCTCGGCCACCGAGCCCGGGCCGAGGTGCTGGACGATCCAGGGCGCCTGGGCGGCGTCGACCAACACCTGGGCCTCGACGGCGTTCTCCTCACCGATCTGCCAGGGCTCGAGCGCGCCCCCCGGCACGGCAGTGGCCGGCCGCTCGAAGCGGGGCCGGGCGAGCCGTTCCACCCCGCTCTCGAACCGGTCGAGCCGGTACACCCTCTCGTCGTCACGCGTGTGGTCGAAGCCGCTGAGGTACCAACGGCCCCGCAGGAAGTCGAGCCGGTAGGGGTCGACGGTGCGCTCCGTGCCCCGGTAGGTGAACCGCACGGGCGTCTGCGTGGCGATGGCGGCGAACAGCGGGCCCACGTTGCCGGCGGGCAGCGCCGCCACGGCGAGGCCCATGGCACCGTCGGACTCCCCCACCATGCCCCCGAGCTTGAGCAGGCCCTCGCGCGCGGACAGCCCGTCGATCTGCACCACCGACGCGGCCACGTGCAGGGCGGCGAGCTCGTCGGCGCTCAGGCCCGGATCGCGCAGGTAGTAGCGGTCCTTGGGGATGCGGTAGCCCTCGACCACCGGGAGGACACCGGGCACCTCCTGCACCTCGAGCGGCACTCCCATCGCCCGGAGGTCGTCCTTGTCGCGCTCGAACGCTCGCCGGAAGGCGTCCGTCTCGTCGGCGTACACGCCCAGCCGATCGCGGATCTCGAGGGCCGACAGCGGGCGCGGCGTCTCGAGCAGCAGCGCGGTGAGGTTGAGTAGCCGTTCGAGCTTCGCGGCCGACACCGCCCGGAGGCTACCGGCCCACGGTTCGCGACTGGTCCACGCCCTCCAGCGCCCCGGCGGCCCACGCGCCGGCAGACGTCGACGCCGCGAAGAACGCAGGATCGTCGGCCGGGCCCCGGCCCATCGACGTGACCACCAGGTCGAGCGCGCCCAGCACGTCCGCGGCGTCCGGGCCCTCGATCACGGTCGCTCCCGGTACCTCCGGCGCCAGCGCCGCGGGGAGGGGAACCTCGGGTCGGTGGGCCGCCAGCCGCAGGATGGTGTGGACGTGGTGGCTCACGCCCCGGTGGCGCTCGCGGTTGTCGACACCCGAGGCGCGGCAGCACAGCGCCACGCGGGCTCCCAGAGCGTGGGCGGCATCGATCACGGCCGCGGCCTCGACGGCCGTGGTCCCGAGGCCCGACGCGGTGCCGACCACGCCCGGTCCCATGCCCACGATGGCGAGCTCCGCCCCGGTCACGTGGCGGGCGAGCGCAAGTGCCGACGGCACCGACACCGCCTCGAGGTCGCCACCGAACGCGTTCCCGGCGGTGATGGCGGCGTCGACGATGCCGCCCGTCCGCAGCGCGTGGACCAGGTCCGATAGCGCCAGCGGCAACGCGGCGCCGTCGGTCATCACGTAGGTGATGCGGGCCGCAGGTCGGAGGCGGCGCACCACCGCGGCCACCACACCGACCTGGCTGTGGAGCGAGCAGGCGACCACCGGCATCCCCTCGAGCGCCTCGGGCAGGTCGGGGCGGTCTTCCTCGGCGGCGCCCGTGTCGGACTGGAGGCTGGTGTAGCGCAGCTTCATGATGTGACCCGGGCCGGGCTGCGACCAGGCGGGGCGTGCGAGGTTCCAGTGGACGACGTGCCACCCCCCCGTGCCCAGCCCGAGCTCGACCGCGGTGGTGTTGAGGACCACCGGATCCCCGGCCGCCACCGGGCCGATGAGTCCGGTGAGCACGTAGGCCCGCCCGGCGCTCGTGGCCACGCGCTGCAGCCCGTCACGCTCGGACAGGATGTCGGTGACCGTGGCGGTGACGAACGTCGGCACCCGCCGAACGTACCGGACCGAACTTGCCGCAGTTGGCGCTGTCATGGCAGCGCCAACTGCGGCAGGTTCCGGGCTTGGAGGGTGGCGACCCGCGGGGACGGCGGGGGGCGTGGGGGGCAGAGGCTCCCCCGGTCGGCGACCGGCAATGAGTGCCGCCGAAGGGCGGCGCCACAGGTGGGGGGAGCTAGAGGGCGGAGGGTCTCCCTCCCCCTCTAAAGCCCGGCGATCAGCTTCTCGACGCGTTCGTCGCGGGCTTTGAACGGGTCCTTGCACAGGACCGTGCGTTGCGCCTGGTCGTTGAGCTTCAGGTGGACCCAGTCGACCGTGTAGTCGCGCTTGCGCTCCTTGGCGCGCCGGATGAACTCGCCCCGCAGCCGGGCACGCGTGGTCTGGGGCGGCGTCTCGACGGCCTCGTCGATCGCCTGGTCGGTGGTGACCCGGTCGACCAGGCCCCGCTCCTGGAGCCGGTAGAACAGCCCCCGCTCGCGGTTGACGTCGTGGTACTGCAGGTCGATCAGGGCGACCCGAGGGTGGCTCAGCGCGAGGTCGTGCTTGGCGCAGTACGCCTCGATCAGCTTGTGCTTGATCACCCAATCGCACTCGCGGTCGAGCTTGTAGGGGTCGGACTCGAGGACGGTCAGGCAGTGCTCCCACATCTCCAGCGCCTGGAGCTCGAGGGGCGACAGGCCCTTGGTGTCTGCATAGCGCCGGGCTCGCTCGAGGTACTCACCCTGGATCTCGAGCGCCGACGCCTCCCGGCCGTTCGCCAGCCGCACGGTGCGCTTCCCGGACAGGTCGTGGCTGATCTCCCGGATGGCCCGGATGGGATTCTCCAGCGTCATGTCGCGCAGCACGAACGACGGGTCCTCCAGCATGCGCAACAGGATCGACGTGGCGCCCACCTTGAGGAACGTGGCGTACTCGCTCATGTTGGAGTCGCCCACGATCACGTGGAGGCGGCGGTAGCGCTCGGCATCCGCGTGGGGCTCGTCGCGGGTGTTGATGATGGGGCGGCTGCGG
>Ga0081538_10003441_pt1 | contig 14947 bp, 11 predicted proteins | sample TabmetS5T2R1_FD_71022 | JGI IMG/M metagenome (GOLD analysis project Ga0081538, IMG submission 71022) | Tabebuia heterophylla rhizosphere microbial communities from the University of Puerto Rico - S5T2R1 | ecosystem: Host-associated > Plants > Roots > Rhizosphere ... | reverse complement strand
CCCAGTCTCATTGGCCAACTGCGACGGCACCAGGGGGTCCTCGATGGCCTGTTCGAAGAGGGGAATGGCTAGGCGTTTCAGCTCGGGTAACCCCGGCTCAACCACGATGAGCCCGTAGTGATGAAAGAGGGCGAGCATAAGTCGGGAGAACCACTCCCCGAACGTCGAGCTCACCTCCGCCGTCTCCAGCAGCAAGGCTTCGACCTCGTCCGCAAAGCCCTGACCGCTGAGCACTTCGGACAAGCGGTGAATGATCGCCAGGGCGCCGTGATCGAGCGGGATCTCTCCGACGGACCACCCCTGGAATTGCGGGTGGAGCGGGTATTCGAGACGCTGCAGGTGTGGAGCGCCATCGACCACGTACGCATGATTGACTTCGGCCCAGTCGTGATCGTCGCTGGCGTTCCAGAACAGCGGCACGAACTCATAGGGGTATTGGCGCCCTAACGCCTCCGCCAGCTTGATGATGCTGATAGCTTTATAGATGGTGTACAGCGGGCCCGTGAGCAGGCCGGGCTGTTGGCCGCCGATGACCACGAAGGTGGAAGGCTGGGCCAGGCGGTCAAAATTCTCGAGGGTCGCGGCTGAGGCTCCAAGGCGTGCATGCGACCGCCGCAGCACCGCCGTGATGTCTTCGCGACGCGTCTGATAGCGCGTACGGACCTCTCTGAGATGTTCGGTCATTTGACTGGGCGAGGTGCCGAAGATGTCGCGGCTGAGGGATGCGTTTGCCGCGACGTCCCGCAGCAGATGATGAGGTGGGAGGAGCTCAGCCCAATCGATGGTCTCGCGGATTCGAACTGGAATGGTTGCGCCCTCCTGCTAGGGGTGTCGCTGATGATGTCGGTTGCCGCCGCGCCCACAGCGCCTCATCGGCTGGTATAACATGCAGCCTGGGGGAAGTCAATCCCGGGCCCGACCCTGTCGTAGGGCTGGATCGCCTAGTGCGGGCTCACTTGTCCGCACACCCCAAACCCGCTCAGAGGCCTTCGGCGTCGACGGGCTGACGACAGGCGCCTTGCCACGTACCGTAGGCCATAATTTCGCCCTCACCTGACCGTCCGCCCCTCCGCGAGTCTGGGCGCCAGGTTAGGTGCCCAGACGATGCTCCCTCTCCCGCCGGGAGGGAGGGGACGCTGAGGGGGGCAAGGCCTGATCGAGCGGTTGGGCTTCGGGCGGATGAAGGCGACAGAGGGCTTGGCGCACGTTCTCGGCCGGAGGCGACGCCACCATCCACTCCGTCGGTCGACTGGCGAGCCGGGTGGTAGAACGGCTAGAGCGCCGCTAAGAGCTGCGCATTCTAATGCCGTGTGCCAAGATGAGCCCTTGATGTATTCGGCGGCTCAGGCATAGCGTCGAAGGCTTGCGTAGAGGTGATGATCGATGACAAATTCGGCGGCTATGCGACAGGTCTCCCCGCCGCACGGCCGCGATTAACCTCAGCCTCAAAACATCGGCCGGCGTTGGTGCCAAGTGGTTTCCTGCTCATAGGCGTAGGCAAGCTGGAGAACCGTAGCCTCGGCGAATGGTCGTCCGATGAGCTGTAGGCCGATGGGCAGCTCGCCCAGGGAAGAGCCGCACGGCACCGAGATCGCCGGAAATCCTGCCAGGTTGGCCGGATGGGTCAAGCGGCTCAGGGCCCATGTGATGTCGACGGTCTCATGACCGATGTCTACCATCGTTTGACCGATTCTCGGCGCCGGGATGGGTACGGTCGGAGTCACCAGCACATCGACACGCCTGAGGGCCGCCGCCATTTCCTGGCGAATGAGGCTGCGCAGGCGCTGCGCCTTGAGATAATGCTTGCCTAAGACCAATTGCCCTGCCAGCAAGCCAGCGCGCACATCTGGGGTATAGTCGGCCATGTGTGTCTTCAGGAATTGCTCATGAATCTCCGCCGACTCCGCTAAGGAGATGATTCGCCCCGCCGCCGCCGCATACTTGCTGAGCGGTAACGACACCTCCTCCACCTGGGCCCCCGCGCGTTCGAGCGTCTGAATGGCGGCCCGGACGCTATCTCTCACCTCAGCGTCGAGCTGCTCGAAGTAAAATTCCTGCGGGATTCCCAGGCGGGCGCCTTCGATATCCCGCGTCAACGCCACGCTATAATCCGGCACCACCGCGGTGCGGGTTGTCGGGTCATGGCGATCATGTCCAGCGATCACCTGCAGCATCAGCGCCGCATCCGCCACCGTGCGCGTCATCGGCCCGACGTGATCGAGTGACCAGCTCAATGGGAAGACGCCATGACGACTCACTCGTCCATAGGTCGGCTTCAGCCCAACGATGCCACATAACGCCGCGGGGATCCTGATAGAGCCTCCGGTATCCGAGCCCAGCGAGCCAAAGCAAAGCCCCGCTGCCACCGCGGCTGCAGAGCCGCCGCTCGATCCTCCCGGCATCCGCAGCGTATCCCAGGGATTATTGCAGGCGCCGATTAGCGAGCTCATATTAGTGGCGCCACGCGCAAATTCATGCATATTGAGCTTGCCGATTAGGATAGCCCCCGCATCGTGTAGCTTGCTGATCACAGTGGCATCGTAGGCTGGTTTAAAGTCGCGGAGAATCTTCGAGCCCGCGGTCGTCTGGTTGCCCTTGGTGTAGAACAGGTCTTTGACGGCGATGGGAATGCCATGCAGGGGGCCGCGGTAACCACCCGCGCAGATCTCCTGCTCGGCGGCGCGAGCCTGCAGCATCGCCTCATCCCGCTGCAGCGTGATGAAGCTGTTGAGCTGGCGATCGAATTTCTCCACCCGATCGACCACAGCTTGGGTCGCTTCCACGGGTGACACTTCTTGCCGTTGGATCAGTGTGGCCAAGCCTCTGAGACTGGTATAACAGAGTTCGCTGGCTTCCATGGCTTACTCCCCCTGAACGTCAAACAAGGTTTCGGGTTCGACTTCGCCAAGGTCGATAGATGTGAGGGTTTGGAGGTCGCTAAAGAGCGTCTCAAGGTGCGGAGCCAACTCCTCAAGCTCCGACGGGGATAGTGCAAGGCCCCCCAGCTTGCTGACCATCTCGCCGATGGTTTGTGGCGATAGGGTGGTGGCTGTCATGTCTCCTCCTTCCGCGTCAGACTGGGAAATATTCGGCCACTGGCAGTGTTTACCGGGCCGGGACTAGGACTCTTGCGGACAGCTGAAGCATGCTATCGAAGATGTGAGATACCCCATTTATTACATATAAAATTATCAAGTCAAGCAATTTTTTATCAATATTAATACACCCAGATGCTAACTCCATGGGCGTCAATTGTGCCTAGCAATCAGCTGAACAACGTTTCAGCCCCACGCGCCTCCAGCGCTCGCTTGGAGAGCGCTAGACGCAGCGATGCCTGGGGCCCGGCGATTGCGGTTGGTGTATGATGCCCAAACGCCTCGAAGACATGTCTGGGCTCACAGGAAAGCCCCCTGGGGCAGGGAGGGAGCAATGGGTGACTTGCACTGGGAAGTCTTAGCTAGGCGCCTCGATCATCTGGAACGTGAGCGCCGGTGGTGGAAGCGGTTAGCGGGCGTGACGTTGGTAGCGTTGGGCATTATCGTGCTCCTCGGAGCGGCAGCGAGCAAGAAGGCCCAAAGCCCCGGTGAACTACGCGCGCAACGCATTGTGCTCGTCGATAAGGCAGAGCGGGGGCGGGCTGAGCTGACCATGATGCCCGAAAACCAGCCGGGATTGACGCTCACGGATGACGCCGGGAAGCCTCGGCTGATGCTAACGCTCTCGAAGTATGGCGAACCGACGCTGACCTTTGCCGACGCCGGCGGCATGCGCCGCATTGTATTGAACCTCGACCTGTATGGCACGTTGCTCCGTTTCACAGATGACGCCGGAAACCCGCGCGCGACCCTGGTGGTGCCGTCCGCAGGGGAGCCAGAGCTGGAGCTCTTGGGCAAAGATGACAGAGTGCTGTGGCGGGCCCCATAGCGCAGGCTATTGTGCGAAGATGGTCACAGGAATGCCGAAGGCTGGTCTTACCGACAACATCATATAACAGCTCTACTTGGGACAAATATTTGGCTTGCAGCGCTAACAATGGGAATATATTCCAGATAAAAATAAATAATTATTGATAAATAAACACATTAAATGATAGGAATCTGCCGTAGTAACTCGTGTAGACCTACGTCTATGCTCACGGGAGGAGCCGTCCGATGACCTCGTACGAGGTCGAACGGTTGGCATGCATGGACAAGCATTGGCGTCCGCGGATTCCAACTCAACGGCACATGCCTTGCTCAGTATCCTTGCAAAGGGACAGGCCATCAGCGGGAATCGTTATCTCAGCAAGCCTGTCAAACCCGCAGAACTTGCGCGATGATCGCTCAAGTCCAGGGGAGTATTGATCAGCCGAGCATGCAACGCAGGCAAGAAGTAGCCATACTCTGGGAAAATGTTTCAGGGTCGCCTAATGCCCAGACGATTGCATGGTATCAGCGCAAGAGGCGGTCGACCCAGCGAACGGCGCCGCGCTGATGGAGAGACCCGGATGAAACCGAAGGCAAGGCAGCGACAAGGCTCTCGGCAATCGTGGCTCTGGGTCGCCTCCCTGGCAGCCTCGGTCCTCCTGCTGGGGGTGTCAAGCATTGAGGCCCAGTGGGCCCAGTTTCGAATCGGCGCTCTGACCTCGGGGGGGACCTTCAATCTGGCGCTGCATGGGCTGCGTGAGGGCCTCGCGCAACTCGGCTACCATGAGGGGAAAGACGTCGCCTTCATGGTTGAAGACGCACAGGGTGAGGTGGCCAGCCTGGCCGACCGTGCGGCAAGAATCGTGGCGGCCAAACCAGACATCATATTCACCATGGCCAGCGCACCCACGGCGGCGGCAAGGCAAGCCACGAGCACGATTCCCATCGTCTTTGCCTTTGTTGCTGATCCGCTGCGGCTAGGTTTGGTCAGTAGTTATGCCTCATCACAAAACAATTTGACCGGCATTTCGAGCTACACAGGCCCACTCTCTGGCAAGCGGCTCGAGGTGCTCCAGGAAGTTGCCCCGGGGGTCAAACGCGTCCTGGTCCTTGTCGCCCCGCAGGAGAGCGTGGCGACGGTGTCGTTCCAGTTTCTCGCGGAAGCGGCCCCAAAGCTCGGCATCGAGCTCGTGCGTCATGACGTGACCAGCAAGGCAGAGATCGAGCAACTCCTCACAGCCCTGCCCAAGGGCGCTGTGGATGCGATCTACCATATTCCCGCAAGTCTGGTGGGAACGCATATGGACCTCCTCATTCACAAGGCGAAGGAGCATAGGATTCCGTTGATTGTCCCAGATACCGCCATGGTAGAGCAGGGTGCCCTAGTGTCGTACGGGGCTGACTTTCGGCTGCTCGGCATGCAGGCCGCCAAGCTGGTGGCCAAGATCTTGAAGGGGGTCAAACCCGCGGAGATTCCTATTCAGACGCCGGAGAGGTTGGCCCTGGCCATCAACCTCACCACCGCCAAGGCCATTGGTCTCGACATCCCTCGGAGTATTTTAGAGCGCACAGACCGCTTCGTGGAGTAGCACTTATGAGAAAGGGCGTGATGAATACCCTGAGAACGGCTGCCCGCTCGCCAACCTCTATTCGGCAACGGCTCTTCTGGCTGTTAGGGGGGATGAGTCTGGCCACGCTCCTGGTGGTCAACTTGATTTGGCTCCCAGGCACGATCCACGACATCCACGCGACCCATGAGGAATTGCAGCGTGTGGCGGTCCGCGGCATCCGGGACCAGATCGAGCTCTTCCTGCAAGAGAAGGAGCAGGCTCTCAGAAGCCAGGCGATGCTGTCCCGCCCGGCGTTCCTAGCAGGCGACCAGGCGGCCCTCCGTCAACTGGCCCATCGGTTCTTCCAACGAGATCCAGCATTTGTAGAAATCGGCATCCTCGATGCCCATGGGCGGGAGCAGCTCAGAGTGTCTCGTGTGCTGGCCATAACCGACCGTGACCTCGGCGACCGTTCGGCCTCGGAGCTCTTCCAGGAGCGGGGGCGGCGAGAAGCATCCTGGGGGTCTGTGATGATCACAGAGACGTCGGAGCCCTGGGTGACACTCACGGCGCCACTGGAGCGTTCGAATGCGGCGACGGCTGGCGTGGTCTATAGTATCGTCAATCTCAAATCGCTTTGGGAGGTCACGGCGAACCTGGGGTTCCAGCAAGGTGGCCGCGCCTATGTGGTGGACCAGGTGGGTCGCTTAATCGCCGCAGACGACCCGAATCTGGTCCTCAAACAGCTCACCTTCGCTGATCGCCCCCTGGTCCAGCAGCTCATGCATCAGCCGAATACACGGAATGCGGCCTTTGGTCAAGGCGAGTATACCAACGAATACCAGGTGCGGGTCATGGCGACGGGCCTCCCCCTCAGCAAGACAGGCTGGGGGGTGGTGGTTGAGCAGCCGCAATCCGTTCTCTACGCCTCCATCAGGCGCAAGCTCTGGTTTGCCATTATCCTCTCTGTGCTAGGGAATTTGGTGACTTTCGGCCTGGCACATATCTTCAGCCGGCGATTCACCGGCCCCATCATGCGATTGCGCGAGGCGGTTGAGCAGATCGGCAGCGGTCATTTAACGCATCATGTCGCCGTCGAAACCAACGATGAGATCGGCACCCTGGCCGAACAGTTCAATCAGATGGCCGATCAACTGCACTCCTCCTATGACGAGCTGGAACACAAGGTGGCCGAGAAAACCCGTGATCTCCAAGTGCGAGCCGACCGCCTCCGAACCCTCACGCACCTGAACCAGCTCATCTCCGAGTCGCTGGATATGGACACCGCCCTGCACGAAATCTCCCAAGCTGCTGCGTCGCTGATCGACTGCCTCCTGGTCCGGATCTGGATCGCCGATGAGACCTCTCGAACGCTCACGCTGCCTGCTGGTTCTTCTGGTAATCCTCGCGCTGACGCCCCGCTCGACAAGCTAGCCTTCGGTGAGGGCTCATCAGGGTGGGTGGCCATACACCGACAACCTCTCCATATACCCGACGTCCTAGCTGATGAGCGCATTCGTCACCATGACTGGTGGCTGGCCCATGACGCGAGAAGCATGCTGGCGCTGCCGATCATCCACCGCGACTCGCTGCTGGGGGTGTTGACGTTGATCGGCCGGCAACCCTTCAACCTGAGAGCGGACGAGCAAGAGCTGCTGCAGAGCTTTGTCGCCCAAACCGCCGTCGTGATTCGCAACGCCTCTCTCTATGCGGCCGAGGCGACCGCCCGCAGCATGGCCGAAGAGGCGACCCGATTGAAGAGCGAGTTCTTGGCGAACATGAGCCATGAGATCAGAACGCCGATGAATGGCGTCCTCGGGATGACGGAACTAGCCCTCGAGACCGAGCTGACCGCTGAGCAGCGAGAGTATTTGACGATCGTGAGAACCTCAGCTGACTCCCTGCTCAATATTCTCAACGATATCCTAGACTTTTCCAAGATTGAGGCCGGCAAACTGCAACTCAATCCCATGCCCTTTAACCTGCGCACGACCCTTGGCACGACGATGAAGATGCTGGCGCTGGCGGCGCATCGCAAGGGGCTGGAGCTTGTGTATGTGGTGCATGAAGTTGTGCCGGATGAGCTGATTGGTGATGGTGATCGCCTGCGCCAGATCCTCGTCAATCTGGTAGGTAACGCCATCAAATTCACCGAGTACGGTGAGATCGTGGTCGAAGTTGACAACAAGCCGCTCGGTCAACCCTATGCGTCTGGGGGCAACGAGCAGACCCTGTTGCATTTTTCGGTGCGTGACACTGGCATTGGCATCCCCCCACAGCGGCAGCAAGCGATCCTGGAACCTTTTGTGCAGGCCGATGGGTCCATGACGCGCAAATATGGCGGCACGGGGTTGGGGCTCACCATCTCTAAGCAGTTGGTCGAGCTCATGGGCGGACGGCTATGGGTCGAGAGTCAGGTGGGGTGTGGGAGTACGTTACATTTCACCGCCGCCTTTAGCCCGAGGCAGGACGAGACGAGCGCTGGGAGCGCCGCCGCTCCGGTTGAGGTGCGTGGCTTACCCGTCCTGGTGATCGATGATAACGCCACCAACCGCCGCATCCTCCACGACATGCTCGGCCACTGGCAGATGCAGGCCACTGTGGTCGATAGCGGACAGGCGGCGCTGACGATGTTGGCGCAGGCCCGAGACCAGGGCACGCCCTTCACCCTGATGCTGCTCGATGCGCACATGCCGGAGATGGATGGTTTCTCCGTGGCAGCGCGGATCAAGTCAGACCCCACGTTGTCTGGGACAACAATCCTGATGCTGTCCTCCGATGACCTCGCGGCAGCCAGCGCCCGCTGCCGGGAGTTAGGCATTGCCGTGTATCTGACGAAACCGATCATACAGGCCGAGCTCTGGGAGGCCGTCAACACCGCTCTCACCTCCTCGTTACCGGCATGCCCAGATCCAGCACGAACCGTTCGTTCTACGGAGGAAGTCACGCACCGCCCCCTACGGATCCTGCTGGCTGAGGATACTGCCGTGAACCAGACGCTGGCCGTGCACATGCTGGAGAAGCACGGGCATGAGGTGCACGTCGTCGGCGACGGGCAGGCGGCGTTGTCCATTCTGGCGCAGCAGGCCTTCGATTTGGTGCTGATGGATGTGCAAATGCCCAGGATGGACGGTATAGAGGCGACCGCCGCCATCCGTGCGCAGGAGCAAAGCAACGGCACCCACCTGCCCATCATTGCCATGACCGCCCACGCCATGCAAGGCGATCGTGAGCGCTGTCTGGCAGCCGGGATGGATGGCTATGTGGCGAAGCCGATGAAGGCGACCGAACTCTATGCCGCGATCGACCGAATATTAAATGCAGGATCGGACCCGAACCTCCAAGCGGTTGAGCCTCCGATCGATCTGCCGGCCGCTCTCAGTATCGTCGATGGGGATCAGGAACTCCTCCTCGATCTGATTGTGACGTTTCTGGAGGATTATCCCAGATCGATCGTGGAACTCCACCAGGCAATCACCAGCGGTGATGCCCTGCGAATGGGACAGTTGGCGCATAGTCTGAAGGGCGCCGTCGCCAGCTTCGCAGCACACACGGCGCAGGCTCTCGCGTATGACCTGGAATGCCGCGGCCGCCAGGGGGAACTAGAGAATGCCTCCGCGGTTCTGCAACAACTCGAACACGAATTGGAGCGTATCGCCGTCTTCGCCACCGAGCACGACTGGGCCGCGCGTGTTGGCACCCCGACGCCTACTCCACCGCTGTTCTAATCGAGCACTGGGCAGCTAGTTGGCGTGGTCGCAGCAACCACGCAGCGCGGAAGGTCGGGAGGCCGAAGGACGACGATTACACATTCATCTGCCGATAGGCCGCTGAGGGGGACCAGAAGAATGATCGCTCGTGGAAACAATCGGCGAAAACCATACCTGCTCGTGGTGAGCAATATCCTGGTGATCCTAGCGCTCATCACCGCCCTGCTCGCCAATAGAATCGGCGCGGGAGAGGTCAGAATGCCGAGTGCGGGATTTAAGGTCCTTCACATTATGAGTTACCACTCTCCCTGGGAATGGACAGATGAGCAATTTCGAGGTTTCAAGGATGCGTTAAAGGGTGTTGAAATCGAATACAAAGTATTTCAGATGGATACTAAAAGAAACAGCTCTCCGGAGTGGAAGGAGAAAGTTGCCCGCGAAGCAACACATCTTATCGAGACATGGAAGCCAGATCTGGTTTATACCAATGATGATCTAGCTCAGGAATTGGTGGTAAAAAATTATGTCAATTCGGAAATCGTGTTTGTCTTTAGCGGAATGAATGCCGATCCAAAAATTTATGGTTTTGTCGGTAGCAAAAACATCGCCGGCGTATTGGAACAGGAACATTTCATTCAATCTGTACAATTGTTGAGAGAAATCGTTCCACATATCAGCAAAGTGGCCGTCGTCCTTGACAAGGATCCCACATGGGACGGAGTAGTCAAGAGAATGCAAGATCAGGCCAAGCAGCTTCCTGGAATAGAATTTGTCAGCTGGGATGTCATCTCCACATTCGATGAATACTTGCAGAAAGTCATGGGTTACCAAGGACAGGTTGACGCCATCGCGTCCTTGGGCATCTTTACCTTTAAAGATGCAAATGGAACGAACGTTCCCTATCAGACGGTGTTGAAATGGACAGCGCAGAACAGTGCTATTCCGGATTTCAGTTTCTGGGAGAGCCGGGTCGGTCCAGGAACGCTGTGTGTGGTCACCGTGTCGGGGTATGAACAGGGATTGGCCGCGGGTAGAATCGCGCGAGGCATTCTGGTCGAGGGGCGAAGTCCGGCGAGCTTTGCCATGGAGCCTACGGTCAAAGGAGAACCGATGATCAGCCTGGCTCGGGCTCGGCGGTTGGGTATCCCTGTTAAAACAGGCATTCTGTTGACGGCTCGGGTGGTGGACAAGTTCGATTGGGAAGTGGAAGAACTAGGTGGAGTGTCATGAGCCTGCACATACCCGTCTCTCCCTTAAGCTGTAGGCCGTCGGGTCCGCTACCATTGTACGGGCTACGAGGGTAAGCCAGAGAGGACGGTAGAATGTTGCAAAAGGCACGATTATACATGAGCTTTAGCATACGCACGAAGATTATCCTGATAGCCAGTACTATCCTGCTCTTTGCCCTCGGAACGAACACTCTCGTCAGCAGTTATGTGTTCACCAGAGAATATGCGCACGCCCTCAAGGCAAGAGGGTTTGACATTGCACAAAATTTAAACAGCCAACTGGATAGGCTACTAGCCTCGGTATTCCCTTAGAGAATTGACTGGATTTGATGAACAATGCAAGGATCTTGTTAAAAGGCATGCTGATATCAGCTATGCGATGGTTGTTGACCTCAACGGTAAAATTCTCTGCCATAGCGACTTATCTTTGCATAATAAACAAATTCTTGACAAAAAATAGCTTGAATCAATTAAAAATGATACCACTGCATATACTTCTTCAGAGAAAGGTACGACATATTACAATTCCGTAGCACCAGTGCTCAATATACAGCGGGAGTATATAGCTACCATCCTGATAGGATTCCCGGATGAGATCATTACGCAAAAGGCTCATCGATTAATTTTCTATTCTGCAGGTGTGCTCACGATAGCGCTTATCTTAGCCATCGTGTTTCTGGTATTTTCCCTCTCCCTCTGGGTCACTAACCCTCTCGATAATCTGATAAAGACGATTGTTGGGATTGGAAAAGAAAAAAATAGTATGAATCTACGAATTAAATATGCAAATGACGACGAATTAGGCCATCTCGGTTCTGCATTCAACGATATGATGGATCGACTAGAAGAATTCGATAGCCAAATCCAAAAGTATACGCTTGCATTGGAGTCTAAGGTCGAGGAGCGGACCGCCGATCTGCGCCGGAGCAACGTCGAACTGCAGCGCGAAGTCGAGGAGCGGACGCGGGTGGAGGAGGCCCTGCGGCAAGCGAAAGAGGCTGCTGAAGCAGCCACGCGGGCCAAGAGCGCTTTCCTGGCCACCATGAGCCATGAAATCCGAACCCCCATGAATGGGGTCATCGGCATGACCGGGCTACTGCTGGGCACGCCGTTGAGCGCCGAGCAGCGCGACTATGTTGAAACGGTGCCGCACTCTGGGGAAGCGCTACTGACGATCATCAATGATACTCTGGATTTCTCGAAGATCGAAGCGGGCAAACTAGAGCTAGAGCGTCTCGATTTCGGCGTGCAGAGGGTGGTGGAAGATGTCCTGGACCTCTTCGCCGAGCGGGCGCACGGCAAAGGGCTCGAACTAAGCGGTTTGGTAGAGGCTGACGTGCCAGCCTGGGTGGCGGGGGATCCCGGACGGCTGCGGCAGGTGCTGCTTAACCTCGTGGGTAATGCGGTGAAATTCACCGAGACGGGTGAGGTCACCGTACGGGTTTCAGTCGCGGAGGAGACGAGGAACGATGCGGTAGTCAAGTTTACGATCAACGACAGCGGCATCGGCATGCCGGCTGAAGCCCAGGGTCGGTTGTTCCAAGCCTTCTCCCAGGGGGACGACTCGATCACGCGGAAGTATGGCGGCACTGGCTTAGGATTAGCCATTTCCAAGCGACTGGTGGGGCTCATGGATGGCACGATCGGAGTCAAGAGTACACCCGGTGAGGGCAGCACTTTCTGGTTCACCGCGCGGCTGCCCAAACGCCAGGCCCCACAATCCGCCGCGCACCATCCCTTGCCTGAGTTAAGGGGGTTGCGTGTGCTGTGTGTGGACGATAATGCCACGAACCGGTCGATCCTGGAAGCCCAGTTGACGGCCTGGGGCATGCATGCCGACTGTGTGGCCAACGGCCCCCGTGCGCTCGCCCAGTTGCACGCCGCGCACCGGGATGCACGGCCGTATGCCTTGGTGATCGTCGACTACCAGATGCCCGCCATGGATGGCATGACGCTGGCAGCTAAGATTAAGACCGATCCCCTCTTGGCGCTCACCCCCCTCGTCATGCTCAGCTCCCTCGGAGAACGCGTGCAGGAGCAAGAGGGTGGACGGGAGTGGATCGCTGCCTCGTTGGCAAAACCAGTGCGGCAATCCCAGTTATATGACTGCATCGCGAGGGTGATCGGGACATCAGCCCCCTCTATCCCTCGCGCCCCAGGTACGGCCCAGGGCCTGACAGAATCCCAGCCGTTCCTGCAGGCGCACGTGCTCATAGCCGAGGATAATGCGGTGAATCAAAAGGTGGCCGCACGTATGCTGGAAAAGCTCGGCTGCCGCGTGGATGTGGCCGTGAATGGACGCGAAGCCGTCGACGCCCTGTCGCGCCATGCCTATGACTGTATCTTCATGGACTGCCAGATGCCGGAAATGGACGGCTACGAGGCCACCGCAGCGATTCGGCAGCGTCAGGCCGACGGGGACGCCCGTGTCCCGATCATTGCCATGACGGCACATGCCATGACGGGGGACCGTGAGCGGTGCTTGGTCGCCGGGATGGACGATTACATGAGCAAACCGGTGAACTCCGATGCTCTATTGGCGATGTTGCAGAAGTGGGTGCGGCCGGCTGGGAACCCGCCCGCGCCCTCGGATCCCGCGCCAGCGACACCACCTCCCCCGTCGCCGCCATCGGGTCAGGCGCCACCACTGGCGCTCGATGCGGCGGCGTTTGGGGTGTTGCGGGCATTGTACAACGATGACGACTCGCCAGCACTCCTCGAGGTGTTTGTGCAATTCATGCAGGATGCCTCAGCGCGCATCGATACCATGCGCGCGACCGCCGCGGCCGACGACGCATTAGGCCTCGCACGGGCCGCGCATGGGCTGAAGTCGAGCAGCGCCAGTCTGGGCGCTTTGCGCATGGCCACGATATGTCAAGAGATCGAGCAGCTCGGACAAGCCGGGACAGGCGTCGCAGCCATGGCACTGGTCGCGCAGCTGGCGACCGAGTTCCTCCGCGTCCAGCGGGCCCTCGCATGTGAACACCTCAGGGCTCAGGTCCCGTCTGAGTCCGTAGGAGAGCCCTGAGAACATGGCTGACCATGAACTACCAGATAAGCTAGCAGCAGGCCTACTTGGGGCGGGAGGTCCACGATGGATTGGGGATAGCCCTAGACTGGACCGGTGAGGACGGCCGTCGCGTATGGCGTCAGCATTTTGGTGACGATGGGTTTTGCGCGAGTCGGATCGCTGGCAGCAACCTGTGAAGGCTCCTCCCCATCGCTCTGGCGTTCGCCCGACGTAAAGGGTCTCGCAAGCGCTGCAGAAGAGAACTGGCAGCGTATTCCCCGAACCCCAACCTACCCTTGCGCTGATGTGACGGCGCCGGCAAAGGCTTTCGCAAACCCTTTGGGCGTGACACGCGCCGCTTGCGCAAGCTTCTCCTCCATCTCAGGATCTTGCAGATCGGGTGGCTCCAGCCGAATCATATATTTGCGGGCGACACGATAATGCTCCGAGTGCACATTCACCATCCTGACCCGGACGCCACCGGTTGATGGATCGCACAAGTCGTCGAACGGCAGTACGGTGATGTGGCCATTCTCGACGCAGATCAGGCCTGCAGAGCGCAGGCGCGCATCCGGCGGTTCTGAGAGGAGCAAGCGCACCGCCCCATAGCCCAGTGTGCGGGTGTAATCGATATGGAAAGGGATAGCTTAGGCGCAGCGCAATTCATAGCCGAGCGTGACGTCGACGATCGCGAGAGGGTCACCACGCTCGGCGAACCGCCCCTGTACCTCTCGTTTGAGCAGCGTCGTCAACGGGATCTCCCCCAGCCGGATGTGCCCATAGGGATCGTAGGCCATTTCCACACCGGGGATCTTCGCCAGCTCCTCGGAGGCCAGGTTCTCGCCAATGCCCTCGGCGATGACCGCTAGCCCATATGCACTCCCGAGCACCCGGCGCTTCAGAATGGCACCCTCCAATACCCGGCAGATGTCGCCCAAGCGAATGCGCTCCTGTGGAAATTCTTCGGGAATGAGGGTGAGCGTGGCGCCAGCGGCCTGGCCGATGCCCAACGCCAGGTGGCCGGCCTTACGGCCCATCACCAGCGCAAAAAACCAACGGCTCGTAGTGCGCAAGTCTTCCATGAGGTTTCGGAGCAGCCCACCGCCGTTCACTTCGGATAAGGTGAATGCAACTCCTCCATGGCTCCGGAGAGGAGATTTGTACCGGACTTTACCGAGGTCAAGCAAAGCCTTGAGCAAAAATTTATAAATATTTATATATATTAGCGCTAAAAAAATTATTTTGACATTTAAAAAATCATGTATATTAAGTACAACCTACGGGTTTATTGCACATCAACGCTGATTTGATGACTGGTCACGCCGCATCACCAATGAACTCTAGCAGAGCGCTGGCATCGGCCGCCATATGAGCCCCGCCGGGGAGACCGGTGGGATCCGCAGAGATGCGCGCGTGTATACGCTTCAGGTGGTCCAGCCCACCCCCACCGCCACCCTGGCCGGGGAAGGTCGACAGACCACACAACGCTGGTGGGTAACTATTTCAGGGCGACATAGCTGGGAGGGTGGGCCTATGACGCGAG
>Ga0081538_10003440_pt1 | contig 14947 bp, 9 predicted proteins | sample TabmetS5T2R1_FD_71022 | JGI IMG/M metagenome (GOLD analysis project Ga0081538, IMG submission 71022) | Tabebuia heterophylla rhizosphere microbial communities from the University of Puerto Rico - S5T2R1 | ecosystem: Host-associated > Plants > Roots > Rhizosphere ... | reverse complement strand
GTTCATCCTGTCCGCCGGGGGGGCCGAAAGCCCCCCCCCGGACCCCCCCCACCCGAGCCCGTCCCTCGCCTTGGCCGACCGCTGGCTGCTCTCCCGTCTGGAGCGGACCCGGGCGGCGGTGACGGCGGCCTACGACGACTTCGACCCGGCCGAGGCGGCCCGGCTGCTGCACGGGTTCGCCTGGAGCGAGCTGGCCGACTGGGCGGTCGAGCTGGCCAAGCCCCGGCTGGCCGCGGGCGGCGAGGACGCCCGGCGGGCCGCCGCCACCCTGACCTACGCCCTGGACGTGACCCTGCGGCTGCTGCACCCGGTGATGCCGTTCGTCACCGAGGAGTTGGGCCGGGCCCTGACCGGGGTCGAGACCCTCACCCTTGGTCCCTGGCCGGCCGAGCGCCCCGGCGACCTCGACCCCGAGGCCGAGACCGGCATGGCCGACCTCCAGGAGGCCATCGTGGCCCTGCGCCGGTTCCGGGCCGAGCACCGCGTCCCCACCGCCAGCCGGCCCCGGCTGGTGGTCGTCCCCGCCGACGACGGCCAGGCCGGCCTGTTCCGGGCCGAGGCCGACAGCCTCCGCCGCCTGGCCCGCCTGGACGCCGTGGAGGTCGGGACGGCCGCGCCCGCCACCCCGAACGCCAAGCTGCTGGCCGGCCGGGCCGAGCTCTACCTGCCCTTGGAGGGGCTGCTCGACCTGGACGAGGAGCGGGCCCGGCTCGAGCGCGAGCTGGCCGCCCTCGGGGCCGAGCGGGCCCGGGCCGAGGCCAAGCTGGCCAACCCCGCCTTCCTGGAGAAGGCCCCGCCCCCGGTGGTGGCCAAGGCCCGGGAACGGCTGGCCGAGGTCGACGAGGCCCTGGCCAAGGTCAGGGCCCAGCAGGTCGAGCTCTCCGGCACGCGCTGAGGAGGTCCGATGGGACGGGTCCCGGAGCGCCCGTCGCTGGACGGGCTCGAAGCCAAATGGGGCGCCCGCTGGGAGGCCGACGGCACGTATAGATTTGACCCGGCGCGGCCCCGGGAGGACGTGTTCGCGATCGACTTCCCGCCGCTCACGGTCAGCGGCGTGCTCCACGTCGGCCACGTCTTCTCCTACTGCCACACCGACGTCCTGGCCCGCTTCCAGCGGATGCGGGGGAAGGACGTCTTCTACCCGGTGGGCTGGGACGACAACGGGCTGCCGACCGAGCGCCGGGTGGAGAACTTCTACGGGGTCCGCTGCGACCCCACGATGGCCTACGACCCCGGGTTCGCGCCGCCGGAGGGCCCGGTCGCCGGCGGGCGGCCCAAGCGGCCGGTGTCGCGGCCCAACTTCGTCGAGCTGTGCCGGCGCCTGACCGACGCCGACGAGCGGCAGTTCGAGGCCCTGTGGCGCCGGCTCGGCCTGTCGGTCGACTGGACGCTGGCCTACGCGACCATCGGCGAGCGGGCCCGGCGGGCCTCCCAGCGCGGGTTCCTGCGGCTACTGGCGAAGGGCGAGGCCTACCAGGCCGAGGCGCCGACCCTGTGGGACGTGACCTACCGCACCGCCGTGGCCCAGGCCGAGGTCGAGGACCGCGAGGTCCCCGGCGTGGCCGTCCAGGTCCGGTTCCACCCGGAGGCGGCCGATCGGGACCTGGTGGTGGAGACGACCCGGCCGGAGCTGCTGGCCGCCTGCGTGGCCCTGGTCGCCCACCCCGACGACGACCGCTACCGCGACCTGGTCGGCACGAGCGCGACCTCGCCGCTGTTCGGGGTGCCGGTCCCGGTGCTCGCCCACCGGCTGGCCGACCCGGCCAAGGGGACCGGGCTGGCCATGATCTGCACCTTCGGGGACCTCACCGACGTGCTCTGGTGGCGGGAGCTGCGGCTGCCGGTGCGCTCGGTCGTCACCCGCGACGGCCGGCTCCGGGAGGCGCCGCCCGCGGGCGTGCCTGCCGGCCCGGCCTGGGACGAGCTGGCCGGCAGGACCACCGCCCAGGCCCGGCGCCGGGTGGTGGAGCTGCTCGGGGAGGCAGGCGACCTGGTCGCCGGCCCCCGGCCGGTCACCCACCCGGTGAAGTTCTACGAGAACGGCGACCGGCCCCTGGAGATCGTGACCAGCCGCCAGTGGTTCATCCGCCTGCTCGACCACCGCCGAAAGCTGCTGGAGCGGGGCCGTGAGCTGGACTGGCAGCCGCCCTTCATGCGGGCCCGCTACGAGCACTGGGTGACCGGCCTGCACAGCGACTGGCTGGTCAGCCGCCAGCGGTTCTTCGGCGTGCCCATCCCGCTGTGGTACCCGCTCACCGAGGCCGGCGAGACCGACCACGACCGGCCGCTGGTCCCCGACGAGGGCCGGCTGCCGGTCGACCCGTCCACCGACGTCCCCGACGGCTACACCGAGGCCGACCGGGGCCGGCCGGGCGGGTTCGTGGCCGACCCCGACGTGTTCGACACCTGGGCCACCTCCTCGCTCACCCCCCAGATCGCCGGCGGCTGGGAGGAGGACCCGGAGCGGTTCGCCCGGGTCTTCCCCATGGACCTGCGGCCCCAGTCCCACGAGATCATCCGCACCTGGCTGTTCTACACGGTGGCCCGGTCCGACCTCGAGCACGGCGTGCTGCCCTGGTCGCGGGCGGCCATCTCCGGCTGGGTGGTCGATCCCGACCGGCGCAAGATGTCCAAGTCCAAGGGGAACGCCCTCGCCCCCACGGCGATGCTGGAGCGCTTCGGGGCCGACGCCCTGCGCTACTGGGCGGCCAGGGGCCGGCCGGGCACCGACACCACCGCCGACGAGGGCCAGATGCGGGTCGGCCGCCGCCTGGCCATCAAGCTGCTCAACTCGGCCCGGTTCATCCTCGGCCTCCCCGCCGACGAACCGGACGCCGGGGGCCCGGCCGAGCCGCTCGACCTGGCCATGCTGGCCGGGCTGGACGCCACCGTGGCCGACGCCACCGCCGCCCTCGAGGAGGCCGACTGGACGGCCGCCCTCGAGGCGACCGAGCGCAGCTTCTGGTCCTTCTGCGACGACTACCTGGAGCTGGTCAAGGACCGCGCCTACCGGCCCGCCGGCGAGCCGGGCGGCAGCGCGGCCCGGGCGGCGCTGCGCACCGCCCTGGACGTCCAGGTGCGGCTGCTCGCCCCCTACCTCCCCTACGCCTGCGAGGAGGTGTGGTCGTGGTGGCGCGACGGGTCGGTCCACCGGGCGCCCTGGCCGAGCCCGTCGCCGGCCGCCGGGGCCGACCGCCGGCCCCTGGACGCGGCCGGGCAGGTGATCGCGGCCGTCCGGCGGGCCAAGAGCCAGGCCGGGCGGCGCCTGCGCACCCCCGTCGAGCTGGCCGAGGTCGCCGGCCCGGCCCCGTGGCTGGACGCGGTCCGGGCCGCCGAGGCCGACCTGGCCGCCGCCGGCCGGGTGGGGGCGTTCCGGTACCGCGAGCGTCCCGGAACCGACGGGCTCGACGTGCGGGTCGAGCTGGCCGAGGCCGAGGAGGCCACCACATGAGCGGGCAGCCCCGCGAGGTCGAAGGGGTCCTGCTGGTCCGGGCCGACGACCAGGAGGCCGCGGGCCGGCGGGTGGCCGCCCTGGAGGCCGTCGACCGCTTCGACCTCCGGCCGCGGCCGCCCCAGCGGATCCGCGACGTCTATGTCGACACCGGCGACGGTGCCCTGGCCGCGGCCCGGGTCGCCTTCCGGGTACGGGAGCTGGACGGCCGGCCGCTGCTCACCCTCAAGTCGGCCCCGATGCGGACCGGGCTGGTCGCGGAGCGGCTGGAGCTGGAGGCGCCCTGGTCGGCCCAGGCCCTCCGAAGGGTCCTTGACGAGCTGGGCCGCCGGGGCGTCCGGCTCCCTGCCCCCCGGGAAGGGGTTGGGGCGGGGGAGCCGCTGGCCGGGCTGGCCGGCCTCGGCCTGCGGCCCACCCAGCGCCGCGAGACCACCCGCACCCCCCGGGACGTGCTGGAGCGTGGGCACCCGGACGCCGGGCCGGTGGCCGAGCTGACCGTCGACGACGTCGCCTTCCAGCTCCCGGCCGGGCGGGCGCGGCTGCTCGAGGTCGAGGTCGAGGCCAAGGGCCGGGGAGGGATCGAGACCGTGCAGGCCCTGCTGGGGGCGCTGGCCGCGGCCCTGCCGGACGACCTGCGGCCCTGGCCGTACGGCAAGCTCGGCACCGGACGGGCCGTGGAGCGGCTGCTGGCCGCGGGCCAGCTGGACGGCCTCCTCGACCCCGACGGCAGGGTCCGCCCGGCCGCCCACGACCGGCTCGCCGAATTTCTCTCGCGAAATAACCCTTGACGGGTCCCGCCGGTCGCGCGCAAACTGCTCGCTGAAGGTCTCCAGCCCGAGAGGCGGTGAACGGCATGACGAGGAACGGCGGACGGACGATGTTGCTGTGCGGCAGCGAATGGCGCATCCACCTGCGTGGTCGTGTCGTTCGGGCCGGCATCTCGAGCTTCGCGCTCCCCGGAGGGAACGTATCGTGAGGCGCGCACCCCGCGCCTGATTTCGCGCTGACCGCCTCCCTCCCGGGAGGCGGTTTTTCGTTCCCCAATTTCCCCTCAAGATCCGGAGGGAGGTGCCCGCCGTGTTCCGCTACGCCCAGGAGCAGGCCCACCGGTGCTACTGCCGGTACTGCCACGGCCAGGGCTGTGGTGGCTGGTGCCGCTGGTGCCGCTGACCGGGACTACTATCGACGGCGTCATGGACTACCAGGACGCCGTCGATGCGTTGTACGCCCGCATGCCGACCCGCATGGGGCCGAGCCTGGAGCGGATCACGCGGCTGGCCGAGCTGCTCGACCACCCGGAGCGGACCGCGCCGGCCGTGCACCTGACCGGGACCAACGGGAAGACGTCGACCGCCCGGATGGTGGCGTCGCTGCTGGCCGCCTTCGGGGTCGGGGCCGGGGTCTACACCAGCCCCCACCTCCAGGACGTGCGCGAGCGGGTGGCGCTGGCCACCCGGCCCATCTCCACCGAGGAGTTCGTCGAGACCTGGGCCTACCTGGAGCCGTTCCTGGCCGAGGTCGACCGGGCCGGCGACCAGCCGGTGACCTTCTACGAGGCCCTGACCGCCCTGGCCTTCCTCTGGTTCGCCGAGCTGCCGGTCGACGCCCAGGTGGTCGAGGTCGGCATGGGCGGCACCTGGGACGCCACCAACCTGGTCAACGGGGAGGTGGCCATCATCAACCGGGTCGCCCTCGACCACCCCGAGCTCGGCGACACCCCGGCGGCGGTGGCCGCCGAGAAGGCCGGCATCATCAAGCGTGGCGCCACCGTGGTCAGCCAGGTCCAGGACGACGACGTCCTCGCCGTCATCGCCGAGCGGGCGGCCGGGCTGGACGCCCGCCTGCTGGTCGCCGAGCGCGACTTCGGGGTCGAGCGGCGCCGCCAGGCCGTCGGCGGCCAGCTCCTCGACCTGCGCACCCCCAGCGGGACCATCACCGACGTGCTGGTGCCGCTGCACGGCCGCCACCAGGCCGACAACGCCGCCGGGGCCCTGGTCGCGGTCGAGGCGTTCCTGGGCGCCCACGAGGGCGCCTGGGGGCCGGGGACCGACGCCCCCGCCTCGGAGCGGCGCCACCTCGACCCCGACACCGTCCGGGCCGGCTTCGCGGCCGTCACCTCCCCGGGGCGCCTGGAGGTGGTGTCCCGCCAGCCGCTGGTGCTGCTCGACGGCGCCCACAACCCGGCCGGGGCGCGGGCCCTGGCCGCCGCCCTGCTCGAGGAGTTCGTGGTCGACCGGCGAATCCTGGTCGTGGCCTGCCTGGCCGACAAGGACATCCACGGGATCCTGCGCGAGCTCGCCCCGGCCACGGGCCGGCTGGTCGTGACCGCCAACCGCAACCCCCGGGCGGCCCCGGCCGAGCGGCTGCGCAAGGAGGCCGAGATCCTCGGCCTGCACGCCGAGGTCGCCCCCGACGTGGCCACCGCCGTCCAGCGGGCGATCGACGGCGCCGGCGAGACCGAGGCGGTCGTGGTCACCGGCTCCCTGCACACGGTGGGGGAGGCGCGCGACCTGCTCCTGGGCGGCGGCCCGGCTTGAGTATGATCGCGCCAGATTCCCGCCGTTCCCCTGTGGAGGATGTCCGTGGCCGACGAACGCACCCTGGTCCTGTGCAAGCCCGACGCCGTCGCCCGCGGCCTGGTCGGTGAGGTGATCGGCCGGCTCGAGCGCAAGGGGTTCCGGCTGGTCGCCATGGAGCTGCGCACCCTCGACGAGGCGACCGCCAAGCAGCACTACGGCGAGCACGAGGGCAAGCCGTTCTTCGGCGACCTGGTCTCCTTCATCACCTCCGGACCGCTGGTCGCCCTGTGCGTCGAGGGGCCGGACGCGGTCGGCGCCGTGCGCACCCTGATGGGCCCGACCAACCCGATCACCGCCCCGCCCGGCTCGATCCGCGGCGACTTCGGCCTGGAGATCGAGAAGAACCTGGTCCACGGCTCCGACTCGCCCGAGTCGGCTGCCCGGGAGCTGGCCCTTTTCTTTCCCGGAATGTAACCCGCCGACCATTGGGTCGTTCGAGGCGCTGGTGTAGGATGCCCGGGTTTCTTCTGTAGGCCTCCTGCCTACCGCCGTGACCCACGCAACGCTGGAAGGGGCTGGTCTGGCTGCAGAACGCCTTCCGCTTCCTCGGCCGCGACATGGCCGTCGACCTCGGCACCGCCAACACCCTCGTCTACGTCCGCGGCCGCGGGGTCGTGCTCAACGAGCCCTCGGTGGTCGCCATCAACACCAAGAACAACGCCATCCTGGCCGTCGGCACCGAGGCCAAGGCGATGATCGGCCGCACCCCGGGCCACATCGTGGCCATCCGCCCCCTCAAGGACGGGGTCATCGCCGACTTCGACACCACCGAGAAGATGCTGCGCTACTTCGTCCACAAGGTGCACCGCCGCCAGCTCATGGCCAAGCCCCGGGTGGTGGTGTGCGTGCCCTCGGGCATCACCGGGGTCGAGCGCCGGGCCGTGGTCGAGTCGACCTACCGGGCCGGCGCCCGCAGCGCCTTCATCATCGAGGAGCCGATGGCGGCCGCCATCGGCGTCGGCCTGCCCGTGCACGAGCCGGCCGGCAACATGGTGGTCGACATCGGCGGCGGCACCACCGAGGTCGCCGTGGTCGCCCTCGGCGGGATCGTCACCAGCCAGAGCATCCGCATCGGCGGCGACGAGCTGGACGAGTCGATCATCAGCTACATCAAGAAGGAGTACTCCCTGATGCTGGGGGAGCGTACCGCCGAGCAGATCAAGATCAACCTCGGCTCGGCCTTCCCCCTGCCCGAGGAGCCGACCACCGACATCCGCGGCCGCGACCTGGTCAGCGGCCTGCCCAAGACGATCACCATCGGCGCCGAGGAGATACGCAAGGCCATCGAGGAGCCGGTCAACCAGATCGTCGACGCCGTCAAGAACACCCTGGACCGGACCCCGCCCGAGCTGGCCGCCGACGTCATGGACAAGGGCATCGTGCTCACCGGCGGCGGGGCCCTGCTGCGGGGGCTCGACGAGCGGCTCAAGCACGAGACCAGCATGCCGATCCACGTGGCCGACGAGCCCCTGCACTCGGTGGCGTTCGGCTCCGGCAAGTGCATCGAAGAGTTCGAGTCGCTCAAGAAAGTGCTCATCTCGTCAGAGGCCCACTGACACCATGGAGGTCGGGAGGCCAGACGCCTCCCGGAGAAGGTGCCGAGAAGTCCCCGCCGCGCGCGTACCGTCCTGGCCGTGCTGCTGGCCGCCGCGATCGTGCTCATCACGATCGACTTCCGCCAGCCCGACGGCGGCCCCGTCGACCGCCTGCAGCGCCTGGCCATCGCCGTCTTCGGCCCCCTGCAGCAGGGGGCCAGCGCGGTCGTGTCGCCCGTCGCCGACCTGGTCGCCGGGGTCGGCGAGCTGGGCGACCTGCGCCGGGAAAACCGGCGCCTGGAGGCCGAGGTGGCCCGGCTCCGGGCCCAGGAGCGGACCTACGCCGACGTGACCCGCGAGAACCGCCGCCTCCGGGGGGCGCTGGGCATGGCCGCCCGCTGCGGCTGCCGGACCGTGGGGGCGTCGGTGGTGGCCGCCTCCGGGTCCAACTTCCAGCTCTCGGTGACCGTCGACGCCGGCGCCCGCCAGGGCGTCAAGCGGGACATGGCCGTTGTCGACGCCGACGGGCTGGTCGGGCGGGTCACCCAGGTGACCGCCGACTACGCCACCGTGCTGCTGATCACCGACCCGGCCAGCGGGGTCGCGGCCACCCTGGCCCGGGGCAGGGCCCCCGGGATCGTCAAGGGCAGCGGCGCCCAGCTCCTCTCCTTCCAGCCGGTCCGGGCCGGCACCGAGGTCCGCCGCGGCGACCCGGTGGTCACCCAGGGCTACCAGGGGAGCGTGTTCCCGGCCGGCCTGCCCGTCGGCGTGGTCGAGCGGGTCGACCCGGCCGGCGCGGCCAGCCTCGTTCCCCAGGTCGCCGTCCGCCCCTATGCCGCCCTCGGCGCCCTGGACGTGGTCGCCGTGGTCACCGAGCGCCCGGCTCCGCCGGCCCGAAGGGGGGCGTGAGGGATGCGCCGCCTTGCCGCCCTGGCCGTCGTCCTGGTCGTGGCCGTCCTCGTCCAGTCGACCCTGCTGGCCGAGCTGCGCCTGGCCGGGGTCCGGCCCGACCTGCTGGTGCTGGCCGTGGTGGCCGTGGCCGTGGCCACCGACCCGGTCACCGGGGCCGGCTTCGGCTTCGTCGCCGGCCTGGTCGCCGACCTCCTGTTCGACCTCCCGGTCGGGGTGTCGGCCCTGGTCTACACCGCCGTCGGGTTCGCCGTGGGCACCGTCCGGGTGTACGTGACCAGCCACCACCCCCTCGTCCACCTGGTCCTGGCCGGCGCGGCCAGCCTGGCCTCGGTGTGGTGCTGCGGGCTGCTGCTGCGCGTCTTCGACCTGTCCTCGTGGGTGGCGGTGGCCCGCGCCGGCCCGCTCGTCGCCCTCTACAACCTGCTGCTGACCCCGTTCGTCTACCCGGTGGTGTGGGCGCTGACCGAGCGCGTCCCCGCCCGGCCGGCCCAGCGTTGGTAGGTTCCCGCCGTGCTGCCGCCGTCCTCCCCCCTCCGTCCCCGCCTCACCGTGCTGTCGGTCCTGGTCGCGGTGCTGCTCGTCGCCCTGTCCTCGCGCCTGTGGTACCTCCAGGTGCTGGCCGCCGAGCGCTACGGCGACCTGGCCGAGGGCAACCGGGTCCGCCAGGTCGTGGTCGAGGCCCCCCGGGGCCGGATCCTGGACCGGGAGGGGCGGGTGGTGGTCCGCAACCGGGCCGCCTGGGCGGTCACGGTCAAGCCGTCGCAGCTCGGCGACCGCCGCCGCGAGGTCCTCGGCCGCCTGGCCCGGCTGCTCGGCACCACCCGGGCCCGGCTGGAGGCGCGGATCGCCGACTACACCGGCTCCCCCCTGCGCGGCATCCCGGTGGCCGAGGACGTCCCCACCCGCCAGCTGTTCCACCTGACCGAGCACGCCGACCGCTTCCCCGGGGTCGCCCCCGAGGTGCTGGCCCTGCGCGAGTACCCGGCCGGGGCGGCCGCCGCCCACGTGCTCGGGTACGTCGGCGAGATCTCCCCCGACGAGCTCGAGCAGCGGCGCTTCCGCGGCTACGAGGCCGGCGACATCGTCGGCAAGGCCGGGGTCGAGCTGACCTACGACAAGTGGCTGCGGGGCCGCGACGGCGTCCAGGACCTCGAGGTCAACGCCGCCGGGGAGGTGGTCAGGGCCCTCGGCGGCCGCCCACCCGTCCCCGGCCGCGACCTCCAGCTCAACCTCGACCTGAGGTTGCAGGTGGGCGTGGAGCGGTCCCTGGCCGAGGGGATGCGGGCCGCCCGCCAGCTGGCCGACCGCGAGCGGGGCGGCACCTACCCGGCCCCGGCCGCCACCGCGGTGGTGCTCGACCCCGACGACGGCGCCGTGCTCGCCCTGGCCAGCCTGCCCCGCTACGACCCGCGCCGCTTCGTCGGCGGCATCTCCCGGCGCGACTTCGCCGGCTACGCCAACCACCCGGGCAAGCCGCTGCTGCACCGGGCCGTCCAGTCCGTCTATCCGCCCGGGTCGACCTGGAAGCCGTTCACCGCCCTGGCCGGGCTGAGGGCGGGCGCCATCGCCCCGACCAGCGCCTACAGCTGCCCCGGGTCGTACACGATCGGGACCTACACCAAGAACGACTGGACGCCGCGGGGCCACGGCCTGGTCGGCCTGGGCGACAGCCTGCGGCTGTCCTGCGACGTCTACTACTACCACCTGGGCGCCCAGCTCGGGGTGGCCGAGCGGGCCCAGGAGGAGCGCGGCGAGAAGGTCGACGAGCGCATGCAGGCCACCGCCCGCGAGCTCGGGTTCGGGCGCGCGCCCGACCTCGACCTGCCGTACGCGGCCGAGGGCACGGTCCCGACCCGGGAGTGGCGCAAGCGCGTCTGGGAGCAGAACCGCAAGACCTACTGCGCCGGCTCCAGCGCCCTGTACCGGGAGCTGTGCCGCGACGGCTGGCGCTGGCAGGGGGGCGACAACCTCAACATCGCCATCGGCCAGGGCGACCTCCAGGTGTCGCCGCTGCAGCTGGCCCTCGGCTACGGGGCCCTGGCCAACGGCGGCACCGTGTACCGGCCCCACGTCGGCCGGGCGGTGCTCGACCCGGCCAGCGGGCGGGTGGTCCGGCGGGTCGAGCCCCGGGTCGCCGAGGTGGCCGACGTGCCCGGCGGCGCCCTGGACGCCGTCGGCCAGGGCCTGGCCAGCGTGCCCAGCGGGGGGACGGCGAGCTCGGCGTTCGCCGGGTTCCCGCTGGACCGGTTCCCAATCGCCGGCAAGACCGGCACCGCCGACCTGCCGCCCCGGGCGCCCTTCGCCTGGTTCGCCTCCTACGCCCCGGTCGGGAACCCCGACTACGTGGTCGTGGTCATGGTCGAGCAGGGCGGCCACGGCGGCGAGTCGGCCGCCCCGGTGGCCCGGGCCATCTACCAGAAGCTGTTCGGCCTCCCGGTGACCCCGGTGGCCCCCGGCGCCGACCGGAGCGGCTGATGCAGGAGTCCTGGAGTTCCTACTCCGACCGGGTGTCGCGGCTGGGCTGGGAGCAGGCCAGCGACCGGCCGATGGCCTGGCGCGCCCCCTGGCGGCACCTGGACCCGACGGTGATCCTGGCCGCCGTGGCCCTGACCGCCCTCGGGCTGGCCGCCATCTACTCCTCGACCTTCGCCGGGCTCCGCACCCAGGGGCTGCCCGAGGCCTCGATCATGCGCCGCCAGCTGCTCAACCTCGGCCTTGGGCTGGCCGTCATGGTGGTGGCCATGGTGCTCGACTACCGCCGCCTCCAGGCCTGGGCCGCGGTGGTGTTCGGAGCCGTGGTGGTGGTCCTGGGGCTGGTCCTGACCCCACTGGGGTCGGCCACCAACGGCGCCCAGTCCTGGTTCGAGCTCGGCGCCTACCAGGTCCAGCCATCCGAGTACGCCAAGGTCGGGACCATCATCACCCTGGCCGCGGTGTTCGGGACCCGTCGGGAGGCCCCGGGGACACGCCGGCTGGCCCTCGGGCTGGCCGCGATCGGCCTGGTCTGCGTCGAGATCCTGCTCCAGCCCGACTTCGGGACGTTCATGGTGTTCGTGGCCATCCTGTTCGGGGTCCTGCTGGTCTCGGGGGTGCAGCTGCGCTGGCTGCTGGTCCTGGCCCTGATCGGGGTGGTCGGGACCATCGGCATGTTCAAGTTGAACGTGTTGCGCGAGTACCAGAAGGAGCGCCTGACCGCGTTCATCGACCCGAGCGCCGACGACAGTGGACGAGGCTTCACCTACAACTCGAGGCAGGCCCTGATCGCCATCGGCTCGGGCGGGGTCACCGGCAAGGGCTACCTGCGCGGCACCCAGACCAACCTCCAGTACGTGCCCGAGCAGAAGACCGACTTCATCTTCACCGTCATCGGCGAGGAGCTCGGCTTCACCGGCGCCATGGGCCTGCTCGCCCTCCTCGGCCTGCTCCTCTGGCGTGGCCTGCGCATCGCCGCCGTGGCCCGAGACCCCTTCGGCGCCCTCCTGGCCGTCGGCGTGGTGACCATGCTGGCCTTCCAGGCCTTCGTCAACATCGGCATGACCATCGGCATCATGCCCATCACCGGGATCCCCCTGCCCTTCGTCTCCTACGGCGGCTCGTCCCTGGTGGCCACGTTCCTGGCCATCGGCCTCCTGGAGAACGTCCACATGCGGCGGTACCTGTAGCGGGGCGGCCGAGCACCGGGTGGGCGCGCTGCAGCCCCAACCCCGGTCGCCGGGCCTGCGGGTGGGCGTGCTGGAGCCCAACCACCGGTTGTTAGGGCTGCGGGGGCGTGCTGGGCCCCAACCCCGGCTGGCGGGGCCCCGGTGGGGCGCGCTCCCGCCCGAACTCCCGGCTGGCGGGGACCTCGAGTGGCCGCAGGCCACTCACAACCCCGGCTGGTGGGGCCCCAACCGGGAGGGTAGCTCACCCGGGGAACCGGTGAGCGGGGTTGTCCACAGCTCCACACATCGGCAGTCGGGGTGGTTCTTTGCTGGAGCTTGTCGGTTCTGGCAGACTCTTTGGCAGTCTTGCGCCATGCCATCCGGCGGTGCGGCCCGGCGGCGTTCTCGCCGCTTCCTGCTGTTCCCGGGGCATCTCGTGGTACGCGGCCGTCGTGCCGACGTCCCAGGGCTTGCCCGGAGGGGGAGTGACGGTCCGCGTTCGCGGCCGTTCCACCGGTGGCGGGGGAGTCGCCGCTCCTCTCGAGCGCAGAAGGTTTGCGGTCGCCCGCGACGGCGGCCGTCCGAGTTTGAGGAGCATCGATGGCTTCCCCCGACGACGCGCGGGTCGACGAGGCCCGCGACCCTTCCAGCGTGCCCACATCCCCGTCCAGCACCTCCGCACCCAGTGACGAGCCCTCCCCGACCCCGCAGCGGCGTCCGCGCGGGGCCGCGTCGTTCCCGGGGGGCCCGCCCCCGGCCTCGTCCGCCCCGGCCGACCTCCCGGTCGCCCCGGCGCCGGAACCCGCGCCGCCGCCGCAGTTCCGGGTGACCACCGTCGAACCCTCGGCCGCGTCGTTCCCGGGCGGCCCGCCGCCCCCGGCCCCGCCTCCCCGCGACGACCCGCCCTCGGCGACCGCCGCCCAGGCCGAGCCCGTCAGCCAGCCGGCAGCGCCGCCCGAGGCGCCCGCGGCACCCGAGGCGCCTGAGCGGCCGGAACCGCCGGAGCGGTCCGAGCGGCCGGAGCGGCCGGAGCGGTCCGAGCGGCCGGAACCGGCGGCGCCGGCCCAGGGCCGGCAGGCTCCGGCAGCGCCAGCGGCTCCGGAGCGGCCCGAGACAGCGGAGCCCCCGCCTCCGGCTCAGGGCCTGGCCGACCCCTCGCCCCCGTCCCCGGCCCAGGCGGAGCCCTCGTCCCCGCCCCAGGCGGAGCCCCCGTCCCCGGCCCAGGCGGAGCCCCCGTCCCCGCCCCCGGGCCAGGAGGTTGCCGCCCCGTCGTCGGTTCCAGAGCGGCCGGAGGACCGGGCCGGTGGCGGTGCCGAGGCGGATGCGAGCGCCGGCGGTGACGGTGCCGAGGTGGATGCGGCCGGCGAGGCGCCGGCCGGCCGGACCGGTGGCCGGCGCCGTCGTCGTGGTGGCCGCGGCCGAGGTGCCGCCGACCCGGCGGGCCCGGCCGCGACGGCCGGCGCCGACCCGGGGGCCGCCTCCGCCGCGACGGCCAGCGCCGCCCCGGCGGCCGCTCCCGGCGCCGCCCAGACGGCCGCCCCGGACCAGGCCGCCGCCCAGACGGCCGCTCCCGACGCCAGTCCCGCCGCCGCGGCCGTCACCGGACTCGGGGGCCCGACCCCACGCGACCTGGCCGCCGCCGACCCGGCGGGCGGCGGCCCGGCCCCGGCCGGCGCCGACCTCGACCAGGGCGAAGGGGTGGCCCCCGGCTCCGGCGGCTCGGCCCGGACCCGGGCCCGGCGCCGCCGCCGGGCCGCGGCCAAGGCGCGCAGCCGGGACGCGACCGGCGGCGACGCCGTCCCGGCGGCCGACCTCGGGGTGGCGGGCGACGAGGCCGCTCCCTCCAGCACACCGGTCGGCGAGGCCGGCCGGCCGGCCCGACCCGCCGCCGACGCCTCCCAGGGCACCAGGACCAGGACCCGCGGCGGCCCCGCGGGCGAGGAGCACGCCCCGGCGGCGCCCTCCGGCGGCAGCGTGGCCGACCAGGCCCAGCCGACGCCGGCGCCCTCCCGGGCCTCGAGGTCGCGGCGCCGTTCCGGCGGGAGCGGCAACGGCGAGGCCCAGCAGGCCCGCCCGGCCAACGGCGACCCGCAGCCGGCCAACGGCGACCCGCAGGCCGGGACCGGCACCAGGACCTCCGGCGAGCGTGGCCCCGGCCGGGGCCGGCGGCGGGGCCGGGGCGGCGCCCGGCTGGTGGCCGTCGACGCCGACGCGGCCACCGCCACCCCGGACGCCCCCGAGGACGAGGCCAGGGAGCTGCAGGGAGGCGGCCGGGACCGGTCACCCGGCTCCGAGCGCTCGACCCGGCTGGAGACCCGCTCCCGGCGCGAGGGCGCCCGCCAGGCCGACCGGGGCCGCCGGCGCCGCCCCTCGGGCCTGACCGAGGAGCAGAAGCGGATCCTCCGGGAGGAGGGCCCCGACCGCCGCATGATCGTCACCGAGGGCGCCGAGCGCACCCAGATCGGGGTCCTGGAGGGCCCGACCCTGGTCGAGCACTACGTGACCCGCAAGTCCGGCCGCTCCATGGTCGGCAACATCTACCTGGGCCGGGTCCAGAACGTCCTCCCCGGCATGGAGGCCGCCTTCGTCGACATCGGCCGCGGCCGCAACGCCGTGCTGTACGCCGGCGAGGTCAACTACAACGAGGAGGACCTGGACGGCGAGGCCCCCCGGATCGAGAAGGTCCTCAAGGCCGGCCAGCCCGTCCTCGTCCAGGTCACCAAGGACCCGATCGGGGCCAAGGGCGCCCGCCTCACCGCCCAGGTCTCCCTGGCCGGCCGCTACCTGGTCCTGCAGCCCGAGGACAACACCTTCGGCATCTCCCGGCGG
>Ga0081538_10003439_pt1 | contig 14950 bp, 18 predicted proteins | sample TabmetS5T2R1_FD_71022 | JGI IMG/M metagenome (GOLD analysis project Ga0081538, IMG submission 71022) | Tabebuia heterophylla rhizosphere microbial communities from the University of Puerto Rico - S5T2R1 | ecosystem: Host-associated > Plants > Roots > Rhizosphere ... | reverse complement strand
TCGGCGCCGGGGGCAACTCTCCCGGCGAGACGCCGGCCACGGCCGCCGCCCGGGTGTCGACCCTCGGTTACCTCGGCTCCTTCGTCGGTCCCGCGCTCGTGGGGGGCCTGGCGAGCCTGACCAGCCTGCCCCTGGCGCTGGGGCTGCCTGCCCTGCTGGTCCTGGCGACGGCGTTCGGGGCGAGGGCGGTCAGGCGGGCAGGATAGAATGTCCTCGTGGCAAGCGACAGGAACGACGAGCGACTGGCGGCCCCGGGGGACTTGGAGCTCGTCCGCGACTTTGTGAACACCCTTGACATCCTGCCAGGCACCGAGAAGTTCGAGGACCCGGCTGGCCTCGCTCTCTGGCTGGCCGACCACCGGCTCATGTCCCTCTCCCCTACCCTTACCGATAAGGACCTCGCGCGTGCGAAAAAACTGCGCGAAGCGCTGCGCGCGTTCCTGCTGGCCAACGCGGGTTTACCGCTCGACCCTGAGGCCGCCGAGACATTCGACGACGCCGTTGGTCCTGCACGCCTGCGGGCCAGGACCGACGAAGACGGTTGGCTTGAGTTGCTCCCGGTCGACGAGGAAGGGCTGGATCATGCCATCGGCTGCTTGGTTTCTTTCGTGTTCGCGGCGCAGCAGGATGGAACGTGGTCCCGCCTCAAGGTCTGCGCAGAATGCCATTGGGCGCTCTACGATCACACCAAGAACTACTCGGCGGCCTGGTGCGGCTCCCAGTGCGGTGCGCGAGTGCGTTCCAGACGGTACCGCCGGCGCCACGGCTCGTCCGCGTAGGGGTTGGCTCTCCTACCAGTCGTAGGCCTCGGGGCGGCGGTTCTTGAGGGCGGGGAATTCCGTCCTGAAGCGGTCTAGGTAGTCGAGGTCCAGGGTGGCGAGCGCGTATCCGTCGCGGTCGGAGCACTGGGAGAGTACGATACCCCACGGGTCGACGATGATGGACCGTCCGTAGGTCCACCGTCCGTCGGCCTTCCGCCCCCACTGGGCCGGCGCGACGACGTAGGCCTGGTTCTCCACGGCCCGCGCCCGCAACAGAAGCTCCCAGTGGTCCTTGCCCGTCTGGAGCGTGAAGGCGGCAGGGACGGCGAGCACCTCGGCGCCGCGCAGCGCGAGCAACCGGTAGAGCTCGGGGAAACGCACGTCGTAGCAGACAGAGAGCCCGACGGTCGCGGCGCCCGCCTTCGCGGTGACAATCTCTGAGCCGGCCGCGATGGTCCGGCTCTCCAGGTATTCGCGATCCGGGGCCTTCACGTCGAAGAGGTGTATCTTGCGGTAAACGGCCGACATCCTGCCGTCCGGTCCGAAGAAAGTGGAGGTATTATGCAGTTTCGTGGATGGGGGATCTCCTTCCAGGATCGAACCCCCGATCAGGTAGACGCCGAGTTCCTGCGCGAGGCCGCCGAGGAACTCCGTCGTCGGCCCTGGTACTGGCTCGGCGTTCTCCCTGTAGACGTCTTCGAGACCGTGGCAGTTCCACAGCTCGGGCAGGGCTATCAGGCCGGCCCCCGAGGATGCCGCCGAACGTATGAGCCTTTCGGCCGTGTCGAGGTTCTCCCCTTTGTTCGGGGTCGAGGACATCTGGATCGCCGCCGCCGTGATCTTACGCCCGTCCATCACACCTTTCCTTTCTGTGCCGGTTGCGCGCTATGTTGATTACGACCTGGTCATTCGTTACCTGATTCGACGCCTGACTCATGTTCGACGAGCAAGCGTAGTAGCGTCTCCTCATCGTCGACTATGTAGTCTAGCGGGACACGCACCATCGGGTTCAGTCTCCCCCCTATGAAGGCCGCGCGGGTGTCGGTGTGGAGTCCGACGAGAAGCTTCTCGCCTTTCTGGAGGTACTTCTGGCAGTAGGCGATGCCGAGCTCCACGCACGCACCCTCGTCGGGGACCCGCCCGTCGAGCACGATCAAGAACACGTCTGAGTCGAGGATCCTGGACCTATCGAGCTCGAACATTGCGCGGCGCCGCTCCTCGGGGGCCATCGTATCGTAAGGCGGCCTATCGCGCTCGACCCCGTCTCGTTGCGGGAGGAAGACCTCGAAGCCGAGGGCTTCGAGCCTGTGCGTAAGTTCGAGGTTGAAGCGCCTTTCGGCCTCCGAGAACAGTGGTCCTGCGAGGTAGACCAGCACGTCTTTACACGCTCCGAGAATCAGACGGGCCGTAGAGTCTCGCCTCCAGGACGTGATGGGCATCAAGTTCCCGCAAGCCAAGGTAGTAGCGGGCCGTCTGCAGTACTGCTTCCAGCGGCGCCAGGCCGACGAGCTCGGTCGACTCTACGGAGGCGCCGAAGTCGGCAGCGGCCGAGCGAACGGCTTCCAGGGCCACGGGGATGGGGGTCAGTTCGAGGTCGGTCAGGTTCATCGAGACCTGGGCCTTGCCGCCCACACCGAAGCCGAGCGCCCTCACGGCCGGAAGGCCGCCGCCGCTCTCCCTGACCCGTCTGGCCACCGTTCGTGCTACCTCTACGTCGTCTGTATCCAGGTACGCGTTGAAAGCAACCAGGAAAGGACGGGCGCCGACGGCGACGGCTCCGACGTGGGGGTCGAGTGTTCCCGGACCGTAATCCGGCTTCCACAGTGGGTCTTCGAGGCGGGATGAGACGCCCTCGTAGCCGCCTCGTCTGACGTCGGGGAGGGATCTGCGGTGCTGTCCCGTCGCGGCAGACCCGTAGAGGAAGACGGGAAACCCCAGGGAACCCAGGCCCTCGCCGGCCCGGTGTGCCAGCCTGACGGCATCGTCCATCGTGGCGCCTTCCAGGGGCACGAAGGGGAGCACGTCGAGCACGCCCATCCTGGGGTGCTCGCCGGACTGGGAAGCGAGATCAAGTTCGGCGGCGCACGCCTCTGCCAGGGCGATGGCGCCCTCGAGCACGGGGTTCTCCTCGCCGGCGAACGTGATGACGCTCCTGTTGTGATCGGGGTCTGAGTGAAGGCCGAGGACGCGGACGCCCGGAACGCTGCTGACCGCCTCCGTGATGCGTGAGATCTTCGTGTCATCCTTCCCCTCGCTGAAGTTGGGGACGGCCTCGAAAAGCGGATCGCGCATGGCTGTTCAGCGCGCTCCGAGCGCGCGATCCAGGTGTACAGCAGCGCTGATGAGCGCCAGGTGCGTAAGAGCCTGGGGGAAGTTGCCGAGGGCCTCGCCCGAGGACCCGAGTTCCTCGGCGTAGAGGCCCAGGTGGTTGGCGTAAGAGAACATCTTCTCCAGGGCGAGGCGCGCTTCTTCGAGACGTCCCGCCTGGGTGAGGCACTCCACGAGCCAGAAAGAGCACAGGCTGAAGCTGCCCTCGTCCCCCTCTAGACCGTCGGGGGCTGCGTCCTCCGGCCGGTAACGCTTCACGAGCGTGTCGTGGGCCAGTTCCTGCTGGATACGGTCGAGGGTGGAGAGCCAACGCGGGTCCGTGGGGCCGACGAACTTGACCAGCGGCATCATGAGCAGCGAGGCGTCGAGCGCGTCGGAGCCGTAATACTGGACGAAGCTCTTCTTCTCGGGGTTCCAGCCTTTCTCCATGACCTCCTCGTAGATCGCGTCACGCTCGGCCATCCAGCGCCCGTCCCCCGAAGGCAGTCCGCGCTGGCGGGCGATCCTGCCCGCCCGCTCCAGGGCCACCCAGCTCAGGAGCTTGGAAGAGACGAACTGGCGCCTGCCACCCCTGACCTCCCAGATACCCTCGTCGGGCTCACGCCAGTTCTCGCTCAGCCAGTCCAGGATCTTCCTCAGGTTCTTCCAGAGGTCGTAGTCGAGGGGGGCACCGTGCTTGTTGTAGAGGTATGCTGCGTCGAGTACGGCCCCGTAGAGGTCGTGCTGGCGCTGCTTGTAGGCGCCGTTGCCTAGCCTTACGGGTGAGGAGTTCATGTACCCGGAGAGATGCGAGAGTTCCATCTCCGTTATGTCCTTGCGGCCATCTATGCCGTAGAGCGGCTGCAGGAGGCCATCTTCGTCCTCGTGGCAACGGTCCCCGAGCCAGCCCATAAAGTGCCTGGCCTCGTCCTCGAAACCGACGTAGATCAAGGCGTAGAGCGTTAGCGCCGCGTCCCTGAGCCAGGTGTAACGGTAATCCCAGTTTCGCTCTCCCCCGATCCGCTCGGGCAAACCCATCGTGGGGGAGGCGACGAGCGCTCCCGTCGGGTCGTAGACCATGAGCTTGAGGACGAGTGCGGAACGGTGCACTATCTCCCGCCAGCGCCCCTGATAAGTGCTGTTCGAAAGCCAGCTTCGCCAGTAGTCCAGGGTGTTCTGCAGCAGCTCCTCGAAGCCGACCTCGGAGAGGATCTCTCCTGGCCCCTCACCCTTATCGAGATGAGCCAGGACGAACGTCGCCTTCTCACCCTCGCCGAGCGCGAAGTGCGCGCCCGCAGCGCCTGCCGCCCCTTTCTCCAACCGCACGTCGGTCGCCAGCCCGAGACAATAGCCACCCGACGCGAAGACGGCCCCCGTCTTCCCGACGGAGACGGTATGGTCGCGGCGGGCGTAGTCGAAGGCTGGCAGGCACTCGAGGCGGAAATCCATCTTTCCCCTGATGACCCGCACGTTACGTACGAGCCTGTGGCGCTCGTCCGAGCGCGTCACGATCGGCATGAAGTCGAGCGTCTCGGCCAGGCCTTCGGGCGAAAAGAAGCGGGTCAGTAGCACGTTGGTGTCGGGCAAGTAGAGTTGGTAGCTGTGGGTATACTCCACAGGTCGTAGCGCGAAATACCCGCCCTTCTCGTCGTCGAGGATGGAGCAGAAAACGCTCGGAGAGTCGAAAGCGGGCAGGCAAAGCCAGTCTATGGTCCCATCGGTACCGACGAGCGCCGCCGTGTAGAGGTTCCCGATGACGCCGTGGTCCTCGATGGGCAGATACCCCACTCCAGCCTCCCTTCTCAGCGTCGACGTCCCTACCCGTATCTTACAGCGTCGCGCATTTCAGCACGCTCGGGCCTCTAAGGCCGAAGCGTGCTGAAATGCCCTAATAGGTGACCACCAGCGCGCCGCCGGCGATGATCAAGAGTACTCCCAGTGCCTTCAGGACGCTGAAATCGGCCCCGGCACCGAAGACCCCGAAGGCGTCGAGGACGAGGCCCACAAGCAGCTGGGTGGCTATAACGAGCGAGAGGGCGCGCGCTACCCCTGCCTGCCCGGCTGCGACGGCGATAGAGCCCAAGATCACCGCCCCGAGGACGCCCGAGGCCGCGGCGTAAACTACTGCGCGGCCCGTAAACTCCGGTTTCGCCACCACGAACGAGATCGAGAGCGCGAACATGCTGGTCGTAAGACCCGAGATCGCGACCAGGACCAGGGGCCCGAGCGTTCGCTGGGCCGCCCCCGTGAGGCTGGTCTGGACGGCCACGCACGCGCCCGCGAGTACGGCGAGGAGAAGGGTATATTTCATTGGCACCCCCTGAGGTTCGTGGTCTCGACGCAGAGCCCCGGTCGGGACGCCCGCAGGATTATACGCGGGTGGAGACTGTTTCTCTGGTTTGTTGGGTGGGTATACATCTGGACGTTCTTTTCTTGATCGTGTTTGGTCAACGTACGGAGGAGTATCGTGGAACAGATGCTAGGCGGAGCGAGGATCACCTTCCTGGGGCACGCGACGTTCAGGTTCGTGACGGCGGGCGGCGAACAGATCATCATAGACCCCTTCCTCACTGAGAACCCCCAGACCCCGGACGACATGAAACAGGTCGGTCATCTGGACACCATCCTCATAACCCACGGCCACTTCGACCACTTCTCGGACGTAGAGCCTCTCGCGGGGCAGACGGGGGCAGCGACGGTCTCCAATTTCGAGATCTTCTCCTACCTGCAGCGGCAGGGGATCGAGAACGCCATGCCGATCCAGAAGGGCGGCACGGTCGAGGTCGGCGGCCTCAAGGTGACCGCGACCAACGCCTTCCACTCTTCAAGCATACAGCTCGACGACGGCAGCTACATCTACGGCGGCGAGCCGATGGGCTACGTCATCGAGTTCGAGAGCGGTTTCAAGCTCTACCACGCGGGCGACACCGCGGTCTTCGGCGACATGCGCCTGATCGGCGAGATCTACAACCCCGACCTCGCGCTGCTGCCCATCGGCAACCAGGTAGTAATGAGCCCGCTCGAGGCGGCCCACGCGGCCAGGCTCCTCGGCGCAGAGCACGTAGTCCCGATGCACTACGGGACTTTCCCGTTCTTGCCAGGCACCCCGGAGGAGTTCCAGGAGCACACCTCCGCCCTCGTCCCCGACCTCAAGGTCCACGTAATGAAACCCGGTGACGATCTGGCGTCTTAGAGCAATTTGTAGGGACGGATCGCGAACCGCCCACATTGGAACCGCTTAGAGCGCTCAGCTTGGTTAGATCGAGCCGGGGCTACATCATTGTCGAGAGCGCGACCAGTACCACGGCGCGGCACACCTCCCCTGTAGCCCCGACTACATCGCCGCCGATCCCACCAAACTTCGCCGCGGAGATCCGTAGGAGACCTAGCGCGACCAGGGGGACGGCCAGGACGGCGAGCGGCGCCAGAAGGGCGCTCATCGCCAAAAGGAATGGCAGCGGCGCAAGCAACGCAACGATGACGGCGGGAGTACGGTGTGGCCCGGAAAGCGCTCGCACAAAGGGTACGGAGGAGGAACGCAAATCTGCGGGCTCACCGAAGACCAACACGAGGAGCATCGCCGACCGGACCGCGACCTCGCCGGCGAACAGGGCGAGCGCGGCACGACCTGGAGAGACGGCGCTCAGCGCGGCGAGTGCGCCCACGGTGGGTGCGTAGACCAGGAAGAGGGCGCCGAGACCGCCGATGCCGACGCGGGCATCTTGGAGCACTTCGCGGCGCCGGTCGGGGCTGCCGTGGACCATCAGGGCGTCGCCGACGTCGAGTACGCCGTCGGCGTGGTGCAGGCCGGCGGCGAGAAGCACGGCCCCCAGCGCGAGCGTGGCGGCTACACCGGGAGGCACGACGGGGGCAGCCAATAGCAGAATGGCCCCGGGCAATCCAGTAACCAGCCCGATCAAGGGCAGCAGATGGATCTCCCGCGCGGCCTCTTCCAGAGTAGCCCCACGAACCGGAAGGACCGTGAAGAAGGAGAGGAGCGCCTTGATCTACTTCAACCTTATGCTCATACCGGCGACGCAGAGGTGGACCTCCTCGGCCGCCTCGGCCGCCCGCTGGTTGACCAGCCCGAGCAGGTCGCGGAACCTTCTACCCGCCTCGCTCTCAGGCACGACCCCGAGTCCGACCTCGTCGCTCACCAGAAAGAGAGGCACGCCGAGTTCTCCTGCACGGGTCAGGAACCGATCGAACTCGGGGAGCGCCGGCTCACCCCTCGCCGAGACCCACAGGGTAAGGGAGTCGAGCAGGATGGCATCCCATTCATCCGCCGCTTCCAGTACTTCGTCCAGGTCACCGATCTCCAGCGTACCCCACCCACGAGGCCTTCGCTCCCTGTGGAGTCTTATGCGCCGCTGCAGGTCCTCGTCCCCGTCCACGATGGCGGTTGCCACGTAGAGGACACGCCCGCCTCCCAGTGAGGATGCCAGCCGCTCGGCGAGAGCGCTCTTCCCGCTGCGGGCGCCGCCCAGGATGAGGGCGCGAACGCCTACAGCTCCTCCCTGATCGCCGCGACGAGCCGCCCATTCTCCTCCGCACTCCTGACCGCGACGCGAAAGAACTCGGGCCCGAGCCCATAGAAAGGCCCACAACCCCGCACGAGCACACCCCGCCTGGCGAGCCGCTCTGGGAATCCATCTGGCCCGCGGACGAGCAGGAAGTTCGCAGCACCGGGGAAGGGTTGTAAGCCGGGGAGGGCATCGAGCGCTCCGAAGAGGTCTTCGCGCAGGCGGACCACCTCGGCCCTCGAGGCTTCGGCGAAGCCCTTATCCTCGGCGGCGGCGATCCCCGCGGCAGCGGCGACCGAGTTCACCGGCCAGGAAGGCTGTAGGGTTTGGACGCGTCCGGCATCGTCGCAGACCAGACAGCCGAGCCTCAGGCCGGGTATCGCGAAGAACTTGGTGAAGGACCGCGCGACCCAGAGCCCCCGGTCGACCATGTCCGTGACGCTGATCTCAGGGACGAAGTCGGCGAAGGCCTCATCGACGACGAGAACGGCTCCGGCCTCCACCACGCGGGCCGCCACCTCGAGTACTGCGCCGCGGTCGAGCAGGTCGCCCGTAGGGTTGTTCGGGTTGCAGAGGAACACCACAGAGACGCCTTCGAGGTCTCTGAGCGGGGTGGAGTCCCACTCGAAATCTTCCTCGCGCCGTGCCACCCTGCGGACCGGCTCCTTGCCCGAGGCCGCTGCCGCCGCCGCGTACTCCGAGAAGGTGGGCTCGAGCACGAGCGCCTTTCCGCCCGTTCCTGCCGCCCTGGCCGCGAGGAACAGCGCCTCCGCGCCGCCGTTGGTCGGCACTACCATCTCGGCACCGATGCCGAGGTAGGCGGCCAGGGCCTCGCGCAACCCGGTGTATTCCAGGTCGGGGTAGCGGGACGAGTCCTCGTAGAGGGCCCGGCGGGCGGCTTCCAGAGCGTCTTTCGGCGCGCCGAGGGGGTTTATGTTCTGGCTGAAGTCGAGTAGCTCCCCGACACGGACGCCGAGGGACCGCGAGACGAGGTCGCCGTGGGCACCGTGGTGACGGCCGCCCGGGTGCTGCGCCCATCCCCTAACCACGAAACACCCTCTCCGCCAGAAACAGCAAGGTTCCGGCCAGCACACAGCAGCGGCGCATCAGGCGCACCGCGCGCCGGATATCTTCGGGCGCGGGCAGGCGTCCATCGCCGAGTATGGGTCCTACCCTCAGCACCCCGCCGTACGTGTTGGCGCCGCCGAGCCTGACACCGAGGGCGCCGGCGAATGCGGCCTCGGCCATCCCGGCGTTGGGGCTGGTGGTTAGCGGTCCGTAGCGTACGGCGGTCAGTAGCGTGCCAAGGGGCCGTCCCGAGGTGGCCGCGGTACAGAGCATCGTAAGTCTCGCCGGCGCCAAGTTGGCGAGATCGTCCACACGGGCAGAGGCCCATCCGAGGTCTTCGTAGGGGGATCGCCTGTAGCCGACCATCGAGTCCAGCGTGTTCACGGCCTTGTATGCCAGCGCGCCCGGCGCACCGAGGAGCGCGCCGTATAACATGGGGGCCACGACACCGTCGCTCGTGTTCTCCGCGACCGACTCCACGGCGGCCCTGCAGATCTCGGACTCCGAAAGATCTTCCGTGTCCCGTCCGACGAAGTGACCCAGCCGCGTTCGCGCTCCTTCGAGCCGTCCTTCGCGCAGCGCGTGTTCGACGTCCCCTGCGGCCCCACCGAGACCGCGCATCGAGAGCGTGGTAGAGAGGAGAGCAGCCCCGATCATCCACCTTGGCTTGCAAGGTACAACGCCCAGGATCTTCCGCGTGGTGACGAACACCAGTGAAGGCACGGTGACGGCTAGCAGGATGCCAGCCAGGCGCCGGGATCTCGCGCCCACTATTCTCAGCGCCCTCTTCTCGAACGCCGAGATCACGAGTCCCATCATCACGGTCGGGTGTAATGCCTCTGGAGGCTCGCCGAACACGGAGTCGAGAAGCAGCGCCGCAGCGACCTGTCCTCCTCTTTGCGGACTCATTCCCTGCGTGGCGCCCCTCGGGGCTTCTCATCGCTCGAGGGAGCAGGACGGCCACGGAGCGCACCGACCACCCCGCCCACCGTTCCGAGGAGGACGGCGCGCAGAACCAGGTTGGCGATCGAACGTCCGAGGTCCCGCAGCGTGGGTGGTTGCAGGGTCGCTTCGACCTCTGCGACTCGCGCCGGCGGTGGGAGGTCATTGATCTTCTCGGGCGAGGCCCCGCGGTCCTTGCGTTCCTGCCGGATCTCCGTACGCACCTCGTTTACGTAGGAGACGATCCTGGGTGCGGCCTCACGGGCGTAGTCGCGGGCGGTCCCTGCGAGCAAGGTCGCCTGCAAAGCGGTCGTCAAGAACAGTGTGATCCCCACCATGACGGCGACCACCGTCGCCGCCAGGGCGCCGTCGCGTACCAGAAGCGACCTGTAGGGCACGCCTGGGTCGAGACGTGTGGGGCGGACCCTGAGGGCCGCCAGTATGGCCAGGAACAGAAACAGAGCAAGGGCCAGCCGCGTCCTGTACTGCGCTATCGCGGCGAGGACCCAACCAGGAGTGGTGGAGGGGTCGACGAAGAGGAAATACAGGTCCGAGGCGAGCGCGACGAGCACACCCGCGAGCCCGTAGAAGTAACCCGTCCTTATCGGTCCCGAAACGCTCTCTGGGTAACCGTACATACAGGGGAGGATACAGCATCGCCAGGGGACCCTCTGTGATCCAGAATCCCACGCCTGTCAGGGCTCGCCTGCGGCCGAACGCCCCTTGAGGAGAAAATACAGACCGGCGAGCACTACCAGGCCCCCTACGATCGTCGGCAGGCCCGGTCTCTCGGAGAGGACGAGCCAGGCCAGGAGCGCGGCGACGACGGGCTCGGCCAGGATGGTGCCCGAGATGATGGAGGCCTGCACGTAGCGCAGGGCCCAGTTGAAGACCGTGTGGCCCATAAGCTGCGGCCCGGCGGTGATCGCCGCCAGCCAGAACCAGGTCTCTCCGGAGTAACCCCAGAGCCGGACTTCGAAGAGGAGGGCGACGGGCAGCAGCGTAGCCGCTGCCGCAGAGTAAACGACGATGGAGTAAGGGAGCACGCCGACGCCCCCCGTGGTGCGGGAGGAGCGACCGATCAGTACGTACACAGCCACCGTCACAGCCCCCACCAAGGCGAGCACGTTCCCCAACACGGCGGCCGATCCTACGGTCCTGTCGAAGGCGATAAGGGCCGTCCCCGCTATGGCGACCACGATTCCAAGGAACGATAGCGGGGTGGTCCGCTCCCCGAAGAGCAGGTACGCCAGGACGGCCACGAAGACGGGCTGGGTGGACACGAGAACCACGCTCGCGGCCACGCTCGTGTAATCGAGGGAGGAGATCCAGAACCCGAAATGGGCCCCGAGCGCCACCCCTGAGGCTATCCCCACGTAGAGCGCACGGCCCCTCGGGAAGCTGTCCTTCCTGACAAACGCCGGCGGCAGGAGCACGACGGCCCCGAGCGCGCACCTCCAGAACGCGATGGCGATGGCAGGGGCGTCGGCCAGCCGGATAAAGATTGCGGACGCCGATACGGCGAGAACCCCCACGGCTACGGCCGGGAGAGCGACCCTACCCCATGCCTTATCCTGTACCAGACCAGAGCCCCGCTTTCCCTGACGAACTGTCCCCTACGGGACCACTTCTTGCGCCACATCGGGCTACTATACACCGGCTCCGCCACGGCGAGCAGCCCGGCCCTGCCGAAGGAGGCGACCGTCCTGACGCAGTGCAAAGGGTCTGTCACCACAAGGACCTCGCCGATGCCCCTGTGGTGCGCGATCTCGGCCACCCTCAAGGCGGATTCCCAGGTGCTCCTGGCGGTATCCTCGCGCAGGATCGCCGCCTCTGGCACACCCATCCCCCGCAGGATGCCCGACATCACGACGGCCTCAGCCGGCTGATGTTCGCCCTCGCCGCCGGTCGGTACGAGGAGATCGGCCAGGCCCCGACCGTACAACTCGCCTGCATACCGGGTCCGGGCCTCCAGCGTAGTGCTCGGCCTCCCTCCTTGAAGTACCTGTGCCCCCAAAACCACGGCGACCCGGGGTCTGGCCGTTATGCCCTCAGGCGCCAAGATCGATGGCAGGCCCAGATACACCCTCAGGAGTTCGGTTAGTTCCCCAAGGACACCTCCCCTAGATGGACCCTTCAACGCCGGGCCTCGCGCCTTGCCAGGTCGAGATCCCCTGGCGAGTTGACGTTCATCAGCAGGAGGTCAGGGTCCCCGAAACGTCCTAACTCGTCCCCTACGTACTCGACCTCGCCGACACCTTCCAGAAACCCGTGCACGGCCCGCGCCCCGCCGTCGAGCGCCGTCCCGAGACGTGGTAGCAGCGTCCTGGCGTAAGCGGCGCAGAGCGGGTGGATTCTGTCCCGGTATCGTGGGACCACAGCGAGAACGCCGCCCCTCGCGAGTCGGCCGAGCAGGTAACCTACCATGCTCTGCGTCAAGAAAGGCATGTCACCAGCCGCGACGAAGGTAAATGGGTAGCGAGCGTAAGCGAGACCGGCCTCCATGCCGGCCAGCGGTCCGAGCCCGCCAGGGCGTTCGCCGGTGATGTATCTGACTCCTTCGAGCCTGACATCGCCGCCTCCGACTACCAGCACTTCCCTGCAGCCGTCTGTAAGCGCGTTCCTGACGCGTTCGATCAGGGGCACCCCGTCGACCTTCAGGGACAGCTTCTCGCGTCCCATCCTGCGGCTGGCGCCGCCGGCCAGGATTATGCCCGAGGCCGGACGGCTCAGGAGACCGTCCGGACGGTCGCTCCCTCTCTCAAGTCGAGGATCTTGCGACGGAGTAACCTGACGCGGCCTATGCTGCCCGGGCTACCCGTGCGGCGGGCGAGGCGTTTTGCGATGGCAAGGTCGACGGCGGTAGTGTGCAGCTTGCGGACCCTGAACCATGTGAGCAGCCTCCCCGTAAAGAGTAGCCCAAGGTAGTAGCCCGTCCTTCGGAAGTAGCTGGGGATCATGGCGTAATCTTGCGAGGTTACCGTCCCGGCCTGGACCTCATCCCTGAGTTCGTCACGGATAGCGCGCCGTTCGATGGCGAGCCACACGATGATGATCACGATGTAAACGAGGATTACGCAGAACAACACCAGGTAGGCCACGGGCCCGAACACCGTGGCCGTAAAGTTGAAAGTCGCGTGCAAAAGGATCGCCCCGGATAGACCGAGGACGGGCAGGATGACCTTGAGAGCCCTGTTGTCCACCAAGGGGATGAGGCCGATGCCGATCCCCGTAAGCGAGGTGAAAGACGCGTGGGCGAAGCCGCCGAAGAGCCTGCGGACGATGTACGTCTCCGGACCGAACTGTAGACCGTAGAGCAGGTCCTCGGCGATGGCGAAGCCGAAACCGACGGCCGACCCGTAGACGATCCCGTCCATCACACCGGCGAACTCGACCAACCCGCTCCGGCGGCGCGCGAGGTAGGCGATAAAGAAGATCAAGAGCAGGGCGGCCCCCTTGGAGCACTCCTCCACCACGGGCGCCTCGACGACCGCGGTGAAGAAGCTTGCGGTCCTCACGTTCGTCACCGAGCTGAGCGTGAGCTGGAAGAGCGTGTTGAAGACCAGCGAGACCGTCGTCGCCACGGCGAATCCCCAGATGAAGACTGGTATCACGTAGCGCAGCGGTTCCCGCTCGTAGAGGTCTATAGCCCGGATGAAGAGGAGGTAGATCACGGCCTGCAGGATGCCGAGCCAGATCAGCGTACCGCTCAGGCCCACGAGGCTGGCTTTCCCGAGTGTGACATGGACCGCAGTATACCCGCTCCTGATAAAATACCCTTATCCTTACCGAGAGGAGTGGATTGGACAGGGATCTCCGAGACCGCGATTCTATACTGGCCGGCCTGCGTCACCTGACCCACGGGGTCTACGTGATGGGAACCCGGCGTGGCCGCCAGTCCAATGCCATGACGGCATCGTGGGTGATGCAGACCTCCGAACGCCCCCCGTGCCTGGCGGTCGCCGTCAGGAGCGACCGTTACACGCACGACATCGTCCTGGAGAGCGAGACCTTCGCCCTCAGCGTCCTGCGCGACGATCAAGTAGACGTCGCGACCCACTTCGCGGACACGAGCGGCGAGTACCACGATAAGCTCCAGGGCATCCCCTACGGCCTCACGCCGGGGGGCTCGCCTTTCCTACTCGACTGCCTGGCCTACCTGGACTGCAAGGTCATCGACAGGGCCCGCGCGGGAGACCACACCGTGGTCGTCGGCGAGGTAACGGCCAGCGACACCCTGGACGAGAGCTACCCCCTGATCTACGACCCCGCCGAGTACGAAGAGGCCCTCAGGTAGACGGACACCAATCGGCGTAAGATCCAACGACTCGGGGTACAATATATTCGAGAGAACGAATTGATAGTCTGGAGGCTTGCTATGGATGCGACCTTACAGAAGACAGGCATAAGACTATATACGGGCGACTACTGCCCGTTCTGCCGTCGGGTGAGAAACGAACTGGAGCGGCTCGGGCTCGACTACGAGTCCGTAGACGCCGACGCAGACATGCGTGAGGAGGTCATCAGGCTCTCGGGACAGCGGGCGATCCCGATCCTCACCATCGGCGACGAGGTCCTCGTCGATTCCTCGCACATAATTCGCGAGCTCCGCAACCGCTACGCCTGAAGGTCGGGGGGGACCTCACCCCCGTCCCGCCTTTCGAGGACGTACTCGGCGTAGAGAGTCAAGGATTCCTCGGGCCCGTACTCGAGGAAAGCCCTGGCTTTACCCACGGGATCGAGGACGAAGTCCCCGATCTCGACGACGGGTCCTTCCCCCCACTCCTCGGGCGGGCGCCACACCCCGGGTGGGCTGACGTTACGGCGGATGATCTCGCCCAGAAAACATCCAAGCCCGGACACGAGCCCGCCGGAGAGGGGCGTACTGTTGTGGGTTTCGTCGCCTTCGAGGGCGGCCATCAGTAGCTCTTCGATGAGCGGCAGGTACCCCGGCTCGTAGTCGAGGTCGACGCCCCAGTGGTTGCTCCCGACCTCCCGGAAGAGGCCCGCGCACACCTCGGGCCGTTCCGGTGTGAGCCGCGCGAGGTCGAGCTGCAGGAGTGCGGCCGGCGAGGTGCCGAAGTAGAACTCGACCTCGGGGGGCACGGGGTAGCCGCTCAGTATCTCCAAGCCCGCGCCGGCGTGCTCCGAGCTCCGCAAAATAGCGGCCTTGTCGAGCGCCTCGCCGGACTTCCGGTCGTCCCACGGCCCGGTCGCGACCTCGACGAAGAAATCCCTGTCGTCCTGGCGCAGGTATATAGGAAGGACCACCCGTCCGAGGGGAGACTCGATCTCTTTGAAGAGCTCGAGGATCGTGCCCCCCCGCTCTTCCAACTCTCCTGCCACCCT
>Ga0081538_10003438_pt1 | contig 14952 bp, 9 predicted proteins | sample TabmetS5T2R1_FD_71022 | JGI IMG/M metagenome (GOLD analysis project Ga0081538, IMG submission 71022) | Tabebuia heterophylla rhizosphere microbial communities from the University of Puerto Rico - S5T2R1 | ecosystem: Host-associated > Plants > Roots > Rhizosphere ... | reverse complement strand
CCCGTGGTCGGCCGAGCGCTGGGGGGACGCCCTGGCCCACCTGGACCGGCGGTCGCCGCGGGTCGAGCACCTGCCGCGGGCGTTCCGGGCGCCCATGGAGGTCCTCGACTTCGCCAACCGCCTGCTGCCCGAGATCGCCCCCGAGGTCCGCCCGGCCCGGTCCGTGCGCAGCGTCCCCGGGTCGCTCCGGATCAGGGCGGTGCCGCCGCCGCGGGCGACGGCGGCCTGGCTGGCCGCGCTGGAGGAGGCCCTGGCCGAGGAGGGGTCGGTCGGGCTGGTCGTGGCCGATCCGGCCACCCCGGCGGCCGCGGCCGGGCTGGCCGGCCACGGCGTCGAGTTCCGCGAGGTCGACCGGTTCGACACCGACACCCGGCTGGCGCTGGTCCCCGCGTCGGCGGTCAAGGGCCTGGAGTTCGACCAGGTCGTGCTCGTGGAGCCGGCCGACATCGCCGACCCGGCCCTGGGCCCGGCCGGTCTGCGCCGCCTCTACACCGCCCTCACCCGCGCCGTGCTCGGCCTGACCATCGTCCACGCCAAGCCGCTTCCCGCCGCCCTCGGCGCCGCCCCGCCGCCGTAGCGCGCGGGCCCCGCCCGGCGCCCGGTCAGCGACCCTCGTACTTGTCGGGCAGCACGACGTTGATCACGAAGGTGACCACGCTGATGACCACGGCGCCCAGCAGGGCCGACCAGAAGCCGTCGACCTCGAAGGCGAGGTCGAACTGGTCGCCGATCCAGGCGGTGAGCAGGAGCATGAGCGCGTTCACGACGAAGGTGAACAGGCCCAGGGTGAGGACGAGCAGCGGCAGCGAGATCAGCCGCGCGATCGGCCGGACGATGGCGTTGACCAGCCCGAAGATGAGGGCCACGGCGAGCAGGGTGAGGGCCCGCTCGCCGGTGGTGCCGGGACCCACCGAGATCCCGTCGATCAGCCAGGCGGCCGCGGCCAGGGCCACCGCCCCGGCCAGGATCCGCACGATGAACCGCATTGGGGCACCTCCAGCCTCGCCGCCCGATCCACGCAGAACGGGGTGACCATACCAAGCTGGGGTCAGGGCGGATGGAAGGCGGCGATCCCGGCCCGCCAGGCGGCGTCCAGGTCGGCGTCGGGCGGGAAGCGGTGGTCGAGCTCGAGCATGACCATGCCGTGGGCGAACGCCCACAGGGCGCGGGCCCGGGCCCGGCTGCCGGCGACCCGGAGGACGGGGGCGGCGGCGCGGTCCTCGAGACCGGGGGGCAGCTGCGCTCGCGGGAGCGGGCCGTCGTGCATCAGGCGGTAGAGATGCGGATGGGCCAGGGCGAAGCCGCGGTAGGCGGCGGTCAGGGCCGTGAGCCGGTCGGATGCGCCGTCCACGGCCGCCTCGAACGCGGCCGCCGACTCCTCCAGGCCGGTGGCGATGATGGCCGCCTCCAGCGCCGCCTTGCCGGGGAGGTGCTTGTACAGCGAGGGCGCCCGGATGCCCAGCCGGTCGGCCAGCCGCCGCATCGTCAGCGCCTCCGGCCCCTCCTCCTCCAGCAGCCGCCTGCCCTCGGCCACCACCTCGCCGGCCCGCGCCGACCGGGCGCCGGCCGGGGTCACGAGGTCCTGGTGTGAGTCGGCTGCTCGGCCCGGGCCTTGAGGGCCTGGTTCATCTGCTGGAAGCCGGCCAGGGTGGACTTGGCGATCAGGGCCAGGATGGGGCGGGCGGCCAGGCCGCGGAACTCCTCCTGCTGGACCATGCGGACCCGGCCCGGCCCGGCGGGCTCGAGGGCGAAGCTGTGCTCGCCGTCGAACAGACCGGGCACCGGCAGCCGCCCGAGCCAGCGGAGCCGGCGGCCGGGCTCGGCCTCCACGACCGCGGGACGGATGGTGGTCGGCCGCCGGCCGGGGAGGCGCATGCGCAGCTCCAGGCGGCCACCGGGGACCGCCTGGCCGGCGGCCTCGACGATGAACGGGTTCCATTGGCGGTAGGCTGCGAAGTCGGTGAGGACCTCCCAGACGCGCTCGGGGGACGCCTCGACCTCGACCTCGGCGCGAAGCTGCTTGCTCATCTCCCGCCCTCCACGATAGCTAACAACGTTAGCCCACTCTAGGCTAACGTTGTTAGCCTGTCAACCGCCGGAACGGCGAGCTGCAGTTCGGCCCAGGCGAAGGCCGCCCCAAGGGGTGAGGCATGCGTCGGTACCTGGGGGACGAGGTCATCGTCTCCACCCTGCCGCGGCGGCTGTCCCGCTGGATGGCCATGGACCTCCCCCACCGGGTCCGGCGGGCCACTTCGGTCCCGGTCACCCACATGTCGGGCCCGGCCGGGCACCAGTTGACCGGGGTCGCGGTGAGGGAGACCTCCTCGCCCGCGGCGACCAGAGCGCAGCCGATGATCGAACTCGGCAAGAGGCGGCCACGACACGTGCAGGTGCGCTCGCTCAGCGGCGCCTGCCGACTGCGCAGAACGACTGCCCGGTCCGCAGCTGGTATTCATACGATACGGTGAGCGGCTCTCCGGGCCGCACCGTCTCGGCCTCATCGAAGATGTAGAGCGGGCTCAGCCAGTGGTTGTCCTTCTTCACGGTGACGGGGCGCGTGGAGAGGAACGGTCGTTGACCGGCCATGAGCTCGAAGAAGACGACCACCCCGTCCAGCCGGCCCCGCGACGTCGCGACCGAGGTCTTCCTGGTCCGAATCCAAGGGCGATCCCACGTCCTGAAATCCATATCGGCGAGCACAACCGGTTCGCTGAGCGGTTTCCAGTTCCGCATCCGGCGGGGATTGACGTAGTCAAATGATCCGTCGACGTGGGTTACTCCGGCCAGCGGACCGAAATCCAATCCGTACCAGGCAGTCCAGGAGTCGACCGCCTCTTGCCGGAACATCCGTCTGCGGATCTCCTCATCGGGGAGCTGCAACGGCTGACCCAGGATCCTCAGCCCACTGGGAAGCAGACGCCCCCCCGGCTTGAGGAACCGGCGGATCGCATCCCTGGTGATGCCGAACACCCGCTCGGCCAGCGGGTCGTTGCCGATGAGCTCGGAGACGACGACGTCCACAGCCCTCGGGAGCCGCACCCGTGTGGACCAGTTCCGTATGAGCGTGATGCGGTCGAGCACACCGTTGGCGCGGAACAACTCCCGGGTCACCTGTGCGATGGGTCCGGCCTCGATCGCATAGACATGGGTCGCCCCGGCACGGGCGGCGGCCATGGCCAGGATCCCAGTCCCGGTCCCGATGTCAGCGACAACATCCCCGGGACGGACGGTCTGGCGGACGAGGTCGAGGAAGCCGGCGGTTCGAGCGCGATCGCTCAGCATCTCGGCGTGGTACCGGATCACGTGATCAGCAAGTCTCAATTCCTCTCCCGTGCGGCCGTGACCGACGCCTCGACGGTGACCTCAGCAGGAATCAACCCTGACAGGTGGCAATCCCGAGCAGGCTAGCCGTCCAGGTCATCTTCGTCCGCCGGGGCGGCACCGCGCCCCCGCGGGGGGAACGGCCCCCCCATGCCCGGGGATCCCCGCCGTCCGGGCGGCGGCATCCCACGCATGGGTCCTGGCCCTTGCCGGTAGGCACGGCGTCCCCCCATCATCCTCCGGCCCATCATCCCCGGACGCCTCATTCCACGGGCTCCTGGTCCGAACCTTGGAGCTTCTGTCGCTTCCGGGTCGCCACCGAAGGTGGCGAGGATCTCCTGAGCGACCTGCACCAACGACTGCCTGAGGCGGCGGAGCTCGGCCAGCTCCTGGCCGAGGTTGTCGGGGTCCTGGCGTCCTGGCTGCTTGGATACAGCTGCCGTCTGCCGCTTCTTGGCCACCGTCCCCTCGCGCTGCCCGCTGGGCTTTGACGATCTGGGTTCCCTCTCGCCGCTAATCTCGCACCTCCGATAAATATGGGGTCCTGGCCGGCCGACATTCGTCAGCGCCGGAGCATTCTTCCCGACATTCTCCCCGGAGCACAAACCGAACTCCTCCGCCAGATTCACCTCCACAGCAGCAGGTCTGCCGGTTGGGCCGGCGGCGCGCAGGTAGCGGATCAGCTCGGGCCCGTAGGCGCCGGTGCCTTCCACCCTAACGCGCCTGATCGTGGTCGTAGTCGACGCACGCTGACGTGGGCAGTTGGCCGGCCGGTCCCGGGCCACCGGGCGTTACGGCAGGCCGAGGCAGGATCGACCAACTCACCATGGACAACGAGATCCCGCGGGCGGCGCTCGAACCACGATCCTGCTACGCGCGCCGGTCATTATCCCTCACAGAAGGGCCGGTGCTTCGAGTCGACAGACAGCGCACGCCGTGGACCACAAACCTCCCAGTGTCAGCGGCCGTCTAGTGCTGCATCTGACGCCGACCTGAGAACACCGCCATCTTCCAAACTGGTCAAATATAGCTGAACTCTCTGGCCAGCTCCTCCACCTCAGGTGAGGACCTTATACCGTATTCTTGCCGTTCGGCCGGCTCCTCAGGACGGCTTGGCTTGGGAGATCCACGGCGAAGGGCTGGTGATCTCTGGAATCCTGGGTTATTACCGAAACGGGCATTCACCGGACCGAAACATGCATAGGAAGATCGCTCTGGATGCTTCATCGCTTCAATGGCTTCCTCATCGGTGCGAACGTCCAGCCATCCCGCGATCATCCGAAGATGGGCATCAGGCTCGCCCAAGAGGTCCTCTCCTCGGACCCTCAGCTTCTGCGCAGAGGGAAGTCCGTCCAGGAAGGTGATGATGTTGATATGCCTGCTGTACCATCGCCGCATCGAGAGATGCGCGCTGTAATCCCCCATATCAAAGGCGAAGCCATCTGTCCTTCGCCTGGACTCGACATGTGATCTCGGATCTCGTAGGAGATGGAGGTACTTGGCGTTCGGAAAGGCGCGCTTCACGCGTTGCATGTATTCACAGCGCATGGTAGTCCGGGGACTCTTGTCGGCCAGTATTCTCGGTCTCACCTCCTCCGCAAGCTCTTCAAAGACGGAAACACAGGTTCTATCCGCCCGAGCGTGGATCCACCTCTGGGCTAGCACAATGGCCCGCGGCGTCTGCTCTCCCTCGATTAGTTGAGCTACCACGCGTAGAAGGCCATGTTGATGATATTTCGACCATGCGACGTCGAGTGACCTCTCCCGCATCGTCTCGGCCACGAAAAGATTCACTTCCGGCAGGTCATACATTTGTGGATGCTGGCCGATCATGGCACATACAACCGAAGTGAACGAATGAGGCGGAGCGAGGATGATGAGAGGATCACCCATGATCGGCCTTTCTGGCAGAGGTGGTCAAAGACGAGGCAGCCTGCTTGAGCTCGCTACCGTCCTCACCTGGATCCCACATCAGCGCATACGACACTTTCGCCCCCGGAAGCCTTGGCTCCAGGATCGATTGATGCCGTGCCGGCGCATCCACGCCGTTCTCGAAGCTGCTCTGGTTACCGGCGTGACTGGGCTCGACGGTAACCAGAGTCACCCCCTCATTCGCGACTGGCGCCCCTCGGACCACGGGCTCCAATTGGACGACGGGTCTCCATCGCCCGACGAATCCCCATCGGACCCCGGGCTCCCATCGGGCTCCGAGCCCTCATCGGACCTCGCACAGCGTATTGTGGTTGGAATTCGACGGTGAAACCGGCAACTGGCTCGAGGTTAACGACAGCGTGGATGAACCACGCTGGGATGTACACCAGATCCCCGGCCTCTTGAGCAAACTCCCAGAGCCGTACCCTTCGGCGCGACCTGAGCTCCGGACAGGCTTGGGCGAACCAGTCTCTGGCCTGAGACCCGCTGCCGTACTCAAGATTGCTTTCCTGCAGCAACTCGTTCGTCTCACGCCGATCATCGCATACATATATTGCCCAGCGCTTCCGCCCCCGAGCCAGCGCATTGATTGCATAGGTGTGGAAGTGGGGAAGAGTTCCAGAGAAGGGAGGCCCCACGAAGAACCGATAGAGGCTGGGACTACCGAGGTTCAGGATGGCGGCCGGCACGTCGAGATCCTCGAGGAGATCAAGCGCTCCCTCGAAATCTCGCTGTGAATGGAAGAGATAGTCTAGATGCTGGTCAGCATCGTCCGAGTTGTCCAAGGACCCCAGGTACTCCTCCAGGCTCACCTGCTTTTCATAAGCGCCGCGAATCGCCGGCCTCGAGTCGAGCGAGACCTGACAATAGTCATTTCCAAAGCGTTGCAATAGCCATTTGTCCGTCCATTTGCTGCTTGCCTGCGTTACGGCGCCTCTGACAATCATCGGTTCCAATTGGTCAAAGGAGCTCTCGTCGAAGTCGTTGGCCTCTAGGACGCGGACGTTGGAGGGAAACTCTTCGAGCGACTTCTCCATAGCCAGATCCTTCTCTCGGGAAGGTGCATCTGATCGGAAGAATTCGTGCTTGCCGTGACCGGGACCATCCAGACGAGTGCTGGTAAGCATAACTCACCCGCCATTGCTGATCAAGGGCTGGAACGATGGTCCCCAGGCGCCCGACAGACCGACGTCCGAACATGGCGCCACAACGAACTCGATCCCGAGCGTGGTCGGCTTGCCACTGGAGTTCTCTTGACCCGTTTCCTGGGCCGCGGGACCCGATGCAGGTCGCCTTGCCTCGCTGCAGATTTCGGCTCGCTCGTTGAGTATCCCCTCAGTTGGTCACGGTGGACCGCGAGCTGCCCACCCCGCAGGAGCCGCCCGAGCGCCTGGCTGGACCAAACCCGCCGCGCCCATCGCGGTAGGGGTCGTTGGCCCTCATCATTCAGCGATCAGCTCAGGCAGCCTCGGCACGGCTGGTGGAGTGCCGGTTGCCGTGCCATGCACGGATGCGATCAACTAGCAATCAATTAACGACTCAGAACCTCAAAGACCGCTTCAGAACGGCTGCCGGCGGCGCTAGGGCCACGACGCGGCGCGGGGGGATGTGAGGTCGGCGCGCATATGCTCCCCAGGAGATGGGCATTGCTTCAGCAACGGCCACTTCCCGGACCAGGCCGCACCCGGCCAGCGCCGGGAGAGAAGGCCAACGTCGCAGCTGCGGAATATAGCCGCAAGTATTGATTACTCCAAACCCAGACCCCATCATGAGGATTGTCACTTGCAAGTACCTCATCGGAGGGGGTGAGCTCGAAGGAATGTGCAGGCTGACGCCGTGAGGACCGCCGTGCATGCCGTCGAGGTGTGATGGTCGGCGGACGGCGGTTGGTCGAGCGGGTGCAGGCCCAGGGCTGGCCGCCTGCCGGGTGGGCGACGCCCAGGGGTGTGGGTGGCCACGTGGTGCGCTGACAGCGCGCGTGGCCCCGAGGGGCTGGTCCACCTGGATGTCAAGAAGCAGGTCGCGATCCCGATGGTGGTGGCCACACGGTGTTGGGGTGAGCGCCTCGGCGCATACGAGGTAAGGAGGGCTTGGCTACGACCCAGCATTGCCTGATGCCCTCACGGCCTGGTTACGCGACCACAACCACCATCGCCCCCGCCAAGACCTCGACGGAAGGAGGCCAATGGAGCTGCTCGGCAACCTTCCCAGCCCTACCTAGGCTGGTGCGGCCAGAGTGCCTCGGGTGACCGCATCGGTGGCAATGCCGCACACGCTCCAGTGGCGTGTCATCAACGAAGGAGGACTCGGTGACGGACTCCCTGGATGATTTCCCCACAACCGCTCCCGTCGTCGAGCTCGACGAGGTGGACTGGTCCACTTTTGATGAGTCGCGCCCAATGGTCATCAGAGGGGCGATGACACGTGCTCTAGAAAAGTGGACCGATGAGTGGCTCCTTCAACGCTTCGGTAGCGGATCACACCGGGTGACGCTCGACTCGAGGCCGGCGATTCGCGGCGTCTATGAGAAGCGGATGAGCCTGGAGGAGTACCTGGGGTCCTTGGAGAGCTCGGACGATGCAGATGAGACTCCGGAGTATCTCTTTCAGACGTGGATGGAGCGGCATTTCGACGCCGCCGCCGATCTCCTCGACGATCTCGACGTGCCGGAGCCGATATTGAGCCTCGGCATTGCCGGCAAGTGGCGGTTCTTCGTCGGCCCTCGAGGGTCTGGGACCCTTCCGCACAATCACCACAACGCGATCAATGCCCTCGCTCGTGGGCGAAAGCGTTGGGCCATCTATCAAGGGACCGATCCTGGGGGTACCAGGCGGTTGTTGGCGGAAAGCTATCGGGACTACGACAGCGGATCGCAGGCCCGGGACTGGTTTGTGAATGACTGCCCGGAACTACGGTCACGCCGGAACGTGCGCCTTTGGGAACTCGCGCAAGAGCCCGGAGACATGGTGTTCATTCCGGGCTTGTACATCCACGCGATCGTCAACCTGGAGCCGGTCGTCGGCTTCGGGGCAGAGCTGTTCCCGTCAGAGGACGATTCCGTGGGTCCGATGCAAAGGCGCAGGGCGATGCGGGGCCGTGGCCCGCTGCCGGGTCGTCGCCAGGTCCGGGGTGCACGTTGGTCCAGAGGGTGAGCCACGACCCGGCAAGCGGGCGCCCTGGGCGGCAAGGATCGGAGCCGCCACGGCGACACAGAGAGGGCGGGCAGCCCAGCGCCCGTCCTCACGCCCGTCCGACGAGCTCGACGCCGAGGATCTAGGCTCCACCGGGTTGGGGCGTGTCCGACGACCCGGGCGTCTCGACAACGGGGTTTCACCGACCCGTCGGAGCCCGCGGTGCTCTCTTGTAGGGCACGCCTCCCAGGCCCAATGAGCAGTGAGCGACCCCGGTTGTTGACCCAGGGTCCTCCCGTCGAGGCCCTTCCCGGGGCGAGGATCACGCCGTCGAGCTGGCGCGGCGGCGTGCGCTGGCGCCACGCCAGCCGACGTGGGCAGCACAGTGCTGCCCGCCATGCGCTCGCCGACCCGGAAGGCAACGAGCCCGCCCCGTCCGCTCGCCGACAGGCAAGGTACAGGCAAGGTGGGGAAAGATGGGCGGGCGTGAGGACGACACTGGGGCGAGCAGTCGCGGGACCGCGACCGGAACGTCCCTTCGCCGGAGCTCTATACCTCCTGGTCTGCCACGCTCAGTTGCTCCAGCAGGGTGGCGAATTCGTCATTGTCGAGATTAGCTTCCGGGAAGGCTTCTGCCTTGAAAGTACCCGGCTCACGTGACTGACCAAGGGTGAGCATGGCCCGCAACGCTGCGACGAACTCGTCGGTCAGCCAATCGATGCTGGCCCGCTCGTACAGGTTCGCACTGTAGGACCAGTGCATCCGCAACCTGCCCTCTTCGATCACGGCGTTGATCTCGATCAGGTAGCGGCGTGACTCTCTTGGACCCTGCAGCGGTCCCACCTTCGGCTGTGCTGCGGCGCGGCCGTGAGCCTTGCGCCGTGCGCTCTCCCGCTGCCCGAGGTAGTTGAAGAACACCTCGGCTCGGGGTTGTTCCCGCAGTTGACGCTTCGCTTCCTCGTCACCCAGATAGCGGAGCAATCCATATCCGATACCCCGGTTGGGGATCGCTCGCAACTGCTCCTGCGCCGCTTGGAGCGCCTCCCCCGGCGGTACATCTGGGGGCAGCTCCAGGAGCGCCGGCGCGATGTTGGCGAACCAGCCGACAGTGCGCGACAGGTTCAGACCAGCCCCAAGGTCCTCGCGGCCGTGTCGCTCGACATCGATCAACACTCGGCGATCCTCTGTCCAATGGAGCAAGGCTTGGCCCAGCGCGGCCACCAACACCTGGTCGATCGATGACTTGGTTGAGCGGACCACATTCTGCAGGCGTCGCGTCTCCCGCTCATCCAGGGACACGGTCACCTCCTGTTCTGAGGCGCGAGAGTTGACTCCCTCGGGGTGGTCCCGCGGCAGGGGCGCCACTTCGCGACGCCGGTCGTCCAACCAATAGCCGCGCTCGTCCGCTGGTATCGCGGAGCGAGCGTGCTCCAGCAGGCGTTCCGCCCATTCCTTGAACGAGCTGGACTTGGCCGGCAGTTGCATTGGCTGGCCACCAACGGCTTGCTGCAGCAGCGACGTCAGGTCTCCTAGCAGGATCGGCCAGGAGATGACGTCGATGGCAAGATGATGGACGATCAGCAACAAGAGGCTTGCTTGTCCTCGGCTTTGAGCCAACTGAGAACGAGGCAAGCGGGACCCGGATTCTTGACCGAGTGTGAACCAAGCCAGGCGCAGCAACGGACCCTGATCCAAGTTCAGGCTGGTCTGCAGCTCTGCTGCCCTTGCCTCGATGACTCCACGCCGCTTGTTCGCGGGAACACTGGAGAGGTCCACGACGGTCAGAGGCACGTCGTCGTCGGCCTCGGGCAAGAACTGCTGCCAGCCTCCGGGCTCCCTGCGGACGAAACGCAGCCGCAGCGCGTCGTGGTGCTCCAGCAGCCTCTTGAGCGCTTCGCGCAGCTGGCCAGTGGATACACCCGGCGGAGCCGGCAGGAAGGTGGCCCAATTGAAGTGGTCCGGATCAATCCGCGCTCCCTCGAAGAACCAATGCTGGATCGGTGTGAGCGGCACTGCTCCCGTCACCTGGCCCTGCTCGGGGACCACGACGTCGGCGTTACCTGCCGCCACAGCCTGCTCGGCGATTGTCTGGAGGCGGTAGGCGTCCTGGGTGGTCAGGTTCAGGCCGGCCTGGTTGGCCCGGGCGATGACTCGGATACTGAGGATGGAGTCGCCGCCCAACTCGAAGAAGTTGTCATGGACCCCTACGCGCTCCAATCTCAAAACGTCCGCCCAGATACCGGCAAGCACCTCTTCAACTGGGTTGCGGGGACCGAGATAGCCGCTGCCCAGGTCGGGACGCTCGTCCTCGCTCTCGGGAGCCGGCAAAGCCTGGCGATCCAGTTTGCCATTGGCGGTTAGCGGTAACGCCTCGAGTAGGACGAAAGCCGATGGCACCATGTACTCCGGCAGCTGCTCTCCGAGGTGATCACGCAGCTCGACGGTCAGATTCCTTTCCAATGCCGCCTGGGCCGGGTTGTTCGCATAGTCCTGCCAAGGCCGCGTGACGGCTCCCTCGACAGGAAAAGCCAGCGTCGCCCCGGCTTGCTGACGTAAGAACAGCACGTCATACCGGCCCTCAGCATCACAGTTCAGCCAGCTCAACTCGACGTCATAGCCCAGCTCTCGCCCGAGCGCTGTCAGCGTCTCCGGTTCTACGCCCTTTTGGGTGCGGACCAACTCCTGGCGTAGTTCGGCCACCGTTTGCAGCTCCGGCCTGCTCTCCAGCAACGACAGCAGGTTGGCCTCAGCCAGGGTGCGGGCGTTTGGCACGCCACGGAGGCCGTAGCCTGAAAGTCCTCGGGCCAGAGTCTCGCGAAGTGCCTGCAGCCCGGCGGCCGGGGTCTCCCACTGCCAGGTTCCCCAGTCGCAGCCCGGCTCGACCCGTTTCTCGCCTTCGACGTGGAGTACCACATCGTAGCGGAACTTGATCAGCTCATTACGCGCGGTGCCCGCCTTAGGCAGCACCTGCACGTGACTCAGACGCGGCCAGCTGCTCAACAACTGGACGAACAATGCCGGATCGAGGGCCAATTCGCGCTCCGACGAGCTACGATGTCGAGCCCGCTGAGCCAGACGGCTGCTCGGTAACGTGGCTGCTGCTCTGCTCAGTTGAACGGAGGCATGGAAGGCCTCCAGGAGCGCCAGATTCCGGACGTCACCGATGAACACCTTGCCGCCGGCCTTTGTCAGCCGCACAGCTCCCTGCAGTACTCGCAACAAATACTCGAAATTTGGAAAGTACTGTACGACAGAGTTGAGCACCACGCAGTCGAACGAGCCATCGGGCAGATCGTGCAGGTCGTCGGCCCGGCGTTGCCACAGGTCGACCTGGCATCCAGTGCCGTCCAGCAGGTGCAGATGGCGACGCGCTTGCTCCAACAACCCGGCTGAGAAATCCACACCAAGGTAGCGCCGACAGTGCGGTGCCAGCCGGAACAGGATCAGCCCAGCTCTCGAGCCAATCTCCAGCACGTCCCGGGGACGCAGTCGAGTGATGCGCTCGACGGTGGAGTCAGCCCAGTGCCGCATTTCCTCGAGGGGGATTGGCTGACCAGTATAGCTACTGACCCAGCCAGTGAAGTTCAGCCTGGGATCTGCGACCACAGCAGCCCCCACCCCGGCTGCCGCCACCTCGCTGGCCTCCTGCCACTCCGTGACCAGGTCGTGGGCAGCCCGGCTCGGCCGCCCAGAATTGCCCGGCGGGGGCACCACGTAGGCGACCAAGCGCTGGTCACCGGATCGCTTCTGGCGGGCCAGCACCGCCGCCTCGCGTACCCCGGCGTGCCGCCGCAGCACCGCAGCGATCTCGTCCGGTTCAATGCGGTGGCCATGCACCTTGACCTGGTCGTCGACCCGTCCCAGAAACTCCAGCTGGCCGTCTGACCGCCAGCGGACTCGATCGCCGGTCCGATACAGTCGGGCACCGGGCTCACCGCTAAACGGATCAGCCAGGAAACGCTCGGCGGTCAGATCAGGACGGTTCAGGTACCCGCGAGCCAGTCCAGACCCTCCCAGATAGAGTTCGCCGGCAACGCCTACGGGCAGCAGCTCCATCCGGGTGTCGAGCACATAGGCCCGGACGTGGGGCAGGGGCCTGCCCAACGGGGGTTTCCTGCTGGGTTCCCACTCCGTGGCGAGCGTGGCCCCGATGGTTGCCTCGGTTGGCCCGTAGCCGTTCAGCAACCGCCTTCCCTGGCTCCAGCGTGCTGCCAGATCCCCGGCCAGCGCTTCCCCACCCACCGTCAGGACGTTGAGGTCAGGCAGCTCCTCGACGGGCAAGGCGGCCAGCACGGTGGTCACCAGGGTCGTCGTCGTGATGCGCTGATCCCGCAGCAGTCGGATCAGGTCGGGGCTGGGCAGCAGCTCCTCACGGCGGGCGAGGCAGAGGGTCGCGCCGGCAAGCAGGGTCCGGAAGATCTCACCCAAGGAAGCGTCGAAGCTCAGGGCGATCGTCGGCAGGACCCGGCTGTCGGAGGTGAGTCCGAACAAGGGCAGCTGGGCGATGATGGTGCGGCTGAGGCTGCGGTGCTCGACCATCACGCCCTTTGGTCGTCCGGTCGAACCAGAGGTATAGATGATGTAGGCTAGCTGCCCGGGCGTCACCTCCTCGGCCGCCAGTCGGTGGTCTGGCTCGTGTTGCAGGTTGGCCTCGGAGTCGTGGAGGCAAAGAACCTCCGCCCGGCAGTCCGGCAGGCTCGGCCGCAACGCCTGCTCAGTCAGAACAACGGCGGGACGAGCGTCGGCCAGCAGCCAGCCCAGCCGCTCTGGGGGCAGACCCGGGTCCAGGGGCACATAGACCCCGCCCGCCTTCAGGATCCCCAACAGGGCAACGATCGCGGCCGGCCCGCGCTCCAGGTGCAGCCCCACCGGCACCTCGGCACGAACGCCCAGGGCGCGCAAGCGGTGGGCCAGCCGGTTGGCGCTGCGGTCCAGGTCACGGTAGCTCAGCCGCCGGCCCTCGAAGGTGACGGCAATGTGGTCGGGGGTGCGGTCGACCTGTTGCTCGAACAGGTGGTGGATGCAGTGTTCTGGCCCGGCCGAGGCGCTGGCGTTGCCTTCCAACAGCAGTTGCTGGCGCTCGTCTGGGGAGAGCATCGAGATCCCCGACAGGTTCTCGTCGGGGTGGTCGGCCACCGCCGCCAGCAGCGTCTCAAAGTGCCGAACCATCCGCTCTGCGGTGGCTGGGTCGAACAAATCGGTATTGAAGTGGAGCGTCCCGGACAGGCCCGACTCTGTCTCCATCACCGACATCGTCAGATCAAAATAGTTCAGTCCTGCGGCCTCGGGGGTGTCGACGGGGGGTGCGCTGGGGCGCCGGGAGGCGGGCTGGGCTGCTGCCTGGGGCGTGTTCTGCAGGACGAAGAGCACCGGGAACAGGGGTTGCACGCCGAGGCCACGCTGGGGCGATAGCTCTTCCACCAGCTTCTCGAAGGGAAGCTCCTGGTGGGCGTAGGCGTCCAGGCAGCCCTGGCGCACCCGCCGAAGCAGCGCGCGGAAGGAAGGGTCGCCGGAGAGGTCGGTGCGCATCGCCAGGGTGTTGACGAAAAGGCCGATCAGGTCCTCCAGCTCGGCCCGGACGCGGTTGGCGATGGGGGTGCCGACCACCACGTCGTCCTGGCCGCCGTAGCGGCCGAGGACGACCTGGAAGATGGCCAGCAGCGTCATGAACAGCGTCGCCTCTTCCTGCTGACTCAGATCGCGCAGCTTGTTGGCGACGTGCCGCTTGATCCGGAACGACTGGCGGGCGCTGGCATACCGTGGAACTGGCGGGCGCGGTCGGTCGGTGGGCAGCTCCAGGTAGGCCGCCCCAGCCAGTCGCTCCTTCCAGTAGCCCAGCTGCTCTTGAAGCACGTCCCCTTGCAGCCACTGCCGCTGCCAGACCGCGAAATCGGCATACTGCAGCGACAGCTCAGGCAGGGGTGAAGGCTGGCCGGCGCGGAACGCCTCGTACAGCGCCTGCAACTCGCGCTGCAGCACCCCCATCGACCAGCCGTCGATGATGATGTGATGCATGCTCACGAGGAGCATGCTGTGTCGCTCCTCCAACCGCACCAGCTTGAAGCGAACCAAGGGCCCGCGGGCCAGGTCGAACGGCTGAGCGGCCTCCGCCCGCCGCAGCTGCTGCAGCTCGGCTTGGCGCTGGCGTGTCGGCAGGCCACGGAGATCCATCACCGAAAGGCGGGCAGGCGACGGCGGGGCCACCAGCTGGATCGGCTCACCTTCACGGGCGGAGAAGGTGGTCCGGAGCGACCCGTGCCGACGCACGAGCTCGGTCAGGCTGCGTTCCAAGGCGCCGAGGTCGAGGACTCCGGGAAGGGGGACGACGGTCATGGTGTTGTACAGCGAGCTACCCGGGGCCAACTGGGACAGGAACCACAGCCGCTGCTGCGCGAACGACTGTGGTGCCGTACGCCGACCATCGCCCTTCCGGACATCGGCATCGCTTGTCGCTGCCGCCAGCAACGGCTCGCCGTGGCTCGGCGGCGAGCCGTGTCGGTTTCCCCCCATCCCCTCCGCCCACCCCGCCCCCCTCCGCCCGTCGAAAAAGGCGGGGGTGGGGCCGGCG
>Ga0081538_10003437_pt1 | contig 14952 bp, 14 predicted proteins | sample TabmetS5T2R1_FD_71022 | JGI IMG/M metagenome (GOLD analysis project Ga0081538, IMG submission 71022) | Tabebuia heterophylla rhizosphere microbial communities from the University of Puerto Rico - S5T2R1 | ecosystem: Host-associated > Plants > Roots > Rhizosphere ... | reverse complement strand
CGTAGCAGCTCCTCCACGACTGCCGTCGCGTGCTCTAGGGGTGTCTTTGGGGGCAGGCAGGGAAAATGCGTCAGAAAATTCATGAGAGTGCAGCCTACGACATCCAGGCTGGGAGGAACATAGCGCAGGAGCACATCAGGTTCGACTTCGACACTGAGAGCCGGCTGTGGCACCGGTATCGAGGCGTAAACGACATCTCCTTGCGCATCGTAATCCAGAGTAAACACCGGTTTCACATTGATGGCCATCGTTGTTGTCCCAGGTAAGCAAGCGTGGTCAAGTACGCTGTGACAACTCTGCCTGTCTGTGCGTTTGTCACCTCTACAACGACCACCGGAAAGCTACCGCGAAAAAAGCCCCGAGGCCTCGGAGAACCCTGATACACTCGTTGGGTAGATATTGTTCTATGGTCACAAATGCGCTGCGGTGCAGTCAGAGTGTCAGCAACATCCTGCTCAGTCACCTCAGGATGGCGTGATTGAATATGGCGCTCCCAGTTCCACGACTCTAGAGTAACTTGCAGCCCGTCAACGGTGTGATACACCACATCCGGCATGCTAGACTCTCAGTAGTCTTCTATCTGCGCAGCACGCTTCGCCCATGGGTTGAAAGTACCGCTATTTTCGGGAACGTGCAAGGTTTTGATGTACAGGGAGCCTTCTTCTATCGCGCCAGAGGCGTCGCCCGTCGCCAGCAGGCCAAATCGTGGGAGCTGCGGGCGGCTAGGAGGTGGGTGGCAGGAGAGGTGTGCATGGCCAACTTCAACAAACGTGTCCCAGAAAACGTCCCGGGCGAGTTCTTCGTCGACTCCACCTGTATTGACTGTGACACCTGCCGGCAACTCGCCCCGGCGACATTTGGTGAGACGAGCGCCTATGCGTTTGTCCACACGCAACCCCAGACGACTGAGGCCACGCGGCAGGCGCTACGCGCCTTACTGGCCTGCCCCACTGGCTCAATCGGTACCGTGCACCACCACAATACCCACGAGGTGCGCACGGATTTTCCCCTCCGCCTCGACGAGGGCGTGTATTACTGCGGCTTCAATTCGCCCAAGTCATATGGTGGCAACAGTTATTTCGTGCAGCATGCCGATGGCAACTGGCTGATCGATGCCCCGAAATTCCTGCCCTATCTCGTGAGACAGTTCGAGGCCATGGGTGGGCTGGCGCGGATTTTTCTCACGCATCGGGATGACGTCGCCGATGCGGCCAAATATGCCCGGCACTTCGCGGCCCAGCGCATCATCCACCGCGCTGAGCTTGCCGCCCAGCCGGATGCCGAAATTGTCCTTGAAGGGACCGAGCCCGTGCCGTTCGGTCCAGACTTTCTGATCATCCCCACGCCTGGGCATACGCGAGGGCACTGCGTGTTGCTGTACCAGCAGCAGTTCCTGTTCACTGGCGATCATCTCTGGTGGGAGCGGGACACCCAGCGGCTCGGCGCGTCACGGGATTATTGCTGGTACTCATGGACCCAACAGGCAGCCTCGATGGCGACATTGCAGCATTTTGCCTTTACCTGGGTCCTGCCAGGACACGGGCAACGCGTCCACTTGCCACGAGAGCACATGTCTCAAGAGTTACGGACCCTGGTGCGTCGGATGCTTTGAAGGCATCCGCCTGGAGATCACCCTAGGGGCGACAAGCTATGCCTGCCCGCCCCGAGAGATAGTCTTACACATTGCCCACCAGCACATGTGGTGTGCCCTCGTCACTGGCCAGTAGCTCGCGTGACTTAACGCTGGCCACACACCAGATCATAGTGTTGCGCCGCCTGGCCGATGATCTCGTCGACGTCTTCAGCCAGGAGATACCGAGCCTGCACCAAGTCTTGGGCTGCCCGTCTGACCTGCTCCAGGTAGTCGGCTTTCGAGGTGTAGCGCTCGGCAATAGAACGCCGGGGGTCACCGGTCGCCTGGCGCGCTTCACGGGTTGCTGGAAACGGGATTGTCGCACCGATCAGGGTACCACCAGACGCCCCACCGGAGGCCAGGGTCTGGCCCGCTCCGCCAATGTCCGGATGACGCAGATTCCAGCCGGTGTGGGTCGCCAAGGGCACGGTTTGGAAGGGCAAGCGAATCCCACAGACTTCATTGCCGTCCTGGTCAACGGCTGGCACCAGACGCGGGTAGGGTTTCCCAGATACTGGCGGCACATGCGTGGCGATGCCAGACTGCGGCCCAAAGTCAAGGCGCTCGAAGCGTCGCAAGGGTTCTGGCAAGTTGACTCCAGGGATGGCACGGAAGGTGGCAGCGAGCTGCTCTGGAGGCACTGCCGTGCCATTGTCGAGGCGGGGATGGCTGCCGGGTGGGGCTGGCTCTCCGTGCGTCACCCAGCGATCCAGGTTGACCAGAGCGGCGCGCAGCAGCGGCCGATAATCGGTCCAGTTAAAGGGGTGCTGGCCGCGGTATCCCTGCCGTGCATCAGTATCCTGCGGCGGGAAGGTGCCCACAGGATGCTGCGTCCCGCCGAAGTGGTAAATGCGGACAGACTCTGGTATCTCCAGGTCGTGGCTGCCAGTGACATCGATGTGCACCAGGGCGCCGTGGCCACCCCAGTACTCCGATGACGTGTAGGTGTGCATGACCTTCGGCATTGTACCTTTCGCTGCCAGGCGGGATAACAACCCACCGGTACGGCTCGTCTCCGGGTCGGTCTGCTCCGCATCACTATAGGGAAACAGGTTGTTTGGACTACGACTGGCCTGGCTGGACGGCTGGGCAAAGCGGTGGTTAAATTCGCCGTGCTTGCCACCGGCGACGTGCGGGATCAGCCCATCGAAGACGGTACGGTCGTGCTCATCCTGGTTCAACCCCAGATACAGGAAGTGGCGCAGAAATCGCCCGCTTTGGGACGTACCGAAGCTGTAGGCATACTGCAGGTCGCCAGCGCAGGGATTGCCCTCCCGAGCGCTACCGTACTTGAGAAAGGACCCCATATCACGCGTGGCGAGCAAACCGCACCCGACAATCGGTGCTCCCGTGGTAGTATAGATCACCTGGTAGACCTTGCCGGGCACGAACCCCGAGGCCATGTACACGTGCGCGGCGTCGGGTACGACACAGCCGTTTTCCAGCCGCGCAAAGGACCACTGCGCGCGGGGAATGACGCGCTCTGGCGCATCTTCGTGGTCCTGCTCCGTGAGCAGTGCGTGCCGGTCTTCCAGGTTGTTCGTCGGGTACGGACGGTGCAAGCGGTCAGCGAGAAACTGCACGCATGCAGAGGTAGTGGGCTGGAAGGTCACCGTGATTTTGCCCGATATCGGCCCCTCAGGTGTGAGGGCTTCGGGAGCCCGCAGGCGCATGAGCCCAGGGGCATCGGGCACGTCGTGTTGCCAGCCACACCAGGCCACCGTATATCCCTGGCGCATCAGGAAGCCATTACCCGGATCAAGGGGTTCAGTGGGGGCCACGTCCTGGGCGCTGTTGAGATTGCGCAACCCAGGACCACGGCCCCGGTTCAGGATGTCGAACAATAAACGGTGATTCCCGCGTTGCGGTTCCACCGGCCTGAGGATCCGCCAATCTGCCGAAAAATGCACCCGACTGCTGACGTCACGTGGGGCCAGCTTCAGGTCGGTGATGAGCTGGTTGGCGGGATGCGTGGGATCAACGGCAAAAGAGACCGTCCCGTCGAGTTGTTCGTAGGGGCCTACCTGTCCAAAGGCTTTTTCTTCAGCAAAGGGCCGTCGGGATGTTATCAACAGTGTGGTGACTGCCATCGTACACCTCCATAGGACCATGACTCCTACCCGTGCACCGTATCGACTGCACCGTTGGCATTATCATACCAGAACTCTCCGGCTCCAGTATCCAACGACGGAGGCATCTTTTCCAGTCTTCCTGCCTCTTCAGTGGTCCTGTTCCCAGGTCTCATCATAGTTCTGTACGGTAATCCTCGTACGTGCTGTTGTGTTGTCTACGCGGGCGGTAATGTGTGCCACGCCCGTAGTCTGCGGCTGGGAAAAGATGGCACGGGCCACTCCATTCCGGGTTACAGTCTGAAGGGGAGCAAGCCCAACACGTTGGGCCCAGAGAGGCTCTAACTCAAAAACCACGGGAACGCCATCCACAGGTTGCCCCTGTCCATTCCGTACACGCACAACGACCGCTGCCCTGGTTGAGTAGCCCCGAGCGGAACTAGGGGCTCCTAGCCAAACTATTGGTGTGGAAATCTCTACGGTAAAGAAGTACCCTGAGGTAGTAGTTGGTCCTACGAACTGCGGAGTGCACGCTGCGCATGTGCCGGCGAGCACGAGACACAACAGGTTTCGTATGGTACGTTGGAGCATAGTTTGCCTGTACTGCATGTGCGTTGTCTCCCTTCTCTACTTATGAGGTCAAATTCTATGGTACCAACACCAGCCGAGTCTAGAGCAGTCCAGGCGGTCGGTGATCGCGCCAGCCGCAACGTCGACCACGGGAGATGCTCTCAAGAGAGCCGTGCGTATGGCACAAGAGCAGTAATATAAAGGAATCCCTTTGAGCCATCATTTTGAGTGATAACAGGTCGCAAGCGACGCGCACCCACGTAAGATCGGGTTTCGACAACAGTTGTAGAGAGAAAGGAACACTCATGCCCTATGCCAACAATCACAGCGTCCGCATCCATTATCAGGTGGAAGGTAATGGGCCACCACTCGTCCTCCAGCATGGCTTTACCAGCAGCTTACAACACTGGTATGCCTATGGGTATGTGGCCGCCTTGCGGCAGAACTACCAGCTCATTTTAATCGATGCCAGGGGGCATGGTCAGAGCGATAAGCTTTACGATCCGCAAGCCTATGCCCTGCAGCACCGGGTCGAGGACGTGCTGGCGGTGCTGGACGCGCTCCAGGTGGACAACGCGCACTACCTGGGCTACTCGATGGGAGGGCGCATCGGTTTTGGCATTGTGAAATATCACCCCGAGCGGTTTCTTTCCTTGATTATCGGCGGCATGCACCCGTATGAGTCGCCCAGCGAGTCGGCCAATGCCCGCATTGCGCTGCTGCAGCAAGGAATGGCGGCGTACGTCGCCGACGCCGAGACGCAGAACGGTCCTATGGCGCCCGACCGCAAGGCGCGGCTCCTGGCCAACGACCCTGCAGCGCTTATCGCTTCCCTGCAAGCGCCACGCGGCCTCACTGGCATAGAGCAGCTCTTGCTGGACATGACGTTGCCCTGCCTCCTGTATGTCGGTGAGGCTGACAGCTTTTACCCCGGAGCCAAAGAGGGCGTCCAGTCTATGCCGAACGCCCGGTTTGTCTCCTTCCCAGGTCTCAATCACTCGCAGACTGCGCAGGCGAGTCACCTGGTCGTGCCGCATGTCACGCAGTTCCTGCACGAGGTGATGCAGGATGGGCACGTGGCCAGAGGAGGTAAGCAATCGTCTCAGAATGGTCAGACCTGATCGAATGATCAGGCCTGATCGCGCAGGCGGAACTCCCGCAAGTCGTCGGCAATGCTCAGCCGGGCTTCGGTGAGTTCTTGAATCTCCTCGGGCGTCCAGCCCGGGGCGTACTCCCGTAACTGAAAACCCTGGGGCGTCACCGCAAACAGCCCCAGGTCAGTCGCTACCAGTTTGACGACGCCCGGTGCTGTGATGGGCAGGGTGCAGCGCTTGAGCAGCCGGGACTTGCCCTCCCGTGTCGCGTGCTCCAGCGCAATGAAGACGCGCTGGGCGCAGGCCGCCAGGTCCATGGCGCCACCAATGCCGCCGCCCTTGCGGGGGGGAATGCGCCAGTTGGCAAAGTCGCCATTTTCTGCCACTTCATAGGCCCCCATCACGGTCACGTCCAGCATGCCTTTGCGAATCAGGGCAAAGGAATCGGCATGATGGACAATCGCCATGCCGGGGACGCCCGTGACGTTCTGCCCACCGGCGTTGACCAGATGCCGATCGACCTCTTCAGGCTTGGCCAGGGGACCATAGCCAATGACGCCATTCTCGGAATGAAACACTAAACTTTTGGTGGGGTCTACGTAATTGGAACATAGGGTTGGCATACCCACGCCCAGATTCACGATCCAGCCGTCCTGAAATTCCATTGCCAGCCGATCACACATGGCTTGCCGTGACAGTCTCGGCTTCTCCGCCATCGTATACTCCTTCGCTTGTTCAAGGAAGAACGCAAAGCTCCCTCTCCCCCGCTGCCTCCCTCTCGTCCCCAAGCCCCTCAGTCCCAGATCCCATCCGGCGGGGGCGGGATACGCACCAGCCGGTCCACGTAGACACCCGACACATGAATGTGATCCGGGTCTAGTTCCCCTGCCGCGACAATGTCATTTTCCACTTCGACAATGGTGATCCGGGCGGCCATCGCCATGATGGGGTTGAAATTGCGCTGCGCCAGGCGGAACTGCAGGTTGCCGAACGTGTCTGCCTTCCAGGCCCGGATGAACGCATAATCAGCGTGCAGCGGGTATTCTAGCACGTACGTCCGACCATTGATCTCCCGATGCTCCTTGCCTTCGGCCAGTTCCGTGCCGACGCTGGCCGGGGTGTAAAAGGCCCCGATGCCAGCAGCGGCAGCGCGAATCCGCTCGGCTAATGTCCCTTGCGGGACCAGTTCCGCATCCACCTCACCGTTATTGTACATGCGCACAAACGGTGTCACCTGGGAGGGGTGGGTGGGGGCGGTAAAGGCACAGATCATTTTTTTCACCTGCCCCGCGGCTACCAGGGTACCCACATCCACTTTCGCATCCACCGTGCCGGCGTTGTTGGAGATGCCGGTCAGGTTTTTGGCGCCCTGACGATGCAGGGCGGCGAGCAGGTTGCGCGATAAGCCGACGCCCCCAAAGCCGGGGGACATGAAGACGGAGCCATCTGGAACGTCCGCCACGGCCTCATCAAAGGTCTGATAGATTTTATTTTTCATTGGCTACGTCTCCTGCAGGGCAAGCGAGCATACCTTACTCCTCATAACTGACTTCTGGCTAGTAACAGGTCTAGTGTGCGGCATGTATGCTACCACAGTTGAGCAGCGTCTGACCATGAGGAACCGCAGGCTCTTTTATAGAGAAAAATTTTTCATCATTTTTAGAAAAACAATGAGTTTTACTTTTCGTTCCCTCCCTCGTAAACTTTTGCTATGACATGCAGCACACCGATGGCGCGGTGCCCTGATGGCCTCCGCCCGTGTGCGGGCTCATGGTATCATACCAGGCAGACAAGAGAGAGGGGCACGAAGATGCGACTCCTAGACCGCACGGCGTTAGTGACGGGAGCTTCCCGGGGGATTGGACGGGCCATGGCCCTGGCGCTGGCCGCAGAGGGAGCAGACGTGGCGGTGAATTACCTGTGCAGTGAGACCCCAGCCAAGCAACTGGTGAAAGACATCGAGGAGATGGGTCGCAAAGCCCTCCTCATCCAGGGCGACGTGGGCAATTATGACGATGCCTGTCACATGGCGCGGGAGATTGCCAACGGCTTTGGGCATCTCGACATCTTAATTAACAATGCCGGTATCACATCGGATCGCAGCTTTTCTAAAATGGACCAGGCCGCCTGGCGCAAAGTGATGACCACCAACCTGGACGGGGTGTTCAACTGCACGAAGGTGTTTATCGACGGCATGATCGCGCAGGGTTGGGGCCGCGTCGTGAACGTCACCTCGGTGATTGGCCAGATCGGCAACTTTGGCCAGGTGAATTATGCCTCGTCCAAAGCCGGCGTGGCCGCCTTCACCAAGTCACTCGCCAAGGAGGTAGCGGCGAAGGGCATCACAGTCAACGCCATTGCCCCGGGTTTCATCGAAACAGAAATGATCAGCACTGTTCCTGAGAAGATTCGTACCAGGTTGCTCGAGCAAATTCCCATGCGGCGCTTTGGGCGGGCCGAGGAAGTGGCACGGGCCTGCGTGTATCTCTGTTCTGCCGACGGCGACTACATTACTGGCACAGAGTTGTCTATCAATGGCGGACTGTACATGTGACGCCCTGCCTGGCGTCACCTGCTCTCACCCCAGAGACCTTTGTATTTCCTGAGCAAGTGTTCTACAGTTCTGCCTCGTTGGGGCTGCGTCCCTGCCACGGCGGGACATCTGTGTGCCCGCGACGCGAGCAGAGACCAGGGGAATCCCCGCGACACAGCAGGAGGTGGTGTATGGCTGATCCCATGACCCAGGCAGACGCTATGACCCGCGCCGTACAGGACGAAGCGCTGAAGCAAGCCCAACGGTGGCAGAACTGGGTGGACTCGTTCGTGCTCAATCCTGCCGACCCACCGATGGGGATGACACCAAAAGACGTGGTCTGGAAGCGGGGCAAAATGCAGCTCTACCGCTATCATGCCCAGACCGCAGCGCTCAATCCCATTCCCTATTTCATCGTGCCCTGGCTTGGCATCAGTCGCCCCTACGTGCTCGACATGCTCCCGGGCCACAGCATGATCGAATTTCTGGTGCAGCATGGGTACGATGTGTACATGCTGGACTGGGGTGTCATTGCCGAAGAAGATAAAAACCTCGGCTGTGCCGAGATCGTCGGGACCATCATCCCCCGTGCTATCGACCGCATCCTGGAAACCTCCAAGGCGTCGCACATTACCCTCAACGGTCTCTGTCTCGGTGGCGTGATTACGGCGAGCTATCTGGGCCTCAACCCTGAGGCGCCGGTGCAGAATGTGGTGTCCATTGTTACTCCGATTGATTTTAACCAGGGCGGGTTATTCAAGACCTGGCTGGGTCGGGATGCCTTTCCAGTTGACCTTATGGTCGAGCGCTTCGGCGGTGTGCCCCCGAGCCTGATGACCACCGGCTTTAAAATGCTCCGCCCCACCAACGATGTTGCGGCTCTCTCGGGCCTCTGGTTTAACATGGATCGTCAGGAGTACATCACGGTTTACAAAGCCATGAATCACTGGGCCAATGATTTCGTCGGTATGCCAGGGCGCTTTTTCCAGGAACTCGTCACGGAACTGTATAATAAAAATAAGCTGATCAAAGGCGAGTTCACCATCCGCGGACGGCGCGTCGACCTGCGCAACATCCGCCAACCGCTGCTGGTGGTGGCTGCCTCGCACGACAACATTGTGCCGCCTCTGGCGGCCAAGGGCTTGATGGACGCGGTGTCCAGCCGGGACAAGGAATACCTCGAAATGCGCGGGGGGCATATCTCCGTGTTCTCCGGACGACAGGCGAACAAGGTCCTGTGGCCCAAACTCGACGAATGGCTCACGCAGCACTCCCTCTAAGTGCTGCGCACGGCTACTGCGTAGGGCTCATTACCCCCGCCAGTTTGGCGGGGGCTGTGTATAGCTAAGCGCACCGCGGGCGCGGTGTATCTGCAAGGAGCGTATGGTATGGCAAACCAGACCCCACCCAGTGGATTGTTCGACTCCTGGAAAGATTTTATCGAGAAGAGTAGTGCCTTCTGGTCGCAGGCGGCTGCAGTACCGCAGCCGCCTGATCCCGCCCAGCTCTGGCGGCAGTTCCTCAGTATGTGGTCCGACTTCTGGAGCAAAGCATTTATGACCCAGACCGCCTCGCCAGACATGTTCCAGACTGCCCAGAAGCTGTGGTCCGAGCAGCTTGAGACACTGGCACAAGGCTTTGCCAATGTTATGGGCACGGACGCCTTTGCGAACATGCAAAGTAAATTTTTCGAGCAGGCGTTGGCATGGCAGGACAGGGCTGCAAAAGCGGCCAATCCGCAAATCGACATGGCCTTGCGGGCGCTGAATTTGCCGTCACGCGAGCAAATCGACCGACTCTTCGAGCGCATCATTGGTATTGAAGAACGCCTTGACGACCTTGAGGATAACACGCGTCAGATCCTGCGTCGTCTGCGGGATAAGAGCAATACGACACCCTTAGATGCCTAAGGCGTGGGTTCTTGCGGTAGCCGTGCGGCGAGCCTTTGTAATTGCTCGCGCAGCACGGCTATTTCCTGGCGCAACTCTGTAAGCTCTTGCGACACTGCGGGAGTCGTCCCCGCCTCAGATGCCCGTTGGGCCGGTGGCATCCAGCCGCAGCCGGCGGCCCACTCACGCAGAATGCGCTCCGCCTCGCGCTGGCTGGTCATAATGCCTTCCAAACTGGTCTTGAGAGAGGCTACGGCAAAGTCTTGCCACGCCTCGCCATACTGGATGAGTTGGTGCAAGAACGCTGTAGGCAGGCTGGGACGACGGCTGCGGGCTTTCTCCAGAATGATCTGGGCCAGGACCATGGCCGTCAAATCTTCACCGGTGCTCGCATCGGTCACCGTGATTTCTCTGCCAGCCCGGATCATCTCTTCCAGTTCCTCCAGGGTGACGTACTGGCTTTTCTGGGGATCGTAGAGCTTCCGATTTGCATACCGCTTGATAACATATGCCACGACTCGCCCCTCCACATTGCTTCAGCCTCATAGATCGCGCTATGATACGCTAACCCTGGTGCCACTGCAGCGCTCGACGGCATCAAGACGATTATACAAGTCTCACACTATGGAGGGTAGCGAGCATGCTCGATCGTTTCAAAGTACCACTAGCAGACCAGGTTCATGTATCGGAAGCGACCCTACGGCAGACAGTCGCCGCCATTTTTGAGAAATGTAATTTGACCCCAGAAGACGCGGCCATCGGGGCAGACGTCCTGGTCACCACAGATCTGCGTGGGGTGGAGAGCCACGGCGTGTCCAACATGCTGCGGTCCTATGTCCAGAGCTATCAGAACGGCAACTACAACCCACGGCCGAACTGGCGTATTGTGCGGGAGTCACCCAGCACCGCCACGATCGACGGCGATGGGGGGCTCGGTGTCATCCTCGGTCCCAAGGCCATGCGCATTGCCATCGACAAGGCCAAGGCGGTCGGTGTGGGCATTGTCACCATGTACAACGGGCGTCACCTGGGAGCGGTGGGACACCACGCTATGCTGGCGGCGCAGGAAGATATGGTGGGAATGTGCATGACGGCCACTCAGCCCAGTGTCGTCCCGACCTTTGGGGCGCAAACGCGTCTCGGCACCAATCCTATCGCGATTGCCGCTCCAGCGAAGCAGCAGCCATCCATCCTGTTTGATGTGGCGACCTCTGCCGTTGCCGGGAACAAGATCGGACTGGCCACCCGCGTCGGGTCGAACCTCTTACCTGGTTGGGTTGCCGACACCGAGGGCAATCCGATCATGGAGGAAACGCCGGTGCGGCCACGCGGCCAGTATTTTCAACTGCCCCTGGGTGCAACACGGGAGCTGGGCTCGCACAAAGGCTATGGCCTGGCTCTCATGGTTGAAACCCTGTGCACGATGCTGTCAGGGACGTTGCCCTTTGGCCTGGAACGCGACACTGGCTATAAGCACTTCTTTGCAGCGTACAATATTGCGGCGTTTACGGACGTCGACACGTTTAAAGAGAATATGGACCAGATGCTCGAATGGCTGCGGGAGACCCAGCCAGCGGCAGGACAGGAGCGGGTACTCTATCCCGGACTCCTGGAATACGAGGAAGAACGCGAGCGGCGGGAGCACGGCATCCCACTCCACAAAGAGGTCATCCAGTGGTTTGAGAAAATCACCAGCGAATTGGGCGTTCCACCGCTGCAAACGCTGTAGTGGAGACTCAAGTTAGCGTTTTGGCCATGTTCCAGTCCCCTCTCCCGTGGGGAGAGGGTTAGGGCGAGAGGCTTTTTCCACGACCTGCGGACCCTTCACCCCTGCTTTGCAGCGGCAGGAGACGGAGCAATCCGTCTCCTGAACGTAATCAATTGCCCCCTGCGTCCGTCTGGGGCGCGGCCTGCGCTTGCTGCAACCACAGCGTATCACGTGCCGAGGGCCGTCGGGCCAGCCGTTTGCGCAGCACACTCTCTGCCTGGGCGTAACGCCCTGCCCGCAGGTAGGCTTGCAGTAAAGTATCTTCAAAGACTTCGCGCTGGGCGTTACTCCCTCCTACCCGGACTACCTCGTCTGTGACCGGTTCGAGGTGTTGCACCGCACTCTCGTAGTCGCCGCGTGCAAACGCCGCGAGTGCCTCGACTAGGGCCGGCACGGCTGCGCCGGCCGGTACCTTGCCTTGCGCCAGGCGCTCTCGGAGTTGGGTTGTCATCTGCGTGAGTGCCTCTATATCACCAGCGGCGGCATAGGCAAGGGCGCAGTGGACATCACCAAAGGTTATGCCAGCCCGTGGGAAGGTACGAGCGGCGAATGCTGCTATCGCCTCACGGGAGCCCGTGGGGCGCGGCAGGCCATAGAGATCGTGCCGCCACAGCAATGCTGCAGCATCGCATAGCGCAATGAGCGGTGCCCCTGGACACACCTCAGGGTTGAGCGTCTGATGGTAAAGCTCGAGCACGTGGTCGGGATGGCCACAGGCGAGCTGGAAGAGCGCCAGGTGCCACGTCAGATGGCTGTAGATCTGTGCCTGACGCGGGAAATCCAGCAGCCAGCCCTCCAGAAACTCTGCCCCTCCACTATGATCACCAGTCTCAAAGAAGACGTGCGCCATGGTATGGGCACTGTGGCCGCTGTGGGGATAGAGTTCCAGAGCCCGCTGCACCAGACGCCGCGCTTTCTCGTGGTACCCTAGTTCATTATGCGCAAACGCATAGGCACTCAGAAACCACCAGTCGTCACCATATGCCTCAGCCACGCTGTCCAACAGCGCAAAATTGGCCTCCAGGCGATCCTGGCCACCGCCAAACCCAATTAAACCAAATGGTCCATCTGCTTGCTTGAGGAGAAACGCATCCCGAGGAAACTCCTGCACGTGCTCGCGGATTAACGCCAGCGCACCCGGACCATCACCATCGACGGCCCTGACCAGCGCCTCAATGTGTTGCCGCTCCCGCCGCGTCACGCCCGCCATAGACTGGAGGGCTTTCGATTTACTCACTTGCGCCTCGGCGATGTTGCCCCGGTACTGGAACTCCCGCGCCAGGGCGATATGGGCCATGGCAAAGCCTGGGTCTGCTGCAATGGCAGCCTCCAGACTGGCCTGCGCACCTACACTGAGCGCCAGGGCACGGTCGATTCCCTCTATGTAATGCTCTGCCACTTCCCGTCCCTGCGCACTCAAGGGCAGTCCGTAGCGATCCTCATAGGTTACGCTCATGCCACATCCCCTTACTACTTGTCCTTGCCGCTGTCTTCCTCAAGCCACCACGGATAGACTGGTTCGTCATCAATAACCACTTTGAGTCCATCATAGGGCCGCAGGCGCTCGACCATCTCCTCAGCAATGGCCTTTTTGGCTTCCGTGTCCACCACGATCTGGGTATCCGGTAGGGCCATATAGATACGTCGCTCTAACATCTCCTCCCACGTCATATCTCTTCCTCTTGTTGGCCACATCGCCACGCTGCAGCATCCCCACAGAGGCCCAGGTCGACGTCGTGGTTGTGCCCGAGCTCGCCGTAATCCAGGTCCACCTGAATGACCTTGGCTTTGGGGTTCAGTCGCTGACCATAGCCCAGACGAAAATCGAACGGCGTGCCCATTCTGTACGGCTGCTCCTCACGGGCGGTTATTCCTCGACACCATGCTTTGCGGATTGAGATTGCCGATACGGCCACTCTCGGTGCCGGCCTTCGGGTCAATCACCGCGTTCACTAAGGTCGGTTTGCCAGCATCCATGGCCGCGTTCACCGCACGGCTCAAGGCCTCGGGCGATGTCACATGGACGCCGACGCCGCCAAACGCTTCCATCATCTTGTCGTAGCGGGCGTCCTTGACGAAGACGGTGGTCGCCACGTCTGCACCGCCCCCAGGATTGACGCCGGTGCCGCGGTAGATACCACCGTTATTGAAGACCACCACGCACACCGGCAGGTTGTAACGGCAGATCGTTTCGATCTCCATGCCCGAAAAACCAAAGGCGCTATCGCCTTCGACGGCCAGCACGGGGTGGCCTGTCTCCACGGCCGCCGCAATGGCCATGCCCATGCCCACACCCATGACCCCCCAGGTCCCGACGTCCAGGCGTTTGCGGGGCTTGTACATATCGATGATGCTCCGGGCGAAATCGAGCGTGTTGGCGCCCTCATTCACGAGGATCGCCTCGGGTCGCTCTTTGATGATCGTCCGCAGCGCCCCAAGCGCCCCATGGTAATCCATGGGCATCTGCGTGTTCTGGAGTCGAGGCGCCATCCGGCTGACGTTGGTTTCCACCTGGGTGCTGATCCTGTCGATCCAGGCGGCCGGTGGTGCGGTCCAGTGCTCACCCATGCCGGCCAGCAAGGCCTGCACGCACGAACCGATATCGCCGACCACCGGGGCCACGATCTGGACATTGCTGTCCATCTCCTTGGGTTCGATATCCACCTGGACAAACTGCTTGGGCTGATCACCCCAGGTCGTGCCCTTCCCATGCGACAGGAGCCAATTGAGGCGGGCACCGATCAGCATGACGACATCGGATTCTTTCAGCACCAGCGAGCGTGCCGCACTCGCCGACTGCGGGTGCGTGTCAGGCAACAGCCCCTTGGCCATGCTCATCGGCAGATAGGGCATGCCGCTCTTCTCCACCAACGCCCGGATGTCGTCATCGGCCTGCGCGTAGGCGGCCCCCTTCCCGAGGATGATCAGCGGGCGCTGGGCTTTTTTGAGCACCTCGAGCGCGCGGGCGATCGCCTCTGGGGCGGGCAGTTGACGCGGCGCCGCATCGATGACCTTGACGAGGGACTGTGCACCCGCCTCGGCATCCATGACCTGAGCCAAGAGCTTCGCCGGGAGGTCAAGATAGACCCCGCCTGGGCGACCAGAAACGGCGGCGCGGATGGCGCGCGCCACGCCAATGCCGATGTCCTCGGCACGCAGGACACGGTAGGCCGCTTTACAGAGCGGCTTCGCAATGGCGAGCTGGTCCATCTCTTCATAGTCGCCCTGCTGCAAATCCACGATCTCACGCTCGGACGAGCCGCTGATCAGGATCATCGGAAAGCAGTTGGTCGTGGCGTGCGCCAGGGCGGTGAGACCGTTGAGAAAACCCGGTGCTGACACGGTAAGGCAAATCCCGGGTTTTTTCGTCAGGAAACCAGCAATGGCCGCGGCGTA
>Ga0081538_10003436_pt1 | contig 14952 bp, 13 predicted proteins | sample TabmetS5T2R1_FD_71022 | JGI IMG/M metagenome (GOLD analysis project Ga0081538, IMG submission 71022) | Tabebuia heterophylla rhizosphere microbial communities from the University of Puerto Rico - S5T2R1 | ecosystem: Host-associated > Plants > Roots > Rhizosphere ... | reverse complement strand
CGGTCGGCGACGAGGAGGAGTCCGAGTTCGGCCAGTTCATCGCCGACGAGCGGGCCGAGTCGCCGTACGAGCGCGCCGCCGAGATCCTCACCAAGGAGGCGCTCCGCGAGGCGCTCGAGAACCTCTCCTACCGCGAGCGCCGTGTGCTCGAGCTGCGCTACGGGCTCGGCGGCGAGCATCCGCGCACGCTCGACGAGGTCGGGCGGACCTTCAACGTCACGCGCGAGCGCATCCGCCAGATCGAGAACCAGTCGCTCAAGAAGCTCCAGTCGCTGGCTGAGGCCCAGAAGCTCCGCGACGTCGCCTGACGCCCGCCGGAGCGTTGGCGCCGATCACCGTAGTCGGGGCGCCCTCGAGTGCCGGGGCCTATGCGCCTGGGCAGGAGGATGGTCCCGGCGCCCTGCGCGCGGCGGGTCTGCTCGACGCGCTCGGCCCTGAGACACGGGACGCCGGGGACGTCGAGCACTTTCGCTGGCGGCCCGATCCGGAGCGCCCGCGAGCCGCGAACCTGGGCGTCGTCGCCGACCGGGCCGGGCAGGTTGCGGAGCGCGTCACGACGGCGTTGCAGGACGACGGGCGCGTACTCGTGCTAGGCGGTGATTGCACAACGGGGGTCGGCACGGTCGCGGGCTTCGCCGGGCGCGACGCGGGGCTGATCTATCTGGATCGCCACGCCGACCTCAACGTGCCGGGCTCCACCATCGACGGCGCGCTCGACTGGATGGGAGTTGCCCACATGCTTGGCGTCGAGGGTGCGGAGCCGGAGCTCGCCGGGATCGTCGGGACGCCGCCGATGCTCGCGCCCGAGCGACTCTCCTTTCTCGGACTGGCGCCGGTCAGCCCCCCGGAGCAGGCGATCATCGAGTCGCTCGGCCTGCCGGTCGTGTCACTCGACCGCGCCGTCGCCGACCCGGCCAGGGCGGCGCGCGACGCGCTTGACGCGCTGGCGGGCTGCGCGGAGATCGTCGTTCACTTCGACGTCGACGTGCTCGACTTCCTGGACGCGCCACTCGCCGAGAACGCCGACCGGGCGCCGGGCCTGCCGCTCAGCGGCGCCGCGACAATTCTCGAGGAGCTCTTCCTCGATCCACGCACCCGCGCCTTGACCGTCACCGAGTTCAATCCGCACCACGGGGACGCCGCGACCACAGCGCGGCTCGTGGAGGCGCTCGCCGGCGCCCTCGGGCGTCCAGACGGCCGGGGCTGACCCTCAAGCGGGGCGCGCCCCTGCCGATGCGAGTTCTATGTTCGACATCGACGCCGCCCTGATGCGGGTGATCGAGGTGGAGGGCTCCGACCTTCATCTCAAGGTCCCCTCGCGCCCCATCATTCGTCGCCACGGAAAGCTCGAGCCGATCGAGGGCTCCGAGCCGCTGCGGCCCGAGGACACCGAGCGCACGCTCTTCCACATGCTCACCGACGAGTCGAAGCTCGAGTCCTTCCGCAACGAGCGCGAGGTCGACTTCTCCTACTCGATCCCGGGCGTCGCGCGCTTCCGCGTCAACGCGTTCGTGCAGCGCGGCTCGGTCTCACTCGTCTCGCGCGCGATCCCCTTCCAGGTCAAGACGGTCGCGGAGCTGCTGCTGCCGCCGGTGATCACGGAGATCGCCGACGAGGAGCGCGGCCTGATCCTGCTCACCGGCACCACCGGCTCGGGCAAGTCGACGACGCTGGCGTCGATGATCGACCACATCAACGAGACCTACGCGAAGCACATCGTCACGATCGAGGACCCGGTCGAGTTCCTGCATCGCGACAAGCATTCGATCATCAACCAGCGCGAGGTCGGCGAGGACACCGTCTCGTTCGCGCGTGCCCTTCGGCGCGTGCTGCGTCAGGACCCGGACGTGATCCTCGTCGGCGAGATGCGCGACGAGGAGACGGTGCGCACGGCCCTGTCCGCGGCCGAGACCGGCCACCTCGTGCTGTCGACGATCCACACAGTCGACGCCACCGAGTCCGTGAACCGCATCATCGACTTCTTCCCGCAGGCCGAGCAGCGTCAGGCGCGCGCGATGCTGGCCGGCACTCTCAAGGCCGTGATCTCGCAGCGGCTCGTACGAACGCCCGACCGCAACGGCCGCGTCGCGACCTGCGAGATCCTGCGCATGACCGGCCGCGTCCGCGACATGATCATGGACCCGAGCGAGACCGGCCGCCTGCCCGAGGTGGTCGCCGAGGGCGCCTACTACGGGATGCAGACCTTCGACCAGGCGCTGCTCTACCACGTGCAGGCGGGTCGCGTCTCGATGGACGACGCCCTCAAGGCCGCGACGCATCCGCACGACTTCAAGCTGCTCGTCTCCTCGGACGGCCAGCGCCACACCTCGGTGGAGTCGGTGTTCGGCGAGGACCTCGAGGAGGGCGCCGACGAGGCGGCCCCCTCGGCGAACGGCGCCGAGCCGGCCGTCAGCGGGAGCGGCGGGCCGCCGCCACCCTCAACCTGAGGCGCACGCGCCCCTCGAAGCTGAGTTCGTCCGAGCGGTGAACCAGCTGCCGCCGCCGTCCCTTGAGGCGCGCGCTGATACCGAGCGGGTTGCGCAGGTCGCGCACGGCGGCGGCGAGCTCGCGGAGGCTGTGCGGCTCACCCGCGCCACCGTCGTCACCGAACTCGATCACGAGGATGTCGAAGAGCGCCGAGATCAGCTCGTCCTCGAGCGAGGGGACGCCGCCGTTGCCGGACACGACCAGCGTGTGCATGCCCGGGCGCAGGTCGCGCGGCAGCCTGACGGGCACCCTCAGCGTGCGGCGCCCGCCGTTGCGGCGCTGGAGCGCGAGTCGCACCCTGATGCGCTCGCCGCGGCGCACGCGGCTCGGGGTCCGGCCGCCGACGATCACGTCGCTCTCGATTCCGGGCCGGGCGCGCACGTTCACCTGCACGCGCTCGATGTGCAGCGGGCTCAGGTCGTAGGAGTCGACCAGCTCGGCCGCCGAGGTGAGGTCGAGCAGGGCGGCGTCGATCCCGAAGTAGGGGTTGCAGTAGCCGATCGGCCGGCGCCGCTCGCGCACGTGGAAGCGGGCGCACACCGACAGCCGCGTGGGCCCGGCCTCGCCGAGCAGGCTGTCGACGGCCTGGGTGAGGCCGAGCGGGGCCACGAACGCCATGCCGGCGCCGAGCCTCAGCGGGCGCTCGTCGGCGAGCTCGGAGTTCAGGGTCACGCGGCGGCCGCCGGCGTCGCGCGCCGTCACCTGCAACGGGATCGAAGCGGGCGGGGCGCCGACGCTTCCGGCTATCGAGGCGAAGCCGTCGCTGGTGATCGCGCCCTGCACGTGTCCGCCCGAGGAGGCGAGCTTGTAGGTGATCGCCCCCTCGGCGATGCCGAGCGGGTTCTCGATGACGCTGAAGACGTACGCGTCGGTGAGGAAGAGCGAGCGCCGGCCGCGGCCGTCCAACGCGTGGCCGAAGGCCCAGAGGCGGTCGCCGTCGCGGTAGGTGACCGTTCCGACGGCGCCGATCGCGAGGTCCCCGGTCGAGATCGACGCGGCCGCGGCTGCGCCCGGCACGAGCGGCGCGGGAGCGAAGCCGCCCTGCGGACCTGGCGGCGCCGCCAGCACGGAACGCCCGGCGCGCCGCGCGGCGCGTTCGAACAGGCTCAGGCCGCGGCCCGACAGGCCAGACACGGTGAGGGGTGCGGCCAGTGGACGGGCGGCGCTCAGGAGCACCGGGTCGCGGCGGGCGGAGATCGGCGGGCGCGGCTGCTCGCGGAGCATCTCCTCGATCGGGGTGGCGAGCACCACGTGGTTGCCGTAGTCGCCGATCGCCTCGGAGATCGCGCCTGCGTTGCGGCCGTTGCAGAGGATCGGCGAACCCGAGAAACCCGGGCCCACGCCGGTCGCGTCGACCGCGGGGCCCGAGACGCGCACGAGGATGCGTGGGCCGCTGATACCGGCCTCGGCCGCGATCACGTCGATGATCTCCACGTCGAACGACGAAATCGCGGTTCCGCGGATCACGGAGAGGCCGGTGCAGGACATCCCCGGACGCACCTCCCCCAGCGGAAGAATCGGGTCGGCAGCCGATGCGGGCGGCGCAGCAACCAGCATGAGAGCGACGATCAGAAGGGACCGGCGAGCCAAGGGGAGCGCAGGGTAGCGTGCATGCCTCAGCTCGAAGCCAACCAGCGAACATCAACAAGGAGGCCAGGTGCAGAGCACACTGGGTGAGTTTCAGGAGACGCAGTCGCAGCAGGCGTTCGCGCTCCAGAACTCGAAGCTGCTGAAGGTAAGTCTCGACCAGGTGACGATCCAGGCGAAGGCCGGCTCGATGGTCGCCTACCAGGGTCAGGTCGCCTTCGAGCACGCCGGCTCGGGCGGCATGAGCAGGATGCTGAAGAAGGCCATGACCGGCGAGGGCACGACGCTGATGAAGATGTCCGGGACCGGCGAGGTGTTCCTTGCGGACACCGCCCAGGAGGTGCACCTGCTCTACCTGGAGAACGACGCCATCACGGTGAACGGCTCGAACCTGCTCGCCTTCGACGCCGGCATCGACTGGGATATCAAGAAGGTCGAGGGCGCGAGCGGCTTCGTGGCGGGCGGGCTCTTCAACACGGCGCTTCAGGGAAGCGGCTGGGTGGCGATCGTCTCCGACGGCCCGCCCGTGCTGCTCAACACGGGCGACGCTCCGACGTTCGCCGACCCGCAGGCGGCGATCACGTGGGCGTCGAGTGTTCAGACCGGCATCAAGACCGACATCAAGATGAAGAACTTCATCGGGCGCGGCTCCGGTGAGTCGATCCAGATGTCGTTCGCGGGGCCCGGTTGGGTGCTCGTCCAGCCGAGCGAGGGGCGCGTGCTCGCCGCCTCTGGCGGCGGCGGGGGTGGCCTGCTCAGCGGCATCTGACGCCCGGTTCCTTTACTTCAGTTCGTGAAGTCTTGCGGTACCATGGCATGTATGGGCGATCCGAGCTGCCCCGTGTGTGCCACCGCCGACATCATCTGCGGCAAGTGGACGATCCTCGTGATCCGCGATCTCGCCGAGGGCCGCAGCCGCTTCTGCGAGCTCGAGCGCTCGCTCGCCGGCATCAGCCCGCGCACGCTGTCGCTGCGGCTGCGCGCGCTCGAGGAGCAGGGCATCGTCGAGCGCCACACCTACCCGGAGGTCCCGCCGCGGGTCGAGTACTCCCTGACCGCGAAGGGCGTGGCGCTCGTACCGCTGATCGAAGACATGCGCCGCTACGGGCGTGAGTGGCTCGGAGTCGAGGACGGTCCCGAGGACGGCTCCTGCTCCACTACGGCCGGGCGGACGGCCGTGGCCGTCGCCTGAGCGGTCTCGCAGGCAGGACACCGGGCGCGTTCATCGAAATCGCGCCTCATGCGCAATCGTGCTCTCCACGACGCGCTGCGGGACTTCGCGCTCGAGGCCGCGGCGCTCCTCAGCGATGACCTCAAGGCGGGTGCCGAGGTCGAGTTCGACGTAGTCGACGAGGGCGACCGCCGCGGCCCCGTCCTCTACCGCTACCAGCCGCGCACCGGCGCCTTCATCGGCGGGCGCTGGGAACGGCTCCGCGAGCTGCCCTCGTGCCACCGCGCCTGCATGGAGCTGGGCGCCGGCGCCGCGAGCTGGCTGCGGGTCAACGGCCTGCGCGGCGAGCAGGCCGAGCCCGCCCTGCAGGCGATGCTCGAACGGCTGTACGAGGACGCCACCAGCTTCGGCTTCCCGGAGGAGCGCTTCGAGCGCGTCTACAAGGAGGTCGAGACGACGCTCTTCCGTGATGCCGTGCGTGACCGCGTCGTCGCGCCGCTTGACGGCGCCTGGATGGAGGCGGACCGGATCGACTTCGGCGCCGGGCTGTCGATGGTCCGCGGCGACCACGCCGATGCGCCGCCCGAGGCGGTCTACCCGGAGGGCGGCGACGGCGCCCCCGCTCTCGTTTGCGCGCTCGACTGCGACATGGCGGCCGACCAGCGCCTGGGCGCGGGCGACGCCGACGCGCGCATGCGCAGTCTCCTGACCGCGCTGCGGCTGTGGCGCCCCGGCTCGGTGAGCCTGGGCGCGCCCGGCTGGCGGCGCACCGACCACGGCCGCTGGTCGGCGGTCCCCGTGGGCGGCACGGGCGCCGGCCGCGGTCCCGGCTGGCAGCTGCCGGCCGGCGAGGAGAAGGCGCTGCGCGAATTCGTGGCCGTGATCGAGGGAGCTCGTCCCGGTGGCACGCTCGCCTGGGCGCTCGCGCGCTTCGAGATGGCGTGCGAGCGCCCGCGCGATTCGGAAGCGCTGTCCGACCTGCTGCTCGCGCTGCGCGGCCTGCTAGACGCCACCAGCGAGGCCGGCGAGGCCAGCCTGGCGCTGCGGGTCGCGGCGCTCTGCGCCGAGGAGGGCAGGCGAGGCGAGGTGCAGGGCCACATCGAGGCTGCCGTCTCGCTCGAGCGCATGCTGATGGGCGGCGGCGGACGCGTGCCGGATGGCTCGCCGGCCGAGGTCGTCGCGCGGCTCGAGGGCTACGTGCGCGCGCTGCTGCGCGACGTCCTGTGCGGCTACCTCGAGCCGGACCTCAAGACGGTCGCCGACGACATCCTGCTCGAGTCGAACGAGGGACCGATCCCCGAGATCCAGGCGCGCGACCTGCGCACGGAGCGCTTCGCGCGCGAGCCTGAGCCGGAGCCGGAGTTCGAGCCGGAGCCAGAACCGGAGCTTGAGTTCGAGCCTGAGCCGGCGCCCGAGTTCGAGGCCGAGCCGGCCGCAATGGCGGCACCGCTGCTGCTCGAGGAAGAGGAGATCGACACCTCCGAGATGGATCGCGTGGCGGTCCCGGAGCCGGAGCAGCCGCACCTGGACGGGGTAACGCCCTCCGACGACTGGGCGTACGACGACCCCGAGGACTACTCGGCGCCGGTTTAGATCTGTACCCAACGACGGGCTGGGGAAGGGGTGTGCCCCCTGGCCTCGGCTTCGCCGGCACCGTCCTGACTTTAGGGGCCTATAGCCCCATAAGTCAGGACAGCGCGCGTCCGGCCCCCCTGTTAGCCGTCGTTCGCGCCGAATAGGTACTGATCCATCCGGCGTAGGCCGTCGAGGTCATGCACGTCGTCGTCGATGTACGGCACCTCGATGATCGGTTTGCGGCCCAGGCGACGCTTCAGGGTCGCGAGGTTGTCGCGGTCGCGGGCTGCCAGCTGACTCTCCTCCTCCCACGTCCGCAGCACCTTGCGCGTGAGCGCCGGTTCGAGCAGCTCGCCGAGCTCTGGTGCCGGGTCACCCGGCGGCGGCGCGGGCCGCACGCGGTTCGCGACCGCGCCTGCGAACGGCAGTCCGGCATCCATCAGGCGGTGGTGGAACCAGCGCGCCTCCTCGATCGCGTCGGCGCGTGGCGAGGTCACGAGCACGAAGGCGGTGCGGCTGTCGGCGAGCAGCTCGTTCACGTGACCGGCCCGCTCGCGGAAGCCGTCCGTCATCGAGCCGAAGCTCGAGAAGAAGGCCGACAGGTCCTCCAGCAGGTCGATTCCGGTGGCGCGCCGGAGCGCCGAGAACACGAGCCCGCTGCCGCGCCCCAGGACCTTCAGGCCGAAGATGCCCGGCGCCGTGAAGAACTGCAGCGAGCGGGAATCGATGAAGTCCGCGAGCCGCTTGGGCGCGTCGATGAAGTCGAGCGCATTGCGCGTGGGCGGCGTGTCCAGCACGAGCAGGTCGTAGCGGCCCTCCTGGTGGAGCTCGTACAGCTTCTCCATCGCCATGTACTCCTGCGAGCCGGCCACGGCGTTCGAGAGCTCCTGGTAGATCCGGTTCGAGAGCACGGCGTCGCGTGTGCGCTCGTCCGGCGCGTGCCATTCGACGATGTCGTCGAAGGTGCGCTTGGGGTCGAGCATCATCGCCCACAGCTCGCCCTCAACGTCGGCCTCGACGAGCCGCTCCTCGTTGCCGAGCTCATCGAGCCCGAGCGAGTTGGCGAGTCGCTTGGCGGGATCGATCGTCAGCACCGCGACCTTCTTGCCGCGCGCCGCCATGCCGAGCGCGATGGCGGCCGAGGCGGTCGTCTTGCCGACACCGCCCGAGCCGCAGCAGATGCAGACCTCCTTGCGCCCGAGCCAGTCCTCGATCACAGCCTGCGCTCCAGCTCGGCCGACAGCTGCTCGAGCTCGTCGCGGCCGAGCTCGGGCTCGAAGATCCGCGGGAGCGTCGACACCGGCGCGCTGACCGCTCGCCGCAGGCGGCGCAGCTGAGCGCGCTCCGCGCGTGCGCGTGCGTGCTCCGAGAGGGCGGCGCGCAGCGCCGCCCGAGCGCTGGGCCCGCCGCGGCCGTCGAGCGAGTCGAGCGCCCGCGCATCCGCCGCACTGAAGCGCGCCGGGTGGAGCGCGTTCACGACGATCGCGTCGACCTTCATCTGAAGCTCGTCGCGCAGGCCGCGCTCGAAGTCGACGGTCTCGTTGACGGGCATCTCCTCCGGGAGTGCCGTCACCAGCACGCCGGTTGCGGCGCTGTCATGCAGAAATGCGTCGATTCGCTCCGCCTGGCGGGCGATCGGCCCCGCCCTCGCGACAGCCGCGAACGTTTGCGGCGCGCGAAGGATCGCAAGTGCGTGTCCCGTGGCGGGCGCGTCGACGATGGCCAGGTCGAAGACGGAGCCGCCGGTGCGTCGCTCGAGCTGGGCGAGGTCCCAGACCTTGCCGATCGTGACGAGCTCGGTCAGCCCCGGCGCGGCGGCCGTGAGGTACTGGAAGACGCGGTTGCCGCCGAGCACGCCCGCGAGCGTCGACGAGCGCAGCTGGTAGCCGAGCCACTCCTCCTTCGCCCGCTCGGGGTCGACGGACACGGCGAACAGGCCGGGCGCGAGCTCGAGCTCCGAGTGGCCGATGTCGCTCGTCCCGAACATGGCGGCGAGCCGCTCCTGCTCGGCCACCTCGCACACCACCGTGCGCTTGCCGGCGCGCGCGGCGACGAGCCCGAGCGCGGCGGCGACGGTCGTCTTGCCGACGCCGCCCTTGCCGGTCACGAGCACGAGTCGCTTGTCCAGTAGCGCAGGCACCGGACGACAAGGGTGAAGGATTCCGTTCAGACCGTGCGAATACGGCTCTCGTAATGACGCCCAAGGCCAAGGTCATCGCCTTCACCAACCAGAAGGGCGGCGTCGCGAAGACGACCACCACCCTCAACCTCGCGGCGGCGTTCGTCGAGCGCGGCCACCGCGTGCTCTGCGTCGACCTGGACCCGCAGGGCAACCTCACGATGAGCCAGGGCATCGACCCCGATTCCCTCGAGGCGTCGATGTACGACGTGCTCGTCCACCAGCTCTCGATCCGTGAGGTGATCCGCAAGCGTGAGGTCGACGTCGCGTGCGCGTCGATCGACCTGGCCGGTGCGGAGATCGCGATGTCCACGATGATCGGCCGCGAGCGCGCCCTGAAGAAGGCGCTGGCGCCGGTCCTCGAGGACTACGACTTCATCTTCATCGACACGCCCCCCAGCCTCGGGCTGCTCACGATCAACGCGCTGACGGCCTCTGACAAGGTGATCGTCCCCGTGCAATGCGAGTATCTGTCCATGCGCGGGCTGATCCAGCTCCAGAACACGCTGTCGATGGTGCGCGAGGAGCTCAACCCGGACATCGAGATCGAGGGCATCCTGCCCACGCTCGTCGACAACCGCACCGTCCACGCGAAGGAGGCGGTCGAGATCCTTGAGGAGAACTTCGGGGACCGGGTATTCGCATCACGAATCAACAAGACCGTGCGGTTCGCAGAGGCGCCGGTCAAGGGCATGTCGGTGCTGAAGTACGACCCGGACGGGAAGGCGGCGTACGCCTACCGCCAGCTAGCGGAGGAGGTCCTTGCGAATGGCAAGCGGTAACAGGGCGAGCATGCGCGAAGGTCCGCTGGCGCAGCTCTTCCGCAAGACGGAGGACGACGCCCCGCAGGGTGCCGAGAACCGCAAGCACGAGCAGGAGCCGAAGGCCGGCCATCCGCTGCCCAAGGACGGGCCCGCCCCGCAGACGACGCGCCACGTGCCGGAGCCGCAGGGTCAGGAAGAGCCTCATCTCAAGGAGGAGCTTCCGCCGCAGCGCAGCCAGGCGGAGCGCATGACCGAGGCCGCCCGGCGCGCCGAGGAGCGCGAGGCACGCCGCCAAGAGCGCGAGCAGCGCTGGAGCCGCTACGAGGGCGTGCCGAGTCCGGAGGACCGCCTGCGCTCGGTGTTCTCCTCCGACATCCCGGAGAACATCCTCGAGCACGCGCCCGAGCAGCGCGAGCCCGCTGGGGCCGAAATCGAGCCAGAGCCGATGATCAGCCCCATGCGCGGGGGCGTCACGGAGCCGGTGCTGCGCGTCGTGGGCGTCGGCGGCGCCGGCGTCAACGCCGTCAACCGCATGATCGAGGCCGAGGTCGAGGGCGTCGAGTTCATCGCGATCAACACCGACATGCAGTCGCTCGAGGGCTCCGCCGCGCACACGCGCGTGCACATCGGCAGCGACCTCACCCGCGGCCTAGGCTCCGGCTCGGACCCCGAGCTCGGCCAGGCGGCGGCGCTCGAGTCCTACGACGAGCTCAAGGGCTACCTCAAGGGCTCCGACATGGTCTTCATCACGGCCGGGTCGGGCGGCGGCACCGGTACCGGCGCGGCGCCGATCGTGGCGCGCATCTCGCGCGAGATCGGTGCGCTGACCGTCGGCATCGTGACGAAGCCGTTTTCGTTCGAGGGTGCGCGCCGCGGCGCTCAGGCCGACCAGGGCGTCGAGGAGCTCGCGCGCGAGGTCGACACGCTGATCGTGATCCCGAACTCGCGGCTCCTGTCAGTGCTCGACAAGTCGACCTCGATGGTCGAGGCCTTCCGCGTGGCCGACGACGTGCTGCGCCAGGGCGTGCAGGGCATCTCCGACCTGATCACACTGCCGGGGCTCATCAACCTCGACTTCGCCGACGTTCGCACGATCATGGCGGGAGCAGGGCAGGCCCTTCTCGGCATCGGCATGGGAAGCGGCGACCGGCGGGCGATGGACGCCGTCGAGCATGCGATCGAGTCGCCGCTGCTCGAGACATCGCTCGAGGGAGCCCGTTCGATACTGCTGTCGGTGACCGGCGGCCGCGACCTCTCACTGTGGGAGGTCAACGAAGCGGCCAAGGCGGTCGCCGAGGCCGCCCACCCCGAGGCGAACATCATCTTCGGCGCCATGGTCGACGAGAAGGTCGAGGACCAGGTGTGGGTGACCGTCGTCGCGACCGGCTACGGCGACCGCCCGCTGCCGCGCGCGCCGCGGCGCGACCACACGATCCCGGCCGATGCCGAGCCGCGCGTGCGCCGCACCCGCGACCGCCAGGGCGCCGGCACGCTCAGCGACATCGACGTACCGGAGTTCATACCCCGAGGCTGAGGGCGAGCCCCGGTAGGCTCGCCCGAAGATGAGAGGGGTCGTTGCCGCCGGCCATCCGCTGACGGCGAAAACGGGTGCCGATGTCCTCCGCGCCGGAGGCAATGCCGTCGACGCGGCGGTCGCCTGTGTGCTGATGTCGTTCGTCGCGGAGTCGCCGCTCACCGGCCCGGGCGCCGGCGGCTTCATGCTCGTGCACGTTCCCGAGGGCGGCTCGCACCTACTCGACTTCTTCGTCGCCGCGCCCGGGAAGGGCGTCCACGAGCGCGAGCCGGCCGCGCTGCTGCCGATCGACGTCCGCTTCTCCGAGGACGCGATCCAGCGCTTCAACGTCGGCCCCTCCTCGTGTGGGGCCTACGGCACGACGGCGGGACTCGCCGAGGCGCTCGAGCGCTTCGGCACGGCGCGGCTGGCCGAGCTCACCGCCGCGCCAGCGCGCGCCGCCCGCGACGGGGTCGAGGTCGTGCCGATGCAGGCGTTCCTGTTCACCGTGCTGGAGCCGATCCTGCGCTCGACGCCCGAGTGCGCGTCGCTCTACGCGCCCGGCGGAGACCTGCTCCGGGAGGGAGAGATAATCCGCCTGCCCGAGCTCGGTGACCTGCTCGAGCGGCTCGGGGCCGAGGGCCCGGACTTCCTGTACAGCGGCGACGTCGCCGCGGCGTCGAGCGACTGGGTGCTCGAGCGCGGTGGCTTGTTGACGCGCGACGACCTCGCCTCCTACGAGGTGATCGAGCGACCGCCCGCGCGCGTCGCCTACCGCGGGCGCGAGGTGCTTACGAACCCGCCGCCATCCTCGGGCGGCATCCTGATCGCGGACGCGCTCGGAATCCTCGAGCGCCTCGAGCGGCCGTCCGACGCGGACGTGATCGCGGAGGTGATCGCGTCCACCAATCGCGCCCGCGACGAGGAGTTCCTCGAGGGCCTGGCGACCGAGGGCTACCTCGAGCAGTTTCTCGCGAAGGAGGCGCTCGACTCGGTGGCGATCGAGGTGCGCTCCCGCCTGGGGAACACGACCCACATCTCGGTGATGGACGCGGAGGGTGCCTGCGCCTCGGTGACCTGTTCGAACGGGTCCTGCTCGGGCGTGGTCGTGCCCGGCACCGGCGTCCATCTCAACAACATGCTGGGCGAGCAGGACCTCAACCCGCTCGGCTTTCACCGCCACACGCCAGGCGCCCGCGTGCCGAGCATGATGGCCCCGACCGTCGTGCTGTCCGCGGACGACCGGCCCGAGATGGCCCTCGGCAGCGCCGGCTCGAACCGGATCCGCTCGGCGATCCTGCAGACGATCATCGGAGTGATCGACCACGGCCTGCCGGCCCAGGAGGCGGTGTCGAGCCCGCGCCTGCACGTCGAGGGCCGCGAGATCGATGCCGAGCCGGGAGTCGCCACCGAGTCGCTCGACCGCCTCGAGGCGGGCGGCTGGCGCGTGCGCCGCTGGAGCGAGCAGAATCTCTTCTTCGGCGGCGTTCAGGCGGTGGCACGCAACCCCGAGACGGGTGCCTTGACTGGCGGCGGCGATCCGCGCCGCGGCGGGGCTACCGAGACAGTCTGACCCGCGTGGTGAAATTCGCCGCGGGCGAGTCGAAGGAGGCCTGATGAACGAGGATCATCCTGTTCGGTTCTCGGTGGAGTATCCGGAGCGGCCCTTGAACCGCTTGACCACCGCCCTCCGGATCTTCACGATCATTCCGATAGGGATCGTGCTGGCGAGCATCGGCGGGTACTCGGGGCAGGGCGGCGATTACGACGCCGGCGGCGACGCCCCGACGATCGTCATCGGAGGTATCGGCCTGCTGTTCGTCCCGCCGCTGCTGATGATCCTGTTCCGGGAGAAGTACCCACGCTGGTGGTACGACTGGAACCTGGAGCTGCTTCGGTTCACCAACCGTGTCGGCACCTACCTCGCTCTGATGAGTGACCGCTACCCGTCGACCGACGAGCACCAGTGGGTGCGGCTCGACTTCCCCTACCCGGATGCCAAGCGCGATCTCAACCGCTGGCTGCCGCTCGTCAAGTGGCTGCTCGCGATCCCGCACTACATCGTGCTCGCGATCCTCTACCTGGTCCTGATCCTGCTGGTGATCGGCGCCTGGTTCGCGATCCTCTTCACCGGGCGCTACCCCCGCGGCATATTCGACTTCGTGGAAGGAGTGATCCGCTGGCACAACAGAGTCGTCGGGTACGCCTTGATCCTGGTCACGGACCGCTACCCGCCCTTCTCGTTCAGCCAGTCGGAGATTCCGCCGCCGCCGGCGGCGGCGCCGGAGCGGCCGGTGGCCTGACGGCCGTGAGGGCGCTCGAGGGCGTTCGGTTGGGGCTCGATCGTGTCCGCGCCGCGGCGGGCGAGATCGATCCGGTGTTCCTCGACACGCCGGCGCTGCCGTGCGCGCCACTCGGCCAGGTGCTCGGATGCTCGCTGACGCTGAAGGTCGAAACGCTCAATCCAGTTCGGAGCTTTAAAGGACGCGGCACAGAAACGGTGGCCGCCGTGGCACGGGAGCGAGGCGCGTCGCGCGTCGTCTGCGCTAGCGCCGGGAATCTCGGACAAGCGCTGGCCTACAGCGGCTCACGGCGAGGCCTGGACGTGACCGTCGTGGCGGGGAGAAGCGCCAACCCAATCAAGCTGCGCCAGATCGCCGCATTCGGCGCCGCCGTGCGGCTCGAAGGCGAGGACATCGAAGACGCCCGCGTGTTCGCGCGGGAGCTCGCGGAGGCGGACGGCGCCTATCTTGTCGAGGACAGCTTGGACCTGGCGACCTGCGAGGGCGCGGCCACGATGGGCGTCGAGCTCATCCGCGACGATCCGAGGCTCGACGTCGTGCTCGTGGCAGTCGGCGGCGGAGCGATGGCCAGCGGCATCGGCTACGTCATGCGCGCGCTCGCCGGGCACGTGGAGGTGATCGGAATCCAGCCGCTCGGGGCGCCCGCGATGGCGCTGTCGTGGCGTCAGGGAACGGTTGTCGAAACCGACCGGATCGACACGATCGCCGACGGCGTGGCCGGCCGTTGCCCGATCCCAGAGGTGCTGGATGACCTGCTCGTCGTGCTCGACGACGTGGTGCTCGTTAGCGAGGACTCGATCAAAGCGGGGATGGGCGCGCTCTGTGAGCACGCGGGGCTCGTCGTCGAGCCATCCGCAGCACTTGGGATCGCCGCGGTCCTCGAGGATCCCCAGCGATTCGCGGGGCGGCGCGTCACCACGATTCTGTGCGGAAGCAACGTGGCAGCGGCCGACTTCGCTCGATGGGTCCTGGGTTAGCGGTTCTTGTGGCCGGCCCTGCACGCGTTGGTGAGGATCGCCGGATCCTGTGACGGCCCGCTCTGACTGTCCCTGCCGAACTCGCCCGTGATGGCGCCTGTCGCTGGGTTCTGCTGAACGTTGAAGTTGGCGAATAGAGCGACGTGAGTCCGACCTACCGTGCGCCCGCCAAGGAATCCCTCAGTGCCACCATCGGGCTCCAGCACCCCGACGACGCGACCGTGGAACTTGGGCTGGCCGCTGCCGGGCTCGCTGACAGTCACCTTGCCGGTCGTGCGACCCCAGCCGGTCTGTGTGTTCACCACCGATCGAACCTTTGCCTCGAGGTCGCCGGTGAGCCGCGGGTCGCTGCTCGTCTGGCTGCCCTCGAACTTCACGCGGAACTCTGTGTGGCTC
>Ga0081538_10003435_pt1 | contig 14961 bp, 12 predicted proteins | sample TabmetS5T2R1_FD_71022 | JGI IMG/M metagenome (GOLD analysis project Ga0081538, IMG submission 71022) | Tabebuia heterophylla rhizosphere microbial communities from the University of Puerto Rico - S5T2R1 | ecosystem: Host-associated > Plants > Roots > Rhizosphere ... | reverse complement strand
CGTGTACCGCCGTAAGAGCGCGAGCGACTCGCTTCGCGCCGGCTCGGGGAGGAACTGCGCGCGCAGGTAGGTGGTCCCAATCGCGTTGGCATCGTCGACCACGGCCGCCCGCCGAGACTCGTACCGGCCGACCGCGAGAGGCCGAACGCAAGGATCAGCCCGACGACTCCGAGGAGCAGCCTGGAGCACGCCGAACGGCTCGCGAAGCGTCTCGGAGCTCTTGCGCAGATACCGGCCGAGCAGCACGCCGGCGGCGGTGAACGCGCCCACTACAGCCAGGATCACGAGCGCGAGCGCCCAGCTGCTGAGGCTGAAGAACATCGGCGGTCATGTTGCCGCGGCCGTCGGCCGCCGGTGAAAAGGCGCGCCGAGTCCTTAGGGCGTATGGCGGAAAATACGCCGTTCGGTCAATAGCCGTCAGCGGCCGACGGCGGTAGCTTCGCGTCCATGCAGGAGGCACTCACGAGGATCCCGCCGAGCATCACTGAGCGACAACTCGAGGTGATCGAGCTGATCGCGGCAGGGTGCTCGAACGAGGAGGTCGGTCAGCGACTGGGCATCTCGCCGCGAACTGCAAAGGCGCACTGCGACGTGCTGCGCCAGAAGCTTGGCGTCGCCCGGAGGCGACAGATCCCGGTCGCTTACCGGCTGCTCACGGGCCAGGACCCGCTTTCGCGAAGCCTCGGGCCGGTTTCCCTCGGCCCGGGGGACTGACGGCACCGCGCCTGCGACCGCGGCGCAGGCGCGGACCCCACTTCCGCAACGGGTCAAGACGGCCGAAAGCGGTTAGCCTCCTGCCGGCGGCATGGCAGCAGAGGCTGTTGCAACACGGAGGCGGATCATCCCGCGCCCGCGCCTCACGAGGCTCCTCGACGAGAGCCCTGCGCGGATAAAGCTCCTCGTCGCACCTGCCGGCTATGGGAAGACGACCCTCGCACACCAGTGGCTTCACGAATCTCACCGCCAGTCGCTCTGGTACAGCGGTGGTTCAGCGTCGGCTGACGTGGCGGCCCTGGCGGCGGCGATCGCGTCGCTTATCGCTGAAGCGGTTCCTCACGCCGGCGAACGTATGCGTGAGCGCGTTAGAGCGGCAAACCATCCAGAAGAAGACGTCGAAATTCTTGCTGAACTCCTCGCCGAAGACGTCCAGTCCTGGCGTCGAGACGCATGGCTGGTCCTCGACGACTACCACTTCGCGATGGAGTCATCGGCTTCGGAGCGCTTCGTCGAGCTCCTTCTCCAGTCAGCTCCGGTGCAAGTCGTAATAGCGAGCCGCCGCCGACCAGCATGGGCGACGGCACGACGTCTCATCTACGGAGAAATCCAGGAGATTGATCGACGTTCACTCGCAATGGAGCATGACGAGGCGACTGCGCTACTCGGGCGTGTCGATGAATCTGGCACGGAGCTCATCGAGAGATCCGGTGGGTGGCCAGCAGTACTGAGCCTTGCCGCACTGACCGCCGGGTCAGATCTTCCCGCGACGCAGATACCTGAAGCCCTCTACCGTTATTTCGCCGAGGAGGTCTTCCACGCGGCCGACGCCGAGACGCGTCTCGATCTCATACGCCTTGCCTTGGCCCAAGTGGTCGACGCCGATCTGGCCCGAGCACTGTTGGGTGATCGCGGCGCGCTCACGCTCCGTGAGGGTCTCCGAGTGGGTCTATTCGTACCCGACCGAGAAGAGACGTACTCGGTTCATCCTCTTCTCGGCGATTTCCTTGAGATGCAGCTGCGCTCGTATCCCGAGGGCGCCGTTGAAGCTGTCCGCACCGACGTTGTAGAAGGCCTGCTTTGGCAGGGCCGATGGGACGACGCATTCGACCTTGCCGACCGATACGGTGACTTGGCCCTAGCCGAAAGGGTCCTTGAGGAGTCCCTGGATCGACTCATCCAAGAGGGGCGGATTGCAACTGTCAGTCGTTGGCTGGAACGACGGACGACTTCATACAGCAACTCGCCGATCTTCGACCTTGCGGAGGCCGAGGTGGCATTCCGGCTCGGCCAGCACTCAAAGACCGAAGCGCTGGCTCGCCAAGCCGCGGTACATCTACCGGAGAACCACGCAATGCGGTCGCGCGCCTTCGCGCGTGCCGGGCGTAGCGCCCTCATTGCAAGCCGTGTCCATGAAAGCCTTGAGTATTTCCGTCTTGCTCGCGATCATGCGCAGACCCCGGCGGATGCCCGCGAGTCGCTAGTCGGGCTGTACTCGGCTTCCTCGGAACTAGGGCTCGATGAATCAGCGGACTTCTTGCGACAGCTTTCCGCGCTACGTGATGACTCCCCAGAGGCCGCAATGCGTGTAGGCGTTGCTCGTCTCGTCGAGGCTACGCGGGACGGCTCGTTGGCCAAGGTTGTAGCGGAAGAGAGGCAGACTCGGTACCTGGTGCAGAGAACCTCGGATCCGCTTGGAGCGACTTCGTTCCTACACATGCTGGCAAACGGTCTGAACCTCCTGGGTCAATACGACGAGGCACTCGTTGTTCTCGACGATCTTTTCGCGCTTGCAGACCGATACCGGCTCGATATGCCGTTACCGCACGCGCTTCTGAACAAGGCCCTCGCCCTCCACGGCCGGCGCGAATTCAAGGCAGCAGATACTGCACTCGACGCAGTTCTGTCGTTTGTTCCTGGAAGCGGTGATCCGTACCTTGAGTTCAACGCGGCAGCGATCAGAGCGCGCATCCGGATCAGCGAAAGGCTGTTCGAGGACGCGCTTCTCGCAGTCCAGCGTCCGGCCGAGGACATATCTAGCCCAGCATTTCGCGCCGAGTACATGGCCACGCAGGCTCTCGTTGAGGCGTGCTTGGGAAATCGTCACAGGTCGGATCAGTTGGTGGTCGAAGCAAAGGCAGCCTTCAGTCGTTCAGTCGAGGCATCGGTGTTGAGTACCTGCGCAACCGCCATCGCGCTCGGAGATGACCACCCTCAGTTTCCGGCCGCGGTGCGTGCTGCGTGGAGGACGGTCTCAGCCACGGGTAATTTGGATGGTCTGGTCTGTTCGTACCGGGGTTATCCGCCGCTACTGGGTGAGCTGCTTTCGATTGATAACGCTGTGGCAGTACTTACAAGAGTGACCTCACGCGGTCGAGATGAGCGATTGGCCCGTCGAATGGGCCTTCGAACTTTCCCGGACCCGCGACGGGAACTCTTGACGCCTCGTGAAACCGAAGTTCTCGAACTCCTGGCCCGCGGGCTCACCAACCGGGCCATTGCTAGTGCACTAGTGATCAGCGAGCCTACGGTGAAGGTCCACCTAAGGCATATTTACGAGAAACTCGGCGTGCGGACTCGCACTGAGGCGATCGCCGTCACACTCAGGCAGTAGCCACGTGAAGGACGAGCGCTTCATGGGCCGACGCCTCGGATTCGAATGCAAGGTTGAGTCCAGCCCTGTACGCCTCGTCTGCGCCCGCGAGGATTGCCTCGAAAGCCGCGACGACGTCCGTGTCGAACTGGCTTTCCACCGCTTGTGCTAAGCGAAGCCGCGCCACCCGGCTCGGCATTGCATCTCTGTACGGTCGGTCTGAAGTCATCGCATTGTAGGCATCAGCTACGGCGATAATTCGGGACAACAGCGGTATTTCGCGCCCGCTGATTCCGTCAGGGTATCCCTGGCCATCCATACGCTCGTGATGATGCCGAACGATTTTCGCGATCTCCGCGTAGTCCTCGACGTTAGCGAGAATCCGCTCGCCGATCACTGAGTGTTGTTCCATTTGACGACGCTCATCCAGCGTCAGCGCACCCGGTTTCTCTAACAGACCGGGTGCCAGTCCGATCTTTCCAATGTCGTGGACCAGCCCGCACAGATGGGCGAGCCGCTGATCCTCTTCACTCATTGCCATTCGACACGCGATGTCGCGCGCATAGACGGCCACGGCTGCTGAGTGACCCGCGGTGTACTGATCCCGAGCGTCAAGAGTTGCCACAAGTGCCGTCGCGAAAGACAGGTTCGCTCTCTGGAGACGACTGTTCACCTCGTCGAGAGCCCAACGAGCGTCTCGCTCCTCGCGATAGAGACTGTAGAACCGATGCGCTGCGAACGCTGGAGCAACGAAAAAGATCACGCTCCATTCTGAGATCTCCCGACAGGCATAGATCAGAAGGACTACGACGGGCGTATAAAGCGGCACGGTGCCCAAGAGAACCGGCTTCACCAGACGGAAAGTCGCAGCGAAGGACGCGATGCCGCGAAGAGCACCGGTCGTGGCGCCGAGAGCAGTATCTATGACCGCTTCGGCTAGCGCCGCCGCAGCGACAGCCGCGCAAACATTCCCGAATGTTGGAGTGTCCGTCGCTACAGCCGCTGCCGCTAATCCAGCGCCAGCGCCAGCCAGGGCGCGACTGGATGTCCAGATCAGCCAGCGGGTGTAGGGCCGGCTGAAGTCCCCTGCAAGGGTTACGACTGCGACAAGCATCGCTTCAAGCGGTCCAAAGAGCGTCGCTGCGAGAAGCAGCGGAAGGACTGAGACCGAAATCTGCAGATTTGCGTTTATCTGGACGACTTGGCGCTCCGCGATAAGGCCCATGACCCCGAGAGCGATCACGAACCACGCCGAGGCTGTGAGCGTGACTCCTGCCGCGACGAGTGAGGCCGCCAGAACAAGCGCGCTAGTGCTCAAGAGTGCGGCGAACGCCGTAATTTTCTGGTCGCCGGACGAGGCCTTAGCGAGCTTGCCGAGCCCCCCTTGAATCTCCCCCATTAGGGGGATAACATCGCGGGTGCCGTTAGTTCCCCTCAAGGGAGGATTCATGAAGCTCCGTCTTTTGACTCTGCTGGCGTCTTGCACGTCTGTAGCGGCAGTCGCCGGCGCAATACGCGTCTGGTAGGTGCCGCTCGCGGAGTCTCCGGTTTTCCACAAAGGTCAGCATCCCCCTGTTGAGGGATCTGTCCACACGGTGTGGAAAACGGGGAAGTAAGCCGCAGGAAAGCTGAGCTTCGCGCTTCCGCCGGTTAGGCGATCAGGCCGCGCCGGAAGCCCACTGCGACCGCATGTGCGCGTGAGCGTGCCTGCAGCTTGGCCAGCAGGTGTCGCACGTGGGACTTCACCGTCTCCTCCGAGAGGAAGAGGCGGTGGCCGATCTCCCGATTGACGAGGCCCTCCGAGATCAGCTGGAGGACTTCGATCTCCCGGGCGGTCGGCTCCTGCTCGAGCTCCTTGAGGGGAGCCGTGAACGGGATGACCTCGCCGGCGCCGCTCGTCGTCCGCCGCTGAGCGACAGCCTCGAAACGCCGCGAGTGGTCCATGTAGCGACTGAGGATCTCTTTGCGCTCAGCTGCGTCCACGAACCACGTATCGGCTCGCTGTGGATAACGCTCACTCCCCCTTTCGAGGGATGGCTGTGGGAAGACGATTCCGGCCGCTAGGCGGCCGGAATCGCGGTTCTAGTCGCGGTCGGCGACGTCCTTCGCCTTGTCGGCCGCCGAATCGACGGCGTCCTTGACGTCGCCCTCGGCCTGCTCGATCTGGCCCTCGCGCTGGAGGTCCTCGTCGTCGGTCAGGTCGCCGGCGGCTTCCTTCATGCGTCCGGATGCCTCGTCCATGCTCATGGTGCCTCCTCGGATAGGGGAAGTCGTTCTGCCCCTCAGGGGCAGTCCCAAAACCGGACTAGACGACCGGCGGCGCTTCGATCGCAGCCGGCAGCTGCTCGGCGAGGACCGTTTCGCGCTCCTGCGGCTCGATGCGGCCGGCCTTGATGTCCTCCGCCCAGTGGCAGGCGACGAGGTGGCCGTCCGAGAGCTTGCGGAGCGGCGGCGCCTCCTCGGTGCAGCGCGTCGGCTGGATGTACGGGCAGCGCGTGTGGAACCGGCAGGCGTGCGGCGGGTTCGCGGGGCTCGGCAGGTCTCCCGGCAGCAGGATCGTCTCGCGCTGCGACTCGACCTCGGGATCCGGGATCGGCACGGCCGAGAGCAGCGAGATCGTGTACGGGTGGAGCGGGTTGTCGTAGAGCTCCTCCGCGGGCGAGACCTCGACGATCGAGCCGAGGTACATGACGGCGATCCGGTCGGAGATGTGCCGCACCACCGCGAGGTCGTGGGCGATGAACAGGTACGTGAGCTCGAACTCGCGCTGGAGGTTCTCGAGCAGGTTGATGATCTGCGCCTGGATCGAGACGTCGAGCGCTGAGACCGGCTCGTCGGCGACGATGAAGTCCGGGTTGAGCGCGAGCGCGCGGGCGACGCCGATCCGCTGGCGCTGGCCGCCGGAGAACTCGTGCGGGTAGCGCGACGCGGCGTCCGCCGGCAGCCCGACGGTCTGGAGGAGCTCGCGCACCCGCCTGGCCGCCTCGCGCCGCCCGGCGAGGCCGTGCACGCGGATCGGCTCGCTGATCATCCTTCCCACCGAGTGACGCGGGTTGAGCGAGGCGTACGGATCCTGGAAGACCATCTGCATCCGACGCCTGAGCGGGCGCATCTCGGACTCGCCGAGCTTCGTGATGTCCTGGCCGTCGAAGACGATCTTCCCGCCGGTCGGCTCGTAGAGGCGGATGATCGCCCGGCCGACAGTCGACTTCCCGCAGCCCGACTCGCCGACGAGCCCCAGCGTCTCACCGCGCTGGATGTCGAGCGTGACGCCGTCGACGGCCTTGATGTCGCCGACGTGGCGGTCCATGAAGACGCCGCTCTTGATCGGGAACCAAACCTTCAGGTCTTCAAGGCTCAGGAGAGCCCCGTTCATGCTCATCGCGCGAGCGCCGCTTCGCGCATCTGCCGCCACTCCTCCGCCGGGACCGGGTTGAAGCAGGCGACCTTGTGCCCCGGCTCGATCGTCTCCAGCGGCGGAACTTCCTTCCGCGACTGCTCGACCTCGTAGCGGCAGCGCGGCGCGAACGGGCACTCCCTCGGCGGGAAGAGCATGTCGCGGGGACTGCCCTCGATCGGGTGCAGCGCGGTCTTCCGCCTGGCATCGAGCCGCGGGACGCTCTGCAGGAGCCCGAGCGTGTACGGGTGCCGCGGCTTCGCGAAGACCTGCCGGGCCGAGCCGGTCTCCATGAACATCCCGGCGTACATCACGTTCACGCGCTCGCACATCCCCGCGACGACGCCGAGGTCGTGCGTGATGAGGATCAGCGCCGTGTCACGCTCGGCGACCAGCTCGCGGAGCAGGTCGAGGATCTGCGCCTGGATCGTGACGTCGAGCGCGGTCGTCGGCTCGTCGGCGATCAGCAGCTTCGGCTCGCAGGCGAGGGCCATCGCGATCATCGCCCGCTGGCGCATCCCGCCCGAGAACTGGTGCGGGTAGTCCTTGAGCCGCATCTTCGCGCTCGGGATCCCGACCCGGTCGAGCAGCTCGGCGGAGCGCTTCTCCGCTTCGTCCTTGTCGACGTCGAAGTGGGTCTCGATCGCCTCGCGGAGCTGCCGGCCGATGGTGATGACCGGGTTCAGGCTCGTCATCGGGTCCTGGAAGATCATCGCGATCTCCTTGCCGCGGATCGTCCGCAGATCCTCGTCGGAGAGCCCGATCAGCTCGCGCCCCTCGAACCGCGCCGAGCCGTTGGTAACTCTGCCGGCCCGCGGGAGGATCCCCATGATCGCGAGCGACGTGACGCTCTTGCCGCAGCCCGACTCGCCGACGATCCCGAGCGTTTCGCCTGGCTGAATGTCGAACGAGATGCCGTTGACGGCGTGGATGATCCCGCGCCCCGTCCAGAACCGGACCTCGAGGTCCTCGACGGAGAGAAGCGGCTCGTTCACGCCCTGCCCCGGAAGCGCGGGTCGAGAGCCTCGCGGAGCCCGTCACCGATCAGGTTGAAGCCGAGCACCGAGATGACGATTGCGAGGCCCGGGATCAGCGCCAGATGCGGCGCCGACTGGAGGTATCGCGTGGTGTCGGTGAGCATTGTCCCCCACTCCGGGGTCGCGGGATCCTGCGGGCCTAGCCCGAGGAACCCGAGGCCGGCGACGTCGATGATCGCGGTGGCCAGGGCCAGGGTGCCCTGGACGATCACGGGCGAGATCGAGTTCGGGAGGATGTGCGCCCCGAGGATCGATCGCCCCGGGACGCCGACCGAGCGGGCGGCAAGGACGTAGTCGGACTCGCGGGCCGCCAGGATCGAGCCGCGGAGAAGGCGAGCGAAGATCGGAATCTGCGTGACCCCGACGGCGACCATGATCTGCCAGAGCCCCTGTCCGAGAATCGCCACGAGTCCGATTGCGAGGAGCAGGCCCGGGATCGACAGCATGATGTCGCAGCCGCGCATGATGACCGAGTCGACCCAGCCGCCGAAGAACCCGGCGATGGCGCCGAAGAAGCCGCCGACTGAGAGGCCGACGGCAGTGGCGATGATCCCGATCAGCAGCGAGTACCGCGCTCCGTACAACACCCGGGAGAACACGTCGCGGCCTTGCTGGTCGAGCCCGAACCAGTGCTCGGCCGACGGGCCCGGGCAGCAGACGCCGCCGAGCCGGTTCAGGTCACCCGACACGGGATCCTCGGGGGCGATGAGCGGCGCGAAGATCGCTGCGGTCAGGAAGATCCCGACGATGACGAATCCGACGATCGCGCCGGTGTTGCCCCGCAGCCGGCGCCATGCCTCGCTCCAGAGGCCGCTCGGCGCCTCGAGTTGGATCTCTCTGGCTTCGGCTTCGGCGACGCTCACCGGTCACCGTCCTGACAGGTCGTGCTCTGCGGCCGTGAAAAGCCCGGCACGCAAGGACGCAGGGAGCGTTCGTAGCCGGAGGCTACGGGCGCGACTGAGGACGCGGCGAGCCGGCGCTTTGCAGCGCGCCGCAGAGTGCGAGATGTCGGGACGGCGGCCGGCATCAAGAGACTCTGATCCTCGGATTGATGAGGGCGTACGAGACGTCAACGGCGAGGTTGACGAGCACGAAGACCAGCGAGACGAAGAGAATCCCGCCCTGCAGCACCGGGTAGTCGCGTTGCCTGATCGCCTCGACGAGCCAACTGCCCATGCCCGGCCAGGCGAAGACGGTCTCGGTCAGCACCGCGCCGGAGAGAAGCAGACCTGCCTGCAGCCCGATGATTGTCGTGATCGGCAACAGTGCGTTGCGGAAGATGTGACGCCTGTCGACCACGCGCGGCGGGAGCCCCTTCGCGCGCGCCGTCCTGACGTAGTCCTCGTTCTGGACGTCGAGCACCGAGGCCCGCGTTATCCGCGCGATGATCGCGAGCGGGATCGAGCCGAGCGCGATCGCCGGGAGGATCAGGTGCTTGATCACGTCCCAGAACGCGGCCAGGTCACCGGCCAGCAGCGCGTCGAGCGTGTAGAAGCCCGTCGGGTGCTCGAGGTCGATCGTGACGTCGATCCGGCCCACGGTGGGTAACCAGCCGAGCTCGACCGCGAAGACGTACTTGAGCAGGATCGCGAGGAAGAAGACCGGGATCGAGATCCCGATCAGCGATAAGACCAGGCTGGAATGGTCGACCCACGTGCCGTAGCGCTTCGCAGCGACGAACCCGAGTGGGATCCCGACCGAGACGGCGAACAGCAGCGCCGCGATCGTCAGCTCGATCGTCGCGGGGAACCGTTCGCGGATCTCCGACGTGACCGGCCGGCGTGACCGGATCGTGGTGCCGAGGTCGCCGCTCGCGACCGTCTTCAGGTACTCCCAGTACTGGATATGGATCGGCTCGTCGAGGCCGTACTGCTCCTCGATCTGCTGGATCGTCTCCGGCGTCGCCCGCTCGCCGAGGAGCGACTCCGCCGGCCCGGCCGGCAGGGCCCTGATCCACAGGAAGACGAGGATCGAGAGCCCGACCATGATCGGGACGAGCAGCAGCAGCCGGCGGGCGATGAAGCGCAGCACGCTCCTATTCTCCCCGCCGGCTGTCTGCTAGGTGGTTCTCTTTATTCGCCTCCCCCGCCGATCGAGACGGTGGAGAACACCTCGTTCGTCGTCGGGCTCGGAACGAAGCCCTCGATGTCCTGGCGGAAGGCCAGCGCCGGCTCCGTGTGCGCGTACGGCACCGCCGGAAGCGTGTCCATGATGTGCTGGTTCGCCTGCTTGTACAGGTCGATCCGGGCCTGCCGGTCGGACTCGACCTCGGCGTCGTCCAGCATCTTGAACAGCTCCGGATCACGGAAGCCGAACTGCGGGTTGAAGTCCTGGAAGAACGTCCCGATGAAGTTGTCGGCGTCCGCGAAGTCGCCCGTCCACCCGATCAGGTGCAGGTGACCCGCGTTGCCCTCGTCCACGCGGCCGAGGTAGTCCGGATCCCACGGGGCCGTCTTCGGAACGACCTTGAAGCCGGACTTGTTCAGGCTGGCCGCGAAAGCCTCGAAGTTGTTCTTCGGGTTCGGCATGTACGGCCGTGAGACGTCGCTCGGGTACCAGAACTCGATCTCGACCGGCATCGTGAGCCCAGCCTCCTGGAGGAGCTGCTTCGCCCTCTCCGGGTTGTAGTCGTACTCGGTCACCGAGTCGGCGTAGCCCTCGACCTCAGGCGGCATCATCTGCTGGGCGACGACGCCGCGGCCGCCGTAGAAGTTGTTCACGACCGCCTCACGGTCGAGGCCGTGGGCAATGGCCTGGCGGACCTTGAGGTTGTCCATGGGCTTCTTCGCCTGGTTGATCCCGACGTACGCGACGTTGAACGCCGGCCGGTCGAGGATCTTCAGGTTGTCGCTGCCCTCGATCGTCCCGATGTCCTGCGGCTCGACGAGGTCGTAGCCCTGGATCTCGTCGTTCTGCAGCGCCTGCAGCCTCGCGGCGTTGTCGGCGATCGGGCGGATGATCAGCTCGTCGAGCTTGGCCTTCTCGCCCCAGTAGTCCTCGAACCGCTTGAGGACGATCCGGTCCTCGCGCGTCCAGGAGACGAACTCGAACGGGCCGGTGCCGATCGGGTGCTCGGTCCCGAACGTCCCGGTCGGGCGGAAGCCGGTCTCCTCGTCGAGCGTGCCGGCGTCGGCGTTGAACTCCTCCAGCGCCTTCGGGCTGGCGATGGAGAACGCCTGCTGCACGAGGGCGCCGAGGAGCGACGCCGACGGCCTCGTCAGCTTGATGACGGCCGTCGTCGGGTTCTCGGCGGTGCAGCTCTCGTAGAGCGGATCGGAGAGATCCTCGCTCTCGTTGTTCGCGAAGCCGCCGAAGAACGCGCTGTAGTAGTAGCTCGCGCTTGGGCTCTGCGCCGGGCCTTTGAAGTTGTACCAACGGTCGAAGTTGAAGCAGACCGCCTCGGCGTTGAAGTCCGTTCCGTCGTGGAACTTCACGCCTTCGCGGAGCGTGAACGTGTACGTCAGCGCGTCCGCGCTGACCTCCCACTCCGTCGCGAGGCCGGGGGCGAGCTCCGTCGTACCCGGCTTCAGGTTGATCAGCGTCTCGAAGATCTGGGTGATCACCCGGATCGACTCGCCGTCCGAGACAAGCGCGCCGTCGATCAAGACCGGATCCGAAGCACCTGCGAAGACGAGCGTTCCGCCGGTCTGTCCTTCGGCACCACCTTCTTCGTCGTCGTCACCGCCACATCCCGCCGCCGCAAGCACCAGCAATGCGGTCGCAAGCAGCAGGAGAACCTTCATGGACCTCCGACCCACCGTCAGCCTCCTATCTGTCGTTCCCTGGGCGAAAATTGGCGCAAGTATAGGAACCGACGTCCGCGGGAGCATTTGGTTGGTGTTAAGCGGCTCCGGGTAGGACGGAGCCATGCGCCGCATCCCACTGCTGTTCTTGATCTACCTCGTGATCGGCGTGGTCGTCGCGTATGCCGAGGACTACCTCGACAACGTCGAGACGACCAAGCGGCTGCTCTCGGCGATCCTGGCCGTCCTGCTCTGGCCGCTCGTGCTCGTGGGGTTCGACGTCAAAGTCACGTAGGGCCGCTCGCGGCGGCCCTACGTCGAACGGCTTGAGCGAGCGCTAGTTCGCCGAGACTGCGGCCAGGTCGCGCAGCGCGGCAAGCCGCGCCAGCGCCTGCGCCTCGAGCTGCCGGACGCGCTCGCGCGTCAGGTCGAGCTCGTGGCCGATCGCCTCGAGCGTCCACGGCTCGCCCTCGAACCCGAAGCGGAGCTCGAGGATGCGCCGCTCGCGCTCGGGCAGCGCGTCCAGCGCCCGCCGCACACCCTGCTTGCGGAGCGACTCTTCGGCCTCGTCGAAAGGATCCGCGGCCTCGCGGTCGGCGAAGAGGTCGCCGAGCTCGCCCTCGTCGTCCGCGCCGACCGTCTGGTTCAGCGAGACCGACGCGTGGGCGGCTCCGAGCGCCTCGTCGACGTGCTGCATGGGCAGCCCCGTCGCCTCGGCGAGCTCCTCCTTCGTCGCCTCGCGGCCCAGCTCGACCTCGAGCCGGCGCGCCGCCCGCGACAGCTTCTGCTGCCGCTCGACGACGTGGACCGGCACGCGGATCGTCCGCGCGTGGTTCGCCACGGCGCGCTGCACCGACTGGCGGATCCACCAGGTCGCATAGGTCGAGAACTTGAATCCACGCCTCCAGTCGAACTTCTCGACCGCGCGGTTCAGGCCCAGCGTTCCCTCCTGGATGAGGTCCAGGAACGGGACACCCAGGCCCCGGTACCCCTTGGCGATCGAGACGACCAGGCGGAGGTTCGACTCGATCATGTGACGCTTCGCGATCAGGTCGCCGCGCTCGATGCGCTTGGCCAGCGCGATCTCCTCGGCGGCGGTGAGGAGCTTGTGACGGCCGACGTCGGCGAGGAAGAGCTGGAGGCTGTCGGCGGATCCGACGACCGCGTCGAAGTCGCGCTTCGTCGCCACCGCCTTCTGCTCGGCCTTCGTCGCTGCGTCGGCCTTCTCGTCACGGACCTCGAGTCCGATCGCCTCGAGCTCGCGGGTGAGCTGCTCGATCTCCTCCTCGCCGAGATCGTGCTCGACCGCGAACGCCTCGAGCTCGACTGGCTCGATGTGACCGCGCTCTTCGCCCTGTTCGATGAACGGGCGAGCCTGCTCGCTTTCAAGCAGTTCCTGAAGCTGATGCTGTGTCAAAGCGGCTCTCTACGTCCTTTCCAACTGTCGCGGCAACCTACTTACCCTAAGAGGCCGGTCGGACCTCAAACCCTTCTCAATGTATGGCGGCTTTCCTCGTTTTTCCAGACGTACAGGCCGCCCGTGCGGCCCTCGATTCTCAAACGTGTCGCTCTTTCTTCGTATTCCGGACGAACGCGCCGTTCGGTTCGCCTGGCGCGTGGTTAGTGGTTCCTAATCTACGAAGACGCGAGCGGAATTAAAAGGTTGGAGCGGACGCTTTAACCGAATGTTCACTCGGCGGCGGCCGGCTGCTCCTCGCGCTGCTCCTGGCTGGCCTCGCCTTCCTGCTCCTGCTGCCGCCTCCGGCTGACGGGGAACTCGAACTCGACCTTCCCGTCCTCCTTCAGGAGCAGCCGGGCACGGAACGGTTTCCCGGCGCGGGAGCGGAACCCCGAGAGCACCTCGCGTGTCCGTCCCTCCTCGAGCAGCTGCCGGGCAATCTCGGGCGTCAGCGTCCGGCCGGCGACGCGCTTCCAGATCACGAAGCCGCAGCCGGGCTCCTCGCGGCTCTTCCAGCTCGTGCAGCCGTAGGCGCGGGAGTTCTCCTTGATGATCTCGCCCGTCTCGGCGCCGCACTTCGGGCAGAGCCCGAGCTCGACCCGCTCGACCTTGATCTTGTCGTCCGGGAGGTTCGCGATCTGCTCGACGGTCGTCTTCGCGAAGCCGGCGATGCCGTCCATGAACGCGGAGCGGTCGCCGTTTCCGTGCTCGATGTCGTTCAGCTGCTTCTCCCAGTCGCCGGTCAGCTCGGCGGAGGTGATCGGATGCTCCTCGAGCATCGTCACGACGCTCATGCCCTTCGGCGTCGGCTGGAGGTCCTTGCCCGCCCGCTCGATGTACTCGCGGCGGATCAGGGTCTCGATGATCTCGGCGCGCGTGGCCGGCGTGCCGAGGCCGCGCTCCTTCATCGCGTCGCGAAGCTCCTCGTCGTCGACGAGCTTGCCGGCGGTCTCCATGCTCGAGAGCAGCGTCGCCTCGGTGTAGCGGGGCGGCGGCTTCGTCTCCTTCGCCTCGGACTCGGCGTCCACGCACTTGACCGCCTGCCCCTGCTCGAGCTCGGGCAGCTCGCCCTCGCCCTCCGCATCCTCGTCCTGCTTGGACGAGTCGGTCGGCTCGACGCCGTAGACGCCTCGCCAGCCGGCCTCGAGCGTGACCTTGCCGCGGGTCCGGAACCGCTCGCCCTCGACCTCCGTGATCACCGTCGTCCGCGCGTAGCGGGCCGGCGGGTGGAAGACGGCGAGGAAGCGGCGGGCGACGAGGTCGAAGATCCGGCGCTCGTCCGGCGTGAAGCTCGAGACGTCGTGCGCGATGTCCGTCGGGATGATCGCGTGGTGGTCGTCGACCTTCGCGTCGTTGACGACCCGCTGCAGCGGCAGCTGGTCGAGGCCGAGCACGAAGCGCGCGGCCTGCGAGTAGTCCTGGATCGGGACGAGCGTCTCGGCGGTCGGCTTCAGCTGCGGGACGAGGTCGCCTGACAGCCAGCGGGAGTTCGTCCGGGGGTAGGTGATCGCCTTCTTGCCCTCGTAGAGCGACTGGGCCGCGCTCAGCGTCCGGCGGGCGGAGAACCCGAAGCGGCGGTTGGCGTCCCGCTGGAGCGACGTGAGGTCGTAGAGGAGCGGCGCGCGCTCGGACTGCTCCTTGCGCTCGACGGACTCGACCCGCCCGGTCTTGCCCTTGACCTTCTCGACGATCTCGTCGGCGCGCTTGCCGTCCTTGAGCCGGTTCTCCTCGCCCTCGAACCAGAGGCCGTTGTAGCGCGGGTCGAAGGTCGCGTGGACGAGCCAGTACGGCTCCGGCGTGAACGCCTGGATCTCGCGCTCGCGCTTGACCATCATCGCGAGGGTCGGCGTCTGGACGCGGCCGAGCGAGACGACGCCGGCGCCCCAGCCCCGGCGGGTGGTCGCCGCGCGGGTGGCGTTCATGCCGACCAGCCAGTCCGCCTCCGAGCGCGAGCGAGCCGCGTCGCGCAGCGGCTCGAGCTGCTCGGCCGGCCGAAGGCCCTCGAAGCCGGCCCCGCT
>Ga0081538_10003434_pt1 | contig 14965 bp, 13 predicted proteins | sample TabmetS5T2R1_FD_71022 | JGI IMG/M metagenome (GOLD analysis project Ga0081538, IMG submission 71022) | Tabebuia heterophylla rhizosphere microbial communities from the University of Puerto Rico - S5T2R1 | ecosystem: Host-associated > Plants > Roots > Rhizosphere ... | reverse complement strand
GCGCCGCCCTGGCCGGGGCGGCGGCGATGCTCCCCAGCCTGCGCGGGCACCTCGCCGAGACGCTGGCCGACGGCGCGGTGATCGAGGTCGGCGGGGTCGGCTACCGCGTGTTCCTGACCCCCAAGGCGCTGGCGGGCCTGCCACGCGACGGCGAGGTGCTGGTCCACACCGTCACCTACGTCCGCGAGGACACCCTGGCGCTGTACGGCTTCGCCACCGTCGACGAGCGGCGCGCGTTCGAGCAGCTGCTCACCGCCACCGGCGTCGGGCCCAAGCTGGCCCTGGCGGTGCTGTCGGTGCACTCCCCGGACGCGCTGCGCCGGGCGGTCGCCGCCGGGGACGTCGACGCCCTCACCCTGGTGCCCGGCGTGGGCCGCAAGGGGGCCGCCCGGCTGGCGCTGGAGCTCAAGGGCAAGCTCGGCGACGGCGGCGAGCCGGAGCCGCCGGTCGAGGTGGCCGGACGCCCCGCCTACGCCGAGGTCCGCGAGGCGCTCGGCGCCCTCGGCTACGGGCCCGCCGAGGTCAAGGCCGCGCTGGCCGCGCTGCCGGCCGACGCCGGCGAGCACGCCACCGAGGAGCTCCTGCGGCTGGCCCTGCGGGGCCTGGGGACCAGCCGGTGAGCGACGGCGACGTCCTCGACCCCTGGGCCTCGGACGCCGAGCGGGCCAGCGAGGGCAGCCTCCGCCCCCGCAAGCTCGACGAGTTCGTCGGCCAGGCGCGCACCCGCGAGCAGCTCGGGATCGTGCTGGAGTCGGCCAGGCGGCGCGGCCTGCCCCCCGACCACCTGCTGTTCTCCGGGCCGCCTGGGCTCGGCAAGACCAGCCTGGCCGCGATCGTCGCCGCCGAGCTCGGGGCGGGCTTCCGCGTCACCTCCGGCCCGGCGCTGGAGCGGGCCGGCGACCTGGCCGCGATCCTCACCGGGCTGGAGCCGGGCGACGTGCTGTTCGTCGACGAGGTGCACCGCCTGCCGCGGGCCGTCGAGGAGGTCCTCTACCCGGCCATGGAGGACTTCCAGATCGACGTGGTGCTCGGCAAGGGCCCGGGCGCGCGCAGCCTGCGCCTGGACCTGCCGCGGTTCACCCTGGTCGCCGCCACCACCCGCACCGGGCTGATCACCTCGCCGCTGCGCGACCGCTTCGGCTTCGCCGCCCGGCTGGACTACTACGCCCCCCAGGACCTGCAGGCGATCGTGACCCGCTCCGCCGCGATCCTCGGCGTGGCCTGCGACCCGGCCGGCGCCGAGGTGCTCGCCCACCGCTCGCGGGGCACGCCGAGGATCGCCAACCGGCTGCTGCGCCGGGTGCGTGACTACGCCGAGGTCCGCGCCGACGGGCGCGTGGACGTGGCGGTCGCCGAGGCGGCGCTGGAGCTGTTCGAGGTGGACCGGCTGGGGCTCGACAAGCTCGACCTGGCGCTGCTGCGGGTGCTGTGCGAGCGCTTCGGCGGCATCCCGGTCGGGCTGGCGACCCTGGCCGTCTCGGTCGGCGAGGAGCCGGACACCGTCGAGGACGTGGCCGAGCCCTACCTGCTGCAGCTCGGGTTCCTGCAGCGGACCCCGAGGGGGCGCGTCGCCACCCCGGCCGCGTTCGCGCACCTGGGCCTGGCGGCCCCGCGCAAGCCGGCCGGCCGCGCCGAGCCCGGCTCCCTGTTCGAAGACTCCCGGTAGTAGGATTGCCGCTGCGCCGCCCCACCACCGTGGCGGCGTGTCGTCGCGTGCCCGCCGCGGCAGCGCGGAGGGCTGCAACCCCGGCCGGGAGCGGCCCGGGCACCTCGGAGGTCCTCACGTCATGCAGAACGCGAGTGGGCAGCTCATCTTCATCGTCCTCATCTTTGCCATCCTGTACTTCCTGATGATCCGGCCGCAGCAGCGCCGCATGCGGGCCCTGCAGTCCCTCCAGTCCTCGCTGCAGCTCGGCGACGAGATCATCACCACCGCGGGCTTCCTCGGCACCATCCGCCGCTTCGACGGCGAGGTGGTCACCATCGAGCTGTCGCCGGGCGTCGAGGCGCGGGTCAACCGCCGGGCGATCTCCGGCCGGGTCGAGCCCGACCGCGGCGACCAGGAGGCCGAGGCGAGCGAGGACGAGGAGCGCCCCGGAACATGAGCCTTCCGGACCGCCGGGCGCAGGCGGCCTCGGCTCGCGCGCAAGCCGGTGAGCTGCGGCTGCTCGACCAGGTGGCCGACAACCGGGTCATCCAGACCTACATGGCGCTCGCCGACCAGTTCACCGGGCAGCTGGGCTACACCGAGCACGGCTTCCGCCACGCCAACCTGGTCGGCCACATCGCCTACAACATCCTCGACCGGCTCGGCCACGACCGCCACCTCGCGGAGCTCGCCGCCGTCGCCGGCTACCTCCACGACGTCGGCAACGTGATCTCCCGCCGGAACCACCCGCAGACCTCGGCGCTGATCGCCATGCCGATCCTCACCGAACTCGGCATGGCCACCGAGGACATCGGGCTGGTCATCGGCGCCATCGGCAACCACGAGGAGGAGCTCGGCCACCCGGTCTCGCCGGTGTCGGCGGCGGTCAACATCGCCGACAAGTCCGACGTCCACCGCTCCCGGGTCCGCAAGGACGCCCGGGTCGAGTTCGACATCCACGACCGGGTGAACTTCTCGGCGACCCATTCGTTCGTGCGGGTCGACGCCGCCGGCCGCACCATTACGCTGGAGCTGGAGATCGACCCCGCGGTCTCCGACATCCTGGAGTACTTCGAGATCTTCCTGACCCGCATGATGATGTGCCGTCGCGCCGCCGAGGGGCTCGACTGCAAGTTCCGCATGACCGTCAACGGCCACAGCCTGCTCTAAACGTTCAGAGAACCGCTAGGCTTTCCCCGAACCCACGCAGCACAACAAGGAGCGCCACGTCCGTGCCAGGAACCCGCCGATACGTCGTCCCCCTGCTGATCGTCTTCCTGCTGGTGGCCGCGGTCTGGGGCGTGGTCGCGGTGCAGGACATCACGCCACGGCTCGGCCTCGACCTGCGCGGCGGCTCCAGCGTCACCTTCGTGCCCACCAACCCGCGGGGCGGCGCCCCCACCAGCGAGCAGCTCGACACCACCGTCGACATCATCCGCAACCGCGTGAACTCCAAGGGCGTGGCCGAGTCCGAGGTGAACCTCGAGGGCGGCAACATCGTGGTGTCCATCCCCGACGTGCCCAACCCCGACGAGGTGATCGCCGCCGTCGGCACCACCGCCCAGCTCCAGTTCCGCCCGGTCACCGAGGTCGTCGGGCCCAACGACCCCAAGTACGAGCAGGGCCCCTTCAAGGCCGTCGACTGCACCAAGCCGGAGACCTACTCGACCAAGGACGACCCCGGCAAGGACGTGGTGCTGTGCGCCAGGGAGGAGCCGGGGCAGCTGCGGCCCGACGCGAGCTCCCAGAAGCTGCTGATGGGCAAGGTGGCCCTCGGCGGCACCGACGTCACCTCGGCGCGCGCCCAGCTCGCCACCACCGGCCAGGGCGGGGTCACCACCGGCCAGTGGGAGACGCTGCTCAACTTCAACGGCCGCGGCGCCAACCGCTTCCAGGACCTCACCGGCAAGGCCGCCTGCAACCCCGAGAACGACCCCAAGCGGCAGATCGCCATCACCCTGGACGCCGTGGTCATCAACCACCCACCGGTCGCCTCCGACGTCCAGTGCAACCAGGGCATCGCCGGCACCTCGGCGGTGATCACCGGCCAGACCCAGGCCGAGGCCGAGTACCTCGCCCCGCTGATCTCCTCCGGCGCCCTGCCGCTCAAGCTCGACCCGCAGAGCCGCACCACCGTCAGCGCCACCCTCGGCGCCGACGCGCTGCGCGCCGGCCTGATCGGCGGCGCGCTCGGCATCGGCCTGGTCTACCTCTACGTGCTGCTCTACTACCGCGGCCTCGGCCTGGTCATCTGGGTCGGCTTGGCCCTGGCGGCCGCCCTCAACGTCGGCATCGTGTTCCTGATGGGCCAGTGGATCGGGTTCACCCTGACCCTGGCCGGCATCGCCGGGCTGATCGTGGCGATCGGCATCTCGGCCGACTCCTACGTGGTGTTCTTCGAACGCCTCAAGGACGAGGTCCGCGAGGGCAAGACGCTGCGCACCTCGGTGGACCGCGGCTGGCAGCGCTCGTTCCACACGCTGGTGTCGGCCAACACCGTCTCGTTCCTGGCGGCCGTGCTGCTGTACTGGCTGGCCATCGGCCCGGTGCGCGGCTTCGCCTTCACCCTCGGCCTGGCCACCATGATCGACTTCTTCGCCGCCTGGTTCTTCGCCCGGCCGGCGGTCTCCCTGCTCACCCGGCTCCGCCTGTTCCAGGAGGGGCGCTTCGTCGGCATCCGCGCCGCCGTCTGACCGTTCCGAGGAGGATCCCGACCCGTGTCCCTCGCCAGCCGCCTCTACCACGGCGAGACCACCTTCGACGTCGTCGGCCGCCGGCGCCTGTGGTTCACCATCTCCGGCGTGCTCCTGCTCATCTCGCTGGTGAGCCTGGTCGTGCCCGGCCTCAACTTCGGCATCGACTTCAAGGGCGGCGCGGTGTTCCGCGTCCAGCCGGCCAGGCAGGTCACCGAGGCGCAGGTCCGCGAGGCGGTCGGCGCCGACGCCGCGGTCGTCCAGGTCACCGAGGAGCGACCGGTCCAGGTGATCGTGCAGACCGAGGAGCTGCCCCAGGAGCGCATCGCCGAGATCCGGACCGAGCTGGCCCGCGTCGCGGGCGTCCAGGTCAACGACGTGTCCACCGACTCGATCGGCTCCAAGTGGGGCAGCACCGTGTCACGCAGGGCGATCATCGCGCTGCTGGCGTTCCTGGTCGTGGTGACGGTCTACGTGTCGCTGCGGATGGAGTTCAAGATGGCGGTGGCGGCGCTGGTCGCGCTCGTCCACGACCTGATCATCACCGCCGGCATCTACGCCCTGGCCCGCTTCGAGGTCACCCCGGCGACCGTGATCGCGGTGCTCACCATCCTGGGCTACTCGCTGTACGACACCGTGGTGGTGTTCGACAAGGTCCGCGAGAACACCGGCGCGCTGACCTCGATGTCGCGCACCACCTACTCGGAAGCCACCAACCTGGCCGTCAACCAGACCATGATGCGGTCGCTCAACACCTCGCTGGCGTCGCTGCTGCCGATCGCCGGGCTGCTGATCGTGGGCGCGTACCTGCTCGGCGCCGAGACCCTCAAGGACCTCGGGCTGGCGCTGTTCGTCGGGGTCGCCGCCGGCGCCTACTCCTCGATCTTCATCGCCCCCCCGATCGTGGCGGCCTGGAAGGAGCGCGAGCCGCGCTACGCGCAGCTGCGCGCCCGGGTCGCCAGGCTGGAGGCCCAGGGGGTGGCGGGGGAGAAGCCGGAGCGGCCCGGCCGGGCGGCCGCGGCCGCCAGCGCGGGGGCCGGCGCCGAGGGCGGCCGCCGCCGCGGTGGCGCCGGCGCGGCGGCGCCGGCCCGCCGGGCCGGCGCGGCCCGGCGCCGCGGCGCGGGCCCCGACGGCGAGGTGGAGCCCGACGACGCGCTGGCCGCCGAGGCCGAGGCTCCGCGGGCCGGCACCGACGACGAGCTGGCCGGCGCCGACGCTCCCGAGGCCGGCGCCGGCGACGTGCCCGACGACGACCGGGCCGGGGTCGCGCCGGCGCCCAGCCGGCCTCGCCAGCCCCAGAAGTCGCGCCCGTCCCAGCAGCGCCGCAAGCCGTCCGGGCGGCAGCCGTCCCGCCCGGCCAAGCGCCGCCGCCGCTAGCCCGACCCAGCCGAGACAGGGAGGATCATCGTGCCGATCGACATCGAGCGCCTCCGGGCGCTGGTCCGCGACGTGCCGGACTTCCCCCAGCCGGGCATCGTCTTCAAGGACATCACCCCGCTGCTCGCCAACGAGGTCGCCTTCTCCTCGGTGATCGACGAGACGGTGGTGCACTTCGGTCGCGGCAACGTCGACAAGGTGGTCGGCATCGAGGCGCGCGGCTTCATCCTCGCCTCCCCGGTGGCCTACCACTTCGGCGCCGGCTTCGTACCGGTCCGCAAGGCCGGCAAGCTCCCCTACGCGGTGGAGGCCGAGGAGTACGCGCTGGAGTACGGCACCGCCACCCTGGAGCTCCACGCCGACGCGATCGACGCCGGCGAGCGGGTGCTGATCGTCGACGACGTGCTCGCCACCGGCGGCACCGCGCGCGCCGCCGCCCGGCTGGTGGAGCGGCTCGGCGGCAAGGTCATCGGCATCGCCACCCTCATCGAGCTGGGCTTCCTGGAGGGCCGCAAGCAGATCGAGGGCTATGAGTTCTTCAGCCTCATCCGGTACTGAGCCGGAGGCCGGCGTCCCGGTCGTGGTCGAGATCCCCAAGGGGTCGCGCAACAAGTACGAGCTCGACCACCAGACCGGCCGCATCCGCCTCGACCGGACGCTGTTCAGCCCCGTCCACTACCCGACCGACTACGGCTTCGTGCCGGGGACCCTCGCCGAGGACGGCGACCCGCTGGACGCCCTGGTGCTGCTCAGCGAGCCCACCTTCCCCGGCTGCCTGGTCGAGGCACGCGTGGTCGGCATGCTGGACATGGCCGACGACAAGGGCCGCGACCAGAAGCTGCTGGTCGTCCCCCTCACCGACCCGCAGTGGAACCACATCTTCGCCCTGGGGGAGGTCGCCCCCCACCTGCTGCGCGAGATCGAGCACTTCTTCACCGTCTACAAGCAGCTCGAGGACAAGACCGTCGAGGTGTTCGGCTGGCGGGACGCCGCCACCGGCCGCCGGGTGCTCGACGAGGCGCTGGTCAGGGGCGCCGCTCGTTGACCGCGGCCGACCCGGCCTTCTACCGCAGCCGCTCGCTCTGGCTGGACCGGCTCGACGGCGACGCGCTCACCCCCCGCGCCCCGCTCGGCGGGCCGATCGACGTCGACGTCGCCATCGTCGGGGCCGGCTACACCGGCCTGTGGGCCGCCTACTACCTGCGCCGGGCCGACCCGGGCCTGCGGGTGGCGGTGCTGGAGCGCCACGTCGCCGGCTTCGGCGCCTCCGGCCGCAACGGCGGCTGGTGCCTCGGGTTCCTGCCGATGGACCTCGAGCGGCTCGCCCGCCGCGCCGGGCACGGCCCGGCCCTGGCGCTGCAGCGCGAGATGTTCCGCACCGTCGACGAGGTCGGCCGGGTCGCCGAGCTGGAAGGCGTCGACTGCCACTTCCACAAGGGCGGCACGCTGCAGCTGGCCACCACGCCGGTGCAGCTCGGCCGCCTGCACGCCAGGGTGGCGCAGGCCCGCCGCCTGGGCCTGGGCAGCGCCGACCTGGACCTCCTCGGCCCGGCGGAGGCCGCCGGGCGCATCCGCGTCCCCGGCCTGCTCGGCGCCGTCTTCTCGCCCCACTGCGCCGCCATCGACCCCGCCAGGCTGGTCCGCGGCCTGGCGCGCACGGTCGAGCGTCACGGCGCCCGCCTCTACGAGGCGACCCCCGCGACCGGCATCCGGCCCGGCCAGGTCGACACCCCCCACGGCCGGGTCCGCGCCGAGGTCGTGATCAGGGCCACCGAGGGCTACACCCCGACCCTGCCGGGCAGCCACCGCACGGTCGCCCCCCTCTACTCGCTGATGATCGCCACCGAGCCGCTGGCCGCGTCCACCTGGGCGCAGGTCGGCTGGGACGGCCGCGAGACGGTCGCCGCCGGCGGGCACCTGTTCGTCTACGCCCAGCGGACCGTCGACGGCAGGGTCGCGATCGGCAAGCGCGGCGCCCCCTACCACTTCGCCTCCAGGGTCCGGCACGGCTTCGAACGCGACGACCGCATCCACGACCTGACCCGGGACGCCCTCGGGGAGCTGCTGCCGGTCACCGCCCATGCCCGGATCAGCCACCGCTGGGGCGGACCCCTCGGGATCCCGCGCGACTGGACCCCGTCGGTCGGCCTCGACCGCGGCAGCGGGCTCGCCTGGGCCGGCGGCTACGTCGGCGACGGCGTCGCCGCCGCCAACCTCGCCGGCCGCACCCTCGCCGAGCTGGTGACCGGCGCCGACGGCGAGCTCAGCGGCCTGCCGTGGGTGCAGCACCGCTCCCGCCGCTGGGAGCCGGAGCCGCTGCGGTGGCTGGGGATCAACGCCGCCCTGCGGCTCGCCGGCTCCGCCGACGCCGCCGAGCGCCGCACCGGCCGGCCGGCGCGGCTGCGCGGCCGCCTGCTCGCCCTGGTCATCAGGGAGTGACCACGAGGCCACCGCGCGGCGGGCGCCGGCGGCCCCGCGGCCCCGGCGCGTGCGCGCGTCGGCGCAGGCTGGGGCCGTCGTCGGTCGTGTACCGTAGGAGCAGGGAGCGGTAGAGTCGTACCGGCAGGCGGGTCGCGCCGGCGGACCGGGCGGCACCGCTCGAACCAGCGTGGGTGGGCGATGGCGCAACAGCATCCGACGGCGGTCCCCGAAGGGCTTGCGCTCGACAGCGACGAGCCCCGGGCGGCCACGGCCGCGCCCGCCCGCAACGGCGCCGAGGCGCCGCCGGCCGAGGCCGTCACCCGGCCCTACGACGACGCCGAGCCGCCCGAGCTCGACGTCGAGCCGCTGCTGCGGCGGGTGCGGCAGCGCAACCCGCGGGCCGACCAGGCGGCCGTGCGGCGCGCCTTCGAGCTGGCCCGCGAGCGCCACGCCGGCCGCCACCGCGCCTCGGGGATGCCGTTCCTGGCGCACCCGCTGGGGGTGGCGGGGGTCGTCGCCGACCTCGGCCTGGACGCCACCAGCGTGTCGGCGGCGCTGCTGCACGACGCGGTCAACAAGGGGCTGCTCACCCTCGAGGAGGTCACCAAGGGGTTCGGCCCCGAGGTCGCCAAGGTCACCGACGGGCTGGTCAAGCTGGACCGGATCGGCTTCGAGGCCGGCCGCGAGGCGGCGCAGGCCGAGACGGTCCGCAAGATGGTGATCGCCATGGCCCGCGACATCCGGGTGCTGGTGATCAAGCTGGCCGACCGGGTGCACAACATGCGCGACATCGGCTACCTGGACCGCGACGAGCAGGAGCGCAAGGCCCGCGAGGTGCTGGAGGTCTACGCGCCGCTGGCCAACCGGCTCGGCATCCACCAGATCAAGTGGGAGCTGGAGGACCTGGCGTTCGCGACCCTGTACCCGCTGCGGTACGAGGAGATCGCCCGCATGACCGCCGAGCGCCAGCCGGCCCGCGAGCAGTACGTCGCCGAGGTGATCGCGCAGGTCAACGCCCAGCTCAAGCAGGTGAAGCTGCGGGCGACGGTGACCGGGCGGCCGAAGCACTACTACTCGATCTACGAGAAGATGGTGGTGCGGGGCAAGGAGTTCACCGACATCTTCGACCTGGTCGGGGTGCGCGTCCTGGTCGACTCGATCAAGGACTGCTACGCCGCGCTGGGCCAGGTCCACGCGGTCTGGAAGCCGGTGCCGGGCCGCTTCAAGGACTTCATCGCGATGCCCAAGTTCAACCTCTACCAGTCGCTGCACACCACCGTGGTGGGGCCGGGCGGCAAGCCGCTGGAGATCCAGATCCGCACCAAGGCGATGCACCGCACCGCCGAGTACGGCGTGGCGGCGCACTGGCGCTACAAGTCCAAGGACGGCAGGCCCGCCAGCGAGCGGGAGATGGGCTGGCTGCGGCAGCTGATCGACTGGCAGCGGGAGCTGTCGGACCCGCGCGACTTCATCGAGAACCTCCAGACCGACCTGTACGTCGACGAGGTGTTCGTGCTCACGCCCAAGGGCGACGTGATCCAGCTGCCCGCCGGCGCCACCCCGATCGACTTCGCCTACGCGGTCCACACCGAGGTCGGCCACCGCTGCGTCGGCTCGCGGGTCAACAAGCGGCTGGTGCCGCTGGAGTACGCGCTGCAGAACGGCGACAACGTCGAGATCTTCACCTCCAAGGCGCAGGACGCCGGCCCCTCGCGGGACTGGCTGGGGATCGTGAAGACCCCGCGGGCGCGCAACAAGATCCGCCAGTGGTTCGCCAAGGAGCGGCGCGAGGACGCCATCGAGGCGGGCAAGGACGCCCTGGTGCGGGCGATGCGCAAGGCGGGGCTGCCGCTGCAGCGGCTCAACCAGAGCGGCGCGCTCACCGCGCTGGCCGCCGACATGCGCTTCGCCAACCTCGACGCCTTCTACGCCGCGGTCGGGTCCGGGCAGACCTCGGCCGCCGCGGTGGTCAGCCGCCTGCAGGCCGACCTGGGCAGCGAGGAGCAGGAGGACGACGACGACCTGATCCTGGAGCGGGCGGTGCGGCCGGCGCGGCCGCAGCCGTCCACCCGTGGCGTGGTCGTCAAGGGCGTCGAGGACGTCTGGGTGAAGCTGGCCCGCTGCTGCACCCCGGTGCCGCGCGACCGGATCATCGGCTTCGTCACCCGCGGCCACGGCGTCAGCGTGCACCGCGAGGACTGCCCCAACGCCGACAACCTGCGCCGCGACCAGAACCGCATCATCGAGGTGGAGTGGGACGCCTCCGGGCCGAGCGTGTTCGCGGTCACCATCCAGGTGGAGGCGCTGGACCGCACCAAGCTGCTGCGCGACATCACCGAGGTCCTCTCCGACCACCACGTCAACATCATGTCGGCGACGGTGGCGACCGGCCGCGACCGGGTGGCGACGCTGCGCTTCACCTTCGAGCTGGCCGACATCTCCCACCTGGCGCACGTGCTGTCGACGGTCAAGAAGGTCGAGGGCGTCTACGACGCCTTCCGCGTCGTCCCGCACGCGGGCAACGGCACCGCCGACCGCTAGCGGATGCGCGCCGTCGTCTCGCGGGTCGCCTGGGCCCGGGTGCTGGCCGACGGCGAGCCCACCGGCGAGATCGGCCCCGGGCTGCTGGTGCTGGTCGGGGTCACCCACGACGACGGCGACGACCAGGTCCGCTGGCTGGCCGGCAAGGTGGCGGGCCTGCGGGTGTTCGACGACGGCGGCGGGAAGATGAACCGGTCGCTCGCCGAGGTCGGCGGCGCCGCGCTGGTGGTCAGCCAGTTCACCCTCTACGGCGACGCGCGCAAGGGCCGCCGCCCCTCCTACCTGGCCGCGGCGCCGCCGGAGGTGGCGGCCCCCGTGGTCGAGGCGGTCGCCGGCGCCCTGGCCGCCGAGGGCGTGCCGGTCGCCCAGGGCCGCTTCGGCGCCGCCATGCGGGTCGAGTCGGCCGGCGACGGCCCGGTCACCATCCTGCTCGACAGCGCGCGCTCGTTCTGACCCGGCCGCCGCGGTGCTCAGCTGGCCTTCACGGTCAGCTTCTCGATCCAGACCGACTGGGTCGGGGTGTCGCCCCGCTCGCCGCCGACCGGGACCGCGGCGATCTTGTCGACCACGTCCTGGCCGTCGACCACCTGGCCGAAGACGGCGTAGTCGGCCTGCAGGCCCTTGGAGTTGTCGGCGGTCGAGATGAAGAACTGGCTGCCTCCGGAGTTGGGCTGCCCGCTGTTGGCCATCGCCACCGAGTACTTCTTGTAGGCGGCGGGGCTGGGGGGCTTCTCGTCCTTGATGGTGTAGCCGGGCCCGCCGGTGCCGGAGCCCTGCGGGTCGCCGCCCTGGACCACCGCGATGCCGGCCTGGCCGCCGGGCACGATGCGGTGGAACCAGGTGGAGTCGTAGAACCTCCTCCCGGCGAGGAACGCGAAGTTGCTGGTGGTGATCGGCGCCTTCCTGGGATCGAGCCGGACGCTGAAGTCGCCGCAGGAGGTCTGGAAGGTGGCCTGGTAGGTCTTGTCCGGGTCGAGCCTGGCCTTGGGCGCGGACTTGAAGGTGGGGTGCCGCACCCGGTCGGGGACGGTGCCGCCGCAGGCGACCGCGGCCGGGGCGGTGGGGGCGTCGGCGCGGGCGTCGTTGGGCGGCGCGGTGGTGGCCGTGGTCGCCGCCGGCGCGGCGGGCTCGTCGCGGTTCAGCCACAGCCCGCCGGCGGCGGCGGCGACCACGAGCACCACCGCCAGCGTCCCGTAGGTCAGCAGCGCCCGCCGCCGGCGGTGCCGCTGGCGCTCCGCCTCCCGCCGGGCCCGCAGCCGGGCCAGCTCCCGCTGGCGAGTCCGCTTCGACATCCCGTCCCTTCCCGTCTCCCGTGTGCGGCCCGAGTCTAGCGAGTCTGCACGGTATGGGCGGGTGGGGTTCCGGTAGCATGCGGCCATGCTCGTCACCGGGTTCCCCGCGGGGAGCTTCCAGACCAACTGCTGGCTCGTGGCCGCCGGGCCCGGCTCGGAGGCGCTGGTCGTCGACCCCGGCCAGGACGCCCTTCCGGGCATCGCGGAGCTGTGCGCCCGGCACCGCCTCAAGCCGGTCGCGGCGCTGCTCACCCACGGCCACCTCGACCACATGTGGACGGTGGCGCCGCTGGCCGGCGCGTACGGCATCCCCGCCTTCGTCCACCCCGCCGACCGCCACCTGCTCAGCGACCCGCTCGCCGGGTTCGCGCCCGAGTCCCGCGCCGCCTTCGGCTGGCTCGAGCTGCAGGAGCCGGACGAGGTGCGGGAGCTGGCCGACCGCCAGGTGCTCGAGCTGGCCGGCGTGCGCCTCACGGTGGACCACACCCCCGGCCACACCGCCGGCCACGTGACCTTCCGGCTGCCCCCGGAGGGGCAGGGGCCGGGGCCCGGGGACGCGCCGCCGCGCCTGCTCGCCGGCGACCTGGTGTTCGCCGGCTCGATCGGCCGCACCGACCTGCCGGGCGGGTCGCTGCCGGCGATGCTGGAGTCGCTCGCCACCCGCTTCCTCACCCTGCCCGACGAGACCGTCGTGCTGCCGGGCCACGGCCCGGAGACCACCGTCGGCCGCGAGCGCGCCCGCAACCCGTTCCTGGTGGACCTGGTCGCCGGCAGGGGGTCCGGGGGGCTCATGGCTAGCCCCCCGGTGGACCGGGGGTCCGGGGGGCTCATGGCTAGCCCCCCGGTGGACCGGGGGTCCGGGCGGTGAGCGCCCGCTTCGAGGCGCCCAAGGGCACCTTCGACCACCTGCCGCCCGAGGCCGGCATCCGCGCCGAGGTCGAGCGGGTCATGGTGGAGCAGGCCAGGCTGGCCGGCTACCAGCCGATCGAGACGCCGGTGTTCGAGGAGACGGCGGTGTTCGCCCGCGGGGTGGGGGAGGCGACCGACGTCGTCCAGAAGGAGATGTACAGCTTCGTCGACAAGGGAGGACGGTCGCTGACCCTGCGGCCGGAGCTGACCGCCGGCATCGTGCGGGCGCTGATCGAGCACGGCCGGCTCACCACCGGCATCACCAAGGTGGTCTGCGCCGGCCCCCAGTTCCGCTACGAGCGCCCCCAGGCCGGCCGCCAGCGGCAGTTCTCCCAGGTCGACATCGAGGCGCTCGGCTCCGACGACCCCGCCATCGACGCCGACGTGGTGCTGGTGGGCAACGAGGCGTTCCGCCGCCTCGGCGTGCCGGTCACGCTGCTGCTCACCAGCCTCGGCGACGCGACCTGCCGGCCCGCCTACCGGGAGGAGCTGCTCGGCTTCCTGCGCGGCCTCGGCGAGCGGCTGCCCGCCGAGGCCCGCGCGCGCGCCGAGCAGAACCCCCTGCGGGTCCTCGACATGAAGGACCCGCGCACCCAGGAGCTGACCGCCGACGCGCCGCTGCTGCGCGACCACCTCTGCGACGCCTGCCAGGCCCACTACGAGGCGGTCAGGGAGCTGCTGGCCGCGGCCGAGGTCAAGTGGGTCGAGGCGCCGCGGCTGGTCCGCGGCCTCGACTACTACGTGCGCACCACCTTCGAGTGGCAGGCCGCCTCCCTGGACGCCGCCCAGAACGCCCTCGGCGGCGGCGGCCGCTACGACGGGCTCTCCGAGCTGCTCGGCGGCCCGCCGGCGCCGGGGATCGGCTGGGCGCTCGGCCTCGACCGCACCGTGCTGGCGCTCGACCGGGCCGGTCGGCTCCCCGCCGACCCGCACCGGCTGGAGGCGCTGGTGATCCCGCTGCCGGCGGCGGCCAGGCCGGTCGCGCTGCGGCTGGTGCTGGACCTGCGCCGGGCCGGGCTGGTCGCCGACCTGCCGTACGCCGAGCGGACCCTGAACGGGCACATGAAGGCCGCCGCCAGGGCGGGCGCCCGCGCGGTGGTGATCCTCGGCGAGCAGGAGCTGGCCGCCGGCCAGGCGACCGTGCGGGACATGACCGCCCGCGACCAGGCGCCGGTCGAGCTCGCGCAGGTGGTGAGCCGGGTGCGGGAGATCGCCACCCGCGCCCCGTGACCGGCCCGGGCCGCGAACGCCCCAGCGGCGCCGAGGCCCCGCGGCCGCTGCTGGGCGCGATGCGCTCCCACGCCTGCGGCCAGCTGCGGGCGGCCGACGTGGGCGCCGAGGTGCGGCTGGCCGGCTGGGTCGCCCGCCGCCGCGACCACGGCGGGGTGGTCTTCCTCGACCTGCGCGACGCCTCCGGCGTCGTCCAGGTGGTGGTCCGGCCCGAGCAGGCGGCCGCCGCGGCGGCGGCCCACGCGGTCCGGCCGGAGGACTGCGTGCGGGCCGCCGGCACCGTCGCCGCCCGCCCCGGCGGCAACGAGAACCCCGAGCTGCCCACCGGCGCCGTCGAGGTCGCCGCCGCGGACCTGGAGGTCCTGGCCCCCTCGGCGACCCCGCCGTTCCCGCTGGAGGGCCGCGCCGACGTCGACGAGGCCCTGCGGCTGGAGTACCGCTACCTGGACCTGCGCCGGCCGTCGTCGCGGCGGGCGCTGGAGGTGCGGGCGCAGGCCAACGCGGTGCTGCGCCGGGTGCTCGGCGAGCGCGGCTTCCTGGAGGTCGAGACCCCCTACCTGACCAAGTCGACCCCTGAGGGCGCGCGCGACTTCCTGGTCACCACCCACCTGGCCCCTGGGCAGTTCTACGCCCTGCCGCAGTCGCCGCAGCTGTTCAAGCAGCTGCTGATGGTCGCCGGCGTCGAGCGCTACTACCAGATCGTCCGCTGCTTCCGCGACGAGGCGCTGCGCGCCGACCGCCAGCCCGAGTTCACCCAGCTCGACCTGGAGCTCTCCTTCCTCGACGAGGAGGACGTCTACGCCCTCGGCGAGGAGCTGATGGCGGCCGTGTGGCGCGACGTCCTCGGGGTCGAG
>Ga0081538_10003433_pt1 | contig 14974 bp, 16 predicted proteins | sample TabmetS5T2R1_FD_71022 | JGI IMG/M metagenome (GOLD analysis project Ga0081538, IMG submission 71022) | Tabebuia heterophylla rhizosphere microbial communities from the University of Puerto Rico - S5T2R1 | ecosystem: Host-associated > Plants > Roots > Rhizosphere ... | reverse complement strand
GGCGAGCAGCGCCGAACGCGGGCCGATGCCCATCATCAGCTTCTCCGCGAGGCCGAGCGACAGGCCGCCCATCACGACGGCCGAGGGCAGGAACGCCAGGCCGACCTCGAGCGCGTTGTAGCCAAGGATGCCCTGGAGGTAGAGCGCTCCAAGGAAGAACATCCCGAAGAAGCCGACGACCAGCAGCGCCATCACGAGGTTCGCGCCCGTCACGTTGCGCGAGCGGAACAGGCGCAGCGGCATCAGCGGGTTGGCGATGCGCGCCTGACGCGCCACGAAGGCCGCCAGCAGGGCGAGCGCGACGGCGCCCAGCCCGAGCGTCTGAGTCGAGCCCCAGCCCTGCTCGCTGGTCTCGAGCAACGTGTACACGCCCAGCATCAGTCCGCCCGTGAGGAGCGCCGCACCGGGGATGTCGGCGCCCTTGTCGAGGCCGATGCCGTCGCGGTCCTCGACCAGCCGCAGGGCAAGCAGGCCGACGGCCACGCCGACCGGCAGGTTGACGAAGAAGATCCAGTGCCAGTTGATCGCCTCGGTGAGGACACCGCCCAGCAGAAGACCGATCGAAGCGCCGGCGGAGGCGACGAAGCTGTAGATGCCGATCGCCTTGGCCTGCTCCCGAGGCTCCGGGAACATCGTCACGATCATGCCGAGGATCACGGCCGATGCGACCGCGCCGCCGGCCCCCTGCACGAAGCGGGCGCCGATCAGCATGCCCTGGCTCTGAGAAACCGCGCACAGGAGCGAGGCCGCCGTGAAGACGACCAGACCGGTCAGGAACACCCTTCGCTGGCCGATCAGGTCTCCGATCCGCCCCGCGAGCAGCAGCAGGCCGCCGAAGGCGATCAGATAAGCGTTGACGACCCACGCCAGGTTGCTCTGCGAGAAGCCCAGATCATCCTGGATCGAGGGCAGCGCCACGTTCACGATCGTGGCGTCGAGAACGATCATCAGCATGCCGCCGCACAGGACGTACAGCGCCAGCCAGCGGTTCTTCATATCGGCAGTCACGTTCACTCCCACTCCTGAGAAATCGGGTTACGCCACGTATGACCGACGTTCGCAGCGGGAGTAATCGCGCGTGTGACGCTCCTCACACGCCGCGTCGATCAGACGCTGCGAGTGCGGTACAGGTGCGTCGTGAGCGGCATGAAGATGACCGTGAGCGCGACCGCCACACCGAAGACGATGCCGATGTCGCTCATGTCGACGTCGCCCGCCATCAGCCCTCGTGAGGCGTCGGCGAGGATCGAGATCGGGTTGACGTTGACGAACCACTCGAGCGCGGCCGGCAGGGTGTCGGGCTCCACGAAGACGTTGCTCAGGAACGTCAGCGGGAAGATCCCCATGAAGCCCGCGTTCATGACCGCGTTCGGCGAGCGCATCAGCAGCCCGATGGTCTGGAAGACCCAGGAGAGCGCGAACGCGAACAGGACCACGAGCAGCAGCGCGAGCAGCACGCCGCCGAGGCCGCCGTCGGGCCGGTAACCGAGGATCATGCCGACCGCGACGATGACGATGCCGGCCACCAGGTAGCGCACGCTGTCGCCAAGCAGGGCGCCGACGAGCGGTGCGGGCTTCCAGATCGGAAGCGTTCGGAAGCGGTCGACGACGCCCTTGGTGAGGTCGGTGTTGAGCGCCACGCCCGAGTAGACGGTCGTGAACAGCACCGACATCACGAGGATGCCGGGCAGGATGTAGTCGAGGTACGCGCCCGTCGAGCCGGCGATCGCGCCGCCGAAGATGTAGGTGAACATCAGGACGAACATCACGGGGGTGATCGTCACGTCGAGCAGCTGCTCCGGCACGTGCTTGACCTTGAGCATGCCGCGCCAGCCATAGGTGAGCGCCGCCGAGGCTGCGCTCGCGCGCTCCGGGCGCGCAGTCGCCGAGATCGCCTTCTGAACCGCCGCGGCATCGGCGACGGCCGAGGGCTGGCCGGTGGTAGCTGGGGTGCTCATGCTGCTCGTTCCTCCTGCATGTCAGCTTCTTGGGCGGATTCCTCCGCGGTGTGGCCCGTGAGCGCGAGGAAGACCTCGTCGAGGCTCGGCTGGCCGAGCGAGAAGTCGGCGATCCGCACGCCGTCGCGCGTCAGCCGGGCGACCGCCTCCGCTGCTCGGTCGGGGTCGGCGCAGGGCGCCGTCAGGGCGCTGGGGTCGGGCTCCAGATGGACCTCCCCGAGCTCCGCCGCAACCAGCCGCTCGGCCTCCGCGCGCTGCTCGGGGTCGAGCAGCCGGATGTGCAGCCGCCCGGAGCCGACCGACGCCTTCAGCTGGCTGGGCGTCCCCTCCGCGATCACCTTGCCGTGATCGATCACCGCGATTCCCTCGGCGAGCTGGTCGGCCTCGTCCAGGTACTGGGTGCAGAGCAGGATCGTGGTGCCGGCGTCCGACAGCGCGCGGATGATGTCCCAGACCTGGTTGCGTGAGCGTGGGTCGAGCCCTGTAGTGGGCTCGTCGAGGAACATCACCTCCGGCGTGACCACGATGCTGGCCGCGATGTCGAGCCGCCGACGCATGCCACCCGAGTAGTGCTTCACGAGCCGCGCCGACGCCTCGCCGAGACCGAAGGCATCGAGCAGCTCAGTCGCGCGCGCCTTCGCGGCCTCGCGCTTCAACCCGAGCAGGCGGCCGAGCAGGATGAGGTTCTCGCGACCGGTCAGGTCCTCGTCGACGGACGCCAGCTGGCCGGTCAGGCTGATCAGCCCGCGGACGGTGTCGGCCTCCTTGACGATGTCGTGGCCGAGCACGCGCCCCGAGCCTGCGTCGGGGGTGAGCAGGGTGGCGAGCATACGGATTGTCGTCGTCTTGCCCGCTCCGTTGGGACCGAGCACGCCGTACACCGAGCCGGTGCGCACGGTCAGGTCGACGCCGTCGACGGCGCGGGTCTCGCCGAACGACTTCACGAGGCCGTTGGCCTCGATCGCCAATGGGGGATGCGTTGACATCAGACTCCTGGGGATTCCTGGTCTCGTCTGCTGTTGTGACTGGGGAATGCGACGAAACTCATCGGGGGGCGTACCCACACACGGTACGCAGATCATCAGCAGAGCACCTCGACGGTGAATCCGCCGGGCGCTTCGAAGTAGAAGGTCCAGGCTCCGTGCTGCCGGCTCGGCCGCTCAATGTCGTAGCCGTCCTCCCGTATGCGGCGGTTGATCTCGTCCACGTCCGCCTCCGTCGCCTGGATGAAGCCGATGTGGAAGGTCTTCGGATAGCTGACCTGCCTTGAGCGCCCGACGCCGATCAGGGTCAGCACCAGGTCGTCGTCGTCGAACAGCACGTCGAAGTTCTTCTGGCCTTCGCCGTACGGGCGTAGGCCGAAGTGCTTCTCGAGAAACGCCCTCGCCGCCTGCACGTCGCTCACGGTGAGGTTGAGGTGGTTGAGCTTCATGGGAACACCTCGTATCGTTTGACAGCGGCCTGTCAATCTAGCATCTTTGACAGGTAGCTGTCAATCATGGATCACCCGAGCGGACACGTGAGCACGCCGGAGGAGGAGGCCTTCACCCGGCTCGTGCTGCTCGTCTTCCGGCTGAACGGACTGTTGCTGGCGGCGGGCGACCGGCTCGCGGCGCCCGCCGGACAGACGAGCGCGCGCTGGCAGGTGATGGGGGTCATCGACCACGCGCCCATGACCGTCGCTGGGATCGCACGTGTGATGGGGCTGCGACGTCAGAGCGTGCAGCGGACCGCCGACCTGCTCGCGGCGGACGGGGTCGCCGAGTACCTCGACAACCCGGCGGACAGGCGCGCCAGGCTGCTCACGCTCACCCCACGCGGGCGCCGCGCGCTGCGCGCCATCGAGCGCGCGCAGTTCGAGTGGGCCCGCAACCACGGCGAGGCCATCGGACGTAAGCGTCTCGAGAGCGCGGTCTGCGCGCTCGAGGACACCATCGCCCAACTGGAGAGGAGCAAGCCCGTGGCTTGACTTCAAGCACGCTTGAGGTCGTAGCCTCGCGAGGATGAGCACGTTCACCGAGAACGAGATCGACTATCTGAACAGCCAGCCGCTCGGGCGGATCGCGACCGTCGGCGCCGATGGAAGCCCCCATGTGATGCCCGTAGGGGTCTTCTACGACCCGGAGTTCGAGGCGGTCGTGATCGGCGGCACGGGCGACATGGCCTCGAGCAAGAAGTTCCGTGATGCCCGGCGCCGCCGTGAGGTGGCGGTCGTCGTCGACGACTTGGCCTCGATCGAGCCCTGGCTGCCGCGTGGGATCGAGATCCGCGGGTACGCGGAGACGCATACCTCCGGCGGTGCGGAAGTGGGCGAGCGGCTCGGCGCGAGCTTCCCGTTCCAGCCGGCCTGGATCCGAGTCAGGCCGCGACGAGTGCTGAGCTGGGGCATCGAGGGTGACGCGTTCGACCTGTTCGCGCGCGACGTCGGCGAAAGCGCCGCGAGCCGCGGCTGAGGCCTTACGGTCTGATTACAGCGCCGGACGGCGCGAGGAGCGCTGCCAGAATCAGCTGGATGGACATTGCGCCGCGCGGCTCTGTCCTGGTCGTCGACGACGAGCCGACGATCACGGAGGTGGTGTCGCGCTATCTCGAGCGCGCCGGCTATACGACGCACGTAGCGGCGGACGGTCCCGGCGCGCTGCAGGTGGCGGCGGAGGCACGGCCCGACCTGGTCGTGCTCGATCTCATGATGCCCGGCATGGACGGGCTCGAGGTGATGCGAGTCCTGCGCGAGCAACAGCAGGTTCTGGTCATCCTGCTGACCGCGAAGGGAGAGCAGGCCGATCGGATCACGGGCCTGCGGCTGGGAGCCGACGACTATGTGGTCAAGCCGTTCTCGCCGGCCGAGCTGGTGGCTCGGGTCGACGCGGTGCTCCGCCGGGTCGATCACTCGCCGCAGCCGGCCGAGCCGATCTCGTTCGACGGGCTGACGGTCGACCCGGCGGCCCACCAGGTGACGGTGCGGGGCGAGGAGGTCCAGCTCACGGTGCGCGAGTTCGAGCTGCTCTTCCACTTCGTGCGGCATCCCGGTCAGGTGTTCTCGCGCTCCCAGCTGATGGACACCGTCTGGCGCTACAGCTTCTACACCGACACCTCCACCGTGACCGTGCACATCAGGCGCCTGCGGGCGAAGATCGAGGCGGATCCCTCACAACCGCGCTGGCTTCAGACCGTGTGGGGCGTCGGCTACCGCTTTCAGCCATGAGCGTCCTGCGCGCGGTCGCAGGGGTGCTGGTCGCCTCGGCTGCGGGCGGGCTCGTCCTGGGGATCGTCTACGGGGCGAAGGACGGCGGGCTCATGGCGCTGTTCATGGCGGGCTGCGGCGTCCCGGTCGTGATGGCCGCGCATCTGCTCGTGCCGCGAGCCGCGCCGGTCGGCTCGCTGGCGCGCCGCTTCGCGGTCGCCGTGCTCGTGACGGTGGGGCTCGTGACGGTAGGGGTCCTGGTGGTGGCGCAGCTCATGATCATCTCCCACCACGACGCGCTCGTGATCACGATCCTGCTTCTGCTGGCCGGCGGCTTGACGGCCTACTCGACCTGGCTGCTCTCCCGCGACGTGATCGCGCAGCGCGAAGCGGCGGAGAGCGCCCGCCGCCAGCTGGTGGCGGCCGTGAGCCACGACCTGCGCACGCCGCTCACGTCGCTGCGTCTGATCGCCGACGCCTTCTCGGACGAGCTCGTGGATGACGAAGCCCGCAGCCGCTACCTGAACCAGATGTCGCTCCACGTCGATTCGCTGTCGGCGCTAATTGACGATCTGTTCGAGCTGTCTCGGATCGAGGCGGGCGACATCGAGTGGTCGATGGAGCAGGTGAGACTCGACGAGCTCGTGGCCGAGACGGTGGAGGCTCTCAGCGCGCAGGCGGCCACGAGTCACGTGGAGGTGAGCTGCCGCTTCCCCGACGGCCTGCCTCCGGCGCGCGCGAACCCCGAGAAGCTGCAGCGCATGCTCTTCAACCTGATCCAGAACGCGATCCGGCACACGCCCCCGGACGGCAGCGTGACCGTGATGGCGCGCGAGGGCCGCCGGACGCTCGAGCTCGAGGTGGCCGACGAGGGCAGCGGGCTCAGTGCCGAGGATCGCCGCCGCGCCTTCGAGCCCTTCTACCGGGGCGGCAACGGCGCGGCCCGCTCGGGCCAGGGCAGCGGGCTCGGGTTGACGATCTGCCGCGCGATCGTCGAGGCCCACGGAGGCCGGATCTGGTTCGCGGACTCGAGCGGCGGGGCGCGCGTGCGGGTGAGCCTGCCGCGCGCGACCGGCTGACCTGGCTAGCGCACGAGCCCGCGAGCGCGCAGGTCGGCGAGCGCAGCGTCGCCCCGTTCCTCCGGCCGGTTGCGCGCCACCCACTCCGCCAGGCCCGGCAGGCCCCGCTCGAGCGAGACCTCTGCCTCGAAGCCGAGCGTCTCGCGGGCGCGGCTCACGTCGGCGAAGCAGTGCCTGATGTCCCCGGCCCGGTGCTCACCGGTGACGTCCGGCGCGAGCGTCGATCCGAGCGCCGCGGCGATCTCCTCGGCGAGCCGCCGAACCGTGATCCGTGCGCCGGTCGCCACGTTCACGGTGAGCCCCGGTGCGTTCGGGGCCGCCATGGCGGCCGCGGTCGCGCGCGCGACGTCGCTCACGTGGACGAGGTCGCGCAGCTGTCCGCCGTCCTCGAAGATCAGCGGCCGGCGGCCGGCGAGGAGTCGCGCGGCGAATATCGCCGCGACACCGGTATACGGGTTCGAGAGGGCCTGGCGGGGCCCGTACACGTTCAGGTAGCGCAGGGCGACGGTCTCGATGCCGTAGGCGCGCCCGAGCACCAGCACGAGCTCCTCCTGGTCGCGCTTGGTGATGCCGTAGACACTCGTCGGCCGCAGTGGAGCGTCCTCTCGCGTCGGCACCGGCACGGTTGTCGCGCCGCAGGAGGGACAGCGCGCCTCCCAGTCGCGTGCCCGCAGCTGGTCCAGCGTGCGCAGCGTCGGATGGACCGTGCCGTGCTCGGCGCAGCGGTAGGAGCCCTCGCCATAGACCACCATCGACGAGGCGGCCACGAGTCGCCGGACCCTGTCCCGGCGCGCGATCACCGCCTCGAGCAGAGTGGCGGTCCCGCCCGCGTTGTGGTCGACCGCGCGTCTTACGTTGACCATCGACTCGCCGTTCCCGACAACGCCGCCGAGGTGAAAGACCCGGTCGACGCCGCGCAGCGCCCGCTCGACCGTCTCGCGATCGCGCAGGTCCCCGATCACGAGCTCGGCGCTCCGATCCAGGTGCTCGGGGGACCCATTCGCGTGCGCCAGCGGGTCGAGGTTGTCGAGCACGCGGACGCGTTCGCCGGCCGCCAGCAGGAGGTCGACCAGATGCGAGCCGACGAAGCCGGCGCCGCCGGTGACGAGAACGGTGCTCACCAGACCGTGTACAGCAAGAGGTTGGTCGCGAGCGCCTGCGCGGCGAGTGCGACGAGGACGAGGGTGAGCCGGCGCGGGGGCAACGCGGCGGCGGCGGCGACACAGGCGAGCGGCACCAGGAACAGGTAGATGCGCTCGGTCTCGGCCTTCGTGAAGCCGAGAATCGCCGCTATCGCAAGCACGGCGAACAGGGCGCGCGCGCCCGCGTCGCCCGCGGCGGCGGCGCGCGCGGCCAGCCAGGTGATCGGCAGGCCGAGCGCGAACAGGAAGGCGGCCGGCGAGCCGAACACCCAGAACTCGTAGGGGCGCCTGCTCGCTATCCCCTCGCGGTAGACGGACTCCGTCGCGGCCAGGACGCCGATCGGGTCGTAGCCGGTGGCGAGGTGGAGCAGGGCGTAGGACGCCGCCAGGGCCGCGGCACAGGCGAGGCTGAGGGTGATCGCCCGGCGCGGCCCTGCGCGCTGCCACGCCAGCAGCGCCGCCCACGCGCCCACTGCGAGGTTGGCATACGAAAAGAAGCTCGCCACGCAGAGTGCGGGCGCGCCCGCGAGCGCCGCGCTGGATCGCCTTGCGGCGAGTGCCAGCGGGATGGCCGCGAGCAGCGCCACCGTCGCGTAGAGCGCATCGGCGGAGGTGGCGCCGTAGACGAGCGCGCTCGGCGCGAATAGGTACAGAAGCGCTGCGCGCCGAGCGGCCGGCTCGTCGAGCAGCACGCGCGCGAGCAGGTAGGCCAGCGGGATGGACAGTGCCCCGACGCCGATCGTCAGCGCCGCCATCGCGGGCGCGCCGTCGATCCCGAGCCAGTGCATGGTCACGAGCAGCCCGGGCGGATGCCCGATCGCGTGGACCGGTAGCGACGTGCCTATCTCGGCGAACGTGTCGAGGAAGAAGCGCGTGCCGAACTCGAAGGCGGGCAGCGCCGGCAGGTACTCGCTGGCCGCCTCATGGTTGCCGAGCTCGTAGACGGCGTACAGCCCCTCGACGCCACCGCGCGCGCTACCCAGCGCGACCCTAAGCGCGAGCCCATAGCCCAGCAGGATCCCCGCAAAGCTCCAGGGACCGATTCGCGCCTGCAGGAGCTTGGGGACGCCTGCCACGCCCGCCGCCAGCAGCACGACACCTGCCAGCGCGGCCGGCTCGAGGACCGGGTCCCAGGCGGCGAGCAAGGGCGCGAGCGAGGCGCCGAGGCGCACCCCGGACGCCCGGGCGGCGAGGCCGTAGGCGAAGGTGCAGGCGACCAGCGCGAAGAGCGCGGCTGGAAGCCAGAGCTCCAGCCGGCTCCGCGCCGGTCGAAGCGCTGCCGTTCCGCCGACCACGCCCCACAAGCTAGATGCCGTGTCACCGGCTCCGGCGGACCTGGCGTCACGTGTTCGGAATCTGTAATCCCTGGGTCGTACGGTCGATGGCCGTGGCCGAGGTCGATGTCGTCCTGCCGGTGCTCGACGAGGCGGCGGCGCTGCCCGCCGTGCTCGCCGCCATGCCTCCCGGCTTCAGACCGCTCGTCGTCGACAACGGGTCGACCGACGGCTCCGGCGAACTCGCCGCGGCGCTCGGCGCGAAGGTCGTGCAGGAGCCGCGACGTGGCTTCGGCGCCGCCTGCTTCGCCGGGCTGACGGCGTCCCGCACCGAGCTCGTCTGCTTCATGGACTGCGACGGCTCCCTGGATCCGGCTGATCTCGTCCGGGTGATCGCCCCGGTGTCGGGCGGCACAGCCGACCTCTCGCTGGGAGCGCGGCGCGCGGCGCGCGGCGCCTTCCAGCCACACGCTCGTCTCGCAAACCGCGTCCTAGCCTGGGAGCTGCGGCGGCGCACCGGCATCAGGCTTTCCGACCTCGGGCCGATGCGCGCCGCCCGGCGAGAGCCGCTGCTCGCGCTCGGCATCCGCGATCGGCGCTTCGGCTGGCCCCTCGAGATGGTGCTGCGGGCCTCCGCGGCCGACTGGCTGATCGACGAGGTCGAGGTGGGCTACCGGCCCCGTCTGGGCCGCTCGAAGGTCACCGGCACGGTCCGCGGCACCCTCCGGACCGTACGTGACATGACCGCCGCGTTGCGATGAGGAGGGCGACGGTCTTGGCCGCGGCGCTGCTCTGCCTCGCAGGCTGCGCCGAGGGCGGGAACGAGGGCAGCCCCGGGGATGACCGCGGAGCGGGGGTGGGAGCGCTCGGGGCGAGCGCGCGGGTCGAGACGCTCGCCCGCGCGTCGCTGCGCGCACCGCCGCCGGCGGACGCGGTCTGGGTCGCGGACGAGTTTCGCGTGCGGCCGGGGCGCGCGCTCGCGCGCGGCGGGGAGTTCGCGTTCGTGTACGCGCGCGGCGGGGACCCTGCGCTGCAGATCGACGGAGCGCCACGGCCGCTCACCGAGGGGGAGGCGGCGGCGGGCCGACGCCGTGTATACCGGGCGCACGACGACGCAGCCACGGTCTGGGAGATCAGGCTCGCCTCGCGCGGATCGCCCGTGCCGGCCGGCGCGCGGCGGGTCTTCGAGAGCGAGCCGCTCGAGGGACTGCCGGAGCGGGCGGCGCTCAGCTTCCTCTCCGTGACCGTGCCGCCGCGCGGCGGACGCACGACGATCCACACCCATCCCGGGCCGGAGCTCGTCTACCAGCTCTCAGGCACGATCGACTACCAGAACGCGCTGATCGGCACGCGCAGGCTGCGGCCGGGCGGGCTCGAGGGCATCCCGCCGGACACCCCGGTTCAGAAGCGCAACCCGTACCGCGAGCCGGCCGTCTTCCTGTCGTGGTTCGCGGTCGACCCGAACAAGCCGTTCGCGCCGGCGGCGCGCTTCTGAGATGGCCGCCCGGTCTGGCGTGGCCCTGATCGTGATCTCGAAGGCCCCGGTGCCCGGGCGCTCCAAGACCCGCCTATGTCCGCCCTGCGAGCCGACCGAGGCGGCCGAGCTGGCCGAGGCCGCGCTGTGCGACACGCTCGCCGCGGTCGCGCACACGCCGGCCCCGCGCCGGCTGCTCGCGCTCGACGGCGAGCCCGGAGCCTGGTTGCCGCCCGGCTTCGAGCTCCACGCTCAGCGCGGCCACGGGCTCGGCGAGCGGCTCGGCGACGCTCTGGGCCTGGCCCGCGGACCGGCGCTCGTCGTCGGCATGGACACGCCGCAGCTCACGCCGTGGCTGCTGACCGCCGCGACGCGCCGATTGCTGGAACCTGGGGTTGACGCCGTGCTCGGCCCGGCGCTCGACGGCGGCTACTGGGCGATCGGGCTGAGGCGGCCGGACACGCGCGTCTTCGAGGGCGTACCGATGTCGACCCCCCACACCGGGAACGCCCAGCTGCTGCGCCTCCGCAGTCTCGGCCTGCGCACAGCAGTCCTGCCGGCGCTCCGGGACGTGGACACGATGGAGGACGCGTGGCTGGTGGCTCGCGAGGCCCCCAGGACGCGCTTCGCCCGCGCCGTGCGGGCACTTTCAGCGCACGCGACCCAGGACGAGCAGACCGTGCCCGAGGCCGCGCGCCGTGCACGGTTCGAGCTCCCATACCGCTGAGGCGACGTCCGGGAGGTCCTCGGGCAGGCGTGCACGGCGCACGGCGAGCGCGTGGTGGACGAGCGCGGCGTCGCAGGCCGGGAGCGGCGGCAGCGGAGCCCGGAGCGGGCCGAGTTCCTCGGGATCCATCCGTCCATCCAGGCCCGCATTGAGCGCCGCGCGGACGTCCGGCAGGCCAGGCCAGTAGCGCCCCTCGCCGAGCTTCGGCCCGGCCTGGACGGTCCGATCCGACGCGCCCAGGGGGCGGATGCCATGCGCGTCGAAAAGCGCGAACAGCTCGTCCGGCGCCCATGGATGAACGGCCACGTCGGCGGCCATGCGGTAGGGGATCGTCCGGCCCGCGCCCGGCGGGCGCTCCCAGAGCTGCGGCCATTCGAGCGAGTGCAGCCCGAGCGCCTCGAGGGCGACGATCGATCCCCGGCGTGCGTGACGCGCGATCTCACCGAGCAGGCGCTCGAGCTGCCGGGGACCGAGATGCGAGGCGATTCCGAATGTGCCGAGGTAAACGTCGAATGCACGGCGACCCACCGGCCCAAGACCGTCGCGCAGATCGTGCTGCACGAAGCGCCAGTCGCCGACGGGCTCGATGTGCGCCAGGTCCACACCCACGTACCTGGTGAGCCCGCCACCGCAGAGGTGTCGCGCGTGGCCGTCGCCGCAGCCCAGGTCCAGCACCTCGCCGCCTTCGGCGGCGGCCAGTAGCGCGGACAGCCGCGTGGCAAGCCAGGCGCTCTCGAAGCGCGCCCGCACCGCGTCGTGGCCCTGACGGGAGTAGGCGCGGGCGGCGTCGGGGCGCATGGCGGCCGCACCGTAGCCGCGGAACTGCCGCCGGCCCAGGGTTTTCAGCCCAGCCGTAAGGGATTCGCAAGCTATGGGCGCTGCAATTTCGACGGTGACCGCCGGCGCCTGTTTCGCCTGTCTCGCCGCGGGGATCCTCGTCGCCGTAACAGCGTGCGGCGGTTCGGGCGACGGGCTCGCACCGGCCGCCGAGCCGTCGCGCTCTCCCCCGCTCGGCGATCGCCCGGAGGGCAGGGTGATACCCGTTGGCAACAAGCCCGAGGGCCTGGCGTTCGACCCCGCGACTCGTCTGCTGGCGGTCGGACTCACGGATCCCGACCGGCTGGCGCTGGTCGACGCCGGCAGCGGCCGGGTTGTCAAGCGCGTGCCGCTGCCGGAATCGCCCCGCCACCTGCAGCTCGCGCGGCCGGGCGGGCCGGTGCTGGTGCCCGCGGAACGCGCCGATGCGCTGGCGCTGATCGCGCTTCCCAGTGGGCGAATGCGCACGGTGCGAGTCGGGCGCTTCCCCCACGATGCCGCGGCCGCGCGTGGCCGCATCTTCGTGGGCAACGAGTTCGGCGACTCGGTCTCTGTCGTCGAGGACGATCGTGTGATCCGCACGCTGCGCGCGCCGCGGCAGCCGGGCGGGGTGGCGGCGACGAGCGACCGCGAGCACGTCGGCGTGATCGGCGTACGCGAGCGGGCACTCGAGGTCTTCGATGCCCGCTCACTCGCATCCACCGGCAAGATCAGCGTCGGCCTGGGACCGACCCACATAGTCGGCGCGGGCGGCCGCTTCTTCGTCGTCGACACCCGTGGCGACGGCCTGCTCGAGATCAGTCTCGATCCGCTGCGGGTGCATCGCCGCACTCACCTAGACGGCGGTCCCTACGGAATTGCCCTCGACCGGAGCCGAAGGCGCTTCTGGGTCACCCTGACCGCCCGCAACGAGGTCGCCGAGCTGACCGACCGCCGCCGGCTGCGCGTGTTCCCGACCGTGCGCCAGCCCAACTCCGTCGCGGTCGATCCCGCGAGCGGGCGGGTCTTCGTCGCGAGCCGCAAGGACGGGAGCCTGCAGTTCTTCGATCCGCCCGAGTGCCGAGGCGACGCGTGCACTCCCGACTGAGGATCGGCCCGTTCCGGCCGGGGTTCTGGCGGAGCCCTCTCCGGGGCCCCTGGCTCGCCTCGATCCTGAGCGCGGCCCTGCTCCCGCTGCTCGCCGTCTGTGCGCTCACGGGCTTCGTCTCACACTGGGCCTACGACACCGATCTCGGCGCCAACGCCGTGTTCGGCGGACCCGGCCCGGGCAACGGCTTCGATCTGTACGGGCTCGATTGGCCGACCAGCCCGAGCTGGCTCTACGCGGCAACCCAGGGGCTGCACGTGGTGACCGGGATTGCCGCGATCCCGATCCTGCTGGCGAAGCTATGGACGGTCGTGCCCAAGCTGTTCGAGGTGCCGCCGGTCCGCTCGCCGGCGCACGCCCTCGAGCGGCTCAGCCTGATCTTCCTCGTCGGCGGCGCCATCTTCGTGATCGGCACGGGCGTCATCAACATCCAGGTCTGGTACCCGTTCGGCTTCGGCTTCGTTCCGGCCCACTACTACGGCGCGATCGTCATGGTCGCCGCGCTTGCACTCCACGTCGTGCTCAAGCTGCCGGTGCTGCGGGACGCCCTGCGCCGGGACGGGATCCGCGACCGGCTGCACGAGGACCTCGCCCACACGCGGCCCGAGCCGGAACTTCCGGGCCGCCACACGAGCGCGCCGCACGCATCCAGCGCGCCTACGCTGACAAGGCGCGCTCTGCTGGGGGGTGTCGGCGTCGCCTCGGCCGGCCTGGCGGCGATGACGGCCGGGCAGGTCGCGGGTGGGCCGTTCGCGGACCTCGCCCTGCTCGCGCCGCGCGGGCGTGGCCGTGGGCCGGGGCCGAATGACTTCCCGGTCAACAAGACCTTCGCCGCCTCGGGGATCGAGCGCGGGCAGCTCGGGGCCGATTGGCGGCTCGCGCTGCAGCGCGACGACCGGGTGGTCGCGCGCCTCTCGCGCGACGAGCTGCTCGGCCTGCCACAGACGAGCGCCGAGCTCCCGATCGCGTGCGTGGAGGGCTGGTCGACGACGCAGCTCTGGACCGGCGTGCGCCTGCGCGACCTGGCTCGCCTGATCGGCGTCGCGCCGGGCGGCGCGATGGAGGCGCGCTCGATGCAGTCCGGCGGCGGCTTCCGGCGGGCCACCCTCAACCCGGGACAGGTGGAGCATCCCGACTCACTGCTCGCCTTATCGGTCAACGGTGCCGAGCTCTCGCTCGACCACGGCTATCCGGCCAGGGTCATCGGGCCGGCCCTTCCCGGTGTCCATTGCACGAAGTGGGTCGGCAAGCTGGTGTTCAGCTGATGGCTCGCTTCCGGGCCGCCTACGGAGCCGGCCCCCTGCACCTGCTCGGCGTAGTCATCTGCCTCGCGGTCGTGGGCTATGCGCTGTCGACCGGTCTGTCGCTCACCGGGCGGCCCGAGCGCTGGCTCATCTGGTTCGGCGGCGGGATCGTCGCGCACGACTTCCTCCTGCTGCCGTTCTACAGCCTGCTCGGACTGTTCGCAGTGGCGGCGCTCGCGCCGGGTGCGCGGCGGACGAGAACTGGCATCGCCGCCCTCAACCACCTTCGATTCCCTGCGCTGCTGTCCGGCCTTCTGCTCCTCGTCTGGTACCCGCTCATCCTCGGTCCCGGCGAGCGCACCTTCAGCCGCGTGAGCGGGCTGAGCAAGGACGTATACCTTGAGCGCTGGCTCATCCTGACCGCCTCGCTGTTCGCGCTCTCTGCGGTCGTGCTGCTGATCCGCCTGCCCCGCCTGCGTCGGATCGACGATCACGGTGGTCGCTGATGCGACTATCCGCTACCGCTTGTGCCCGTTCTGAGCGAAACGCGCGCACTCGTCACCGGGGCCACCGGATTCATCGGCGGCCGGCTCGCCCGTCGCCTGCTCGGCGACGGTGCGCGCGTGCGCTGTCTCGTGCGCGACCGGGGCCGGGCTCGGGACCTGTCCGAGCTCGGCGCCGAGCTCCACGAGGGCGACGTGCTCGACCCGCGCTCGCTCGCGGGCGCCGGTGAGGGCGTCGACGTCGCCTACTACCTGATCCACTCGATGGGTCGCGGAGGGGACCGAGACTTCCAGGAGCGCGAGCGAGCCGCCGCCCGTGCGTTTGCAGAGATGGCGCGGCGGGACGGGATCGGCCGCGTCGTCTACCTCGGTGGTCTCGGCGGGGGGGGCGTCGACTCGAAACACCTGCCCGCGCGCCAGGAAAACGCGGGCATCCTCCCCGAGCCCGGCCCCCCGCCCCCCCCCCTCCCCCCCGCGGCGGGCCGC
>Ga0081538_10003432_pt1 | contig 14975 bp, 14 predicted proteins | sample TabmetS5T2R1_FD_71022 | JGI IMG/M metagenome (GOLD analysis project Ga0081538, IMG submission 71022) | Tabebuia heterophylla rhizosphere microbial communities from the University of Puerto Rico - S5T2R1 | ecosystem: Host-associated > Plants > Roots > Rhizosphere ... | reverse complement strand
ACTGGACCGCGCTGGCCTACTGCGTCGCCACCCTCGTGCTGGGCACGGCGGCCATGCTCGACCGCGGCGCGCCGATGACCCTCGACACGATCAGCACGCTCGCCGGTCCCTTCCAGTTCCTGCTGCTCTACCGCGCCGTACTGGCCGTGGTGTCCACGGAGGCGGAGCGCCGCCGCGCGCTCGCGCTCGTCCTGCTCGCCAGCGTGCCGGTGTCGGTGATCGCGCTGCTCCAGTTCGCCGGGATCGGCGGTCTCACGGACACGCTGAACTCGATCACCGGCGCCGAGGGCCTCGTGGTGCACACGGAGGAGGAGGGGATCGAGCAGCGCACCACGGGCGTCTTCCCGCACTGGCAGATGCTCGCCGGGTACCTGTTCGTCGTCGTGGTCGCCGGGCTGGGGGCGCTCCTGGCGCCCGGACGGGGCGCACTGCCGCGCTGGCTGTGCGCCGCCGTCACGCTGCTGGCCCTCGCGGCCATGATCAGCACCGGCACGTTCGTGACCGCCTTCGGCGCGGTGGCCGCCGCCTTCGTGCTGGGCGCCTGGTACGGGCGGCTCGGGCGAGTCGTCGCCGGGCTCGGTGCGGCGGCCGCGGGCGCGGCCGCGCTGTTCGGGTCGCTGATCGCCGAGCGCGTGGCGTTCTCGTTCGCGGCCGCGCCGGGCGCCGACCGCGAGGCGTTCATCCCGCAGTCGATCGCCTACCGCATCGAGCTGTGGACGGGCGAGCTGCTGCCCGCGATCGCCGGGCGCTGGCTCACCGGATGGGGGCCCGAGCTGCCCTCGAGCCTTAGCTTCGAGCACACGGAGTCGATGTACCTCACGCTGCTGTTCCGCGGAGGCGTTCCGCTGCTCCTCGTGTACGGGGCGCTCACGCTGGCGCTCGCCGGCGCCGCTTGGCGGCTCGCCGCAGGGGCGGCGCGGCCCTTCGACCGGATGCTCGGCCGGGTGCTGCTCACACTGGTCGTGCTGCTCGCGGTGCTCCACCTGCTCGAGCCGTACTTCGTGACGAGCGGCCTGCCGCACCTGATCTGGATCCTGGCCGCGCTCGCGATGTCGGGCCTGCACGACGCTCCCGGCCGCCCGCGCGCGCCGTGAAGCGGCTCGTCGCCATGCTCGGGATCGTCGGCGCGCTCGTGCTGGCGCTGGTGGCGTTCGACGACGGCGGGGGCTTCCGGGTTGAGGGCAACCGTATCGTCGCGCCGGACGGCTCTCGCTTCGTGATGAAGGGCGTGGTCGCCCCGTACGGGACGTTCGCCGGCGGCGACGCCGCGGGGCTGGGCCGCCTGAACGAGCGCTCCGCGTTCGAGGACTTCGAGCGGATCGCGGAGCTCGGGGCCAACACCGTCAAGGTCTACGTGACCCCCACCGCGGTGGACGACGAGGCCGGGCGGGAGCGCCTCGACAAAGTGGTGGACGCCGCCCGGGCCGAGGACCTGGTGGTGGTGCTGACAGGCTTCTATGCGGAGTTTGACGAGACCCTGCCATGGGTGCGCCGGGCCGCCGCCGACTACGCGGCCGACCCGTACGTGTGGCTCCTCCCGATGAACGAGCCCGGCTGCACGGTGCCCGACCCGGGCGCCGCCTGCACCGACTACGCGACCTGGCAGCGCGAGCACCGCCGCTACGTCGAGGCGATCCGGGCGGCCGGCATGGACTCGCCGATCATGGTCAACGCCCCCGGTTACTCGTGGGATCTGACCGGGGTGCGCGAGCACCCGCTCGGCGACTCGAACGTGGTGCTCGGGGCGCACCGCTACGCGAACGACGCCCGTGGCCTCACCGCGGAGGGCCGGCATCAGATCGAGGAGGGCTGGGCCCGGATGGCGCGCACGCGCCCCGTCGTGCTCGACGAGGTCGGGAACTACAACGGCGACGGCTTCGCCAACTCCGTCACCTGGACGCGGGAGATGATCTCGTGGGCGCGCGGGTGGGTGGAGCAGGGCGCCGGCTCGGGGGTCGTGGCCTTCAACTGGCGCTGGTCCGACCCGAACACGCTGACGAGCCCGGAGAACGGCCGGCTCACCGAGTGGGGGCGGATCTTCGTCGAGCGCTTCCTCGAGGAGACGTCCGATGTCTGAGCTGCCGAGCGTGTCGGTGGTCATGCCGACCTACAACCGCCGCGCGCTGCTGCCGCGCGTGGTGGAGCCGTTGCTCGCGGATCGGGCGGCAAGCGAGGTAGTGGTCGTGGTGGACGGCTGCCGCGACGGCTCCTACGAGTGGCTCGTGGAGCGCGCCGGCGGCGACCGGCGGCTGCGGCCCGTATGGATCGAGAACCAGGGCGAGAACGGGGCCCGCCGGGCCGGGATCGAGCGTGCGCGGGGCGACGTGGTCCTGCTCCTCGACGACGACGTGGAGGCTTCGCCCGGGCTCGCGAGCGGGCATGCCCGTCGTCACGCCGGGCGGAGCGGTCTCGTGGTGGTCGGCCACATGCCGCCGCCAGTCGGTGCCGAGCGGCGCCCCGGGGACTTCACGACGCGGCTCTACGCGCGCGAGTACGAGTCGGTCTGCTCGCTGTACGAGCGGTCGCCGTCCCAGGTCCTGCACAGCCTGTGGGCGGGCAACCTGTCGCTGCGCCGGGACGACTGCCTGCGCGTGATGACCGACGGAGCCGCGCCGGCGCTCGACTACCACGCCGACCGCGAGCTCGGCCTGCGCTGCCTCAAGGCCGGCCTGCGAGGCGAGTTCGACCGGTCGCTGAGGGCGGCCCACCTGCACACCCGGACGCTGGACGGCTTCGCGCGCGACGCTCGCGCCCAGGGCGCGGGAGCGGCGGCGCTGCACGCGCTGCACGGCGATCTGCTTGGGCCGCTCCCCGCCGGCGCGTTCGACCATGGCCTGCCGGCGGCCGCCGCGGCGTGGCTGCGACTGTGCCGCCGGCCCGGCGTGGCCGACGCCACCTCCCGCGCCCTGCGGATGGCCACCCGCGCGGCCGGCCGGATGCGCCTGTTCGCCGCGGAGGAGCTGGCCGGCCGGCTGCTGCGCCGCGTCGAGCAGCAGCGGGGGGCCCTGTCCGCGTGAGCCTGCGCCGGCACATCCTGCGCGGCGGCGCCTACCTCGCCGGCCGCGAGGTCGCCGGCATGGCCGTGCGGCTCGGCGGCGTCCTCGCGCTCACCCGGCTGCTCGGCCCCGAGGAGTTCGGGCTCTACGCGGGCCCGGCGGCGCTCGCGACGTTCCTCGGCCTCGTAGCGCAGTGGGGCACCGAGGTGTTCCTGATCCGCCGCGAGGAGGAGCCCTCGCCGCGGCTGTACGACGAGGTCTTCACCTTTCTGCTCGCCACCACCGCGGCCGTGACGCTCGGAGCGTTCGCGATCTCGTGGATCGTCGAGTGGATCGCCGGCCCGAACCCGTTCCTCGGGCCGTTCCGCGTGCTCCTGCTCGCCGTGCCGCTCAACGCCCTGTGGGCGCCCGCCCAGGCGCGGATCGAGCGGGCCTTCCGCTTCCGCGCGATGGCGGTGCTCGAGCTGGGCGGCGACGCGGTGCTCTACGGCATCTCGGTCGGGCTCGTCCTGCTCGGCGCGGGGCTGTGGGGCCCCGTGGCCGGCTACGTCGCCTGGCAGGCCTTCCTGCTGGCCGCGAGCTATCTCTTCGCGAGCCTGGTGCCGCGGCCGCGCGTTTCGGGCGACCGGCTGCATGAGCTGCTCCGCTTCGGCCTCTCGTATTCGGTCGCCGACTGGCTCCAGCGCGGCAAGGAGGTCGTGAACCCGCTCGTGGTCGGCCCGCTCCTCGGCGCCGCCGCGGTGGGCCACGTGGCGCTCGCCCTGCGGCTGGCCGAGACGCTCAGCTTCGTGACGAGGGCGACCTGGCGTGTCTCGGTCGCGGCCCTCGGGCGGATCCAGTCGGACGCCGGGCGGCTCCGGCGCGCGCTCGAGGAGGGCATGACGCTGCAGCTGCTGGCGAGCGGCACGATCTTCGCGCTGTTCGCGCTGGTGGCTCAGTGGGCGATCCCGGCCGTCTTCGGCGAGCGATGGAGCGCAGCGGTCGAGGTGTTCCCGTTCCTGGCCGCCGCCTACGTGCTGACGGCGGCGTTCTCGCTGCACACGTCGCTGCTCTACGTGCTGCGGCTGGGCGAGCGCGTGGCGGCGGTGAACGCCGCCCGGCTCGTGCTGCTGGTCGCGCTCTGCGCGGCGCTGGCGGGGGCCGCCGGCGTGCAGGCGTTCGGGATCGCGTTGCTGGTCAGCCAGCTCGGTTGCCTCATGCTCGACCGCGAGGTGCGGCGGGTGCTCGACTACCGCTTCCGGCGCGCCGTACCGTGGCTGATGGCGTTCCTGCCGCCGGTGTTCGTGCCGGTGGTGGGGCTCCCGGCCGGGCTGCTCCTGTGGCTCCCCGCGATGCTCGTCGTCACGGCGCCGCTTCCGCGGACCACCCTCGCCGGCTACGCGCGGACGGTCAGGGGAGCGATGCTTCGGGTGTGAGCTCGAGCGATCTCGTCCGGCGCGTGCGCGCGACCGGCGTGCGCGATCCGCGCGTGCTGGCGGCGATGGGCGAGATCCCGCGCGCCGAGTTCGTGGCCCCGGCGGACGTGGACCAGGCGTACGCCGACAAGCCGCTGCCGATTCCCCACGGGCAGGTGACGACGCAGCCCTCCTTGGTGGCGCGGATGCTGGAGGCGCTCGCGCTCGGCGGGTCGGAGCGGGTGCTCGAGGTGGGCACGGGCTACGGCTTCCAGACCGCGCTGCTGGCGCGCCTCGCGCACGAGGTGGTGAGCATCGAGCGCTTCGAGGACATCGCCCGGACAGCGCGCGAGAACCTCGAGCGCCACGGCGCCACCGGAGTCGAGGTCCTGGTCGGCGACGGCAGCGCCGGCGTGCCGGAACGCGCGCCGTTCGACGCGATCGTGGTCTCGGCGGCTTTTACCAGCGTGCCGCAGCCGCTGGCCGACCAGCTGTCAGGCGGCGGAAGGCTGGTCCAACCGGTGGGCCCGGGAGGCGAGGACCTGGTGATCGCCTTCAGGAAGGGTCCGGAGGGGCTGGAGCGAACGGCCGACGTGACCTGGGCGCACTTCGTGAAGCTGTACGGGGCGTACGGGTTCCAGCCGTGATGCGGTCCTGCTGGGTTCGTACAGTGCCCTGGGATGACCGGGCAGGGCGGGCAGGGGGTTCGCCGACGCTGGCGTGACTACGAAACGAAGGCCGGGGCGCGGCCCGTGAAGAAGTTCATCGACAGCCTGTCCGACTACGACGCGGCGGCCATTGTGGCCGCCATGCAGGAGGTGCGCGAAGAAGGCCTTCACAGCGCGCGCCATCTAAGTGGCGATATCTGGGAGGTGCGCGCTGCCGGAGATCGCGTCATCTACCGCGTGCTGTTTGCTCCCGAGGGCAAGCGGGAGAGGATCCTGCTCGCGCTCGAGGCGTTCAAGAAGAAGACTCAGAAGACTCCGCCGGAGGCGATTCGACTCGCGCAGCGACGACTGCGGGACTGGCGCGAACGCGGAGAGCAGAAACGGGCGGCGCAGAGATGATGGCCCGGGGGCGAACTGCTAGCCTATCTCATAGTTGATATCGCATTGCCGATATACGGGGTGAGAGCCAGCAATGGATCGGGATAGAGACTTCCTCGACACCATCATCGACGAGCGGACTGAGCGGAACCCTGAGTTTCCCGCGCTTGTAGACGCGGCCAAGCGCCGCCGGGACCTGCTCTACACGCTCGCGCGCGAGCGCGAACGGCGCAACCTGTCGCAGACCGCAGTCGCAGCCGCAATGCGCACTTCCCAATCTGCGGTGGCGCGTCTGGAGAGCTCCGCCACTGACACGAAACTCTCCACCGTCGAGCGCTTTGCAGGGGCGCTTGGCTTCCGTCTCGAGTACCGGCTGGTACCCGAAGATTCCCGCGGCGCGCCCGGCTGACTCGGCCGACGCGTCATGAACCCCTCCGCCCGGCGAGGAACCGTCAAGGCAGTTGGTTGATTCCTAGCGCGCGGCATATGAGGCGCTGCGCGCGTGTTGTGCCGACGGCCACGCTCGGAGCTCGCCGCACCAGCGAGGCGAGCCAGGCGGGCGTGGGCGCGTCGCGCAGGTCGACGATGTAGACCGCGCCGTCCTCGTGGTCGGGGGCGCCGGGCAGCAGGGCGACCACTGGGCGGCCGCGGTGGTCTACGCGGGCGCCGGCGCGGCGCAGCGCGAAGCGCCGCGCGAGCAGCGCGGCGAGGAGGAGCGCACGACCCGGGCGGGCGAGCAGCCCGAGGAGCCGCGGCCCAGCCGCTCCGCCGCGCCGCGAGTCCCAAGCCGCGCGCACCTCGACGGCCGCGAGCGCCCCGCGGGGCCACCAGGGACGGTCGCGGTAGCGGCCGATCGCCTCGCGGTGGCCGCGCACCGTGGCCGCGGCGTCCTTCGTCGCCTGGCCCGGGTGGAGGTGGTAGATCGCTCCGATCTCCGGCAGCACGAGGACGGTGCCCTGCTCGACGACCCGGATCCAGAAGTCGAGGTCCTCCGCGTGCGTGAGGGACGTGTCGAAGCCGCCGGCGCGGCGCGCTGCTTCGCGCCGCACCAGCGACGCGCTCAGCGGGATGAAGTTGTCCGCCGTGAGCGGCGCCGGCGTGCGCAGCATGCGCCGTCGGCGGCCCGCGACGCCGTAGGCGTGGTGCTCACGGCCGGGCCCCTCGACCCAGACCGCGGTGTGAGCCACGGCCACGTGCGCCTCGCGGCACGCCCACAGCCCCTCCAGGTGGTGCGGCAGCCACTCGTCGTCCGTGTCGAGAAACGCGACCCACTCGGACCTAGCCGCTTCGAGCGCGGTGTTGCGCGCCGCGGACACGCCCCGGTTTCGCTCGTGGCGGATCACGCGGGCCCCGAGGCGCTCGGCGACGGCGGCGGAGTCGTCGGCCGAACCGTCGTCGACGACGATCACCTCGGCCGGCCGGCGCGTCTGCGCAGCTACGCTGGCCAACGCGCGCGGCAGCAGGGCGGCCCGCTCGTACGCCGGGATCACGACGGTGACCGGGAGCGCTGCGCTCACGCTTCGGCGACGGCGCGGAGCACCTCGGCCCCCGCCATCGCCCGGCGCCGCACCTCGGGCAGGCGCTCCGCCAGGAGGCGCCGCAGCTCGTCCCCGTCGGCGAGCGCCCGCTCGATCCGCCCGGCCGCCACCGACGGCTCCAGCTCTCCCGGCTCCAGGCACAGGTCGGAGTGGCCGTACACATCCTCGTTGATGCCCGCCGCCTTCACGCTGTAGCCAAAGCTGACGGTCGGTACCCCGGTCGACATCGCCGCGATCGTCGAGTGCGTCCGGGCGCCCGCGAAGCAGGCCAGCCGAGCGATCACCGACTTGATCTGGGCCGCTCGCAACCCACCGTCCAGGCACTCGACCTCGAGGCCGCGTCCCGCCGCCCGCGACCGCACCTCGCGCAGGAGGCCCAGGTCGTCGTCATGGGGAGCGGTCACGTGCGGCACGAGCAGGATCCACCGGCCCGTCGCGCCGGCCACCGCCGTCACGATCTCGGTGCACCGCTCCGCCCAGGCCGCCAGGTCGCCGCCGGTCGCCCAGCGCGCCATCAGCGGGCTGAAGTTCAGACCCACGGCGCCGTCCGGGTCCAGGCCGACGGCGCCGGGCTCCTCCGGCTCCATCAGGAAGGCGGGATCGCTCACGCGGTGCGCCCGCGCGCCCACGCCGTGGCGCTCCAGGTACGCCGCGCTCCGGTCCTCGCGCGCGGTGATCGCCGACAGCTCGGCCAGGTGGCGATGCATCTCGCCCGCCACGTCCGGCCGCGCGTCGAACGGCCCCACCGAGGCGCCCCACAGCACGACCGGCACGCCGCGCCGCCGGGCGTGGCGGTCGAGCTCCATCAGCGGCCAGGGGAAGCCGTAGTCGAGCGAGTAGTTGTCGCCGCCCACCTGGAGCATCACGCTCGCATCGGAGAGCGGGCCGTCGAGCGCCCGGTACGGCCCGGGCAGTCCAACCCGGGTGCGCCGGTGGAGCTGCCACACGAGCCAGGCGCGCGAGCCGCGCCGCGGGTCCTGGGGGACCGAGACGTGAGTGATCGCCGGGTCGGTCTCCTCGCTGTTCTGGCGCTCGACCTGCTCCGGCGGGACGGCTGTCGATGTCGAGGCGTGCACGATGCGCACGTCCTCGCCGAAGGCCGAACGCAGCACGACGGCGGTGCCGCGCACGATCGCCTCGCAGCCGCGGTTCAGGTAGGGGCCGTTCCCCACCAGCAGGACCGTGGTGGGGCTCACGGGCCTTGGGCCGGGCCGGGACGGCGCTGCAGGAACCACTTCAGCCGTGAGGCGAGCGCGCGCCAGCGCGGCATGTACTGGAGGTCGTGGGCGCGCACCAGCGGCGTCATCTCCCGCTCGAACAGGCCGGGATCGCGAGCCTCGAGCGCGCGCGCGAAGGCGCGGTGACTCTCGCCCGCGAGCCGCACGCGCCACGCGAAGATCGATCGCTGACGGGGAGCGAGGTGGTCCTCGCGCGCCGGCACGCGCTTCCGCGGGCGCCACCGGCCCGCCCGGTCCTTCAGCGCCAGCCGGTAGGACAGACCCTCGCGCCGGTGCCGCAGGCCCGCGTCCTGGGACGCGGCCACGGAGTCGGGCGCGAGCGGCTCGAGCGCCAGCCGGCCGTCCGCGATGCCGGCCTCCACCAACGCGGAGAGCTCAGGCGTGCGCACCACCACCACGTTGGTGCCTGCGCTGTCGTCCACGTAGTCGGGCAGCCACGCGTCGCCGACGGTGAGATCGGCGGTCTCGCCGAGCACGTCGTCGCAGTAGTCGCAGGCCTCGTACTTGAAGAAGCCGTGGCCCCAGTTGGACCCGAAGAAGGCGTCGGTGGGGGAGACCACCTCGCGCCGGGCGCCGGAGGCGTCACGGCCGTGCATCTCCATCCCGTACCGGTTTGCGGGCCGGTCGGGCAGCTTGCGGCGGAAGTCGACCGCCTCGAGCCGGCCGGGCTCGATGCCGGCCTGCCAGGCGAAGGAGTCCGCGAAGCGCGTGCTCTTCAGGTGCCCGCAGACGAGTGCGAGCGTGACCTTGACCCGCTCCCCGATCAGCGGATCCGCCGCCGCCAGGCGCCGCAGCGCCTTGACGTAGCAGGGCACGCCGACCATCGCGTAGCGCCCCGGCTCGCTGCGCACGCGGGCCAGCGCCTCGGACATCTCCACCGGGTAGTAGCGCGACTTGGCCCGCTCCCGGAGCTCGTCCTCGGTCCCAGAGACCGTGAACTCGAACAGCCGGCCGTCGTCGGCGTCCGGCGAGCGGGGGCGGACGTGGAGGACGGCGTCGACGACGTCGCGCCGCAAGAGCTCGACCAGCACCCAGCTGCCCACTCCGCCCGAGCTGCCCGCCGCCCGGTAGCCGTCCTCGGCGACGTAGCCGGCGTAGGTCCGCATGTGGAAGCCGATCCGGTCGTGCGGCTCACAGTCGGCCCCGAACATGCGAGCGCCGATCTCGTCCTCGTGCTCGCCCTCGTTGGTGAACGGGCAGACCGCGAGGACCGGCGCGTCGCCGTCGGACGCCCCGTCGAGACGGGGCCTGTAGCGGCCGCTGTCGTCGAGCTCCATCCGGATCGGCGAGCCGGGCACGGCCGCGCAGGCGCCGCAGCCGATGCAGTAGCCGCCGTCGACGACGGTCTCGAAGAGCGTGGTCACCTCGGATCCCACGCCCCCGGACCATAGGAGAGAGCTACCGGGCGCCTATATGAGGCCGGCTGGGCGCGTCCGGTGGAGCCGGCGTGGACGGCAGCAGACGAGCCAGAAGAGGACGCAGCCGATCCACCAGGCCGCCGTGAGCGCCACGGCGACCAGCACGACGATCGCGATCGCGGCCAGAGCGACGATCGCCGCTGCGGTCGTCAGCGCAAGGGTCGCCACCGGCCTGGCCGGAGAGCGCGGCCGCCCGCGCGCGACCGATGGCCCGGGGAGATCGGCAACGAGCGGCGCGAGCTCGCCGTAGGTGCGGGCGCGCAGCGCGTCTTCGACGCGCTCCTCCAGCTCCTCCGGCTCCAGCCTGCCCTCGGCGGCCGCCTTGCGCAGCTGCTCGATGACCGCTTCGCGATCGGCGTCCGAGGCGCGGAGGGACTCGTGTCGGGTCATCGCAGACCCACGGTAGCGCGCCGGCGGCCTACCGGGAAGGGCCAGCGCGGTCGAGCGGCTCCGCCCCGAACAACCGCCGGAAGGCCCGGGAAGCGCGCGGAAAGCGGCCGGTCATCAGCCGGATGCGAGCGCCCGGGGTGTCGACCTCGAAATAGTTGTGGTAGGCGACCCGGTTCGCGGCAATCCAGTCGTGCATGCGCCGCACGAAGTAAGGGCTGTCGCCGCCGCCGTGGCCGTCGGCGCGCCGCACCACGCCCCACTCGGGGAAGCTCATCGGCTTGCGGTGAGCGCGGGCGAAGTCGCGCTGCCAGCGCAGCCCGTAGGGCTGGTCGCGCAGCTCTCGCCAGCGGGTCCTGTCCCGCCTGTAGCCCGGACGCCAGCCGTGGTCGTACACGTCGGCGCCGATGAAGTCCACGTAGCGGTCGCCGGGATATACGCGCGGCGGCGCGATCGTGCCCCGGCCCAGGTTCGTGCACCAGTCGAAGCGGAAATCGGCGCCCCGCACCCGGCGCATGGTCCTCACGATCCGGCGCCAGTAGGTCACGAAGGCGCGCGGGCGCCGGGCGGCGTTCCAGCGATACCAGTCGCCGTTGAACTCCCAGCCGAGCCGGATCGTCACGTCGCCCTGGCCATGCGCGACGAGCATGCGCGCCAGCCTTCTGAAGTGGCGGTCGTGGGCGCCGCGGGCGCCGGCGGCCAGGGTGCCCAACCCATCGGGCAGCAGCGGCACCGAGTAGACGAGCCGATCCCGGTAGGGCGAGCGGCTCCAGGTCTCGACCCACCAGCCGGGGGCCGCGATCTTCTGCCAGCTCTCGCGGCTCAGGAAGTCGAGCACCGTGTGCGCCGGACGCCCGAGCCACGTCTCCCAGCGGGCCACGGCGTCCACGTTTCCGGACCCGCGGAAGACCCCTGGTGGGGACCCCGCCAGCGAGAGGGCGACGACCAGGCTGCAACAAACGGCCCGAAGGTCGGAGAAACGGCCCATCCTGGCGCCGAAAGGCCGCACAACTTCCGGGCAACGTTGTACGTTGAACTCGCGAGAAACCTCAGGCATGGACGCGGCCACCACCTCTCAGCAGCGGTATGAGCGCCCGAGCGTGTCGGATTACGGCACCCTGCTCGAGCTGACGGCGGACGCCGGGATGCTGGCGGGCGTCGGTCTCTCGGGTTTCAGCGCGCCGCTTCAGCCGCCACCCGGCGGGCCAGGCGGCCCCGGGGGACCGCCCGGCGGTGATGTGGCCGGCTCCTTCCAGGTGCCCGAGGGCGGGGGCCAGGGTGGCGCGTTCGGCGAGGGCTCCCCCGGTGGGGGCGGCCCGGGCGAATCGATACCAGCCGGTGTCGAGGCCGGAGGCGGCGGTGGCGGTGCGGGCGGTCCCGTCTCGACCGGCGGCGGCGACGCATCGCTGCCATTCACCGGATTTGCCGCGGCCGGCGTGGCCGGATTGGGCGCGCTGCTGGGCGGCGCGGGCGCCGCTTTGAGGCGCGTGGCGCGGCGCCGCCGGTTCCGCGGTTAACACGCTGGACTTGCGTTCAGCCTGAAGCCGATTACGCTGATCGAGGGGAGCGCAGGGTCGCGCTCCACAAGGACGCTTTGACGACTGGTCCAGACAGCATTGGGCGGACGCTCACTGTTCCGTCCGCGCGAGAAGATTCGCAAGATCCGCACCGGCGCGACGTTACAGGCGGTGGGGTACGTGAATTGAATGGGCGCGTGACAGGAGGTTCACCGCCTTCCAACATGGCGGGCGCACTGCTGGAGCGCGAGACGGAGCTTCAGGCTCTCGAAGACGCGCTCGCGGGAGCCCGCATGGGACAGGGCGGCATCATGCTCGTCGAGGCATCGGCGGGGCTCGGGAAGTCGCGCCTGCTCGAGGAGGTCGGCGCCACCGCCGGGGCACAGGGAATGCTCGTGCTGTCCGCCGGCGCGCGCGACCTCGAGCGCGACCTGCCCTACGGGGTGGCACTCCAGCTGTTCGAGAAGGTGGTCGGCGGCTTCAGCGAGTCCGAGCGTGAGCGCGTCTTCGCCGGCTCGGCGAGCCTGGCCGCCCCCCTCGTGCTCGAGGGCACGCCGGCGCCCGAGGGCCTCGGCGCCTCGCTCCACGGCCTCTACTGGCTGAGCGCCAACCTCGCCGAGCGGCAGCCGCTTCTGCTTCGGATCGACGACATCCACTGGTGCGACCCGCCCACGCTTCGCTTCCTCGTCTACCTCGCGCAACGGATCGAGGAGCTTCCGGTCGTGGCGGTCCTCGCCGCGGGCACGGGCCAGACGCCCGAGCCGGACCCGCTTCTCGACGAGCTGCGCGCCCACCGCGCGACCACCGTGCTGCGGCCCCAGCCGCTCAGCCCGGTGGCGGTCACGCAGTGCCTGCGCGACTCCGTGCTGCCGCAGGCCGAATCGGGCTTCGCCCTCGCCTGCCACGAGGCCACCGGCGGCAACCCGCTGCTGGTGGGCGAGCTGGCCATGGAGCTGGCGACCCGCGAAGTCGAACCCGACGACCGCAACGCCGAGGTGGTGCATGAGCTCACCCCGGAGTCGCTCGCGGCGACGGTGGTCCTGCGGCTCCGCCGCCTGGCCGAGGGCGCGCCCGAGATGGCCCGCGCCGTGGCCGTGCTCGGCGAGAACACCGAGCTGCGCCACGCCGCCGCGATGACCGACATCCCCGCCGAGCGGGCCGTCCAGGTGGCGGACTCGTTGATGGGCGCGGGCGTGCTCCGGCGCGACCTGCGGCTCTCGTTCGTGCATCCGGTGGTCCGGCGCGCGATCTACTTCGACCGGTCGGAGCACGAGCGCGCCGAGGCGCACCGCAAGGCCGCCGGGATCCTGATGGCCGAGGGAGCACCGGCAGAGCGCGTGGTGGCCCACCTGCTGGCGGGGCGCCCGGCGGCCGATCCGCGCGCCGTCGAGATTCTGCTGCAGGCCGGCGAGCACGCGCTGGCCGGCGGCGCGCCTGACTCGGCGATGCGCCTGCTCCGGCGGGCGCTCGAGGAGCCGCCCTCGCGCGAGCTGCGGGCCGACGTGCTGGTCGCCCTCGGCAGGGCCGAGGGCGCCGCCGGCGCCCCCGAGGCGATCGAGCGGCTCACCGGCGCGCTCGACCTGATCGGCGATCCCTCGGGCCGGGCCGCGGCCGCCCTCGATGCCGGCCGGATGCTGATCAGCCGCGCCCGTTGGGAGGACGCCGCGGAGACGCTCGAGCGCGGGATCGCGGACGTGGACGGCACCGACGAGGGCCTCCGCGCTCAGCTCCAGGCTGCCTACGTGATGGCGACGCGTGTCGTGCCCGGCCGCGAGCCGGACGTGGAGCATGCCGGGCTCGACGACGAGTCGCTCGAGACGACCGTCGAGGGCCGGGTCAGGCTTGCTCAGGCTGCGCACGAGTACGCGATGCGCGGCACGTCCGCCGCCGAGGTCAGGGCACTTGCCGAGCGCGCCCTCGGCGGGGGCGCCCTGCTCGAGGACGAGACGTCGAACGGCGTGGCGTTCTACCTCGCCGTCCACGCGCTCGTGATCGCCGAGGACCTCCAGACCGCCGAGCTGGCCGCCACCACGGCGGTCGACGACGCCCAGCGGCGCGGCTCGGTGCTCGGCTTCGCGACCGCCTGCCACTACCGCTCGCTGGCCGAGCTCAAGCGCGGCCGCATAGCCGACGCGGCCGCCGACGCCGTCAACGTTCTCGCCGCCCGCCGCTACGGCTGGCAGCTCTCGATCGGCTCCGCGGTGGCCGTGCGCGCCGAGTGCCACATCGAGGAGGGCCACCTCGACGCTGCGGCGCGCGAGCTCCACACGCTCATGAACGAGGACGACCTTCCCGACGACCCGGACGCCTACCGCTTCGTCGGCGTGCGCGGCCACGTCCGTCTGCTGCAGCTGTCGCCCGCGACCGCCCTCGAGGATCTCCACGAGGCCGGGCGCCTCCAGGAGCGGCTCGGCGGGGGCAACCCGGCGGTGTTCCCGTGGCGCTCGCTCGGGTCCGCCGCGGCGCTCGCGCTCGGCGACCGCACGGAGTCCCGCCGGCTGGCCGAGGAGGAGGTCGCCCTCGCTGCCGCCTTTGGCGCCCCGGGGCCGCACGGACGGGCTCTCAGCGCCCTTGCCGCCGCGGCGGAGGGCTCAGAGGCGATCGAGCTGCGCCGGGAAGCGGTGCGCGTGCTGGAGTCGGGCCATGCCGCCCTCGACCGGGCCCGCGCCCTGGTGGACCTGGGCGGAACCCTGCGCCGCGCCACCCGCCGGCGCGAGGCCCGCGAGCCGCTCAAGGAGGGCCTCGACCTCGCCCGCCGCTGCGGCGCCCGTGCGCTCACCCAGCGCGCGCGCGAGGAGCTCGTGGCGGTCGGCGCACGGCCCCGCCGGGACGCGGCCACGGGTCGGGACGCGCTGACCGCGCGTGAGAGCCAGGTGGCCGGGCTGGCCGCCCAGGGCATGTCGAACCGGGAGATCGCCGAGGCGCTCTTCGTGACGGTCAAGACCGTCGAGTGGCACCTCAAGCACGCCTACGAGAAGCTCGGCGTGCGCTCCCGGCGCGAGCTGCGGTCGGCCCTCAGGCCCGATCCTGAGGCATAGACTTTTCAGCCTGACACCCCCACGGACGAGCAAGAGCGTGACGCTGCGCCTGGACCGATTCGGGCAGGACGCCTTGGAGGACTACGTGCGCGGGACGGGCGGGTCGCAGGCCGCAGCGCTGCACACCGCGGTGCGCTACTACCTCGACGACTCGAAGAGCGGCCGGCCGGCGTGGCGCGTGCCTGAGCTGGCCCGCAAGGCGGTGTTCACGGACGGCCTCGAGGTCGAGCTGAACGAGGACCTGCATGCCGAGCTGGAGCGCGAGTCGCGGCGCCAGGCCGTGCCGGCCGACCTCCTGGCGACGCACGCGCTCATGTACTTCCTGAGCGATCTGGGCACGGGCCGGGCAGCCGCCCGCCCCGGCGACGCGATGAATCGGGACCGCGGGGCCAACTGACCCCTG
>Ga0081538_10003431_pt1 | contig 14991 bp, 13 predicted proteins | sample TabmetS5T2R1_FD_71022 | JGI IMG/M metagenome (GOLD analysis project Ga0081538, IMG submission 71022) | Tabebuia heterophylla rhizosphere microbial communities from the University of Puerto Rico - S5T2R1 | ecosystem: Host-associated > Plants > Roots > Rhizosphere ... | reverse complement strand
GGCCTCGCCCTTGATCGCCTTGTAGACGGTCATGCACTGATCGCCGTTGACGATGTTCTGGATGCCCTGCAGCGTGGCGTCCTGGCCGGTGACCGGGATCTGGTCGAGCTTGCGCTGCTTGATGGCGGAGATGGCGGCGTTGCCGAGGCCGTCGTTGGCGGCCAGCACGCCGTCGATCTTGTTGTTCGCCTTCTGCAGCATCTGCTCGAAGATGGTCAGCGCGCGCTGGTTGTCCCAGTCGGGCACGGACTGGTCGTCGACCTCGGTCCAGTCACCGGACTCGAACTTCGGATTGATGATCGAGTCGTAGCCGTTCTTGAACAGCGTCGCGTTGTTGTCGGTCGGCGAGCCGTTGAGCACCGCGATCTGCGGGTTCTGGGTGCCGGCCGCGTCGATGCAGTCCACCAGGCCCTGGCCCTGGAGCTTTCCGACCTCCTCGTTGTCGAACGAGACGTAGTAGTCGGTGTCCTGGGTGTCGAGCGTCAGGCGGTCGTAGTCGATGACCTTGACGTCCTGCGCCTTGGCCGCGGCGGCGATCGCCGCGCCCGAGCCGGAGTCGAGGTTCACCAGCAGGATGACCTTGGCGCCGTTGGTGATCGCCTGCTCGGCCTGCTGCTGCTGGGTCGCCTTGTCGGCTTCGGCGTTCGTGATCGTGGCCTCGATACCGGCGTCGTCGAATGCCTTCTGCAGGAACGGCCGGTCGACCGTCTCCCAGCGCACCGACGACTTCGAGTCGGGCAGCAGCACGGCGACCTTGCCGGCCTCGCCACCACCGCCGCCGGACGCGCCGCCGCCGCCGCCCGAGTCCTCGTCGTCGTCACCGCAGCCGGCGAACACGAGCGCTCCGGCCGCGGCCATCACCACCGCGATCTGCCATGCCTTGCTCCGCATGGGTCTCCTCCTCCTGGGTTGGGTTGGGGTTGGGGGTACGTCATCTCGCCTCGGCCGCGAGGCGGGTCGGGAACGCGCGGTCGGCCTCGCTCACGACGAGGGCGATCGCGCCCAGCACCTGTGCTCGCTCCCCGAGCACTCCCGCCACGACGCCCGCCGCGTCGGCGGCCGAAGGCAATGCGGCGCGCGCGATCGACTCGCGCACCCCGTCCAACAGCAGGTCGCCGGCCTCCGCCAGGTCCCCGCCCACGACCAGCAACTCCGGGTTCAGGACGTTCAGCAGCATGCTGACGGCCTGTCCGATCGCCCGCCCGGCGTCGGCGATGACCCGGCGGCAGCCGAGGTCGCCTTCCCGGGCCAGCTCCAGCATCCGTGCCAGGGTGACGTCCGTGCCGTGGCTGCGGCGCAGCAGGTCCACCAGGGCCCCGGTGGCCGCGAGCGTCTCGAGGCAGCCGCGGTTGCCGCACCGGCACACGAGGCCCTCGGGATCCACGAGCAGGTGGCCGAGCTCACCTGCGAGCCCGGCGCTGCCGCGATAGAGGCGGCCGTTGAGGATCAGCCCGGCGCCGATCCCCGAGGCGACCTTCAGGTACACCATGTCGCTCGCGTCGCGGGCGGCGCCGAACGCGGCCTCGGCCAGGGCGCCGAGGTTCGCGTCGTTGTCGACGAGGATCGGGATCTCCAGCCGGCGGCGCATCTCCGCCACGGCGGGCACACCGACCCAGCCGGGCAGGATCGCGCCCGAGCCGACCACCCCGTCCTCCTGCCGGATCGGCCCGGGGAGGCCCATGCCCGCCCCGATCACCTGCCCGCCGTCGATGTTGGCCTCGGCGAGCAGCTCGACCACGAGGTCGGCCGCGGCGTCGAGGCCCTCCTCGGCGGCGTGGTCGGTGTCGAGCGGCACGGCGCGCTCGGCGAGGATGCGCGAGCTGAGGTCGGAGACCGCGACGCGCAGGTGGCTGTGACCGAAGTCGATGCCGACCGCCGCGCCCGCCGAGCTGTCGAAGGAGAGCAGGATCGGCGGCCGCCCGCCCTGCGTCCCGTGCGCCTCGCCGAGCTCCGCGCGCTCGACCACGAGGCCGTCGGCCTGGAGGTCGGAGACGAGGCTCGACACGGTCGAGCGCGACAGCCCCGTGCGCCGGGCGATCTCGGCACGCGAGATCAGCCCCTGGTCGCGGAGCGCGTGGATGACGCGCAGGCGATTCAGACGACGCAGCGATTCGAGGGAGCCGGCTCGACCCGAGGCCATGGCGCGGGCATCAGACAGGACCGCCGTCCGTTTGTCAAGGCTTCGAACGAACTGACGGGTTCCTAGCAGGATCTTGCGGAATTGTTGGCTTCGTTTGTCTCCTGGCCGAATAAACCGCTTCAGCTGGTGGCGACGCGCCAGGTTCCGCTCGATCGCCCGGCGGCCGCGCGCCGGAGGCGACTCAACCGGTCCGCTCGGGACTCGGCGCCGATCGGCGGCGATAGCGGAGGTGCGTGACGCGGGAGCCGAACGTGCGCGTCTCGAGCAGCTCGAGGTCGATCCGGTGGTCGAGCGGCGGCAGGAACGGCGTCCCGCCGCCGACGATCACGGGGTAGACGAACGGCTCGACCTGGTCGACGAGCTCGATGCAGCCCGCGGCGAGGCCTGCGCCGCCCAGCCCGACGTCGCCATCGAGCCGAGCAAGCTCGTCGGCGACGCCGCCGGTCGCCAGCCGGGTGTTCCCCTCGACCGACTCCAGCGTGGTCGAGAACACGATCTTCGGCAGTGCCCGCCAGATCTCGGCGAACTCGCGCGAGACCGCGTCGCGGCTCTCGTCCTCGCGCTCCCAGTAGAGCATCGTCTCGTACAGGTTGCGGCCCATCAGCTGCGCGCTCAGCGCGCGGACCCGCTCGTTGTGGAACCGGTGCAGCTCCTCGTCGGGCGCCGACCAGTCGAACGAGCCGTCCGGGCCGGCGATGTAGCCGTCGAGCGAGACGCTCATGGAATAGATCACGTTGGGCATGCCCGTTGAGACGGCCGCACGGGGCCGGGATCATCGGCGGCTACGCCGGCTTGTGGCAGACGGCCTCGATGTTGTTGCCGTCGGGGTCGAGGATGTAGGCGCCGTAGTAGTCGGGGTGGTAGATCGCGCGCACGCCGGGGGCGCCGTTGTCTCTCGCCCCCGCCGCGAGCGCGGCGGCGTGCCAGGCGTCGACCGTCGCGCGGTCGTCGACCACAAACGCCACGTGCAGCTCCTTCACCGGCGACCGCTGCTTCTCGATCCAGAAGTACGGCTTCGCGCTCTTCCCGAACCCCGCGGCGGCGGACATCACCTCCAGCACCAGCGTCATGCCCAGCGGCGCCAGCACCCGCTCGTAGAACGCCTTGCTGCGCGCGTAGTCGGACACGCCGAATCCCACGTGGTCGAGCATCGTTCCTCCTACTTCGGCGGGAGCGTCTTGACGTAGGCGACGCTGCGCTCGACCCAGGATGCCAGCTCGCGGTCGCTTCCCAGGCCCTCGGGGGCGACCGTGATCCAGCCGTCCATCGTCCGCCGGCCCATCTCCATCCGCGCCGCGTGCGGTTCGGCGATCGCCGCCTCCGTGTCGGCGGGGTCGATGCGCGCGAGCAGCCCGCCGGTGTGCGAGGCGCCCACCGTCATGTTGCCCTGGAGGAGGAAGGCGAGCCCGCCGAACATCCGCTTCTCGGTGACGGCCTCCTCGCCCGCGAGCTGCTCGCGGAGGCGGTTCGCGAGGTGTTCGTCGTAGGGCATCAGCCGCGGTGCTGTCTCGCCTTCGGCGACGCTTCCCAGAAGTCGTCGAGCTTGGTGGCGTCGCCGCGGTCGAGCTTACGCGAGATCGCCCAGATGTCGACCGGCTCGTCGCCCTCGTTGCGGTGCGAGCGCGGCGTTCGCGGGGCGATGCGCACGGCGCCCGGGGCACTCACCTCGTGCACGTCGTCGCCGCAGCGCATCGTCAGCGTCCCGCGGGTGACGAGGTAGAGCTCTTCGACCTCGTCGTGATAGTGGCCCGTGCTCTGCTCGAAATCGGAGTGCGGTGGGACGCGGATCAGCGTCACCGCCAGCTGCTCGCAGCCGAGCGCGTCGGTCAGGCGGCGGAACTCCCCGGGCACGTCGGTGCCCGTGTACGGGTCGTCGACCTCGTCGGGATCGACGATCGAGTAGTCGCTCATGCGGGTGGGCTACCCACCCACTGCACGAACTGGACGACGACCCCGTTCGGGTCGGTGACCTGGAAGTAGCGCTCGCCCCACGGCTCGGTCTCGAGCGGCGTCGTGATCGCCACGCCCTCGCCCTCCAGCCGCGCGCACTCGGAGTCGACGTCGTCGACCACGAAGGCGATGAGCAGGCCGTCGGCGGCGTGCCCGCGCAGGGCCTCGGGCTTGAACGTCTCCAGCCCGGTGCGCAGGAAGACGAGGTTGAAGCCGGCGTCGGGTCGCGAGAGCGAGACGAAGCCGTCGGCCGACATGTCCTCGGAGAACCCGAGGTGGCGCTGCGCGAACTCGGCCGAGGCGACCGGGTCGGCGACGTTGAGCGAGAGGGCTGAGGCGGTGATAGCAGTCATCTCCGTACACTGTACAGAGTGAACAGCCTGGAGCTCCTCTGGGGCATCGGACCCGAGCGTAGGCGCGGCCCCCGGCCGGCGCTCTCGACGGCCGGGATCGTCGACGCCGCGATCGCGCTCGCCGACGCCGAAGGCCTCGAGGCCGTCTCCATGCGCCGGCTCGCCGAGCGGCTCGGGGTCGGCGCGATGGGGCTCTACACGTACGTGCCCGGCAAGGCCGAGCTGCTGGAGGCGATGCTCGACGCCGTCTACGCCGCGATGCCGCGGACCGCCCACGACGGCGACTGGCGCGCGCGGCTGACCGCCGTGGCGTCCGAGAACCGCGCGCTCTACGCGGCCCATCCGTGGGCGGCGACGATCTCGAGCAGCCGGCCGCCGCTCGGCCCCGGCCTGATGGCCAAGTACGAGCACGAGCTGCGCGCGCTGGAGGACACCGGCCTCGACGACGTGGAGACCGACGCCGCGCTGACCTTCCTGCTCGACTTCGTCCGCTCCAACGCGCTCGCGGCGCATGCCGCGCAGGCGACCCGCGAGCAGACCGGGATGACCGACGAGGAGTGGTGGGCGGCGAACGGCCCGCTGCTCGCGCGCGTCCTGGACCCCGACGACTACCCGACCGCCGCGCGCGTCGGCAGCGCGGCCGGGGCCGCCCAGGGCGGCGCCTACTCCGCCGGCCACGCCTGGGCCTTCGGCCTCGAGCGCGTGCTCGACGGCCTCGCGGCGCTGATCGACCGGCGTCGTGTCGCTGACGTGAAGCGGGGCTGACACGCGTCCGCGCGCGCACTAGGGTTGGGCGTCCAGGGCCGGGACCAACTTCCCGGGGGATCAAGGAGGGCATTGATGAGCAAGGTCTTGGGAGCGGTGACGGACGGCGGCCGGCACCGAATCCGCGTCGCGGGCGCGCTGGTCGTGCTCGTCGTCGCCGTCGCGCTGGTGCCGTTGATCAGCACCGAGACCGCCCGGCCGACCGGCTGGGGAAATGACCGGCGGGGCGACGACAAGCTGCTGTTCTTCGCCTCCGACGGCCTGATGCAGCAGTCCGTCGAGAAGTACGCGGACCAAGGGGTGACGCCCGGCTTCCGCGACCTGCTGAGGCGCGGCGCTCGCGCCTCCGACGACGGCCTGATGACGCAGGCGCCGCCGAACACCGGCGCCGGCTGGTTCACGCTCTCCACCGGCGCGTGGCCCGCCGTGCACGGCTCGACCAACAACACGTTCCACAAGAACGGCGACCCGTTCGGCCAGACCGCGACCCATCCCGGCCGCACCGCGGCGTTCGACCCCGGCGTGCTGCAGGCCGAGACGCTGGCCCAGGCGGCCGAGCGTGCCGGCAAGAAGGTCGCCCAGATCGAGTGGGCCGGCGGCCGCGGCGGCTCGATCGACGGTCCGACGGTCGACTTCCGCAACTTCGCCTCCGGCCGCGGCGTGGCGACCAACTACATCGCCGCCACCGACGACCCGGCCTTCACGGCCTCGTTCGGGCTCCAGTTCGATCACCCGGACGGCTTCGCCGGCCGTGACCCGTTCCCGCAGGCCGCGCCGACCGACGCCACCGGCTGGACCAACGTGCCGCGGTCGTTCAACGGCCCCGCCAAGGAGATGCGCCTGCGCGTGCTCGACGGCTTCAACCCGACGTGGGTCGACAAGTACGGCCTCAACGCCTACATCTACGACAGCCGCAACGACGGCCGCCTGCGCTACGACCGCGTCCTCTTCTCGACCACCAAGAACGGCGACGACCAGGTCGGCAACCTCCGCGAGGGCGAGTGGGCCGACGTCAAGGTCACGATCGAGGGCGGCAGCCTCGACGGCAAGACCGGCGCCTTCCTGGTCAAGGTCGAGCGGCTCGACGCCGACCTCTCGCACGTCCGCCTCTTCCACACGTCGGTGACGCGGGCGATCGCGAGCTGGCCGAGCTGGCCCGGCGAGCCGGGCTTCACGGGCAGCTTCGAGGACTACGTGGCCGAGCGGTTCCCGTCCTCGCAGGCCGGCGACTTCGCCGTCCTCGAGGCCGGCATCGTGAGCGAGGAGACCTACATCGAGCAGGGCCTGTACTGGGAGAAGGCGCACCACCCGCTGATCAGGTACATCCTCGATACGTACAAGCCGGACCTGGCGATGGTCGGCTACCCGGTGACCGACGAGGTCCAGCACCAGTTCCTCGGCCTGGTCACGAAGCGGCTGCCGAACGGCGCCAAGAACCCGGCGTACGACGACGTCCAGTCCAACGGCACGCCGGACCACCGCGTCAAGCAGCGCGAGGCGTTCATCCGCCGGGCCTACAAGGGCTCCGACGCCACTATGCGGCTGGCGCAGGACCGGCTCAAGGACAAGGACCTGACGACCTTCGTCTCGTCCGACCACGGCTTCGCGCCGCAGTTCCTGGCCATCGACGCGAGCAAGGTGCTCGTCGACCTCGGCCTGCTCGCGAAGCCGCAGACCTCCAACTGCCGCCCGCAGAGCGTCGCGGCCGGTGAGACGATCGGCAAGGCGAAGGCGTGCTACGCCGGCGGCGCGCTCCAGATCTACCTCAACGTCGCGAACCGCGACCAGGCGGCCGGCTACCAGCAGATCCCGACGGCCGACGTGGGCGCGACCGTCGAGCGGATCAAGGCCGCGTTCCTCGCGCTCGAGGATCCCAACGACTGGACGGGCGACGGCAGGCCGGAGGGCTGGGACGTGATCGACCGCGTCTTCACCAAGGCCGAGGCCCGCTACATCCCCAACGGCGACGGAGGCTTCGCCGACATGGCGCATCCCACGAGGACCGGCGACCTCGTCGTGTTCTCGACGCCGCCCTACCAGTTCGACGCGGCGACGCCCGGCACGCTGATCGCGCGCTCGGCGTTCTTCGGCCAGCACGGCTACGTGCCGGACGTGCAGGACCTCGACACCAACACCAACATGCGGGCCACGTTCCTGGCCGGCGGCAAGGCGATCGACCGCGGCGTCGTGCGCGACGTCCGCAGCATCGACCTGGCGCCGACCGCGGCGTTCCTGCTCGACATCCCGGCGCCCGAGAAGAGCCAGGGCGTCGTCCGCCGCGACCTGATCGACGACGGCGACGACTACACGCCGGTCAACATCGTCGGGCTGAACGACTTCCACGGCCAGCTCGGTGCGACGACGACGACGATCGACGGGAGGACCGACGTCGGCGTGGGCGGCGCGGCGCAGCTCGCGACGATGTTCGACGAGGAGGCCGACGCGCTGCCGGGCCAGTCGCTGCTGCTGGCCGCGGGCGACAACGTCGGCGCATCGCCGCCGAGCTCGGCGCTGCTCCAGGACATCCCGGCGATCGACGTGGAGAACGCGTGGGGGCTCGACGCCACGAGCTTCGGCAACCACGAGTTCGACTTCGGGATCGAGCGGATCCTCCTGCACCAGGAACGGGCGGACTTCCCGTTCCTGGCCACGAACGTCATCGAGACGGCGACGGGCCGTGAGCCGGACTGGATGGAGACGTCCGCGGTCTTCCGCGTCAACGGCGTCCGGGTCGGCGTGATCGGGTCGGTCGTGCGCAACACGCCCGAGCTGGTCAAGCCCGGGAACACGGCCGGCCTCGAGTTCCTCGACGAGGCCGAGCGGATCGAACGCGAGTCGGCCCGGCTGCGCCGGATGGGTGTGAAGGTCCAGGTCGTGGTCATCCACGAGGGCGCGGTGGCGGGAGCCAACCGCGTCGACGGCAATCCGGCCACGCCGTGGTCGGGCCCGATCATCGGCATCGTGGAGAAGCTCCAGAACTCCACCGTCGACCTCGTGGTCGCGGGCCACACGCACCGCGCGGCCAACACGATGGTCGGCCGGATCCCGGTGGTCGAGGGCTTCAACGCCGGCATCAGCTACTCGGTCGCGCAGCTCATGGTCGACGACGGCGACGTGCAGTGGGTCGGCGCCGCGACCCGGCTCGCGAAGAACCTCGGCGTCGCCCAGCGCGCCGACGTGAAGGCGATCGTCGACAAGGCCGACGCGGACACCGCGCCGCTGCGCAACGTCGTCATCGGCAGCCAGAACGGGGACATCCTGCGCGACAACCCCGCGCGCCTGCGGGAGTCGGACATGGGCAACCTCGTCGCCGACGCGATGCGACTGGCGTATCCCGACGACGGAGTCCAGGCGGCGATCACGAACTCCGGCGGCCTGCGTGAGGACTTCGTCGCCTCGCGGTCGGCCGGCGGCGAGGCGCCGGGCCAGATCACGTGGGGCGAGGCGTTCGCGGTGCTGCCGTTCGGCAACTCGACGGTGATCGAGACGCTGACCTACGAGCAGCTCGTGGCCGCGCTGGCGAACGGGTTCCGCCCGCCGTGCGGCGACTCGTCGGGCGGCACCGGCCGCACTCCGCAGTACTCGGGCCTGTGGGTCGAGTTCCACTGCAACGGCACCGTGCCGGTGATCGACAACGTGTGGCTCGCGCCGCCCGGCCCGCGGCCGACGACGGCGCCGCTCGGCCCGGGCAGCACGGTCCGCATCGTCACCAACGACTTCATGTTCGGTGGCGGCGACGGCTACACGGCGCTGTCCGGCGGCACGAACGTGCTGCAGACCGGCGATCTGCTGCTCGACGTGCTGATCGACCACATCGAGGCGAACTCGCCGATCACGGCGCCCCCGCGGGGTCGCCGGGCCGGCCCGTTCAGCTAGTACCGCTTCGAGGGGGCACCGCGAAGACTCGTGGTGCCCCCCTCGATGACTTTCGGGCGCGTTGGGAGTCTTATGTGCGATGACCTCCCCACTCGCCCTCGAGGCCTCGGGCCTCGTCAAGTCATTCGGTGACGTCCATGCCGTGGCCGGCGTGGACCTCGCCGTGCGCAGCGGATCGGTCTACGGCGTCCTCGGTCCCAACGGCGCCGGCAAGACGACGACGATCCGGATGCTCGCCACCCTCATCAAGCCGGACGCGGGGACCGGGAGCGTGCTCGGCCACGACATCGTGCGCGAGGCGGACGCCGTGCGCGGCCTGGTCAGCCTGACCGGGCAGATGGCCTCGGTCGACGAGGACCTGACCGGCCGCGAGAACCTGATCCTGCTCGCGCGCCTGCTCGGGCTCAAGCGCGCCGACGCCAAGGCGCGCGCCGCCGAGCTGCTCGAGGCCTTCGACCTCTCCGAGGCTTCCGGCCGCCTGGTCAAGAACTTCTCGGGCGGCATGCGGCGCCGGCTCGACATCGCCGCCAGCCTCGTGGTCACGCCCGAGCTGCTGTTCCTCGACGAGCCCACGACCGGCCTCGACCCGCGCTCCCGCAACCAGGTCTGGGACATCATCCGCTCGCTCGCCGCGGCCGGCACCACGATCCTGCTCTGCACCCAGTACCTCGACGAGGCCGACCAGCTCGCCGAGGGGATCGCGGTGATCGACCACGGCAAGGTGATCGCCGAGGGCACGCCTGCGCAGCTCAAGGCCTCGGTCGGGTCAGGCGCGCTGCACATCCGCCTGCTCGACCCCGAGCAGCGGCGCGACGCGGAGCGCATCCTCGCCGCAGAGCTCGGAACCGTCCATCTCGAACCGGACCCAACCGCCTTGTCGGCGCCGTGCAGCGACGCCGACCGCGCCGCCGAGGCCGTGGCGGAGCTGGCCCGGTCGGACGTCCGGATCGCGGGCTTCTCGCTCGCGCAGCCGAGCCTCGACGAGGTGTTCCTCGCGCTCACCGGCCACAAGGCCGAGGACCAGACCGACGATGCGGTGGAGGCGGCATGAGCACGCAGACCCAGGACATCGCGCTGCGCAACGCGCTCGCCTCCACCCCCCGGCCTCCGCGGGCGACGCCGATGTCGGCGGCGCTCACCTACGGCTGGCGCGGCATGCTCAAGGTCAAGCACGTGCCCGAGCAGCTGCTCGACGTGACGATCACGCCGGTGATGTTCGTGCTCATGTTCACGTACCTGTTCGGGGGCGCCATCGCGGGCTCGACCGGCGCGTACCTGGACTACATCCTCCCCGGCATCCTCGTCATGTCGGTGCTCTTCACCACCGTCTACTCGGGCGTGGCGCTCAACACCGACCTCACCAAGGGCGTGGTCGACCGCTTCCGCACGCTGCCGATCTGGCGCCCGGCGCCGCTGGTCGGCGCGCTGCTCGGCGACAGCGTCCGCTACCTCGTGGCGGGCACGGTGATCGTCGTGCTCGGCGTGATCCTCGGCTTCCGGCCCGACGCCGGCGTGCCGGGCGTGGTCGCCGCCCTGGCGCTCACGATCGTGTTCGCGTTCGGGCTCTCGTGGGTGTTCACCACGCTCGGGCTGCTGCTGCGGTCCCCGAACGCGGTCATGAACGCCGGCTTCATGGGCATCTTCCCGCTGACGTTCCTCAGCAACGTGTTCGTGGATCCCGAGACGCTGCCGAGCGCGCTCGCGTGGTTCGTCGACGTCAACCCGATCTCGATCCTCGCCACCGCCTCGCGCGGGCTGATGGACGGGAACGCGGACGGCGGCGACATCATGATCTCGCTGCTGGTGGCGGCGGCGCTGACCGCGATCTTCGCCCCGCTCACCACGAAGCTGTACCGGAGCCGCTCGTAGACTGGAGTGAGTGGCGTTCCACCGTCGGATCGACGAGCCGGAGCCGGCCAACCGGCCGGCCGGCTCGTACGAGGTGCGGCGGGCACGCTCGTCCCAGGTCGCGACCGGGACGCTGGCGTGCCCGCTGTGCGACGCCCCGGTCGCGCTGGCCGGGGCGACCTCGCCGTCGACCGAGCTCGGCTGCCCGTACTGCGCCCATCAGGGCGCGGCGCGCGACTTCCTGTCGCTGGGCGAGCCGACGCGACCGCAGCGCGTCGTCGTGCGCATCGCGCACCGGCGGCGCTGACCGCGCGCGTCGGCGGCGCGGCGCCCGCGGACGGAGACCCGCGCGCCGCCGGAGCGAGCGGCCGCCTCATGCGGCCAGGGTCCCCCGCCAGGCCTGGCCCGCGGCCCAGGTGGCGAGGTCGGTGGGGCCGGGCTGCACGCCGTCGAAGCTCGGCGGCGGCGCGGACTGCATCGCCGTGTACAGGCGCGCGATGCCGTCGGCCATCGCGTCGCCCGCGTAGGGGCGCAGACGGTCGCCGAACTCCGACGGGCTGAGCGCCCGGTAGCCGATCGGGCGCTCGAGCGCGCCGGAGAGCGCCGCGGCGGCCTCGTGGCCGGTCAGCGGGCGCGGGCCGCAGACCGGCAGCCGGCCCCGCTCGCGCTGCTCGACGGCCTCGAGGATGCGGCCGGCGACGTCGTCGAGCGCGACCCACGGGACCGGGGCCTCGGCGGGCAGCGGGTACGCGAGCTCGCCGGCGGCGATCCGCCCCGCCGACCACGGGGCGGCGAGGTTCTCCATGTACGGCGCGCACGGCTCGACGACCGCGGTCACGTGCCTGGCGAGCAGCGTCCGGGCGTCGAGGTAGGGCATGCCGGTGGCGCCGGTCGGGCCGCCGGCGTTGAGCACGGCGTGCCCGGTGCACGACACGGCCAGCGCCGCGGCGACGTTCTCCGCGTGACGGACCGCGCTGTCGTCGAAGACCTGCGGGAGCTGGACGACGACGGCGTCGGCGCCCTCGTAGGCGCGGACGAGCGAGTCGAGGTCGCCGAGGTCGGCCGGGAAGGGCTCGCAGCCGGGCGGCGCGAGCTCGGGGCGGCGGACGGCCGCGCGGACGTGGTGCCCGGCAGCCTGGAGCCGCCGCGCGACCGGCGCGCCCTGGACCCCGCTCGCCCCGTGGAGAGTGATCGTGAGCTGGTTCATGGCCGCGATCGTCGCCGCGACGGCGCGCCGCGACATGAGCAGCGCCTACTCAACCGCCGCGAGCGGACCTACTCACAGGACCGCGGCCAGCTCCTCGCGCCCCGCGATGCCGAGCTTGCGGTACGCGCGCTGGAGATGGTTGTCGACCGTGCGGACGGAGACGACGAGCCGGTCGGCGATCTCGCGGCTGCTCAGCCCGCCCGCCGCGAGCAGCGCGATCTCACGCTCGCGGGCGGTCAGCTCCGCTGCTGCCGGCTCGCCGAGCAGGGTCGGCGGCCGCGCGCCCTCGCAGCTCTTGAGCCAGTGGGCCGAGCGGGCGGCGGCGGTCCGCGCGCTCGCCTCGCGCCCGGCTTCGCGGTGCGCCGCGGCGGCGGCGTCCGCCGCCTCGGCCGCGACGAGCAGCATGTCGAGCCCGGCGAAGGCCTCGCCGACGTCGATCAGGGCGGCGCCGTCGCCCGCGACGAGCGCGGCGGCGTGCGCGGCGGCGAGCGGCGGGAACGGGCCGTCGACGCCGCGCGGCGCCGTCGCCTGCGGCCGCCCGTTCCCGCCGGCGAGCGTCGCCAGCCGGGGCGCGGCTGTCGCCGGGTCGCCGAGGCGGGCGAGGTCGTGCAGCGCGCGGACCTCGAAGGCCCGCTGGCCGCGCGCTGCCGCGAGGTCGGCGGCCTCGAGGGCGAGCGTGCGCGCTCGGGTGAGCTCGCCGGCGACCGCCGCGGCCCACGCTCGTCCCATGCCCATGTCGGGCGCCCAGCTCGGGTAGCCGAGCCGCGTCGCGTCCATCTCCGCGATCGCCGCGCGCGCCGCCTCCGCGTCGCCGGCCTGCGCCGCGCTGTGCGCGACACCGGCGAGCGCGACCGGGAGCATTCCGACCACGTCGTGGTCGCGCAGCAGCATCGCGCTCTCGCGGAACCAGCGCAGCGCGGTCCGGACGCGGCCGCGCGCCAGCCACGCCCAGCCGAGCATGCCGGCCTCGACGGCGGCGGGCTGCCCCGACCCCAGGCCGAGCTCGCGCCGGTAGAGCGGCTCGGAGACGGCGATGGCCTCGGTCGGCCGGCCGAGCAGCCGGAGGGCCAAGCCCGGCAGGCTGGCCAGCACCAGCTCGACGATCGGCAGCTCGTCGACGTGGCGACGCGCGACCGGGCCCCACGCCTCACTGATCGCCAGCGCCTCGTCGCCGCCGCCGGAGACCGCCAGCGCCTCGCCGGCGGCCACCGCGGCGTGCAGCCGCGCCTGGACGCGGACGGTCGGATCCTCGAGCAGCGGCCGGGCCAGCGTGAGCGCTTCGAGCGGGCGTCCGGCGCCGGAGGTGAGCCGGAACCGCAGGCCGCGGAGCTCGTCGCGCGCGCCGTCGTCGTCCACCGCCTCCTCCGCGGCGACGAGCGCCGCGATCGCCTCCTCGGTCCGGCCGAGCCCGAAGAAGCGGTTGCGCGCGATGGCGATCGCCACCGCCGCCCGCTCGACGTCGCCCGGGGCGGCCGGCTCGAGCGCGGTGAGCTCCGTCTCCGCCTGCTCGGCGCGGTCTGCGGCGAGCGCCCGGCCGAGCGCCAACCGGGCCTCGAACCCGCCGCCGGCGTCGATCGCCGCGCGGGCGAAGCGCTCGGCCGCGCGGCCGTCGCGCCCGGCGAGCGCCTGCTCCGTGGCACGCATGAAGAGGTCGAGGTCGCCGCCACCGGACTCGAGCCGCCAGCGGGCCACGCGCAGGACGTCCGGCCGGCGGCGGCCGCCGCTGGACTCGACGGCGTCCGCGAGCCGCCGTGCGATGACCTCCCGGCGCGTGAGCGTGAGTCGCGCGCGGATGACCTCGCCGTGCAGCGGGTGGGCCACGTCGACGACGCGTCGCCGTCCGTCGAGCCGCGCCTCGACGACCTCCCGGCGCTCGAGCCGCTCGAGCACCGTCTCCTCGGCGCCGTCGAGCACGGCCAGCTCGAGCGGCGCGCCCGCCGCCACCAGCTCGAGCAGGGCGTGCTCGTCGCCCGCGAGCCCGCCGAGGCGGGCGTCGAGCAGGTCGGCGAGGCGCGTGTCGACCGCCACCTCGCCGCTCCAGCGCCAGAGACCGCCGGTCTCGGCCAGCACGCCCCGCTCGCGCCCGAAGAGCACGAGCTCGCGCAGGTAGAGCGCGTTGCCTTGCGTGAGGTCCCACAGGACGGCGGCGCTGCGACCGTCGAGCGAAGCGCCCAGCACCTGCTCGAGCAGCCGCTCCATGTCGGCCCGCGAGAGCGGCCGCAGGTCGACGTACGCGCACAGCTCGTCCTTCCACAGGGCGCGCACGGCGTCCGGCATCGACTCGTCGGCGCGGACGGTGACGATCGCGAACGCCGCGCCGGTGGCGGCGAGCTGATGGACGAGCGCCGCCGAGGCGTGGTCGAGCAGCTGCGCGTCGTCGACGCACAGCGCCAGCCGGCGGCCGGCGGCGCGCTCGGCCAGCGCCTGGCGCACGACCGCGAGCAGCTCGGCGCCGCCCGGGGCTCCGGGCTTCAGGACGCCGGCGAACGCGCCCAGCGGGATCGAGGCGGCCGAGCGTGTCGCCCGCACCCACTCGACCGCACAGTCGCCCGCCTCCGCGAGCCGGGCGGCCTCGGCGGCGAGCCGCGTCTTGCCGACGCCCGGCGGCCCGGCCACGACCACCCCGCCCGCCGAGCCGCCCGACAGCAGCCCGCTCACGAAGCCCAGTTCACCGTCGCGCCCCACCAGCGGCCAGGTCACGTGCCCAGTCTGATCGAGCCGCGCCGTGGCTGCCAGGCGGGGGTGGGGTGGCGGCTCGTGACGGCCGCGAGGATCGGGGAGGGTCACGGCTCGTGGCTCCTGGCTCCGGGGGGGCCCGGGTGGGGGGAGGCCAAGAACCGGCCTTTGGGGGG
>Ga0081538_10003430_pt1 | contig 14993 bp, 13 predicted proteins | sample TabmetS5T2R1_FD_71022 | JGI IMG/M metagenome (GOLD analysis project Ga0081538, IMG submission 71022) | Tabebuia heterophylla rhizosphere microbial communities from the University of Puerto Rico - S5T2R1 | ecosystem: Host-associated > Plants > Roots > Rhizosphere ... | reverse complement strand
GGCCCCGGGTGGGGGGGGGGGGAGGCCCGCGCCGGGGCCGCGGGCGCCGCGGACGCGCGCCCGGGGGGGACCCGCGCCCCCGCTTGGGCCCCCCCCCGCCGCGGTCGAATCGACCGCGTACTTCGTCGTGGCCGAGGCTCTCACGAACGTCGCCAAGCATTCACGGGCGACGCGGGCGGAGATCAACGTGTTCATCGAGGACGGCGTACTCCGTGTACAGGTGCGAGACAACGGCGTCGGCGGCGCCGGGCGGAACGGCGGCGGACTGGTCGGCCTCGAGGATCGGCTCGCCGTCCTGAACGGCACGCTCGAGGTCGAGAGTCCCACCCACGGAGGCACGTTGATCACTGCCTCCATCCCCCTCCGGGCAGTCACCGAAGATTGACTTCGCAGGGGGTCGCGACCACTCCTGCCGGGCACGGTGTCGGCCCTCACGAACTTCGTGCAGTCCGCCCTCGAACCTTGGTGGCGATTCACACAAGTCTTGGCTAGCCTCGCTCCGTGACCACAGCCGTGCGCGCGCTCCGGGCCGATTTGAGCGCCGAGGTGGCGCTTGCCTTTCTCGCGGGCGCCACGACGTTCGCGCTCGTGGGGGTGGCGGTTGCCGCTATCGAGTCGGACGTCCCGGTACTGCTGCTCGCGGTCGTGCTTCTCGGCGTCGTTCTCGCGGTCGCCCACCGACCCGGGGTCGCCTACGCCGTCCCGGTCGCGATGGCGAGCGTCCTCGCGTACGACTGGTATTACCTGCCGCCGACACACGCCCACGAGTTCCCCGACTCCGCGAACCTGGGGGGCCTGCTCGTCTACCTCGCGCTCGCGGTCCTGATCGGCCAGATCGCCTCACGCGCCGGCCGCCGCGCCGCCCTCTCCGACGCTGTCCGCAGCGAGCTGACGGAGCAGCAGCGGTCACTACGCCGCATCGCCACGCTGGTCGCGCGCGGCGTGCCTCCGCCGGAGGTGTTTGCGGTGGTTGCACGTGAGATTGGCCGGGTGCTGCAGGTCGACGTCACGCACATCGGCCGCTACGAACCCGACGACACGGTTACCGGCGTCGCCAGCTGGAGCGCGGCCGGAGACCACATGCCCGTCGGCACGCGAGCGAGCCTGGAAGGCGAGAGCGTCTCGGCGCTCGTGCTACGGACAGGGCGGCCTGCGCGACTGGATAGGTACGACGACGCCTCGGGCCCGATCGCCAGCGCGCTTCGAGACCTCGGTGTTCGCTCCTCGGTCGGCGCGCCGATCGTCGTGGACGGGCGGCTGTGGGGCGTGGCGATCGCCTCGTCAAAGAACGAGGAGCCGCTCCCGTCGGACACCGAGTCGAGGATCGGTGCCTTCACCGAGCTGGTCGCGACGGCGATCTCGAACGCCCAAGCACAGGTCGAGCTATCGCGGCTCGCCGAGGAGCAGGCCGCACTGCGACGGGTCGCGACACTGGTAGCCCAGGGCGCACCAGCGGGAAGGCTGTTCGCCGTCGTCGCCGAACAGGTCACGCGCGTGCTGGAAGTCGCGGCCGTGAGCATCGTGCGCTACGAGGACGACGGCACCGCCAGCGAGCGCGCCAGCTTCTCCGGCCAGGGCGAGCTGTTCGCCGTCGGGACGCGCTGGCCGCTAGACGGCACCAACGTGGTGGCCCAGGTGCTGGAGACGGGCCGTCCGGCCCGCATCAACGACTACTCCGGGATGGCCGGCGAGATCGCCGAGACCGTCCGTCGCTTCGGAGTCCGCTCGACCGTTGGGATTCCGATCGTCGTAGCGAGCCGACTCTGGGGGGCGATGGTGGTTTCGTCGACCGAGCCCGAGCCGCTGCCCGAGGACACCGAGGGGCGCCTCGCGGACTTCACCGAGCTCGTCGCGACGGCCATCGCCAACAGCGAGGCACGCGAGGAGGTCCAACGGCTCGCCGACGAGCAGGCGGCGCTGCAGCGCGTCGCCACGCTGGTCGCGCGTCAAGCGGCCCAAGCGGAAGTCTTCCGCGCGATCGCAGAGGAGGTCGGACAGCTCCTTGGCACGGAGCAGATTCGGATGCTGCGATTCGAGGGCGATCGCAGCGCTGTCGTAGTGGGCAGCTCGGGAGACGACGACGTCTTCCCGCTTGGCTCTCGCCAGCTCCTGGATGGCGATACTGCCGCCTCGAGGGTCCTCCGGACGGGGCGCACGGCGCGGATCGACGACTACGGGACGGCGACCGGCCCGCTCGCGGAGACCGCGCGCTCGATTGGTGTCCGCTCCGCAGTGGGCGCACCCATCCTCGTGGAAGGGCGGCTGTGGGGTGCGATCGTCACCGCGACGACTCGCGAGGGGCCTCCGCCGCCGGAGACGGAGTCCCGCCTCGGCCAGTTCACCGAGCTGATGGCCACCGCGATCGCCAACACCGAGGCGCGCGCCGAGGTCGAGCGGCTCGCCGAGGAGCAGGCGGCCTTGCGTCGGGTAGCGACGCTCGTCGCCAAGGAGTCACCGCCTGCGGAGGTGTTCGCGAAGGTCGCCGAGGAGCTGACGAACGTGCTCGGCGATGTCGATTGCTCCCTGTTCCGTGACGAGGGCGACGGGACCGCGAGCGCCGTCGCGCTGTGGGGCGCCGGAGTGTCGGCCGGCGTGCCGGTGGGCACGCGGCTCCCGGTCGACGGCGGTGGCGTGATTGCGTCCGTGCTACGCGAGGGACGGCCATGCCGGATCGGCGATTACTCTGGTGCTACGGGCGCGATTGCGGAGCGCGGCCGTGAGCTCGGGATTCGCTCAGCGGTGGGCTGTCCGATCGTTGTCGGCGGGCGCATATGGGGCGCGATGGGCGCCGCGAGATACGAAGCCGAGGCGTTGCCGCCGGAGACCGAGACGCGCATCGCGCAGTTCGCCGAGCTGGTGGCCACGGCGATCGCCAACGCCGAGGCGCGCACTGAGGTACAGCGGCTCGCCGAGGAGCAGGCTGCACTGCGGCGGGTGGCGACGCTGGTGGCGGAAGGTGCGCCGCCCCCAGCGGTCTTCGACGCCGTGGCCGCGGAGACGGAGGGGCTGCTCGGCGCCGATCGCGTCTCACTGAGTCGCTACGAGCCCGGCGCAGAGATCGCCGTGCTCGCCCATCGTGGGTCAGGCGCGGAGTTGGTGCCGGCAGGCTCGCGGCTGAGCCTCGAGGGCAACAGCGTCCAGGAGATGGTACGGCGCACCGAGCGGCCCGCCCGGATGGACAACTTCGAGGCAGCGCGCGGCCCCATCGCTGACGTCCAGCGCGCCATGGGCGTCCGCGGGGTCGTCGGAGTGCCTGTCGTCGTCGACGGTCGGGTTTGGGGTGTGATCGGGGCGAGCTGGGTCGGCGAGGAGTCGCCGCCGGTCGACACCGAGGAGCGGATGGCTCAGTTCGCCGGACTGCTCGAGACCGCCATCGCCAACGCCGACAGCCGCGGCCAACTTGACGCGTCGCGGGCGCGGCTCGTCACCGAGGCGGACGAGGCCCGCCGCCGCTTGGTGCGGGACCTGCACGACGGCGCGCAGCAACGGTTGGTGCACACGATCGTGACGCTGAAGCTCGCTGAGCGAGCACTTGGAACGCATGACGGAGAGGGGCGGCAGCTCGTCGGTGACGCGCTCGAGCAGGCCGAGCAGAGCAACAGGGAGCTGCGCGAGCTTGCGCATGGGATCCTTCCCGCCGTGCTCGAACGCGGCGGCCTCCGAGCGGGCGTCGACGCGTTCGTAGGACGGCTCGACCTACCGGTCGGGCTTGATGTTCCGGGCGATCGATTTCCGGCGGAGGTCGAGGCGAGCGCCTATTTCATTGTGGCCGAGGCGGTCACCAACGTCGTCAAGCACGCGCACGCCCAGCATGCCGACGTCACCGTATCCGTGCAGAACGGGGTCCTCCACGTCCAGGTTCGTGACGACGGGATCGGAGGCGCCGATCCCGACGGGCACGGTTTGGTGGGGCTGCGTGACAGGGCGACCGCCCTCGGTGGGCGGCTGCAAATCGAGAGCCCGCCCGACGGCGGCACACTCCTGACCGCCACGCTGCCGCTCCCGAGCGGCTAGCGTCACAGCCCCGCTGGAACGGCGCTCCACAGCGCTGTGGGAACCTAGACACGAATGAGCAGCATCGTCGCCGAGGGCTTTAACGCCTTCGAGACCAGGCAGGCTCCCACTGGAGTCGTCAAGTACCTCGAGACGCCGAACGACGTGCTCGCGCTCATTCAGTCGGGAACGCTGAAGGACTACATCCTCCTCGTGCGCGGTGGCACGACGACCTTCTTGGCTCCGGTGCTCAGCATCGGGGCGACCGGCATCCTGACCATGTCCGGCGCGCCTGAATCGCACCTGGGCATCGTCTCGCGGGAGTTCCAGACGCCGTGCGTGATGACGATCAATCTGACGGACAGCGATTCGCGATACCAGGCCGGAAACACCGACGACGCGCACTTCGAGGCGATCGTTCAACAGCTTGACGGCAAGCTCGTCCGGCTCGACTGCGAGGACGACAGCATCGGCCGCGTGTACCTCGCCGAGCACAGCGTATGAGCATCAGAAGCAAGACCGCGACCTACCTGCTGCGCTACGAGCCAGACGACGACGGCCTGCGCTTCCAGGATCTGACCTACGAGGGCAACTTCGTTGGGCTGGAGCCGGTGCCCGACGGCATCCTCGGCGACAAGATGATGCGTCGGCGGGCCAAGACCGGCGTCCTCGAGAGGGTCACGAGGGAAAACGTCCTACGCGAGCGGTACACGCTCGACGAGATCAACGACCTCAACAACTACCTCGCGTGGAACATCTGGGACGTCCTTGTGATGAGGGCCACCGAAGGGGTCTCCGGGATGATCCCGCGGCAGGAGTACGAGATCCTCGCGTTCATGCACGAGTTCTACCGCTGGCCGGAGATCCTGCGCATGACCACGGACGAGGCCGGACCGCAGGGCGTGATCGACATCGGCGCCACGGCGCGGCGCGAGATCGGCACCAAGGTCAACTGTGTGCACGACTGGTGCATCGGCGCGGTCGGGTTCGGCATGGGGCGCTGCGGCCTGCTGGCGCTCGAAGCGATCGAACCCGACGACTACGTCGAGGAGAGCAACGAGATCCTCAAGTTCATGCAGCGGGTGCTCTGGGGCAAGCGCCAGGACGGCTACATCCTCAACTCGCAGGACCGTTACCGCTGCCGTGTGCATGACCAGGAGATCCTGGATCAGCTGCTCGGCGAGCTCGAGGACTTCGAGCCCGACGAGCCGAAGCATGACGCCTTCACTCGCTTCAACGCCGCTGCAACGCTGCTCGCCTTCCTCGACCACTTCGACTGCCGGCTGGGACTCGGCGACACGGGGCCGTACCTGCTGCCCGACGGCCGAGTGCTGATCGTCCGCGACCTTTTCACCAATGAAGAGGAGTTCCACTGGAGCGACGTCTGCGACCACGAGGACGTGCCCCACTGTTATACGGTCGTCGTGGTGATCGACGCCGAGGCGATGGGCCTCGCGGAGATCCGCGTCAACGACATCTCCACCACCTTCACGCGGCCGAAGAACTACGTGCCGTACATCACCGGCGGGGCGGTCTTCGTCCGCGAGAAATGGAACACGCCGATGGGCGAGGTCCGTCCCGTGGCGCTGCACGACCTGGGTGCCGAGCTCGAGAAGCTGCAGCAGGCCACGCTGAAGCTTTACGGCAAGCTGGCCCGCATGCCGCGGCGAGAGCTCATCACCAACGGCCACTGGGTCTACTTCATCGACATGATCCTGCCGCACCTGCGCCTGGCGGGCACGTACGAGAAGGCCTGCCGGGACTACGACCTGTGGGAGATCGACCAGCGGGTCTCGAACTACTACTACGAGATCACGAAGCGCAAGTTCGCGCAGGAGGTCGTCCCGACGAAGATCTTCTCAGGCAAGGGTTATCTGCCCTTCTCCGAGAAGGCGGATCTCCGTAGCTCCAAGTACCGCTGGCTGTAGCCGTGACTCGCACCGAGTTCGAGGTGCTCAACGTCATAGTCCTCAAGGGGATGTGCCGAACGGGGGCGCTGGCCGACCTGCTCGCGCTCCCGGAGGCAGCCGTCGAGGAAACCGTCGCAGCCCTCGGGCGGCGCGACCTGATCGGCCGCGCCGGCGAGCTCGTGCTGCCGACCGACAAGGCCGAACCCGCCCTCGTCGCCTACGCCGCCGAGGCATACGGGGACCTCCGGTCCGACGCCGAGTCGGACGGGCTGCACGAGCGCTTCGAGAGGATCAACGCCCAGCTCCTCCAGACGATGGCGGCGTGGCAGCAGATCGACGTCGGAGGTCACAAGGTGGCGAACGACCACTCCGACGGCGACTACGACGAGAAGGTCATCACCAGGGCCGCGAAGCTCGTCGAGCGGCTCAAGCGGATCGCCGGCTCGCTCGGCGAGCACGACCCGCGCTTCCTCCGCTACGGCGAGCGCTTCGACGCGGCCCTCGACCGGGTCGACCGCGGCGAGCGGGAATACCTCTCGTCGCCCGGGCTCGAGTCCGTGCACAACATCTGGTTCGAGTTCCATGAGGACCTCCTGCGGTCCCTCGGCAAGGCGCTTACGGAGTGAGCCGATGAGCTCGGTCGATCACCATTCATCCCCGACGACGCGATGGGTCTACAGCCTCGAGGACGCCGACCCCGAGGACGTAGCACTCTTCGGCGGCAAGGGCGCCGGGCTCGCGCGCATGAGTAGGGCCGGCCTGCCCGTCCCGCCCGGCTTCATCATCACCACTCGCGCCTGCGCCGAGTACGTCGCCACCGGGAAACTGCCCGCCGGCGTTGCCGAGGCGGTGCGGGCAGAGGTTGCCGCCCTCGAGACCGAGACGAATCGCAGCTTCGGCGGGGGGCCCGTGCCGCTGCTCGTCTCGGTGCGTTCGGGGGCGCCCGTCTCAATGCCCGGCATGATGGAGACGATCCTCAACCTCGGCGTCGGCCGCGACGCGGCCGTAGCCCTGGCCGAGGCCACGGGTGACCCGGAGTTCGTCCTGGACGTTACGCGGCGACTGCACAAGGGGTTCTCCGAGGTCGTCCTCGGCGCCGATCCAGACGCCGTCGACGAGGCCGTGGCGAACTTGGGGCTGCGCGCAGACGGCATGCCGTTCGCCGAGGCGTTCGACCGCTACTGGGCGTGCTGCCGGCAGGCCGTCGAGGACGACGTCGGCGCGGCGGTACCGGCGGACCCATGGGCGCAGCTGCATGGGGCAGTCATGGCGGTTCTGCGCTCATGGAACAGTCGGCGCGCTGTCACCTACCGCGAGCATCACAACATCTCGGACGACATCGGCACGGCCGTCGTTATCCAATTGATGGTCTTCGGCAACTTGGGCTCGCCGTCCGGGGCCGGGGTCGCCTTCACCCGCAATCCCGTGACCGGCGAGCGCGCCCTCTATGGCGAGTTCCTCGAGGGCGGGCAAGGGGAGGACGTGGTCGCCGGCGGCGCGGACCCGGAGACGATCGCCGAGGCCGCCGAGCGAACCCCGGCGATCTTCGATGAGCTCGCCCGGATCGCCGAGAACCTCGAGTTCGCGTACGGCGACGTGCTCGACATCGAGTACACCGTGGAACGCGGCAAGCTGTACGTGCTGCAGGTGCGCAGCGCCAAGCGGACTCCGGAGGCGGCGATCAGGATCGCCGCCGACATGCTCCGGGACGGGCGGCTCCGGCCCTCAGCCGCCGTTGCCGGGGTGTCCGCTGACCACCTGCGCTGGGTCGAGCGGCCGCGCTTCGATCGGGCCGACCTCGAGAAGGCGCGAGCTGAGGGTGCGGTCGTCGCCGTCGGCATCGGCGCCTCGCCCGGGCAGGTCACCGGCAGCCTCGTTCTTGACTCTGAGCGGGCGGTCGAACGAGGCAACGCGGGCAAGGAGCTCATCTTGGCCCGCCCTGCAACCAGCCCGCGGGACCTGCACGGACTCATCGCCGCCGCCGCCATCGTCACGGCGCGCGGCGGCGGCACGAGCCATGCCGCCGTCGTCGCCCGTGCGCTAGCGAAGCCGTGCGTCGTCGGCTGCGGCGCCGTGTCAATCGACGAGACGCGACGGACCCTGACCGCCGGCGAGCGCGTGCTAAAGGAGGGGGATGCCGTTTCGATCGACGGCGGCGCCGGCGAACTCCTCGTCGGGTCCGTGAGGGTGAGTCGCGTCGCCGCCGCGGGAGCAGACCTCGCCCTGCTGATGGATCGTTCAGATGCAGCCTCGGGCTGCACCGTGCTCGCGCGTGTGACAACACCGGCACAGGCGAGGACCGCACTCGAGCGTGGAGCGGCAGGAGTCGTGGCCAGCATCGACAACGTGCTGGCCACCACAGGGCAGCTGGTGAACGTCCTCGAGGCGGTGGGGCGGCGTGGGAGCCGCGGCGGGGCGCTGACCGAGATGCGGGAGGCCGTGGCGGAGGCGTTCACGCCACTGCTGGTAGCGCTCGACGGCGTCGACATCGACGTGCGAGCGATCGATGTCCGGTCGGACGAAGCCGGGGAGCTGGTCCCTCAGGCGCTGCTCGAGGCCGCCCCCCATCTCTCACTTCCCATCGGCGACCCGGATCTGTTGCGTGCGGAGATGGGCGGGCTCGCCCTCGCGGTCGAGCAGAGCGGCTACGGCTCGACGCCGGGGCTGGTGGTGCGTCGGGTCAGCGACCCGCTCGAGGCCCGTATCATCCGCCGGCTGGGTGAGGAGCTCGCCGAAGGGCGACGCCTCGCGGTCGGCAGCTACCTCACGAGCCCCCGAGCCGTGATGCGCGCCGCGGATCTCGCGGAGGAGAGCGAGGTGATGTGGATTGACGTGCAGGCGCTGCAGGCCGCCGTCGATCCCCGACGCGACATCGACGCCGCCACGTATCAGCTCCTGGAGGGCGTGGCTGAGATCCGCGAGCGCCGGCCCGGCTGCCGGATCGGGATGTGGCTCCCGGGCCGCGTGTCCGACGCCATCGCCGCGCCCCTCCACGGTCTTGGTTTCCGGCTGTTCGCCGTCGATCCGGACGAGGTGCGCGTCGCCCGCCTGGCCCTGGGGAAGGCCGCGTGGAAGTGAGGCGGCACCGGGGTAGGCCGCCACCGGCACGTTCGTCGCGCAGGATCGCGTTACCCGGAGTCGCGGAGGTAGGTGAGGACCGCCAGAACGCGCCTGTGCTCGGTAGGCGTATGGCCGAGCCCGAGCTTGTGGAAGATGCTCGTCACGTGTTTCTCGACAGCCGCCTCGGTAACAACAAGTGCCTCGGCGATGCCCTGATTCGACTTCCCCTCGGCCATCGAGGCGAGCACGTCGCGCTCGCGGGGTGTGAGACGGCCCACCGGGCCTTCGGCTCGGCGGCGCCCGAGCATGCGGCCCACGACCTCGGGATCGAGAGCGCTGCCCCCCGCAGCCACGCGCTGCACCGCGTCGATGAACTCCTCCACGTCGCCCACGCGCTCCTTCAGAAGGTAGCCGGCACCCTCCGCTCGCTCGCCGATGAGGTCCATCGCGTAGTGCTCCTCGTATACCTGCGACAGCACGAGCACTCCAGTGTCGGGGTGCTGGCGACGCAGCTCGATCGCCGCGCGGAGTCCGTCGTCGCGTCCGCCCGGCGGCATCTGGACGTCCACGATCGCCACATCGGGCCGATGCGCGAGCGCCTTGCGCAACAGGTCCCGCGCGTCGCCAGTCTGGGCGGCGACCTCGAATCCCGCCTCCGCCAGCAGGCGCGCGATTCCCTCGCGCAGTAGCACGTCGTCCTCGCCGATCACGACCCGCAGCGGCTCCGGCACAGCGACTCCTACGCTACTGCGCTTCGGAGCCCAGCAACAGGCGGAGGCCGGCGTTCGGCAGTTCGTCCTTGGGTGCGAAGCCGTTCGCTCCGCTCCGACGAACCTCACCCGGGCTTGCCGCGTCGGCGTCGATAGAGGTGAGAACGACCCGTGGCCGCCATGGGAGGGCCGTGAGCTGGCGGGCGAGGGTGATGCCGTCCCCGTCGGGGAGCCCGACGTCCACGAGCATCGCGTCGGGTCGCAGGTCGTCCGCGGCCGCGAGCGCCGCGGCCACGCTGTCCGCCTCGCCCACGACTTTGAGCCCGATCGAGCTGAGCACCCGTCGGGCCAAGAGGCGGAATGCGGGGTCGTCGTCCACCACTAGCACGGACATCATGAGGAGATCATCTCAGTCTGGTGGGACGAGAGGGGTAGGGACAACCCGAGACTTGAACTGGGGTATGGCTGGCCCTACCCCCACGTCTCGGGGCTGCCACCGGTCACTCTCGGGAGCAGGGGTATGTTGCTCCCCCTGTCCAGGAGCAACAGTTTCGGCAATGACCGCGACTCTCGTAGCACCCGTCGTGTCAGCCCCGGAACTCGCGCCCCGCCGCAGGCTCACGCTGGTGCATCAGGCCGAGTACGGCAGGAGAACCACGCGTCACGAGATCCGCGTGCTGGTCGCTCACGGTCAAACTCTTGTACGCGCCGGCATACGCAGCCTGCTCGAGCGTGGGCAGTCACTTTCGGTTGTGGGCGAGGTCGGCGGCGCCGACGAGGCGATCGAGCTGGCCCGCCGACTCGGACCGGACGTAGTGCTCATGGATGCCGCCCTGCCCGACCTCGACATCGAGGCAATCCGGCAGATCACCGCGCTCACGGGAGTGCGGCTGATGCTGCTCACCGCCGCCGACGCCGATGAAGGCGTCTTCCAGTCGCTGCGGGCCGGCGCAACCGCCCTCCTCGTCCCGGACACGGAACCGGCCGAGCTGCTGCGGGCCGTCCGCCTGGTCGCCCGCGGCGAGTCGCTGCTCTCACCCTCGCTGACTCGCCGGCTGATCGCCGAGCTGGACTCTCGGCCCGAAGTCCGGCGGCCGAGGACAGACGAACTCGCGGAGCTGACGGAGCGCGAGCGCGAGGTCATGGCGCTCGTGGCACACGGCCTCAGCAACAACGAGATCGCCGAACGGCTCGTCGTCAGCCCTGCAACCGCCAAGACCCACGTCAGCCGCGCGATGGTCAAGCTCCACGCGCGCGACCGCGCTCAGCTCGTCGTCTTCGCCTACCAGGCGGGTCTCGTCCGGCCCGACGGCGACGCTTCCGTGGGCGACCCGCAGCCGTTCTCGGTGGTCACATGATTTCCAAACGCTCGGTCTCGCGGGAGCTCGAACGCCAGGGGGTCGTCCACATGGAGTGCAGCATCCCGCCCGAGATGACCATCGAGGACTGGCGCCGGTTGCGCTCGGAGCGGCGTCGATCCGCACGGAGTCGTTCCTCCCGACTACGCGCCGCGGCGGGGCGAGTGGTGCCGCTCCGGCCAGTGCCCTGCGACCACCTGCACGACCAGACCAGCCGCTACGACGCCGCAAAGAAGCAGCTCAGCTTCCTGCTCGTCTGCAACGTCTGCGGAACCGAGAAGCTGGTCGAGACGGTCCCCTACGAGCCGCGCTTCCAGCCGCATCCCGAGACCCAGCCCGCCGGGGCGACCGTTCACCGGCTACCCGTCCCTAAAGACCCGCAGCCCACACGCCGGGCCGCGTAAATCGGAGGAACCCCGCACAATGGAACTTCGGCATTTCAGGTACTTCGTAGCCGTCGCAGAGGAGCTCCACTTCCGCCGTGCGGCGGAGCGCTTGCACGTCGCCCAGCCCGCCGTGAGCGAGCAGGTCCGCAAGCTCGAGGAGGAGCTGGGAGTGCGTCTCTTCGACCGCACCCAACGGAGTGTCTCGCTCACCGATGCCGGCGCGGCGCTGCTGGACGAGGCGCGCAGGGTGCTGCAGCAGGCTGAGGTCGCTCGGATGGCCGCGCAGAACGCGCGCGACCGAGCCACGACGCGGCTTCGGATCGGCCACCTGCCAGATTCGCTGCCGGGGAGCGTCTCGCGCGCCATGCAGCTTTTCGGCGTGAGCGCGCCGCGCGTGCAGATCTCGCTCGAGACCGGTGACGCGCTCAGGCTGATCGGGGAGGTCCGTGCTCAGCGGCTTGACGCAGCGGTCGTCGGCCTACCGGCCCCGATAAGCGGGCTGCGCGGGACGCCGGCCGGCCAGCAGCGGGTCATGGCGGCGTTGCCGGTTACCCATCCCCTCGCAGTCGGCCCGGCGGTCTCACTCGAGCGTCTCGCCCCCGACCGGCTCGTCGTGCTTCCGTCCGACACGAACCCCGCCTTCCACAGCACGGTCGTATCCATCTGCCACGACGCCGGCCTGTCCCCGACCTTCATCGAGGTCGCCGAGCCGCGGGTCGAGCACGCCCTGCTGGCCGTCGCGTCGGGCGCCGGGATGGCACTGCTCCCCGAATCGGCAACCGACCGTCACGTCGCGCCGGGAGTGCGCTTCGTGCCACTCGAGGGGGCCGGCGAGTCGACCTTCGAGAGCGTGGTAATCACGCGACCCGACGCGGAGGATCTGGCCACGGTCGGCTTCCTGCGGGCGCTGGGCCGTGCCGGCAAGCCCACGTCCGCGCCGGCGCGCCCCGCGATCTCCCTCGCGGCCTGAGCGCCGAAATGACGACTGGCGACCTGCACGCGCGCAGAGCCCGCGACGTGCTGCTGGTGGCGTTGACGGTCGCGACCGGAGCGGTCGACGCGGTCAGCTGGCTCGCCTTCGACAAGGTGTTCTCGGCGTTCATGACCGGCAACATCGTGCTCCTGGGCTTCGGCGTCGCGGGAGCGGCGGGACCCCCGGTGCTCAGGTCGGCCGCGTCGCTCGCCGGCTTCGGGACCGGCGCCGCCCTTGCCGGCCGGATCATCTCCCCGGACCCGTCCGAGGAGACCTGGCCACGGCGGGTCACGACCGCACTCGCACTCGTGGTCCTCGTCGAGGCGGCCTTCCTGGCCGTCTGGATCGTCGTCGACGCGAGCCCGTCGAGCGCCAGCGCCACAGCGCTGATCACCATCTCAGCGCTGGCTATGGGGACGCAGACCATCGCCGTCTTCTCGCTCGGGGTCCGCGCCGTGTTCACGACGGCTGCCACGGCCACATGGGCCGCTCTCACGGGCGACCTCAGCCACTGGGCGCGGTCCCGCAAGGAGCGGCGCCGGCTTGCGTTGGTGGTCGCCGCGCTCTTCGCCGGCGCGGTCGCCGGCGGCCTTCTGATCGACAACGCTCCCCTCTGGGCTCCCGTCCTGCCCCTCACGCTGACCGCCGCCGTGGTCATCCTGGCCGCGTTTCGGTTCGGTGACGAGCTCGCACCGAGCGCTCAGCCGGCCGGGCGCTAGCCGAGTGCTGTGTAAGCCAGCCGCCCCCCGAGATGTTGCTCGGCACCGTCCTTTCTGACCTCTTCGACCTCGGAGTGTCTCCCGGCGAGAAGGTCCTGCGGTCGCTGCTCGTCTTCCTATTTCTCGTCGTGGCGCTCCGCCTCGGCGGGAAGCGGGAGCTGGCGCAGATCAACGTGCTCGACCTGGCCGTGCTGCTGCTGGTTTCCAACGCGCTCCAGAACGCCATGATCGGCCGCGACAACTCACTGCTCGGTGGTGTCATCGGGGCGTCGGTGTTGTTCGCGGCCAACTACCTGTTCGTGCATCTGACTTACCGGAGTGCGCGGGCGCAGCGGCTGCTCGAGGGATCGCCCCGTGTCCTGGTCGAGGACGGGCGGGTCAACGAACGCGCGCTCGGCAGGGAGGCAATCACCGAGAGCGAGCTACGCTCGATCGCGCGTGAGCGCGGCTTCTCGAGCCTGGGCGAGGTCGCGCTTGTCGTCCTCGAGCCGGACGGTCACATTTCCGTGATGGGCGAGGAAGGCGCAGCGCGCTGGCGCGGCGAGCGCGGAGCGTCGAGATCCAGCTAGCTCGCATCCCTCGTTGCGTTGACCGGAGAGAGGACGGTCGGTGAGGGAAGGGATCAGACGTTTGGCACCCGCCTGAGTCGGGCGGAGCGGTTCGAGATCGCCGGCGGCGAAGGCGGTCGGCTCCTCCATCGGGTCGCTCATGCTGCCCACGGCTTCGATTCGGCTCGCCTGGCGGCGTAGGTCTTCTCGCACTCACCGCACATCACGAAGTACTTCTTGACCCGGAACGGGATCGGATGCCACACCCAGCCGTGCGGAGCCTGCAACAGCTCGTGGTCGGCGTACCCGTGGGCCTCCAGATCACAGGAGTCGCATACACGCCCCGGCGCGCCGGTCACGTAGTCGTCAAGCGATCCTTCCTCGATCACAGCCCCACCTGCTTCAGGGCGCCGAGCGGGCTGTCATGTCACTCGCGCCGGTCGCCGGCAAACCCGCATCGACCGGCTGGGGCTCGACCTGGTCCGCGGGGGCGGCCGGCGGCGGGGCGCCCGCGCCGGAGTCTTCCTCGACCTCTACGACAGCAGGGGCGGTTGGAGCGGGAGGGGCCACGGCATCGTCCCCGTCGCCAGCGACGCCGTCGTCCGCGCCTTCAGAGCCGCCAGGCGGGACCGGGCTCTCGTCCTCGGCCTCCCCACCTTGATCGTCAATACCCGCGTCCTCGTCATCGGCGTTGCCGGTCTGGTCGTCCGGGTTCGCGGGTGCTGGTGCCGGCTCCGCGGGTGGCGGCGGGGGCGTCGTCGTACCCGTGTCCGTGTCATCAGCATCGTCCTCGGAGCCGTCCGAGTCGGCAGCTTCGCCTGGCGTCGACTCGCTCGGCTCGCCGGCAGCCGGTGTCGCCGGCGTGGGGCTCGCCGGCGGTGCAGCAACCGGGGTGGGCGCGGGCTGGGCGGGGACGTTGGGAGATTCCGGGGCAGGCTTGGGCGCCGGGGTACCCGGCCCCTTGATCAGCTCCGGCGGCAGATCGGTCGGAAAGTCCTCGGCAGGCCCCCTCGGTACACGGGGCAGGGGCTTGTCGCCGATCAAGCGCTGCAGTTCGCGGTCGACTGCGCGGCGATCAAACGGCCCGGGCCGCCAGGGGCCGCGGTCATTGTTCCCCGCGCGTCGTCGGCCATGGTCGTCCCTGGCGCGGGGCACGCCGATGGGGAGCGGGCGAGAGAAGAGCGGAGCCGAGCCGTGACCGAGCGGGGCTGAGGCAGGGGCGAGCGGGGCTGAGACGTTCTGGAGCAGGGGCTCGTTGAGCTGACCCTGCGGCCCGGGGGCCGGCCAAGAGGATCGGACGGCTCCCGCGCTCCGTGGGTCCGCCGTGCGGCCTCCG